>Ga0137459_1000274_pt1 | contig 19146 bp, 14 predicted proteins | sample EasRivERMGT700_2_FD_104908 | JGI IMG/M metagenome (GOLD analysis project Ga0137459, IMG submission 104908) | Soil microbial communities from meander-bound floodplain in the East River, Colorado, USA - East River MetaG ERMGT700_2 | ecosystem: Environmental > Terrestrial > Soil > Floodplain ...
CTCGAGGTTCGCGGTGACATACGCGAGCGGGTTGTTGATCTCGTGCGCGATGCCGGCCGCCAGGGTGCCGAGGCTGACCATCCGATCCGACAGCAGCAGCTTGGCCCGCAGGCGGTGGCGCTCGGTGACGTCGCGCCCGCTGACCACCGCGACCCGCTCGCCGCCCAGCTCGATCCGGCGCCCCGACAGCTCGCAGTGGCGCCAGCCGCTATCGCCGGCGCGGATCCGCAGCTCGACGACGTGCACCAGCGGGTGGTCCCCGAGGCCCTGGAACAGGTTCACCGCCAGGGCCCGGTCGTCGGGGTGAATCCGGTCGACCAGGTTGAGGCCAAGCCAGGGCTCGCCGGGCCCGTCGAGGTCCAGCATCTGCCGCGCGGCCTGGTTCAGGTAGATCAGCTTGTCGTCGCCATGCACGGACACCAGGTCCGGCATCGATTCGATCAGGTCGCGGAAGCTGGCGTTGGATTGCCGGTGGAGCTGCTGCGTCCGTCGCCCCCACACCACGCGCTGCCGCCAGGTCACGGCACCGCCGAGCAACGCCAGCACGAGCGCCCCGGCGAGGATCATGAACCAGCGGGTCTGCCACCAGGCGGGGAGGATGGCGAACGCCAGCTCGGTGGCCGGCCCCCACGCCCCGGCGTCCGTGCGGGCGCGGATCTCGAGCTCGTAGCTGCCCGGCGGGAGCCCCGGATACCGCGCCTCGCGCAGCCGGGTCGTGCTCCACGTGTGCTCCAGCGGCGACAGCCGGAGCTGGAACTCGACGCGCCGAGGATCGATGAAGCTGTCCGCGGCGAAGCTCGCGGTGACCGAGTTGCGGTCGTGCGAGACCTCGGCGCGCTCGCGGGCGGCGGCCTGCAGCGGCTGGCCGCCGAGCGCGGTCTGCAGCAGCGCGGTGCGCGGCGCCGACGGCGGCCCGCCGTAGTGCTGGCCCAGCACGTGCGAGACCCCCGTGCTCGAGCCGATCCAGATCGAGCCGTCGTCGTCCTCGAAGAACGCGCGCGCGGCCGAGTCGTTGCCGGCGAGCCCATCGGTCTCCGCGAAGTGATCGCCGCCCCGCGGCGTCAGCACGTCGACGCCGTCGCCGGTCCCGATCCACAGGCGCGCGCGCTGATCCTCGCCGACGGAGTAGATCCGGCCCGAGGTCAGCCCGTCGGCCAGGCTGATGTGGTGGAGGCCCGAGATCGCGTTGCCGTCCCACCGGAAGCAGGTCAGCCCGTCGACGTCGGTGAACGTGACGCAGGTCCGGCCATCGCGGCGCCGGAACACGTGGCGCATCGCCGAGTCGCGAAACCCGGCGGTGACATCGAAGCGCCGCCAGCGCTCGTGCTCGAGCACCGCGACCCCGGCGTCGCCCGCCGTCCACAGCTGGCCGCCGGCGGAGGCGAGCGAGATGTAGCGCGTGTCGGCGCGGGCGCCCGGGATCGCGATCCGCTCCGGCCGGCCGGGGACCGCACCCGCGAGCCGGTAGAGCCCGGTGGTCGTGGCGATCCACAGATCGCCGTTCGGCCCGCGCGTGAGCGCGAAGATCTGGCGATCGGCGACGCGCTCGCCCTGCAGCTCGAGGCGGACCGCGCGGCCGGACGGATCGATGTACAGCAGGTCGGGCGAGCCGCCGCCGAGGAAGATGCCCCCCATCGCCACGAACACGAACGACCTCACGCTCCAGCCGACGCTGGCCGGCAGGCACTCCCACCGCCCGGCGACCGCGCGAGCCAGGCACTGGCCGGTGCCGAGCCACAGGGCGCCCCGCGGATCGCGGGCGATGCTCCACACGATGTCACCGGGGAGCCCGCTGGCGCGGTCATGCCGGGTGATCAGGCCGCGTCCCATCCACTGGAACAGGCCGACCGCGCCGATCCACACCGTGCCCTCGCGATCGACGAACAGCGCGCGCGCCTCGCCCATCGGGAACCCGACCGAGCGATCGACGAGGTGCCAGGCATCGCCGGATCGAACCGCGACGCCGCGATCGCTGCCGACCAGGACCGTCCCCCACGGGCTCATCACCATCCCGCAGGCCACGCCGCTCATGTCGGAGCCGGAGGGCAAGCCCGCGCTGAGATCCGTCACCCGCGCGGCACCGCGGGGCAACGTCCACAGGTGGTGCACCGACCGGATCCACAGCGTGCCCTCGCGGTCGCGGAGCACGGCATCGACGCGCTCGATCCCGAGCCCGATCTCGGCGCCGAACGACCGCCAGACGCCGTCGCCCGCGCTGATCTGGAGGGCGGCGCCGTCCCCCACCACGATGCCCTCGGCGTCGACCCAGACCGCCTTGACGGGGTGGCCGGGCGCTCCGTGCCATCCCGGCGCGGGCGCGAAGGTCCCCTGACCGCGGCGAACGAACAGCCCCACGCTGGTGCCCGCCCACAGGGTGTCCTCCACCGCGGCGCGCGCCCCCAGCGCGCGGTGCGCTCCGCCGGGTGGCTCGCCGGCGCGGGGCGATGCGGGGACGGCCCGCGGTCCGGCCGCGAGGCCCTGCACCCAGACGGCGGGGAGGCCCTCGGCGCCGGCCGGAGCGAACCGCGCGCCGTTCCAGCACGCCAGGCCACTCCGGGTGCCGGCGCACACCGCGCCGTCCGGCGCCACCCCGAGCACGCGCACGCCCATCGCCGGGAGCCCATCCTGCATCGAGTAATGGGTGAACTGCTGGCCGTCGTAGCGATAGACGCCGTCGTCGGTGGCAGCCCAGAGAAAGCCGCTGCCGTCCTGCACGATGCTGACGATGGCGAGGTTGCGCAGGCCATCGGCCGCGCCGAACGAGCGAAACCGGACCTGGCCGCGCGGGAGCTCGTCGGCCGATGCGGTCGCCGCGAACAGCGGGCCTGCCGGGACCACGGGATCGGCCTGCGCGCTCGCGGGCCGCGGCATCACGAGCCCCATGACAAAGGTGATGATCAGCGCCGCGGCTGAGTGATTCGCAGACAAGATGTCAGGCCCCGGCGCGGAGGATCGCAACACAGGACTGGATGCGCCAATCCGTTCGGAGCAGGGCGTGACTTTGTCCACGTCATCCACGACGAGCGCGTCATCGAATGTCCGGGCGAGAGAGAGAGAGTTGCGTGAGCAGCGTTCAACCTCGGAGCCTCGCGTGATCCGTGAGCCTGCAATCACGTCGAGCCGGGCGCGAGGTGGATCAGGGCTCGCCGACCAGCGAGGCGATCAGCTGGAACACCTGGTCGGCCGGCAATTCACCGTCGATGACCTCGATGCGCTCGCCCAGGGCGGTCAGCTCGGCGATCACGGCGCGGTAGCCGGCGGCGACCTCGTGCTGCATCCGCAGATCTTCGAACAGCTCCTGCACGCGGCCGGCGGCGCCCCGGCGCTGGGCGGCGATCTCGGGGCGGACCTCCAGGAAGATCGTCAGGTCCGGCTGGCGGGCCCGCGCGTTCAGCGTCGTGATCCAGTCGCGATCGGCGCCGGTGCCCTGGTAGGCGAGCGACGAGTGGTACCAGCGATCGGAGATCACGGTGACGCCGGCCGCGAGCCGCGGCTCGACCTCGCGCTGCAGGTGATCGAGGCGATCGGCGGCGAACAACAGGCCGAAGGTCGACTGGCCGATCGTCTGGTCGGCGATCGCGTGCCGGCCGGTCAACATCTCGCGGATCAGGCGGCCGATCGGTCCATCGCTCGGCTCGCGGGTCAGGTGGGCGGGCCGGCCGCGGCCGTCCAGGTGCTCGACCAGGCGCCTGGCCTGGGTCGTGGTGCCTGCGCCATCGAGCCCCTCGAGAACGATCAGCCGGGTCATGCGCGCCGTCGTATCATGGCCGCTGCGAATAACATCATCGCGGCGACCGCGGCGCCAGCGGCCGCGTACAACATCCAGAGCGGCCGGCCATCGGCGGCCGCGGCGACCTCCTGGGCCGCGTTGCGGGCCGGGGCGTAGTCGGGCCTGAGCGCGACGGCGCGGCGGAAGTCGGGGCCGCCGTCCTTGCCCTGCGCCTCGAGCGCCTTGCCGAGCGTGAAGTGGTGCGCGGCGAGCGCCTCGCCGGCCGCGGCGCCCCTGGGATCGAGGCCGTGGGCCTTGGAGTACGCGGCCGCGGCGTCGTCCCACGCCTGCTTCGCCTCGAGCTGCTTGCCCCACGCGAGGTAGAGCCCGGCCAGCTCGGCGCGCTCGCCGCGGTCGGGGTTGGTCGCGAGCATGCGATCCACCATCTGGGTCGCGGTCGCGAGGTCGCCGGCCTCGGCCTTCTGCCGCGCCGCGGCCCATTGCGCGGCCTCCTGCTTGGCGCGCGCGTCGTCGTAGTAGGCGAACAGCCGCCGGGTGAGATCCTCGAGATCGACCTTGATCGGCTGCTTCGTCTTGTGGTCGGCGTCGGAGTCGTCGAGCGTCGGATCGTCGAGCGGATAGTCCTCATGCAGCAGCTCGTTGGCCGCCTTGCGGAGCTCGTTGTCGGCGAGCTCGCGGTAGGTGAGCCACAGCGGCTTGGGCTTCTTGGTCTTCTTGCCGCCGGGCAGGTTGAGCTTGGCGACCGGCGCCGGCGGGGGCGGCGGGCCGGTGATGTAGTCCATCCAGGCGGCGCGCGCGGCGGCGCGGACGCGCGGGGCGTCGGCGTCGATGCGCTTCCAGACCGCGTGCACGGCCTCGCGGTGGTGGGTCCGGCGGAACACGTCGAGGATCGCGATCATCAGCGCCTCGTCGCCGAGCGCGGCGTCGAGCGCCTTGCCGGGCTCCTGGCGATCGAGCCGCTCGAGCTGGAACGTCGCGTAGCGCTTGCGATCGTGGTCCTTGCCCATCGACTCCTGGGTCAGCGCGGGGATCGACGCGGGCTCCATCTTGCGCAGGTAGCGCCCGCACTCGTCGCGGTAGATCATGGTCTCGCTGCGGAACGCGACGTCGAACAGGATCTGCGCGGCGTGGCGGTCCCCGGTCGCGGCGAGCGCGCGGATCGCGGCGTCGTCGGCGATCACCTCGCCGGCGCCGGCCAGGGTGGGATCAATGGCGAGCAGCTCGGCCTGCCAGTCGAGCTCGTCGTCCGTCTTCTGCTGCTTGCCGGACTGGCGCGGCGCCTGCGAGAACGTGCCCTTCTGGTTGGGCACCGACGCCTTGATCTCGGCGAGCACCGCGCGGCGGGCCGCCAGGTCGGCCGCGTGCTCGCGCGCCAGCCAGGCGCCGATCGCGTCGATCGTGCGCGGCGCGATCTCGGTCAGCTCGGCGATCGCGGCCTTGCGCGCGGCGGTGTCGGGGCCGGCGACGATGCGCTCGAGGATCGCGGCCACCTTGGGATCATCGGGCCCGGGGGGACGCTGCGGCGCGGCGGGCTCGGTGGCCCTGGCGGCCGGCGACGTGGCGGGCTCGGTGGCCTTGGCGGCCGGCTCCTCGGTGGGCTTCGGTGGCTTCTTGCGGGCAGCCCCGGGCGCCGCGGCGACGCTCGTCACCGCGAGCAGGAGCAGGATCAGCGCGCCGCGCATCACGGAGGAGGTAACCAATCGAGGCACGGCACGCAACATGGGGATCCAACGTCGTGCATCCCGCAGCGATTCCCAAGCCCGATCGCCTAGTGCAGCCGCTCGGGGGCGATCCGCTCGTCCGGATCGACGAACTCGAGGAAGCGCAGGCCGATCGCGCGGGAGCTCGCCGCGTCGTTGCCACCGGTGAAGTTGAGGTAGTGGTGGTGCTTGACCTCGGCGCGCGCGACGATCTCGTCGAGCTGGTCGTCCTCGCGCGCGTGCTGGAAGTGCACCGTGACGACGGTCCCCAGCGGCGGCGCGTAGGTCATCTCGACGAGGATCCCGCCGGCGGAGACGTTGCGCGCGACCGCGAACGTATCGCCGTAGATCTCGCTCCCGATCACCACCAGGAAGGCCTTATCGAAGCGGGTATGGATGCGCTTTTCGCGGATCGGGATCGGGAGTGTGACCGGACGGACATCCTCGAGGACATGGGCGAGATTCAGGGGTTCGCGGCGCTTCACCGAAATAATGATCGAAGGTCACGCCCATGGAGTCAAAGAACTTACCTTGTCCTACATACCTTGATACTGGCTCCACACTCGGCGATCGGGCAGATTCTTCCGCGTGCGCTGGGTCGGCCTCGTCACCTGCTTCGTCGCCTCGGCTGCGTGGGCCTCGGCTGCGTGGGCGGCGCCGCGCGCGAGCAACCCGGCGTTCCTCGGGATCCAGATGCAGGATGGTGGTGGCCGCGGGCCCTGCATGATCGAGGGCGCGACTCGCGAGAGCCCGGCCGAGGCGGCGGGGTTGCGCGGCGGCGACATCGTGATCTCGGTCGACCGCAAGCCGGTCGCCAGCTGCGCCGTGCTGCTCGACGAGATCACCGCGCACGCGCCGGGTGACGCGGTCGAGATCAAGGTGCAGCGGCTCGGCGCCGCGCTGGTCGTCAAGGTGGAGCTGACCACGCGCGATGCGCTGCTCCACAAGGTGATCGGCAAGCCGATGGTCGCGACCAACCTCGTCGCGGTCGACGGCAGCGCCACGTACGATCTGTCCGCGCTGCACGGCACGATGGCGATCGTCGGGCTCTACAACCCGGCGTGCGGCGACTGCGCCACGCTGTTCACGAAGTTCCTGGACTGGTCGCGCGACCGGGCGCGCAAGGGCGGGCCGCAGGCGCTCGTGCTCGCCGTCAGCACCGGCGATCCGAGCCGCGATCTCAAGGCGGTGCAGAGCGCGCTCGACGTGCCGCTGGCCGTCGGCGAGCTCGTCGCGTCGGGGCGCAACGCCGACAGCTCGCCGTTCGGCCGCGAGCTGGTGCTCGCCGATCGCGACCGGCTCGGCGTCATCGTGATCGACGGCCGCGGCATCGTGCAGTACGTCGGGCCGATCGCGCCGAACAGCGACGACACCGAGGCCGTGCTCGACGAGCTGTTCGCCGTCGCGGACCAGGCATCGCGCCGATCGAAGTAGGATCGCCGGATGACCGCGATCCTCCGTGGCTACGCCGGCAAGCACCCGCGGATCGGCAATCGTGTGTTCCTGGCCGAGACATGTGCGCTGATCGGCGACGTCGTGGTCGGGGATGACTCCTCGGTCTGGTACTCGACCGTGCTGCGTGGGGACGTGATGTCGATCCAGATCGGCGCACGTACGAGCATGCAGGACGGCACCGTCGTACATTGCACCTCCGAGCGGCTCGGCACCGTCGTCGGCGACGACTGCACGATCGGCCACGGCGTGATCTTGCACGCGTGCACCGTCGAAGATCAGTGTCTGATCGGCATGGGATCGACGATCCTCGACGGCGCGCGGATCGGCCGCGGCAGCCTCGTGGGTGCAGGTGCGCTGGTGACGCCCGGCACCGACATTCCACCAGGCAGCCTGGTGCTCGGCATGCCCGCGCGTGTGGTGCGACCGATCCATCCGAAGGAGCGAGCGCAGATCGAGTACGGCGCTGCTCATTATGTCGAGCTGGCTCGCAGGTACCTTGCGGGCGAAGGCTGATCCTCGGTACGGTAGCTGTCGAGTTGAAGCGCCGCCGCGATTCGACGCCTTACGGACGAGGCAGCCCGGGAATGACATCGTCACGCGTGTTCCGGATCGTGCGCGCCGCGGGCGTTCGCGCGGCCACGATCGCTGCGCTGCTCGTCGCGTTGACCCGCGGCACCCCGGCGCGCGCCGATAACGTCGCCGATCTGATCAAGCAGCTCGAGGGCAGCGGCTCCGACAAGGTCCGGCTGTCGGCGGCGACCAACTTGAGCAAGCTCGACGATCCGCGCGCGATCCTGGCGCTCGCGAAGGCGATCGGCAACGACAGTAACGACGACGTGTGCGGCATCGCGGCGATCGGGCTCGGCAAGCTGGTCACCAGCAATACGAAGGCGAGCGTCAAGGGCGTCGCGGTCGCGGCGCTGAAGAATGCGGCCGCGAACGGCTCCAGCAACGCCGTGAAGAGCCAGGCCAGCCAGGCGCTCAAGGCGATCGGTGTCACGGGGACGGCAGCGCCGCCCCCGACGGCCTCGGGGGCCACCGCCATCTACGTGAATATCGGGCCGATGTCGTCCAAGACCGGGAACCCCGCGAGCGATCCCAAGTTCAAGGCGCTGATGGGGAAGATCGCGACCAAGACGATGCAGAACGTCGCCAGCAACATGGTGATCACCTGGCCGGGCGGCGGGGTGCCCACCCAGGCCCAGCTCGACGCCAAGTCGACCCTGGGGTTCTATGTGGACGGCACGGTGAACGCTCTCACGGTGAAAGTAAGCGGATCTTCGTCCACGGTTTCTTGTAAGATCAGCATGTTGCTCGCAAGCTTTCCAGCCAAGAGCATTTTCGGGCTGCTCAACGGTAGCGCGTCGGTGCAAGCCAGTGGCGCGGCGACCGATATCGCCCTGGCCAGCGAGGATTGCATCTCCGCCGTTGTCGAAGACTTGATCGCGAAGAAGATTGTTCCGACGATCACCACCAAGGTCGGCTCGACGAGCACCGCCAGCACCGCCCAGACGAACACCACCAGCACCGCCCAGACGAACACCACCAAGGCTAATCCGTGACCGCTTCGAAATCAGGCGACCGCAGCTACAAGCGGAGCTGGAAGAACCTCTTGATCAACAAGAGGTATCAGCTGCGGTTCACGTTGTTCATGGTCGGCCTGACCTCGCTGCTCATGGCCGGCCTGGGGATCTGGGTGATGTGGGTCGCGAACGAGACGACCGAGGTCTCGATGGCCAGCGTCCGCGGCGAGGCGTGCCCGAAGGCGCCGGTGATCGGGGATGGCGCGCCGGCCGGCGCCGACGAGGACGCACCGTCGCGGCCGTCGATGAAGTCCGACGAGCCGGCCGATGGCAAGCCGGGGCGATCGCCTGTTCCGGCGCCTGTTCCGGCGCCCGGTTCAGCAGCCGCGCCCGGTTCAGCAGCCGCGCCCGACGCCGAGCCGCGCCACACCAACGTGCAGCTCGATGAGAGCTCGATGACGCTGACCCCGACGCTGCCGCCCGATCTCACCGATCGGTTCGTCGCGCACTGGACGTGCGAGCTCCGCCAGGTCGGGACCTTCGACCGGCTCGAGCGCGGCCGGATGCGCATCCTGTGGGCGATGATCGCGACGGGGGTGCTGCTCGTGCTCGGGCTGGCGATCTACGGCATCAAGATGACGCACCGGGTAGCGGGCCCGCTGTTCAAGGTCAGCCTCTACCTCAGCAAGATGCGCGAGGGCCGGTTCGACAAGGTCTACAACCTCCGCAAGGGCGACCAGCTCGTCGAGTTCTACGATCACTTCAAGCTCGCACACGGCGGCGTCGTCACGATGCAACAAGCCGACATCGACCGGATCGAGGCGGTCATCGCGGCCGCCGAGGCCGCCGGCGCGGGCGAGCACGCGGCGGTCGCCGAGCTCCGCGAGTTGCTCGCGCGGAAGGAGAAGTCCATTGAGTGATCCGACCGCCGCGACGGGCTTGCCGTCACCAGCACCGCGGCCCAAGCGCAAGCTGTCGAACTACATGCTCGACAAGAACTTGCAGCTCCGCTACGTGCTGCTCGTCTCGTTGCTGTCGGCGGTGATCGCCGGCGCGCTCGGCTACATGATCTACGACCAGCGGCGCACCGCGTCGGAGTCGATCGAGCGCGATCTGAAGGTTCTGACCCAGGCCGACGCGAGCCACCAGGAGTTTCAAGAGCAGGTCGCCAGCGGCCTCGAGTCCGACGATCAGATGCTGGTCTTCAAGATGGTGGTGGTCGGGTTCGGCCTCGTGATCATCCTGTCGGCCTACCTCGTGATCATGACCCACAAGGTCGCGGGCCCGCTGTTCAAGGTCTCGATGTACTTCGAGCAGATGGCCAGCGGCAGGCTCGGCAAGGTGACGCCGCTCCGGCGCGGCGACATGCTGCAGGACTTCTTCGGCGACTTCAAGGAGATGCACGAGTCGCTGCGGGCGCGATCGGTGGCCGACGTCGAGCTGATGGAGCGGGCCCTGGCCGCGCTGCGCGCGTCGCACAACGAGGCCGACTATCGCGGCGAGATGCGCGGCAAGCTCGACGAGGCGCTCGAGGCGCTCGATCGCCACGTCGCACAGCGAAAGAAGCAGCTCGCCTGAACCGTCGCCGGCCCTGCGCGGCCGGCGCGCCTTGCCAGATCATGCGCGGATCGCCGCGCCGCCCGCAGGACCGGCTCGCCGCCCGCGACGGCTGTAGTAGCCTTGGCCGATGAGAGCGGTCCTGGCGTTCGTGATGGTCGCGGCGTTGCTCGGCAGCGCAACCGCCGGCCCGGTCGACGAGCCGGTGGCCCGCTACGCGCCCAAGGGCATGCCGGGGCAGCCCACCGGCGGCTCGCGTGTATTCGCCGGCACCGAGTACCTGTACGTCGCGACGCTGCAAACCATCGCGCCGCGCACCGCGGGGGTTGCGGGCGCCGGGGCGATGATCATCCAGGCGGATCCGGCGCTCGGCATCGGCGATGCGCACTCGCTGGCCGAGATCGCGGTCCAGTCCGCGGATCAGCGGCAGATCGTCGAGATCGGCTGGACGGTCGATCCAGGCGTGAACAACGACCTGCAGCCGCACGTGTTCGCGTTCCACTGGGTCGACGGCGAGCCGAGCTGTTACAACGGCTGCGGTTGGGTCCAGGTCTCGCCGCACAGGCGGCCGGGCATGCGCGTTTCGCCGGGCGAGCCACACCGCTACGAGATCAAGCTGGTCAACGACGACTGGTGGCTGTTCTACGACGGCGAGGGCATGGGCTACTACCCGCAGTCGCTGTGGGGCGGCCGGTTCAAGGCGGCCGGGCTCACGCAGTGGTTCGGCGAGGTCGCCGCGGGCGTGGCGTCGCCGTGCACGCACATGGGCAACGGCAAGCTCGGCGCGGACCCCGCCGCGGCCTCGTTCGACGAGCTGCGCCTGTTCGACTCCCAGGGCGCCTCGGTGGCCGCCGCCGCCGAGATGGGCGCGCTGACGAACCCGGCGCTCTATACCCTGGGGCGGCTGACGCCGACGAGCTTTGCGTTTGGTGGCCCGGGCGCGGCGACGGGCTGCTGCACCCCGTCGACGTGCCTGGCCGCGGGCGCCGAGTGCGGATCGATCCCCGATTCGATCTGCGCGGGGAACACGCTGGCCTGCGGCACGTGCGGCGGCACCGACGTCTGTACCGCCGATCACCTGTGTCCCTCCGGGGTGGGCCCGCGCGATGACGGCGACGCGTACGACGTGCCGGCGGATCGTGGCAGCGGCGGGTGCTGCGACGCGGGCGGCGGTGGCCCGGGCGTGCTCGTGCTCGGGGCGCTCGTCGCCCTCGGCGTGCTCGTCCCGGCGCGCCTTCGCACTCGTTAGCCCCCACCCCGCGTCTGGGCTCGGCTCGGGCTCCGGCTCCGCTCGGGCCCCCGACTCGGCTCGGGCCCCCGACTCCGCTCGGGCCCCCGACTCCGGCTCGGGCCCCCGACTCCGGCTCTGGGGAGAACGCGGACACGCTTGCTAGCGACGCGGGTCTGGGTCCCGGTGCTCGTCCGTTAACCGCCGAATCGAGCATGTAGGGCAGCGCCATCTCCACGACCCGCCGACGATCCACCACCCGGCCGTGCAATTTATCTCGCCCGGGACCCAGCCCGCGTCGCTGCGCTACGCGTTGGCGAGGATGCGAGGTTCTGCGATGCGGGAGCGTTGCACGTGCACGTCGACCGCAGGTCGGAGCGCGTTACTTGGCTCGTCTGCTTGTCTGCTCGCTATCGGACCCTCGATCACCGCGTCCCAGATCCGGATCACGTGCTCGCCAACGCGAAGCGCAGCGACGCGTGCTGGGTCCCTGAGGGAGATAAATTGCACCGCCGACCCAGCGTCCGGTATTCGGACACCATGCTTCGCAAGTAGGCATCGCCGAGACCGGCACCGGCCTGGCGTTCATGCTGCTCCCTGCGCCCAGCTCAAGCGCCCCTGGCCCGACGGTCGCACCCACTTGGTGCTCGAACCGGTCGCGTTCTTGCGTCGCTTGATCAGGATCATCCCGCCACCGAGGCGCCATCTGGTTCGGTATGCGGGGGTGTTCGGCCCTGCCAGCTCCGCGCGCAAACAGCTCCGCGCGCCGGTCCCCGATGCCGATCCGGCCTCCGCGACGAGCCCACGTTGCCCGGCACCCGGTGCGCCCGCCACCTCGGGGCGGCGCCGGCCCCCATGGGCCGACCTGCTACGCCGCGTCTTTGCCCAGGACTTTCTGGCAAGCCCCGTCCGCTCGCCCCGGGCATGGTCATCACCGTCGGGCCGGGCCTCTACATCGCCGACGCCCCGGCCGAGCTCCGCGGCGTCGGCGTGCGGATCGTAGACGACGTGGTCATCACCGACGGCGGCAACGAGGTGCTGACGGCCGCGTGCCCGAAGGAGATCGAGGAGCTGGAGCGCGCCTGTCAATCGTGAGCAAGTGATACGATGCTCATCACCTGATGGCGGATGGATCCGAGCGCTCGCCGGAAGGCTCCTGATGTCGAAGTCGCCGCCAACCGATCCTCGCGTGCCGCTCGTCCGCGCCGAGGGCAAGGTATTTGCGGAAGGCTACCCGACACTGGGTCCGATGGAGTTCGTGAACGCTCCGGTGCTGCTGCGAGAAAGCCGCAGCGATAGTGCTCGCGCTGCGGAGGACAGCTTCAGGTTCGAGCCGAGCCTCTATTTCTACGTTGGCTTCTCGCACCCCTCGTTCGGAGAGGCGGTTCTCGTGTACGAACCCGAGAGCTTCGATCTTGATCAGGGCGGGGCCACACCCTTCGACAGCGGTGGGTTCCACCTCAATCACATCGTCGTGGCCGGAGCGACGTCACTTACCGCCAAGCAGGAATATGTCAAGCGCAGCGACGTTCCGCTGAGCGCATGGCGCGAAGGTTTCGCGCGATACGTTGCCGAGCATTTCGAGTCTGCCAAGGCGTACGTGCAGGGTCGGCGGCCGACAAAAGATGACCCCTCGCATCGCCTGCGCGACGGGACAGATCAACGGGCGTGGACCTGGGAGCTGCGACTTCACCGCGATCACCCAGTCTTCGATCAGCTCCGGCATGCTTACCTGGATCACGACTATGCCGAGGAGATCCGTGAGTTCCTGCGCACTGGTGACCCGAACAACCTCGAGGTGTGGTCACGCCGCTGTGGACAGGGCATAATCAAGAACGTGGAGCCTGGACGATCGCCGCACCGCGTCGCAATCGACGACATCGCAAGGATCTGCGGATGACGTACGAGGTTGCAGGCTGGTCGGGCTTGGCGGTCGTTCGTGGCGCGGGTATCAAGCCGGCCTTGATCCGTGATCCAGCAACGCGGCGCTACGCGAACGCGGCCTCTCTGACGGACTGGCACGACGAAGAGGAGATCTCGAGCTTCGCCGCGCGGGGGCTGCTGACCCGTCGCGAGCTGCGTAAGCACGCCGTCGCAGACGGCGTCGTCCTGTACGCGAGCAACGAGTTCATCGCTCCCCGCGAGCCCGACCGGTGCATCTTGGATCCCACGCCTTTAAGCTTCCACGCAGAACCGCTCCTCTGGGTCGGCTACCTGCCGCTTCCCGAAGCGGTCGCCCTGCTGCGAAGTTGGGGGGCGACGCTGATCTCGGATGGCAACGCGCAGCTTCGCGAACGCACGAGCGAACCTGATCGCCGCCTCGCCGGTGCGCGTGCGCTCAACGATGCCCGTCGCGCACGATTCTGCGTCAGCTCGCGCGAAGATCCGGACCTCCGGTACGACATGTTTCGTGTGATGGCAATCGCGACCCGTATCCTCGAGCAACCGCTCGACCCAGTTTACCTGGATGCTGGCATCGACTTCTCCAGGAGCAAAGTCGAGCAACTCCAGAGAGACGTCGAGGCTTTCGCTCCCAAGAATGACACCTCGATGGATCGCCAGGTCCACTTCGGGCGATCCGGGTATGGCCCACGCAAATCGACAGATGCGGTCGAGGCGGAGCTGCTCGCGAACGGCGCCCTGATCCAGGCCCTGATGGCGACCGTAGGCTGGGCCCATCCGCAGGTCAAGGCGGCCGCCGATCGCTCGGCCGACCTGCTGCAACGGCTCGAGCCGGACAGCAAGCACCGGGTGCCCACACTGTGGTTCCTGTTCACCTATCACCACGTGGCCAGCAACCGCCACACGGCGCGTGCCGTGGCCGAACAGCTGGTCGCCATCGCCGAGCGCTCCGGCGACCGGGGCCTGTGCGCGGCCGCCGTGACGCTCCACGGGCTGGCCCTGTTCATGGATGGCCGGAACGCGGACGCCAGGCCGGTGTTCGATCGCGCCGTCGAGCTCTACGATCCCGCGCTGCATCGCGACCACGGGGCGCGCTTCGGCCTGGACTCGCTGACCCTGGCGAAGGCGTACGTCGCGCAGTTCCGCTGGTTCGCCGGCGACGACGCTGCCGCGTTCGCGCTCGTGGCGAGGTCCGTCGAATGGGCTCGCGAGGTCGGCCACGTGCCGTCGATCGCGCTCGGGTTGCTCGACAGGTGCCGCATCCACCAACTCGCCGGCGACCGGCACTCCGTCGCCGCCATGGCGGGAGAGGTTCTCACGCTGAGCGCGAAGCACGGGCTGTCGGCCTATGAAGTCTATGCCGTGACCCTCCACGACTGGGCGACCGGTGACACGCAACGTGCCCGCGCGGTCGTGGCAGGGCTGACCGACCTCGGGTGCAAGCTCGGGCTGTCGTACTACGGCTCCCTGGTCGCCGATAGCGAGGCCGCGCGCGGCGAGCTGGACGCGGCGATCGCGTGTATCGATCATTGCCTGTCCCTGTGCCGCGACAATGATGAGCACTTCTACGAGCCCGAGCTCCACTGGCGCCGGGCCATGTACGAGGCACGAAGGGCTCCCGAGGCCGCCGCCGTGCGGGCGTCGCTGGAGCAGGCGGCCGGCCTGGCGCGGCGCCAGGACATGCCGAGGATCGAGGTGCTGGCGATGTTGGAGTTGTACCGGCGGTTCGGGAGCGCCGAACAGCACCGCGCGCGTCTCGACGAGTTGCTCGCGGCTCATCCGGGGCTGCGAGCGCTGGGGTCAATCGTCACGAAGGAGGGGCTCGATGAGCATGGCGAAGTTGATGGCGTTTCGTACGACGTACCTGCGCGCGATCGCGAAGGCGTGGGCTGACCCCCAGTTCTCCGAGCGCTTGATCAGTAACCCGATCTCGGCGATGCGTGACTATTTTGACTTCGAATGGCCGTGGCCGACCATGTGTCACCTGGAGATCGTGGTCCCCGGCCGTGCAGCATGGTGGGAATCTCCATACTACGGCGCCGGGATCAGGTTGCGCGGCGGGACATACAATAAGTATATCGCCTTGTATGCGTCACGTCACTGCGAGAGTCGCTGCGATCCGTGACCACCTCTCGTACGGCGGCAGCTCGCCGGGCACGTTCTTCCTCGTGATGGGCCTGGTCGCTACGTCTCGCTGGCAAGCATGGCTACTACTAGGCTAGGGCGTCGCGGCGCTGGGGAGATCGCGGACACGCTTGCTGGCGACGCGGGGCTGGGTCCGTCGCTGCCGTGAAAATAGGGTTCCAACCCGTGGAAAACCCTCGCGCGACGATTTTCGTACAAGGGGGTGGCCGCCGGCCGCGGCGTCTCGTCTCGTCTGTTGACCGCCGAATCGAGCATGTAGGGCGGCGCCATCTCCACGACCCGCCGTCGATCCACCACCCGGCCGTGCAATTTATCTCGCTCCGTGACCCAGCCCGCGTCGCTGCGCTGCGCGTTGTCTTCGGTGCGGAGGATCGACTGGCTACCGGCTTGCGGGCTATCGGTTGGAGCCGCGCGGCCGGAGCGGCGACTTGTTCCCGTGTGGAAGCGAGGATCCGATCGGCGCCTTGGGCGAGTTGGTCATCGGCGAGCCGGTGGCCCAGGCGCTCGGCGCGTGGGCCGGACCCGTGATCTCGGCGCGCAAGGTCTTGCTGCTGTCGGGCATGCCGCACAGCCCGAGGATCCGGAGCTGGCCGCCGGGGTCATCGATCGCGTGGGCCGCGAGCGGGTCTCGCAGCTGCCGCCCATGCGGGCGAGGAACACGCGCTCCGCGACGACGCGGCGCTCCTCAGCGGGATGGGGCGCACCGCGACGAATCGCGAAGCGGCTCATCACTGATGGCAAGCTGATTCGATGAGAACGAGGCGGACCGGGCTCGTTGCCGCGCGCGCAATTGATCGGATGCCTCGCACCGCTTGCGTCGACCTCGACGATCGTCTCATGAATCTTGATACCCGGCCGTGCAGCATGACGACGATGGTCTGACCGTCACGAGTTCGCCAACGCGAAGCGCAGCGACGCGGGCTGGGTCCCTGAGGGAGATAAATTGCACGGCCGGGTGGTGGGACGCCGGCCGGTCGTGGAGATGGCACGGCCCGCCATCGTGATTCGGCGGTTAACGGACGACCGAGGGGCCCAGACCCGCGTCGCCAGCAAGCGTGCCCGCGATCTCGCCAGAGTGGGCGTGGGCGTCGTAGCGGGTGCGGCGAGGGCGTGGGCGTCGTAGCGGGTGCGGCGAGGCGTGGGCGTCGTAGCGGGTGCGGCGTGGGAGCGGCGGCTCAGGTGAGGCGTTTTGCCGGCGGGTTCGCGGCGCATCGATGGGCGGTGTCGAGTAGGATTCTGTGGTGGGTTCTCAGGGCACGCTGCTGGAGCTGGGTGACAGGTACTGGGCGCTGGGGCTGCCGGCGGCGGCGAAGAGCGCGCTGGTCCGCGCGCTGGCCGAGACCGACGATGTGACGCCGGCGCTGCGGCTGACCGACGTCGCCCTCGCGCAGGGCGATATTCAGGCCGCGCGCAAGTACGCCGCCGAGGCCGCCCGGCGCGCGCCCGGCCCCGCGACGAAGATCTTGCTCGGCCGCGCGCAGCTGGCGGCGGGCGAGCTGGCGGCGGCGCGGATGTCGCTGCTCGCCGCGCTCGATTCGCCGAAGCTGACGCTGTGGGATCGCGTGCGCGCGCACCTCGAGCTCGCGCGGGCGGCCGACGCGCACGGCGATGCCCCGGGGGTGGCGGCGCAGGCGGCCGCGGCGTTCGAGGTGATGCTGAAGGCGGCCTCGCAGCTGCCGCCGGACCTGAACCTCATCGAGGAGGTCGCCGCCGCCGTGGTCGCGCACGGCCGGTCCGCCGACGCGCAGGAGATCGTCGATGGCGCGCGCGCCCAGAGTGGCGCCGGGATCTGCGCCGCGGCGCTGCTGGCGGCGCGCCAGGCGGCCGGCGATGCCGCGGTGACCGATCGGGCGATCGATCACGAGCTCGCCGGCCTCGGCGACGGCGCGGCGATCCGGTTGCGCCGGCTCGAGCGGCGGGCACGCAAGCCGGCGAACGCCGATCGCGCGGCCTTGCTCGCCGAGCTCGAGTCGCTGATCCAGGCGGCGGTCGGCGAGGACCTCGCCGCGATCGATCGCGCGCGGCTGCAGTTCCTCTACGGCGCGCTGTGCGCCGAGGATCCGGAGATGCGCGGCCAGGCCGAGGACGCCTACCGCAAGGGCCTGGCGTTCCAGCCCGGCCACACCGCCGCGGCGTGCCGGCTCGCGCTGCTGATGCTCGATCGCGGCGATCACGCGGGCGCGCTGGCCGAGATCGAGCGCGCGCTGCGGATCGACGCGAGCCACGGCCTGGCGTGGCGCAACGCCGCGCGCATGCTCGACGCGCAATCGCCGAGCCTCGGCGTCGTGGTCGGCCGCCTGCTCGACGCCGCCAACCCCGGCGCGGGCAGCGCGGCGGGCGGGGTCGCGCCCAGGCTGGTCACCGCGACCGCGGAGGTCACGCGCCACGACGTGCTCGCCGGGGTCTACGCGCACGGCCACCGGGTCAAGAATTTGCTCGGCATCATCGGCGCGCGCGCGCGGTCGGCGCGCAAGCTGGTCGGCGAGCTGTCGCCCGAGCGCCCGCCGGTCGGCTACGGCGATCTGTTCGAGCGGCTGCGCGATCTCGAGACCGACGTCACCACGCTGTACGAGGAGTGGGCGCAGTACCTGCGCTCGATGCAGGCGCCGACGCCGACGGTCGAGCTCGTGCCGCTGTCGCCGCTGGTCCACGAGGTCGTCGTCGCGGCGCAGTCGCGCAGCCAGCAAGTGACGATCGCGCTCGAGACCGCCGCCGGGCTGCCCGACGTGCGCGGCGATCGGATGCTGCTCCGCGAGGCGCTGCTCAACGTGGTGTCGAACGCCGCGGAGGCATGCGCCGCCGCCCACGGCGAGGTCGCGGTCCGCGTCCGGGCGATCGTCGCGCCGGGGGGCAGCACGGCGCCGCTCGTCGAGCTCGTGATCAGCGACACCGGCCCGGGCATCCCGCGCGCGCACCTGAGCCGGCTGTTCGTGCCGGGGTTCACGACCAAGGAGACCGGCTCGGGCGTCGGCCTGGCGATCGCCGAGCGCGTGGTCGCGGCGCACCACGGCCGGATCACGGTCGACTCCGAGGAGGGCCGCGGCACGACGATCACGATCACGCTGCCGACCGACAAGGCCGGCCTGCAGCAGCTGCCGCTGTGGACCACCGCCGAGCGAGGCTCGGGGTGACCGAGGGCAAGGGATCGATCGCGGGGGAGGGGCCCCGCGACACATGGGCCCGAGGAAACCTCCGGTGACCGAGGGAACCTGAGGTGACCATCGGGACGATCGTCTGCGTCGACGACCAGGCCGAGGTCCGCCGCCTGCTCGCCGACGTGTTCCGGGCGCGCGGCGGCAGCGTGGTCAGCTTCGACGACGGCGAGGACGCGATCGCCTGGCTCGCCGCCAACGAGGCCGATCTCGCGGTGCTCGATCTCGACCTCGGCCCCGGCCGGCGCAGCGGCATCGAGATCTGCCGCGCGATCCGCGCGCGCCTGCCCGACCTGCCGATCATCATCCTGACCGGGCACGGCACGATCGACGACGCGGTCGCCGCGGTGAAGGCGGGCGCCGTCGACTTCATCACCAAGGATCCCTACCTCGAGGACAAGCTCGAGATCTCCGTCGAGAAGGTCGAGCGCATCCTGCAGCACGCGCTCGATCGCAAGCGGCTCGAGGACGAGAACCGCGAGCTGCGCGCCACCAACGAGCGGCTGCGCAAGGCGGCCGGCCGGCGCTGGCAGATCGTCGGCGACTCGCAGGCGATGCGGATGGTGATGACCAAGATCGAGAAGGTCGCGCCGCTGCCGCGGCCGGTCCTCGTGCTGGGGCCGCGCGGCACCGGCAAGGAGCTGGTCGCCCGCGCGATCCACACGCTGTCGCCGCGCGCGTCGGAGCCCTACATCACGATCAACTGCGCCGCGGTCGCCGAGAGCCTGCTCGAGAGCGAGCTGTTCGGCCACGA
>Ga0137459_1000276_pt1 | contig 19001 bp, 16 predicted proteins | sample EasRivERMGT700_2_FD_104908 | JGI IMG/M metagenome (GOLD analysis project Ga0137459, IMG submission 104908) | Soil microbial communities from meander-bound floodplain in the East River, Colorado, USA - East River MetaG ERMGT700_2 | ecosystem: Environmental > Terrestrial > Soil > Floodplain ...
CGCGACCGACGCCGAGTCGGGGTTGGTCGGCTGCAGCGGGTCCTTGATCTCCGACGCGGCGCGCACGATCAGCGGCGGGAAGGCGTCGTTCGCCACGCCGATGTGGAAGGTCCAGACCGCGTCGAACGAGAAGCCGTTCACCTCGGCGACGGTGATGCGCACGGTGTCGATCGTCGCGGCGGTGACCTCCGTGCGCTGCTGCGTGTCCGGATCGATCGCGTACCCGAAGGCCGCCGTCGTCTCGAGGTCGTAGTCGACGTTCGCGATGTAGACGAACGCGTTCGGGAGCGTGTTGCGGTCGACACCCGACACGACGTCGTGCGGGAAGCCGACGTCGGCGGCGTGGCTCTTCCCGTTCACGTCGAACCCGCCGACGAGCGCGAGGCCGGGAATGTGGTCGCCGGTCAGGTCGGAGACGGTGATGTTCCCGTTCAGGTTGTCGAACGGGACGAAGATCGTGTTCTTGTCGAGGATCGTGGTCCGGTCGATCGGGAAGGGGAACTCGAGCCGGAACCACTGGTTGGCGCCGTTGGAGTCGGGCGACATGCTCGGCGGCGGATTGGTCCCGCCGTCCGCGTTCGCCTCTTCCGGGGACCGCGACAGTCGGGCGGGGCCGCCGCTCGTCGAGCCGATCACGGTGATCGTGGGGTCGAGGGGATTGACCGATTTCTTCCCTCCCCCGCCCCCGCCGCACCCCGTGGCCGCCAAGAGGGCGAGCGCTCCGACGAGCGGACCCGACCATCGCACCAGGTTCAAGGACATCTCGCGACCTTTCGAGGAGGGTGTCGCCCCTGCAGTCCCAAGAGGGAGGCAACCTTTAATCAGCCCCGTCTTGCCGGTCAAAGAACTCTCCGCAACGTCTCCGGGTCTGGCGGCGGAGTGCAACACACGAACACCTATCGTGCCACAAGCCGGGCGGCCGCGCCCGACTTCCTCCGAGAAGCCGCATCGCGACGCGCCGGAGCGCTTTCGCTCGCGGCGCCCCCGCGCCGGCTTCCTTGCCGGGTGCGGCGTCCACCGATACATTCGCCGCGTCCAATGGTGACCGCCGCGCGCGGTCGCTGCGTCCCCTGGGGAGGGGGCCGACACTGGCGGGGATCGAATGACGAGCGAGAGCCGCTTTGCCGTCCTGAATCGGCCGGACGATTCCGAGCTCGAACTCCGACCCCGCTCCCTCGACGAATTCGTCGGCCAGACGCGTGTCGTCGAGAACCTCCGCATCGCGTTGTCGGCCGCGCACATGCGCGAGGAACCGCTCGACCACGTCCTCCTGTCGGGACTTCCCGGACTCGGCAAGACGACGCTCTGCTCGCTGATCGCGCGCGAGGCGGGCGCGCACCTCCACGCGTCGAGCGGGCCGGCGCTCGCGCGCGCCGCCGACCTCGCCGGGATCCTCACGTCGCTCGAGCGCGGCGACGTCCTTTTCCTCGACGAGATCCACCGACTCCCGGTCGCCGTCGAGGAGTACCTCTACGGCGCGATGGAAGACTTCGTGATCGACGTGCCGATCGACCAGGGCCTCGGCGCGCGTACCGTCCGCCTCCCGATTCAGCCCTTCACGCTCGTCGGCGCGACGACGCGCGAGGGCCGCCTCACCGGCGCGTTCCGCGGCCGCTTCGGCATCCATGAGAAGCTCGAGGCCTACTCGATCGCCGAGATCGAGCGCATCCTCGCGCGCACGTCCACGGTACTGCGCATCGGACTCGCGCCCGACGCGGCGGCGACCGTCGCGCGCCGCGCGCGCGGGACGCCGCGCGTCGCCAACCGCCTGCTGCGCCGGCTGCGCGACCTCGCCCAGGTGCGCGGCAAGCCGACGATCGACGCGGCGATCGCCGCAGAGTCGTTCGAACGCCTCGGCATCGACGACCTCGGGCTCGAGGAGACCGACCGCCGGATCCTCGGACTCCTCCATCGCGCGTTGCACGGCAGCCTCGGCGTGAAGACGCTCGCGGCGAACCTCGGCGAGGCGGAGGACACGATCGAGGAGGTCTACGAGCCCCACCTCCTCCGCCTCGAGCTGATCCGCAAGACTCCGCGCGGCCGCGAGCTCTCCGAATCCGGCCGCCGCTGGTGCCTCGCCAACGCGAAGGCGCTCGGCGACCCGCCGGGCCGCGCCGCCGCCGTGCAAGGGAGCTGAACCTCCCGTGCTCCCGCTCCCGCCTCCACCCCGCCGCGCGCGCTGGGCGCCGCGGCTCCATGGTGTCGCGCTGCGCGCCGTCGATCGGCTGCGGCAACTCCGGCAGCGCTTGCCGCGGCCGAGCCTGCGCCGCCTGGCCGGCGCGGTCCATCCATCGCGTCGCTCGCTCGCCGGCGCGCTGCTCTTCGTCGCGTTCGCCGTCCTCCTGATCCGCTGCACGTCGCCGCGCTCCGAGCTCGGCCCGGCTCCCGAGGTCCAGGTGCTGCTCGACCGCGACCTCGACGACGTGCGCGTCTCCGTCGCCGGCGAGTTCGCGGTCGAGGACGCCGACGGCCGCGCGCTCGGCTCGGGCCGACGCCTCTCCGACGGCCGCATCCGCAGCGTCGCCGGCGCCTTCGACTTCAACGGCGTGTCGGTCCCCGGCAAGGAGGTCTTCCTCCGCAGCCGCGACGGCGACCCGTTCCAGTACGGCGGCCGCAACTATCCGGGGTCTCTCCGCGTGAGGCGCGTCCGCGACGAGCGGCTCGAGGTCGACAACCTCGTCAACATCGAGGACTACGTCGCCGGCGTCCTCTTCTCCGAGATGCCGGCGAACTTCCCGCTCGAGGCGCTCAAGGCGCAGGCGGTCGCGGCGCGGACCTACGCCCGCTTCCGGCTCGACCATGGCGACGCGCTGCTGCGCGCGACCGACGCCGATCAGGTCTACGGCGGCGCCGACACGCGCTACGAGCAGGCGCGCCGCATCGTCGCCGAGACGCGCGGGACGATCCTCGAGGTGGACGGCCGCCCGCTCTGCGCCTACTTCATGAGCACGTGCGGCGGCGCGACCATCGACGGCCCGGCGATCTTCCCGACCGCGACGCGCGAGGGGCTCCTCGGCGTGCCGTGCAACTGGTGCCGCTCGTCGCCGAAGTTCCGTTGGACGCGGACGCTCGCCCTCTCCGAGCTCGAGCGGCGCCTCGGCCTCGCCGCCAACTCGATCGAGCGCGTCGCCTCGCGCAACGACGAGCTCGGCCACACCCTCGCCTTCGAGCTCTCCGGCCGCGCCGGCGCCCGCGTCTTCCCGGCGATCGACCTGCGCCGCCTCTGGAACGTGAACGCGACCGGCGACACCGAGAAGCTGCCGAGCTTCTGGTTCCAGACGATGGTGCTCAACCGCCGGATCCTCACCGTCAACGGCGCGGGCTACGGCCACGGCGTCGGGATGTGCCAGTGGGGCGCGGCGGGACTCGCCGCTTCCGGCCGCGATTGGCGGGAGATCCTCCACTACTACTACCGCGGCGCCGAGCTGGTCCGGCGCTGGTGACCCCGCGCCTGCAGTTTCGCGTCGCCGCGACGCACGGACGCGCGCGCTGCGGCGAGCTCCTCGTCCGCGGCCGCGCCACGCCGACGCCGGCCTTCATGCCGGTCGCGACGCAGGGGACGCTCAAGGGGATCGCGGGCGGCCGCCTCGTCGACCTCGGCTTCCGGGCGCTGCTCGCCAACACCTACCACCTGAGCCTGCGGCCCGGCGAGGAGACGGTGCGCGCGCTCGGCGGCCTGCACCGCTTCATGGACTACGACGGGATCGTGCTCACCGACAGCGGCGGGTTCCAGGTGTTCAGCCTCGCCGAGCGGCGCGCGCTCGACGCGGACGGCGTGACCTTCCGCTCCCACCTCGACGGGACGGAGATCCGCTTCACGCCCGAGCGCGCCATGCAGATCCAGCACGCGCTCGACTCCGACATCGCCATGGTCCTCGACGAGTGCCCGCCCGCCGGCGCCGACGCCGCCGCGCTGAGCACCGCGGTCGAGCGCAGCCTCGCGTGGGCGCGCCGCTCCCTCGCCGAGCACCGCCGCCTCTCCGAGGAGCGCGCCTGCTTCGCGATCGTGCAGGGCGGGCGCGACGCGCAGCTCCGCGCCGGCATGGCGCGTGACCTCGCCGCCCTCGACTTCGACGGATTCGCGATCGGCGGCATCGCCGTCGGCGAGGACGCGCCGACCATCCGCGCCGAGGTCGAGGCGTTCGCCCCGCTCCTGCCCGAAGAGCGGCCGCGCTACCTGATGGGGGTCGGGAGCCCGCGCGAGCTGGTCGCGGCCGTGCGCAGCGGCATCGACCTCTTCGACTGCGTCCTCCCGACGCGCAACGCGCGCAACGGCTACCTCTTCACGCGCGCCGGCGTCGTCAAGATCCGCAACGCCGAGCACGCGCGCGCCGCCGCGCCGCTCGAGGCCGGCTGCCCCTGCATCGCCTGCACGCGTCACACGCGCGCCTACCTGCGCCACCTGTTCCTGGCCGACGAGATGCTCGGGCCGATCCTCGCCACCGAGCACAATCTCGTCTTCTTCCGCCGCCTGATCGACGACCTGCGCGCCTCGATCACGGCCCCCGGCAGCGTCGACCTCGGCTGGGTCGAAGGGCTCGGCTGACGCTGCTCAGCCCTTGCGGCGCGCCTTCGCGACCTCTTCGAGCACGCGCCGCCGCGCGACGTCGAGCGTGAGCGCGTTCGCCTCGGCGACGCGCGCGAGGTCGTCGAACTCCGGCGCGACCCGTTCGCTGCCGTCTTCCAGCGTCGCGATCTTCACGCGCACCTCGCCGAGGCTCGTCGCCACCGTCTCGCTGCGGCGCGGCAGGATGCGCCGCCGGGCGGCATGGCGCCGCACGCCGAGCGACGGCGAATCGGAGAGCAGCAGCGCCTCGATCGCTGCCGCCGCGTCCGCGCGCGCCAGCACCTGCAGCACGTGGCCGGGCCTCCCCTTCTTCATCACGACGGGAAACGCCGCCACGTCGAGCGCGCCCGCCGCGAGGCAGCGGTCGATCAGCCGCGCGACCTCCTGGCCGGTCGCGTCGTCGAGGTTGGTCTCGATCACCTCGACCTCGTCGCCGCGCTCCGCCGCGAGCTCGCAGAGGACCGCGCGCACGGCGTTGGGCGGACTTTCCCGCTCGCGCGTGCCCAGGCCGTAACCGACACGCCGCGGCACGAACGAGAAGGCGCGCCCGAACCCCTCGCACAGCGTCGAGAGCAGCGCCGCGCCGGTCGGCGTGCAGAGCTCCTCGCGGATCCCGGGATTCTCGATCGGGACGCCGCGCAGCAGCTCGAGCGTCGCCATCGCCGGGACGGGCAGCCGGCCGTGCTCGGTCTCGACGAATCCCTCGCCCACCGCGACCGGCGACGCGAGCAGACGCGGCGCGCCCATGCGGTAGTGCAGCGCGCAGAAGCCGACGACGTCGACGATCGAGTCGATCGCGCCGACCTCGTGGAAGTGCACCTCCTCGATCGCGCAGCCGTGCACCTTCGCTTCGGCCTCGCCGATGCGCCGGAAGACGCGCGCGGCGCGCTCGACGACGGGCGCCGGCAGGCCGCTCTTCTCGATCAGCGCGAGGATCTGCGGAAGATTGCGCCGCGGCGGGACGTGCTTCGGGTCGAGGCGCACCTCGAAATGGGTCCCGGCGAGCCCGCCGCGCCACTTCTTCGCGGCCTCCAGCTCGAATCCTGCGACCCCCAGACGCGAAAGATCTTCGCGAAGGTGCGCGAGGTCGCCGCCGAGGTCGAGCAGCGCGCCGACGAGCATGTCGCCCGCCGCTCCCGAAAAACAGTCGAAGTAGATCGCCTCGCCCATGCGTCAGGTCTTCCGTCGCCCCCGCGAGCGCCGTCGCGGGATGCGGCGGGATCTTAGGGATGTCGGAACGCCCCGGCGGAGCGGGCATTGCTTGGGAAGTCGCTAGAGGCAGCGCACGAAAGCGGAAGACCTCGCCCCGGTCAACGCATCCCGCGCGGCCTGCCGAAAGAGAGGCGAGCCACGAGGCTCGCGAAAGGACTCGACCCATGACTGCGATCGCACACCTCCCCGCCCGCCTCGCCGCAGCCTTCCTCCTCTGCGCAGCGCCGGCGTTCGCCCAGGGTGGCGTCTTCCGGGGCTCCGGCGGCCTGCCCGCGCCCCCGCCCGGCGGCGGCACCGTGAACAACCCCAACGGCACCGGACTCAAGGCCGGCCGCGACAACGAGCGCGACAGCTCGCCGATGCCCGGCAGCGTCCCCGCCGTGCCCTTCAGCGAGGAGCGCTGGGAGTTCTGGTGGGAGTTCAACCACGACGCGTTCGTGAACCTGCGTCCGACCTTGCTGCACGCGCCCGCGTCGGCCAGCTCGACGCCGTTCACGCCGTTCGACTCCGACGCGCGCAGCCGCATCCTGATGCCGGCGCTCCTCGAGCTCCTGCGCGACCGCGACGACATCGTCCGCTCGTCCGCGGTCCTCTCGCTCTCGCGCCTGCAGGACCCGTCGGTCCTCCCCTACCTCAGCAACTCGGCGGTCGGCGACCCCTCCCTCGCGGTGCGCACCAACGCGCTGCTGGCGATGGGTCTCTCGCGCGCGCCGAAGGCGGCCGACCGGCTGAAGCAGACGATGTACGACGAGCGCCTGCCCGACGAGTCGCGCGCGTTCGCGGCCGTCGCGCTCGGCGTGAACGGCAGCCCCGAGGGCAGCGCCGCGCTGCGCGAGGCGCTCGCGGCGGGCACCGAGAGCGCGCTGCCCTACACGGTGCGCCTCGCCGCGACCTGGGCGCTCGGCCTCTCCGGCGATCCCGGCAACAGCCCGTTCCTGCGCACGATGGTCACCGCCAAGGGCGGCGACGAGACGGCGCGCGCGCTCGCCATCGAGGCGCTCGGGCGCGTCGCCGACCGCGCGGTCAACCCGCTGCTGATCGAGGCGCTCGGCTCGCCGCACGTGCACGTGCGCCGCTCCGCCGCGATCGTGATGGGCACGCTCGCCCGTCCCGAGGACGCCGACGTCGTGAAGGAGCTCGAGCGCGCCCTCGACGGCGACGCCGACCAGACGGTCCGCTCGTTCGCCGCGATCTCGCTCGGCCGCATCGCGTCGATCGGCTCGCCGCCGATCGTCGAGCGGCTGCGCTCGCGGCTGCACGCCGAGAGCGCGCGCCAGCGCGCCTTCGTCGCGCTCGCGCTCGGGATCTCCGGCGCGCCGTCCGCGGCCGCCGACCTCGTGAACGAGTTCCGCAGCGAGGGGAGCGAGTCGCAGCGCGGCGCCTACGCGACCGCGCTCGCGCTCCTCGACGCCAAGGAGGCGATCCCCGACCTGCGCGCCGCCTTCCGCAAGGACAAGTCGCCTTTCCTGCGCGGCTACCTCGCTTTCGCGCTCGGCAAGCTCGGCGACGTCGAGGTCGTGACCGACCTGCGCGAGATCGTGGCGGGCGAGAACAACCCCCAGCTCCTCTACTGGAGCGCGGTCGGCCTCGCGCTCCTGAACGACCGCGCCGCCGCCGACTTCCTGAAGGAGCAGCTGGCGCGCGGCGGAACCGACCAGGTGACGCGCGGCGCGTGGATCCACGCGCTCGGCTCGATCGGCGACCAGTTCGCGGCCAGCGCCCTGATCGGGATGGCGAAGGGGTCGAAGGAGACCGCGCTGATGCGCGCGCTCGCGACCGCCTCGCTCGGGATGCTGAACGACGAGGATCGCGCGCCGGTGACGGCGACGTTCAGCCGCGACCACAACTACACGATGAGCCTGACCTTCCTGCCCGACCTCTACTACATGTTCTGAGCGAGAGAGCTTCCGACGACGCGGGCCGGTCCGCCGCGAGGCGGCCCGGCCCGCTCGCTTCAGTGCGCCTTGCCGCCGATCCGCTTCTCGACCTCGGCGCGCTTCGCGTCGCGCAGCGCCGCCGTCCTCGCCTCGAGCATGAGCCGCAGCAGCGGCTCCGTGTTGCTCTTGCGGACGTTGAACCAGAAGTCGGGGAAGACGACCGAGATGCCGTCGAGCTCGTCCTGCTCCCCGTCGGCGTAGGCGGCGCGCAGCTCCGCCAGCTTCGCGTCGGGGTCGCCCACCTCGAAGTTGAGCTCGCCCGTCCCGTGGTAGCGACGCAGCGGCGCGATCAGCTCGGAGAGCGGCCGCTTCTCCCGGCTCATGCGGTTCAGGACGTGCACCATCGCGAGCGTGCCGCAGTCGCTGAAGTAGTGGTCGCGGAAGTAGAAGTGGCCGGACAGCTCGCCCGCGAACGGCGAGTTCTCCCGCCGCATGGTCGCCTTGATGAAGCTGTGGCCGACGCGCTCGCGCAGCGGCCGCCCGCCGAGGCGCGTGATCTCCTCGGGCAGGACGCGGCTGGCGCGCAGGTCGTAGACGATCGCCGCCCCCTTCTCCTTCGCGAGGAACTCCTGCGCGAGCAGCGCGGTGACGAGGTCGGCGCCGACCCGCTCGCCGCGCTCGTCGACGACGCAGCAGCGGTCGGCGTCGCCGTCGTACGCGAAGCCGACGTCGGCCTTCTGAGCGACGACCTCGCGCCGAAGGTCGGCGATGTTCGCGTCCTTCAGCGGGTTCGCCTCGTGGTTGGGGAACGTCCCGTCGACCTCGAGGAAGAGCCCCTTCCACTGCAGCTTCGTGCCCTCGAGCACGAGCGGCACCTCGAGCCCGCCCATCCCGTTGGCCGTGTCGATCACCGCCTTGAGAGGCCGCCACTCCTCCATGAAACGCTGCATGTGCGTCCGGTAGTCCGCCGCGATGTCGGTCGTCCGCACGGAGCCGCGCTTCACGCCGGCGGCCGGCTTCAGCTCGTCGCGCACCATCGTCTCGAGCTCGCCGATGCCGGTGTCCTTCGACATCGGGACGGCGCCCGCGCGACAGAACTTCGCGCCGATGTACTGCGGCGGATTGTGCGACGCCGTCGTGGTCAGCCCGCCGTCGGAGGCGAGGCTGCCGATCCCGAAGTAGGCCATCGGCGTCGAGACGAGCCCGATGTCGACCACGTCGCAGCCGTGCGCCGTGACGCCGTCGATCACCGCCTTCTGGATCGACGGCGCGCTCTTGCGCATGTCGCGACCGACCACGAGCCGCTTCGCCTTCAGCAGCTTCACGAGCGCGGCGCCGATCCGCCATGCGAGCTTCTCGTCGATCTCGGTCGGGTAGACGCCGCGCACGTCGTACGCCTTGAAGACGGATGCGGCGGAGGGCTTGCCGGAAGACATGCGATCGGGCTCCGTTTCAGTTGCGGGCGGAAGCGGCGAGCGCTCTCGTCGCGCGCTCCATGGCCGCGATCGCGCGCTCGACGTCGGGGTCGCCGACGTCGCGGTGGGTGACGAAACGCAGCCGGTCGGGCGCGAGCGCCTGCGCCCACACGTCCTGCTCGTGCAGCCGCTTCTCGAGCGCGGGCGCGTCGCCCTGCGGCCGCTCGACGAAGAGCACGTTGGTCTCGACGGTCGCCGCGTCGATCCGGCAGCCGGGCAGCGCCGCGCACGCCTGGGCCAGCCGCTTCGCCCGCGCATGGTCGTCGGCGAGCCGCTCGACGAGGTGGTCGAGCGCGAACTCCCCCGCGGCCGCGAGGATCCCGACCTGCCGCATCCCGCCGCCGAGCGCCTTGCGGACGCGCCGCGCCCGTCCGATCGCCTCGCGCGAGCCCACGATCATCGAGCCGGCCGGACAGCCGAGCCCCTTCGAGAAGCAGAACGTCAGCAGGTCGACCTGCTCGGCGTAGCTCGAAACCGGCGTCCGCGACGCGACGCTGGCGTTGAACAGCCGCGCGCCGTCGAGGTGGACCTTGAGCCCGCGCCGCTCCGCGAGCGCGCGCACCGCCTGCATCGTCGCGAGCGGGACCACGCGCCCGCCCGCGTAGTTGTGCGTGTTCTCGAGCACGATCAGCGAGGTGCGCGGATGGTGGACGTCGGCGTCGCGGATCCCCTGCTCGAGCGCCGCGAGCGACGGCACGCCGGCCGCGCCCGGCAGCGTCCGCACCTGCACGCCCGAGATCAGCCCGAGCCCGCCCGCCTCGTTCACGAAGACGTGCGAGCGCTCCTCGCAGAGGATCTCCTCGCCGGGCTGCGTGAGGACCTTGACGCAGATCTGGTTGCCCATCGTGCCCGACGGCACGAAGAGCGCCGCCTCGCGGCGGAAGAGCGCGGCGACGCGCTCCTGCAGGCGGTTGACGGTCGGGTCGTCGCCGAGCACGTCGTCGCCGACCTCGGCCTGCGCCATCGCGCGCCGCATGTCGGCGCACGGCCGCGTGACGGTGTCGCTGCGGAAGTCCGACGGCCGGCCGGCGGTCGCGCCCGCGCTCACGTCGGGACCGGCTTGCGCGCGCCGATCCACGCCTTCATGCGACGCAGCGCCTCTTCGAGGTTCGCGATGGAATTGGCGTAGCTCAGCCGGATGAAACCCTCGCCGTGCTTGCCGAAGGCGGTGCCCGACAGCGTGCCGACCCCCGCCTCCTCGAGCAGCGCGCGCTGCAGGTCGCGCGACCCCATGCCGGTCTTCTGGATGTTGGCGAAGGCGTAGAAGGCGCCCTGCGGCGTGATGCACGACATGCCGGGGATCGAGTTCAGGCCCTTCACGACCACGTCGCGCCGCTGCTTGAACTCCCTGACCATCGCGTCGACCGGTTCCTGCGGGCCGTTCAGCGCCGAGACGGCCGCGATCTGGGAGAACGTCGCCGGGCAGCTGTTGCAGTTGGTCTGGAGGCGCGCGATGCGCGTCGCGAGTTCGGCGGGCGCGATCGAGTAGCCGAGCCGCCACCCCGTCATCGCGAACGTCTTCGAGAAGCCGTCCAGCACGATGATCCGGTCGCGGTCGCCCCACTGCAGCGGCGTCGCGTGCTTCTCCTCGTACATGATGCGGCAGTAGATCTCGTCGCTGAACAGCCAGATGCCGCGCTCGGCGCAGAGCTCGGCGATGCGCCTCACGTCGTCGGGCGGCAGCACCGAGCCGCAGGGGTTGTGCGGCGAATTGACGATCACGATCTTCGTCTTCGGCGTGATCAGCCGCTTGAGCTCGTCGACGTCGGTCCGGAACTGGTTCGCCTCGCGCAGCGGCAGCGGGACCGCCTTGGCGCCCGAGAACTCGATCATCGACTCGTAGATAGGGAAGCCCGGGTTGGGGTAGATCGCCTCGTCGCCCTCGTCGAGCAGGGCGAGCAGCGGGAAGAAGATCGCCGGCTTGCCGCCCGCCAGCACGGTGACGTTGTCGGCCGCGATCGGGGTCCCGCGCCGCTTCGTGAAGTCGGCGGCGATCGCCTCGCGCAGCTCGGGCAGGCCGGTCGACGGCCCGTAGTGCGTCTTGCCGCTGCGCAGCGCCTCGACCGCCGCGTCGACGATGTGCTTGGGGGTGTCGAAGTCGGGCTCGCCGATCTCGAGGTGGACGATCGACCGGCCCTGCCGCTCGAGCTCCCGCGCCCGCGCGAGGACCTCGAAGGCCGTTTCGGTGCCGAGCCGCTCCATCCGGCGCGCGAGCACGAGGGGACGCGATGGCATGTCTTGCGGATCCTGAGGCGCCGCGGACGGGCCCGGTCCCGGAGGCGCCGGCCTCTGCCGCGCCTCCGTGCTCCGGGGGGCGGCGATTCTCAAGCGCGGCGGCGGACTTTCAAGGCTCGCGCTGGGGAGGGGCCCCGCGGCCGGCGTCGGCGGTCAGGAGCTCCCGAGCGCGGCGCGCGAGGAGCGTGGGCGCGAACGGCCGCGCCAGGTAGTCGGTGGCCCCGAGCTCGTCGCCGAGGCGGCGGTCGTCGGGTTCGGAGCGGCCGGTCAGGAAGATCATGCAGGTCGCCGCGCGCGGCGCTCCGCCCTTGCGCCACTCCTCGAGAGCGCGTCCCCCGTCGCGCCGCAAGGTCGCGCCGTCGAGCACGACGACCTCGGGGTGCCGGCGGCGGCAGAGCTCGGCCGCCTCGCCGCCGTCTGCGCTCTCCAGGACCTCGAATCCGTCGCCGGCGAGCGCGCTCGCGAGCGACCGCAGCCGCAGCGGTTCGCCGTCGACCAGCAGCACGCACGGCGCACCCATCGTCCGCTCCTCGACGCCCCCACCGATCGGCGTGGCACGAACTGCGATCGACCGCCCGCTCGCGCCGCTTGAGCGCGCGCTTGATCCCCCGGAGCGCCCGGGTAGCTTTCCGGCGGCTCGCTTCCTGGCGGAAGGCGGGCAGTTGCGCGACGGCGGAGGCGGAAACCGGCGGCGCGCGGGTCTTTCGGGAGGGGGTCATGATGCGGACACGAGCAGTCGCGTCGCTCGGTCGAAGCGTCTTCGTTTTCGGCGCGCTGACGGGACTCGTGCTCGGCACCGGCTGCAGCTCGACTCCCGAGTTCGAGAAGAGCGACGCGGCGACCGCCGGACGCGACCGCGCCGACGAGTGGCGCGGCCAGGGTCTCCATGCGACGGCCGCGCGCCAGTACGAGGAGTCGGCGCGGCTCGCGGGCGACGACGGCGACCCCGCGTTCCAGGCGCGCTGCCTGTTCGACGCCGCCGACGCGTGGCTGCTCGACGGCCGCGCCAGCGTCGCCGAGATCGACGTGCAGAAGGCCGAGCGGGTGATCCCCTCGCTTCCCGTCGACGGCTCGAAGCGGCGCGCGCTCGAGTTCCGGCTCGCGGCCGCGAAGGGCGACATTGCGCTGGTCTGCAAGCGGAACGACGAGGCGCGCGCGCACTACGAGGAGGCGATGTCGCGCGCGCTCGGGACCGACCGCGACCTCGTCGCGATGCGCCTCTCTCTGCTCGCGGAGAGCATCGGCGACACGCGGCGCGCGAAGTGGTACCACAACCAGATCGCCGACCGAGGCAACCCGCGCCTCGTCGAGCTGCGCTCGATGCTGCTGCCGGCGAGCTCCGCGGCGAGCGCGTCGTCTCCCGCGGCCGCGCCCTCCCCCGCCGCCGCGCCCGCGGCGCCGAGCAGCGTCGCGCTCCCGAACGTCCTGCCGCGCTCCGCGTGGGGCGCGCGCCGCATGCACTCGAACCTCGACCGCATGACGTCGATCACGCGCATCACGGTGCACCACACCGCGACGCGCCTCCCCGACAACACTCCGCGCACCGCCGCCGACGCGATCCACAAGTTCCAGATCGAGCACCAGGACGACAAGGGCTGGGCCGACATCGGCTACCACTTCCTGATCGATCCGGCCGGCCGCATCTGGGAGGGCCGCCCGCTGCAGTGGCAGGGCGCGCACGCCGGCACGCCCGACCTGAACATCGGCAACATCGGCATCGCGCTGATCGGCGACTTCGACGTCGAGCAGCCGTCGGGCGCGCAGAAGCAGGCGCTCGGCGATCTGCTCACCTCGCTCTGCATGCGCTACCGCGTCGACCGCGGCCACGTCTTCACCCACAAGGAGATCCGGCCGGGCCCGACCGAGTGCCCCGGCCAGTCGCTCCAGCGCGTCGTCAACCGTTGGCGCGCCGCGGCGGCCCTGACTCCCTGATCCCCGGCGGAATCCCCGGGACGTAGGGGTCAGGCGCCGATCTTCAGCAGCTTGAAGATCGCGTCGCGGACGTCTTCGTACGAGAAGGGCTTGCGCAGGAACTCGTCGACGCCGCGCGCCTTGAGCTGCAGCGCCTCGGCCTCCGAGACGAAGCCCGAGAAGACGACGATCTTCATGTCGGCGAGCTCGGCGTCGGCGCGGATGCTCTCCGCGACCTGCCCGCCCGTGATGTCGCCGAGGTTGTAGTCGGTGAGCAGCAGGTGCGGCCGGAACGACCGCGTCTTGAGCCCCGCCTCGTACCCATTGCGCGCCACCTGCCAGTCGAACTGGCCCATCTGGCGCAGGTACTCCTCGAGGATCGACACCACCGCCTCCTCGTCGTCGACGATCAGGATGCGGCGGCGCGAGGAGGGCTCGGAGTCGCGCTCGGCGAGCGGGATCCCGTGCTCCTTCATGAACTGCAGCACGTCGGCGCGCGCGAAGCGCCGGTCGCGCGAGCCCGGGATCTTGTAGCCCTTCAAGTGGCCCTTCTCGAACCACTTGATCGCGGTGCGGATCGTCACGTGGCAGAGCCGTGCCACCTCCCCCGTCGTCAGCACTTCCTTGTGCAGCGGCGAGGTCATCCGTCCGGTCTCCTCCTTCCCCCATCGACCGGGAGGCGCGCGCGCCTCGATCCCGATTCGCGGAGCCGGGGCCGGGGCATTGTCCGTGCACCGCGACCGATTACAACTTGGCGGCGCGCTCCGCGGAAACGCCGCTTGATCCTCCCGCCGAACGGCTCCTATAAGGTTCCGCTTCTCACGCCGTACCAGCACGGCGAGAGCGTCGAGTCTCGCGAAGTCGCAGTACCGGGCGATTAGCTCAGCTGGCTAGAGCACCAGCTCGACAAGCTGGGGGTCACTGGTTCGAATCCAGTATCGCCCACCATCACAAGACCTGACCGAGCCGCGACATGCGGCAACCTGCTTCGGCGACGAAGCAGTGCGACGTGGACCGTTTTTGGTACGCCGTACCAAGAAAGGCTCGTCGCACATGTCCCCCGCCGACGTCGCGCAGCCGGTCGTCCGACCGCGCTCCTCGCGCATCCCGCGGCTGAACCTGCATCGTCCGAGCGGCCACTGGCGCGTCGTCCTCGACGGCCGGAGTCACTACCTCGGCAAGGACCGCGTCGAGGCGCAGCGTCGCTACGAGGCGCTGCTGGCGCGATGGCTGCCGCAGCGCTGCCTTCCAGAAGGCGCGGCGCGCGTCGAGGTGGAGCCGGGTGCGGTGCGCGTGGCCGACGTCGCGGCGAAGTTTCTCGAAGCGCACGCGACCTACTTCGTCGGGCCCGATGGCGAGCAGACCGGCGAGCTCGACAACTTCGTGCGCGCGTTCGGCGTCCTGCTCGAGCTCTACGGGATGCTGCCGGCGGAGCAGTTCAGCCCGAAGCGGCTGAAGGACGTCCAGGCCGCGATGGTCGCGCGTGCGTGGTGCCGGTCCAGCGTCAATCACAACGTCCAGCGCGTGAAGCGGCTGTTCAAGTGGGCGACCGGCGAGGAACTCGTGCCGGCGAGCACCTACCACGGGCTGCAGGCGGTCGACGGGCTGCGGCGCTACCGGACCGCGGCCCCGGAGCCCGAGGCCGTCAAACCTGTGCCCGAGAAGGACTACGAGGCCGTGCTGCCGCACCTGCCGGCGATGGTGCGCGCGATGGTCGAGCTGCAGTACCTGACCGGGATGCGCGTCGGCGAGGTGCGGATGATGCGGACCTGCGACGTCGACCGGACCGGCAAGGTGTGGCGGTACACGCCGTGGCGCCACAAGACGCAGCACTTCGGCCGAGCGCGGATCGTCTGCCTCGGCCCAAAGTCGCAGGCGATCCTGGTGCCCTGGCTGAAGCTCGACCCGCAGGCGCCGATCTTCAGTCCGGAGGCCGGCGAGAAGCTCCGTCGTCGTCGCCAGCGCGCGCAGCGTCGGACGCGCGTGCAGCCGAGCCAGGTGGTGCGCGGCGAGCTGCGCGCGACGAGGGCCGACGAGCGCGTGCGGGCGCCCGGCGAGGTCTATTGCGTCGAGTCGTACCGTCGAGCTATCGCCCGTGCGTGCAAGAAGGCCGGCGTGGAGGCGTGGGCTCCCGCCCGGCTTCGCCACAACGCCGCGGAGCGCATCCGGCGGGAGTTCGGTCTCGAGGCCGCGCGCTGCTACCTTGGGCACGCCGACATCCGGACGACGCAGCTCTACTCGTCGATGGATGAAGCAAAGGCGATGAGCGCAGCGCTGCAAGTCGGTTAGCCGGCAACGCTGCACCGGAGGGGAATGCTTGGAACTGTCCGCGACCGCTCGACTCATCGTTCAGCGGCTTCGGCTGTTCGAGGACTATCTTGGGTACCTCGATGCGTGCGAGGGGCACTCGATCGACGACTGGCGCGGCTGGGCCCGCGCCGCTCGAAAGAGTCCGAGGAAGTCCAAGCTGCGACGAGAGTTTCGGAAGCGCTGCCGCGCGTCGAAGAAGCGCTGGTTCCCGTTTCGTGACTTCGTGAACCGACAGATGACGGCGATCCGGTTGATCGAAGATCGGACGCTGGCCCACGGCGGCGCAGCCTTCGCGCAGTCGCCGCAGGCCCACTCCGGGCATTGGGAGTCCGGCGAAGGACACACGGTTCTGACCGCGGTCCGGAAGTGCTGGATCTTCGGTACGGAGTGCGTCGAGCCCGCGCGCGACGGAGTTCTTCTGATCATAGATGCACTGCACAAGCTCGCGCCCGCCCGCGACCTGATGAACGCGATTGCACGGTCAGCTTCAACTGTGGAGCGCGATCCCCGTCTATTCAACGGCGACGGGTCGATGAAAGAGGGCCCGCTCAAGATCCTGAAGGCCCTGAACGCTCCGCGTGCGAAGGTCGAAGGAATCCGGAATGAGACGGGGTTCTCGTCGGTGGCGACGGTGAGCGAGTTCACGCCCGCGATGAGGGAAGCGGGATGGATCGTGAGGGGGCGCGGTGGCGTTTGGCGTCGCACCAGATCCGGCACCGGAGCGTTGAGACGCGCGGAACGAGGGCAAGAATAGGCACTACGTAGTGACTACCTAGTCGGGACAGATTGGGGTGTTCGACGCGGCGACAACGCCGCGTCATGAGCAACCAAGAAGCACTGGCGGCAACGCTCGTCGCGGAACGCCTGGTCCCGGTCCTCTCGCTCGCGGCGTTGCTGCCGCCATCGCGGTCGGGGAAGCCGCTCGCCCGACAAGCGGCGTGGCGCTGGGTCACCAAGGGCCTGCCGGGTCCCGACGGCGTGCGCGTGCGACTCGAGTCCATCCGGGTCGGCCGCCGCTGGATGACGTCTCTTGCGGCCGTCGCGCGCTTCTTCGCCAGGACAACGGGGAAGCCGGTGGCGCCGCGGCCAACGCCCGCGGGCGCCCCGGCCCTCATGCTTCCGTCGTCGTGCGCGACTCTGAGCGCGCTCGGCTTTGACGTCTCGTCCTTCGGCGGCGGGCCGTCCACGTGAGCTCGCGTCGAGAGAAGCGCGCGGGACCCGGCTCTGCCGACGCGACCTGCTCGAAGCAGCCTGAAGGACCAGCGACCGAGGCCCCGTCGACCGCTGCGCCTTCGCGCGCGCCGTCCGAGGCCCAAGCCCCCTCTCCCCTCTGCCCGCGGTCTTGGGGGCCCGGCCACCCTCAATCGGGACCCGGCGGGCTGTCGTTTGCCCGACGGGCATCCACCCAGGCCGGACCGAGCGAAGCGAGGTCTTCGTCTTCGGCTGCCCGGTCTTCGCGCGAGGCGGCGGCGGAGCCGACGCCGAGCGCTCCTATGGGTTTATCTTCTGGTCATAAACGACCGCGGCTGGCCTTCTATCCGGGCGGTCGACTGGTGTCAGCGATTGGTCTGCGTCCACCGCCGTACTACAAGCTGCGCGGCCCTTCCATCGGATTCAGCGATTACGCGCGTTGGTTGCGAGAGCGGGAATCGCCGGACCGAGATGCCGACGGGTTCACAGTCGGTCGGACCGGCGAACTAGTCCCCTGGGATCAGTCGCCGAGCATCCCGTCGCTTCGTCGGCCGATAACGGCGTTCTCGCCGTCGTCGCGTCGTCGATTCGTACGGAAGCTCGCCACCATCGACGAACGCGGCCTGAAGCCGCCCCTGTTTGTGACGCTAACGCTAGACGGTTGGGCAAACCGCGTCCAACCGCGCGAAGCGAAGAGGTGGTTCGCGACGCTTTGGAAGCGCATCGTGCGCCGATGGCCGCGTGCGTGGTGCGCCTGGAAACTCGAGCCGCAGCGGCGAGGCGCTCCGCACTTTCACCTGCTCCTGTTCGGTGTCGAGTTTCTCGACGGTCCGACGTGGTCGCGGATCTGGGCGAGTATCCATGGCGGCGGAGAGGCGGCAGCGTTGTGTTCCGTGCACGTCGAGCAGGTCCGCTCGATGGATGACGTTCGGCGATATGCCGCGAAGTACGTTGCGAAGGCCGTTGTACCGCCGCGCTGGAGATCGCCTGGTCGCTGGTGGGGCTTCCTCGGCCGTGAGTTCATTCCGTGGGCAATACGGGTCGAGGTCGAGGTGTCGCGCGAGGACTACGTGCGTGCGCGTCGACTGATCGCGTACCGCCTACATCGAAAGGACGGTCGGTACGTGCTGCATTACGCGTTCCACTCGGGTCGCACGATGAGTTGCGTGGTCGGCGCTCCGCTCGAAACAGCGAGCGCAATGATTGAGCGGCTACACCTGCGGAGTGAAGTCGCCATGCCAACAACGGTCGGTTGGCAGTGGAAGCCGTACCGACTGAGACCGGAAGGCATGCGAGCGCTGCGAACACGGGGCGACGCGATGTTCGCGAAACACCGAGCATGGAGGGAGACCGGAGGGTAGTACGTAACACCCTCCGGCAGTCCCAGACCTGAGACTGACCGCCCCGGAATGAAGCCTGCAGACGTGACGATGCAGAAGTGAGCCTGCATTTCGAAGTAGAATGACGAGTGCCTTGTACGTAAGCGTCAACGTCTGGAGCGATCTATCGTCGCTGGTAGCAACTGCATTCACGGGCGTATCTATGTGACGTGTTCGCTAGCATCGGTGTTTGCCAACCCCGACTTGAGATCGCGTTCATACTCCTCGTAAAAGCGGGAGCCTTGATCGAACGACCCTCGGCTGTAGCTGTAGGCCCGACCGTCCGGGCTGTCCCATTTCCACGAAGGCATGTGATACATGGTTCCACACTCCGAGCAGGAGTTCTCGTCGAGCATGAAACCACAGGTTGGTCGGTCGGGTGGTGTTGCGCGCGTGTATCGTCCACACCACTTGCAGCGGCGCGGGCCGAGTCTGTAAGGAAGGAAACGGGAGAGGAAACGAGGCCAGGTCTTGTGCCTGCGAATCCACGCGTCGATGCGAAGTTCGTGTGGAAACAGGGGAGTGGAGAGTACGCGCTGGCAAACGCGCATGTAATAGGCGATACGAGGATGAACGGATGGGAATCGAATGGCGAGCTGCTGGAACAGCGGGAGTGCAACACCATAGTCGGCGCGGTCATAGGCAAGCAGGGCGACGCGGAGAACTTGTCGGTGCTGCGTGTCCATTCCAGAAACATCAAACATCGCGTGAATGATGCGATTGACCTGCCCCCGCTCTTTGGTCCACCTCGTATGAGAGTTTGGTCTTCGTCTGGGTCTTCGTCTTCTCAGGCAAGTTGAAGCCGTCTGCGTGCGTCAGCACCGTTGGGTCTGCATTCCACCGC
>Ga0137459_1000277_pt1 | contig 18998 bp, 10 predicted proteins | sample EasRivERMGT700_2_FD_104908 | JGI IMG/M metagenome (GOLD analysis project Ga0137459, IMG submission 104908) | Soil microbial communities from meander-bound floodplain in the East River, Colorado, USA - East River MetaG ERMGT700_2 | ecosystem: Environmental > Terrestrial > Soil > Floodplain ...
GAGCACGAATACCGCGAGGTTCGCGGCGATCAACGCATACGTGATCCACGGCTGGGTCCGAGCTTCCGGCATGCAGCACAGCAGACACCCTCCGCGGGCGACGTGCAAATCGCCACGTGTTCGTGCGGCCGGCGCGGGGCTGACGGGCCCCACGGGCGCGATTGCAGACGGAGATCCCGACCGGGGTTTCCCTGCGAGCGACGTAACGGTAGCGAGACCGTACCGAAGTTGATATTGCCTGACCATTTGACGGGCAGCTTGTCCGGTGTCGGCCGGTCATCAGACGACACCGGTGGACAACCCTGCCCGGTTTGTTGCAACGGTCGGATCAGCGCTGGTGGCTCGGCAGCTCTTCTTGTCAGGTGATCGCCCGGATTTCGGACAACTCGGACACGCGTGGTGAAGCTCGTGGGCCGCGAGGACGTGATGGACAAGCTGGTGTGCGTCCGCTGATCGCGATCTCTGACCGCTGGATGAACCGACCGCCTCGATCGTGCAGGTCACCTGCAGGGCTTGGGCGAACGGACGGTCGAGCGTGCTCGCAGCACGGGCATCACCACAGGTGAGACCGCTCGACCACCTGGCCGACCCGCCACGCAGCGGCGCGATGTCGTGAAATCGTTCGAGCCGTCGCCTGATCGGGTACCACCGGGTGAGGTACCCGATCCGGCGGTGGAGACCGATGACGAAGCACACCATCCTGTTTCTGGCCGCCAATCTGCGCGGGACCGACCAAGGCGCGCTCGACCCGCAAGCGAAGCGGGACGGGCTCGACCAGGAGGCGAGCGCGATCCGGAAGGAGCTGAAGCGCAGCGGCTACCGGGATCGATTCGAGCTCGTGACACGGTGGGCGGCGGAGCCGCACGATCTGCTCCGCGAGCTGCGCGAGCTCAAGCCGACGGTGGTCCACTTCAGCGGCCACGGCGGCCAGGACGGTCTGTTCTTTCAGGCCCCGAATGGCGACGCCCGCGTCGTCTCGCCCGCGGCGATCGCGGAGACGTTCGGAGCCGCGGGCGGCTCGGTCAAGCTGGTCGTCCTGAGCGCGTGCTACAGCGAGGCACCCGCCGAGGCGCTGCTCGCGCACGTCGATTGCGTCGTCGGGATGAGCGGCGTGCTCCGCGACGACATGGCAAGGGCCTTCGCGATCGGCTTCTACGGCGCCCTCGGCGATCAGGAATCGGTCGCGGCGGCGTACCGGCACGGGAACGCCGCGATCAGCCTGGACGGGCTGTCAGACGCCGATCGTCCGCAGCTCAAGATCTGTGTGGGGGCCGACGCCGCCCGGATGATCCTGACCGCCGTTGCTCCGGCGGTACATGTGGCGCTGCCCTGTCCGTACCCAGGGATGCGATCGTACTCGGCGGACGACTCAGACCACTTCCACGGCCGCGGCGTCGAGATCGATGAGCTGCTTGGCCGGCTGCGGGCGGGTGAGCGCGAGATCTACGTCATCGGTCCATCCGGCTCCGGGAAGTCGTCGCTCGTCGCGGCGGGGGTGCTGCCGCGGCTCGCCCGCGGCGTGGCGGGGCTCGGGCCGTTCGTCGTTCGATCAATGCGGCCCGGCGAGCATCCGGCCGCGCGGCTGGGTGAGCTGCTCGAGGTCTCCGATCGAGACCTCACCGCACCGGTGGACGTCATCGCCGCGCTCCTCACGGGCCGCGCCCTGAGCTCGTCGGTGCTGATCTTGATCGATCAGCTCGAGGAGTTGTTCACGCTGGCGGACGCCGACGAGCGGGATCGGTTCCTGATCGCGCTCGAGGCTCTGCGGGCCGCGCCCCGCTGCGTGGTCGTCTTCACGCTGCGCGCCGACTTCTTCGGCGCTTTCATGGAGAGCCCACTGTGGACGGGGCGTCGAGGCCGGCCTTCGCGCATCGAGGTGGACCCGATGCGCGACGAGGCGCTGAACGAGGCGATCGTGCGCCCGGCACGTGACCTCGGGGTCAGTGTCGAGCCCGAGCTGATCGAGCGGTTGCTCGCCGACGCCGGATCCGAGCCGGGGATTCTCCCGCTCCTGCAAGAGACCCTGGTCCAGCTCTGGGACCGACGGCAAGGCCAGACCCTCACGCTGGCCGACTACGAAGCGTTGGGTGACCGCGACCGAAGTGGTCTCGCCATCGCACTCTCGCGTCGCGCCGACGCCCTCCTGCGCGACCTGACCCGGGCGCAGGAGACCATCGCCCGCCGGATCTTGCTCCGATTGATCAGCTTCGGCGAGGGGCGCTCGGACACCCGGCGACAACAACCGCGCTCGAAGCTACGAGCCGCCGATGACGATGCCGCCGACTTCGAGATCGTGCTTCGCCGGCTGATCGCCGATCGCTTGCTCACTGCGGACGAAGACGACCACGGTGGAGAGGCGCACGTCGACCTCGCGCACGAGGTCATGATCACCGCCTGGCCGACGCTGGCCGGCTGGATCCTGGCTCACCGTGTGGACGAGCAGCGCCGCCGACAGTTCGAAGCCGCGGCGGCACAGTGGGTGGAGCGCGGGCGCGGCGCGCGTGGCTTGCTGGACCTGATCGAGCTCGCTGACGCCGAGGCATGGCAGCGGACGGAGTCTGCGCGCGATCTCGGGCAAAGCGTCGATGTTGCAGCGCTGGTCGCGGCCAGCCGGGCTGCGCACGACAAGCAGCGGAGGCAGCGCCGTGGTCTCGTGTGGAGTGCATTCGCCGCGCTGGCCGTTTTTGCCGCTGTCGTTACGACTCTCGCGGTCATGGCGCGTCACCGGGCCAGCGAAGCGGAAGCCAGTCGCAGGCAGGCAGAGGCTGATAGCAAACGCGCCGAGGCAAGCGACCACGAGAGCCAAAGTCTGCTCGCGCAGTCATACAAGGAAGCCGGCTGGCAGCAATTACTCGGAGGTCACCCACAGGAGGCGGTGCCATACCTCATGGCCGCCCGACGGAGCGGCGAGAAGGGAGAGCTGCTCCGGATGTTGATCGGGACAGCCACCCGCTTCCTGCCTCTCATCCCCATCCTCGAGCATGGCGCAGCGGTGTCGAGTGCCGCGTTCAGCTCCGACGGCAGCCGCGTCGTCACGGCGAGCTCCGATCGGACCGCGCGGGTCTGGGATGCCGCTACCGGCAAACCCCTCGGTCCCTCCTTCCGCCATCAGGAAGGAGTGAACAGCGCCGCGTTCAACCGCGACGGCAGCCGCGTCGTCACGGCGAGCTCCGATCGGACCGCGCGGGTCTGGGATGCCGTCACCGGCAAGCCCCTCGGCCCTCCACTCCAGCACCAAGGAGCTGTGTGGAAGGCGGCGTTCAGTCCCGATGGCAGCCGCGTCGTCACCGCGAGCGACGACAAGACCGCGCGGATCTGGGACGCCGCCACCGGCAAGCCCATCGGCGTCCTCCTCCAGCATCAAGGCGTTGTGTGGAGCGTCGCGTTCAGCCCCGACGGCACCCGCGTGATCACGGCGAGCTGGGACAAGACCGCGCGGGTCTGGGACGCCACCACCGGCAACCCCCTCACCGCCGCCCTCGAGCATCAGGACCGGGTGGCCAGCGCCGCGTTCAGCCCCGATGGCGCTCGCGTCGTCACCGCGGGTTGGGACGCGACCGCACGAGTCTGGGACGCCGCGACTGGCAAGCCCCTCGCTACTCCACTCCAGCATCAGCTCGTCGTGAGGAGCGCCGTGTTCAGCCCCGACGGTACTCGCATCGTCACCGCGAGCTCCGACAGGACCGCGCAGATCTGGGACGCCGCTACGGGCAAGCCCCTCGGTCCCCGGCTCACGCATCCGGGATCTGTGTGGAGTGCCGCGTTCAGCCCTGATGGTACCCACGTCGTCACTGCGAGCTGGGACAAGACCGCGCGAGTCTGGGACGCTGCCACTGGCAAGCCCATCGGTACTCCCCTCGAGCATCAGGGAGCGGTGAATAGCGCCGCGTTCAGCTCCGACGGTAACTGCGTTGTCACTGCGAGCCTGGACCACACCGCGCGGATCTGGGACGCCGGCACGGGCAAGCCCGCCACGGCACTCGAGCATCGGGGAGGGGTGAATCGCGTCGCGTTCAGCCGCGATGGCACCCGCGTCGTCACCGCGAGCCTGGACCACACCGCGCGGATCTGGGACGTCGCCACCGGCAAGCCACTCTCGCCCCCGCTCGAACATCAGGGATGGGTGTGGAGCGCCGAGCTCAGCCCTGACGGCAGCCGCGTCGTCACCGCGAGCCTGGACAGGACCGCGCGGGTCTGGGACGCCGCCAGCGGCAAGCCCCTCGTCACCCTCCTCGCGCATCAGGGAGGGGTGAATCGTGCCGCGTTCAACCTCGATGGCAGCCGCGTCGTCACCGCGAGCTTGGACAGGACCGCGCGGGTCTGGGACGCCGCCAGCGGCAAGCCCCTCGGCTCCCCACTCGAGCATCAGGCACCGGTGTGGAGCGCCGAGTTCAGCCCCGACGGCACACGCGTCGTCACGGCGAGTGACGATCACACCGCGCGAGTCTGGGACATCGCCACCAGCAAGCCGCTCGCGCCCCCACTCGAGCATCACGGATCCGTGAGGAGCGCTGAGTTCAGCCCCGACGGCACACGCGTCGTCACGGCGAGCTTGGACAGGACCGCGCGGATCTGGGACGCCGTCTCCGGGAGGCCGCTCACCTCCCCACTGGCACATCAGGGAGGAGTGTGGAGTGCCACGTTCAGCCCCGATGGCACTCACGTCGTCACCACGAGCCTGGACAGCACCGCACGGGTCTGGGACGCCGCCACCGGCCAGCCCGTCGCGACCTGGCTCGAGCATCAGGGAGCGGTGAATAGCGCCGCGTTCAGCCGCGATGGCACACGCATCGTCACCACCAGCGACGACAACACCGCACGGGTCTGGGACGCCACCACCGGCAGGCCCTTGGTCCCCCCGTTCCAGCATCAGGCAGCGGTGTACAGCGCCGCGTTCAGCCCCGACGGCATGCGCATCATCACCGCCAGCGACGACAACACCGCGCGGATCTGGGAGACCCCGCTCGATGAAACGGCGACGGCAGAGTGGTCCATCCTGGCCGCGCGAAGTCCTTTCGTGCTCAGTGGTACCGTGCATGTGCGCCGCGTACCCGAGCCTGCGCTGGACTCCGCGCGATCGGCTCCTACGATCTCTGCATCGACACCCGGAGCATCACGCTCGACGATCGCGGAGTCGATCCCACAACCGCTGGAGCGGCGCGCGGAGCCGATTCCGTTCGCACCGGGGCAGATCTGGTCGGGACACTATGTCTGCGCCCAGGGCAGGACCTCGCTCGCCCTGCAGATCACGTCCGTGCGAGACAACACCGTCGACGCGGTGTTCGCGTTCTCGCACGCCGAGTCCGGTGCATCCGGCAGCCACCTGGCATCGGGCCAGTACGATCCGACGCATCGCCGCCTGACGCTGGCGTCACGTGGGTGGATCCGGCAGCCACCCGGCTACTCCATGGTCGACCTAACGGGCACCTTGTCCGCCGATGGTTCGAGGTTCGCGGGCTCGGTCTCCACCAGTGGTTGCTCTACCTTCTCGGTCCGCCACCGCTGATCGGCAACGTTGCGCTCCTAGTCGTCGTCGACGAGCTGCAGCGGATCTTCTCCGGGTCGACGTAGGACATCCCGAAGCGCAGAGCGTTGTAGAACAGGACCGCGAGCTTCCTCGCGTCCTGGAGCTGAGCACACGACCACCCGAGATCGTTTTGGGGAGGCCGATGAGCGCGTTGGCGACTCGGAGCCTGCGGTGGAGGGTCTCGTTCTGCTTCGTGACGACGAGCAACGCGCGGTCCGCCGCACCGAGCTTCGGCTTCCGGCCGGGCTTCCGCGACGTCAGACCGGTCTCGCCGCTGGTCCCGAGCTGCTGGCGCCACGCGGCCAGCTGCGAGCTGTAGATGGCTTCCTGGCGCAGCAGCGCCTCGAGCGCGCCACGCTCGCCGCTTGCGAGGGCCACGCCGGCAGCCTTCACCAGCCGCAGCTTCTCGGACGCGGTGAACTGGCGCCGCAGCTTGGGCGCTACCGACTCATGCGACGCGTCGTTCATGCGGGGCTCATGTTGCTTGCGCTCGCCCCCTGCGGGGGCGCCTTCTCGACCTGGAACTTGGGGTGGCTTGGGCACGTTTGGGGAACCATTCTCCGCCCATCGCTACTGAGATATCGGGGTGGGACTGTCTCAAGTGACGTTGGCACAGAGGGCCCGGATGATTCAACGCGCACGTGGTGCCCCTCAATCGGCGAGCCCCACATCCGGCCGGGTCGCGCGGAGTAAGCAATCATCGCGCTCCTGCTGCTGCTTCCCCTTGCACGCAGTGATCGCCAGCTGGCCCATCTGGATCAACACGCCTGGGGTCAGCTTCAGGAGGCTTTCCTCGAAGGCGTCGTCGACCACGAAAGCAGGCTCCCCTTGTGGGGGGGGAGTGCCGACGGCCGCCATCGAAACGCGATTGCGAAGCGCCCCGATGAAATGCGAGCGCGACGGTTGAAATCCGTCACCGAGCCAGTAGGCGGTCGCGTTCGCAGCCCATGTCGGATCCGGGGACAATGCGCGCACGATCCCGAGCAAGAGCTCGCGCCGTTCGTGTTCTGGCATTTCGGCGTTCTTGGGCATCATCGCGGGGGCGACCGTGTTCGCCATCCAGATGAGGTCGTGACGCTTGAGCATCCTGGTTTCCTCGAGATCGGCAAGAAAGCCCAGCGAATCGCTCTCGTCCATGTGGCAATGCTGACAATGCTCGGTGGCAAGCGCGATCAAACGATCCGACACTGGCACGCGGTCAGCCATGATAGGCTCCGAATGCGGCCTGATCTGCTCGTTGAATTTCGGGGCTGCGGAACGGACCGGCGGCGTTCGTTTCGCGTACTGCAGCAGAGCCTTCTCGAACAGAGATCGAATCGTGCCGGTCTTCTGGAATTGCTTGCTGAGCTCAGCCCGCTCCGACGACGTGGCCGAGCCGAGGACGTGGCGCTCGACTCGTTGGACCATGCAATCCCGAAACTCGTCCTGTGCCACCAGGAACTCGCCGAACCCTTGAGGCGTGAGCGGGATCTCGCCTCGGGGATCGTTGATGTCTCTTCCGTAGATGGGGCCCATCTTCTTGTGTTGCGACCTCTCCGGCGTCACGGTCAACGACTCGGATCCGCCTGGGTATCCCGTGAACGTTTGCATTCCGTAGTCCATCCGCGCATGACACGTGGTGCAACCCGGCTGGGCGGCGAGACGCTGCCAGCCTTCAGCTTTGAACCGCATGTCCTTGACGCCACGCAGGGTCTTGCGGAAGACCTCGACCTCGACACCAAAGCTGGATGGCTCTACGCACCAGCCACGAGAGTAGAAGAGGCGCATTCGGTCTCGGGGCCCGTCGGACATCCATGCCATCTGCCGATTCGTCAGGATGCCCGAATGCGCGCCGGGCCAAGGTTCATTGCGAGGCGCCCATTGGCCATCCTTCGGCCACGAGGTCAGGTCGGGGACCTGGGAGATGGCGCCCGAATAGATCTGATCCCGAGCGTAGACGTACTCGACATTGCGATCTCTGAAGGAGTACTTCGTCGTGAACGCCTCCTTGAACGGCAGCTCGTTGTCGACGATATAGCTGATGGTCTCCGCCGTCTCGCGGTAAAGACTGTCAGCGACCTCGGAGAAGTGTGCCTCGTCCTTCGTGCAGCTGATCAGATTCGGACCGCATCCACATTCGGCAGACGGGGACGCTTTGACCCCGGTACAGACGACGCCGCTGCGAGTCTTGAGCGCCTTTGGTTGATAACTCGCGCTGCACACCTTCACGGTCGTGCGCAGATCCCACCATGGATGCACGTCCACGGTATCCGCCAGCGTGCACGGTGTCTTCGCGTAGTACACCGGGATGCCTTCGATCTGTTTCGTCGAGAGCGAGGCCAACTTGTAATTGCCCGGGGGGGAATTCGCGACGCCGAGCACGACGTGGGGAACCATCTCGCGAGAGAAAGCCGGCCGTTGGAGCAGGTCCTTCACGTAGTTCTCGATGGTGAGGGACCCTGACGCTAGCTGCTGCAAGATGGCCGTGCGTCGCCCTGGTTCGAGCGCAGCTCCGATCGCGAGGGCCGTGAGATCGTCGAGCCGCTCGGCCGTGATCGGCGGTGCGTTGCTGGATGCGGGCGGAGCGGCACGTGCTTCGCGCTCTCGAGATAACTCCTTGCCACCGCACGCAGCGAGCATGGAGAAGCTGACGATCAGAACGTTGAACCGAAACCTCATCGCATTCACACCATCAACGGCTCGAGAGGCCGTCCTTGATAACCATATTGGGTAGGCTCGATGCCGAAGATCCGGAGCAATGTCGTCCCGATGTCGTCGAGCGTCGTGTAACGGGTTCCGGTGAGTTTTCCTGTCGACGGGTCGAGCGGGACGCCCGACATCTCCTCGTCGGTCTGACCAAGTACCAGCCCCTTGCTTCCCGTGTTGATCCCAGCGCCCATGAACAACATTGGCATCTCGGGATAGTGATCCTTTCCGTCGAGAGAGTTTACTCGGGGAAAACGACCGAGCTCACCCGACACCACGATGGTGGTGTGGTCTGCCAGGCGGCCGTGTTGGTTACGACGGGTCTGGAGCTGGTCGAGGAAGCGAGTGAAGAGCGCCACGAACCCCGCGTTCATGGCTGCCTGAGTCGACATGTTGGAGTGATGGCTGTCCCAGCTGTTGTTGGAGCCTACGACCATCGCGCCCGGAGTCAGATCGTTCTCCAGGCTCCACAGTACGCGCTGGAGGCCCTTTGCCGTCTTGGATAACTCATCGATAGGCTTCCAGTCCTCCGCCGCGAACCTGGTCAGCTGCGGCGCCCTCTCGAGATACGCGGCCACATGTGCATACCCATCGCGGTCTGCAGGTCGCGACGATGGATCTTGGGCGTGCTTGCGCATGGCGCGCGCAAGCGACGCCAGATCCTCGGGATCCATTGCCTCGAGTGGCTCGAACCCCTGTTCAATCACCCGCCGGCCAGAACCCTTGGCTTTTCCGTTCGGAAACCACGTGGGCGTGAACTGGCGATCACTGATGTTACCGACGGTGATGGGGCCTAGAGGTTGGCCGTTTCCATGGCGCGCGATGATGTCCAGAATGCCCGGCACATTCGAGTTCACGCGGCGGCGCATTCTAACCATCTGCCAGGTCGCAGACGGGTGAGACACACTCTCGACGCGAACCCCCCTGACGATCGCCATCTTCGTGGCCCATGGGAGCAGCGGCGCGAAGTGAGCGCCCAGCGTCACGTTCCCCGATTCCACGTTCTGCTTGATCAATGGGTTTTCGACCCATTCCGCAACTTCGGACCGCCGCTTGGGATCAAGCGTCAGGATCCCATCGGGGCCACCGGTGAGGTGCATGATGACCAGATACCGGGGGCGCTTCGCCGGGGTCGAGGCAGTTTCAGCGCGTGCGCGTGGCAACAACCTGCCTGCTGTCGCGCCAGCAAGTCCCGCTGCCAAGGCCGTAGCCAACCAGCTGCGTCTGGAATATTCCACGATGATAAAGATGGCCCGTTCTGTATTGAGTGTCTAGTGCGATTGCCCGTTACCTCGCGCGGATAGCGACCTGGGTCACGCTGAACTGTGCTCTTGGGAAAGCAGACATCCGGGAGTGGCCTCTTGTGAAAGCAAGCGTCCGGGAGTGGCCTCTTGTGAAAGCAGGCGTCCGGGAGTGGCCCATTCTGTACTGTGTGTCTGGTGCAATGGCCCGTTACCTCGCGCGGATGGAGACCTGGGTCACGCTGAGGTGCACTCTTGTAAAAACAGGTGACGGGAGTGATTGAATCTGGCCTTAGGATGCTCCGCGAGGAACCACGCCATGCGTATATCGGTACAAGTCTTCTTTTGGTTGGTCATTGGAGTTGCCGCATGTGGCGACAACAAGAACAACAACAAGCCACCCGACGCCTCCGTCGCGATCGACGGTCCGGTCGGCATCGATGGTTCGCCCGCCGCCGCGTGCGCGTGCGCGACGACCGCCACCCGCGCGACGCACGGTAGCGCGATCGCCATCACGCCCGACGATTCGACCATCGTGTCGGTCAACAAAGATGTCGGCACCGTGACGGTCGCCCACGCCGACTACTCCGCGGCCGATGGCCAGCCCGTGCTGTCCAAGGTCGCCGAGCTCGACGTCGGCGGCAGCCGCTGCGAGCCGTGGGAGGTCACGATCGACGCCTGCGGCAAGTGCGCGTACGTCGTGACCCGCCAGTCCCAGAAGGTCATCCGGATCGAGAACCTCAAGACCACCCCGACGGTCGGCCCCAGCGCCGACACCGGCTCCGAGCCGACGTCGATCGCGATCTCGCCGAACAACACGAGCCTGTACGTCGCCAACTGGGTCGATGGCACGCTCAGCGTCATCAACCCGCAGACGATGGGCGCCGGCACGGTGATCGATCTGAACGCGCCGCTCGTCGCGACCGCGACCCTCGGTGCCGGCGCGACGGCTCGCCCCGGGCTCGCGCATCCGCGCGACCTCGCGATCACGAATAACGGCAACGCGAGCGACACCGACGAGAACGTCCTGGTCACCGAGTTCTTCGCGCAGCGTGTCCAGCCCGAGGTGGCGGGCGGCGCACAGGCCGACGCGAGCTTCGCGGGGTTCGTCTACAAGGTGCCGACCGCGGGCGGCGCGAGCAAGTTGATCGAGCTGCCCGCCGTCGCCGACACCGGCTTCCATGATCACAACGACGCGGTGACCGGCTGCTTCCCGAATATGCTCGGCACCGTCACGATCGAGGGCACGAACGCGTGGATCACCAGCACGTGTGCGTCGCCCAAGGGTCCGCTCGGCGTCTTCCAGAAGACGTTCGTCGCACCGGGCAAGTGCGTCGTCGACACCGACTGTGCAGCGCTGGGCGGCGTCTGCAACGCCGCCGCGGGCACCTGCAGCCCGAACACGACCGACGTCAAGACCACGACGCACCCCGCGATGTCGGTCATCGATCTGGCGACGAGCCTCGCGACGACCACGATGCTCGACAAGGGGTTCGATCTGGCGGCCTCGGCGCGCCTGCCCCTCCTGCCGACCGACGTCGCGTTCAAGGCGAACCTCGCCTACGTCACCGCGGCCGGCACCGACGCCGCGTTCCAGCTCACCACGGCTGCGGGCGCGATCACCGCGTATGGCTCGGCGACGAACAAGTTCATCAACCTGCGCAAGCCGACGGCGGACAACGAGATCCGGATGCCGCAGGGCATCGCGATCGCGAACGCCGCCGGGCACGCGTACGCGTTCGTCAACAACCAGGGCACGCGCGACATCACCGCGCTGTCGCTCACCACGCAGGCGATCGCCGGCAACCAGGCCGCCGATGTCCGGATCCTCCAGGCATCGGCCTTGCCGGCGACCGGATCCGCCGAGGAAAAGGTGCTGCGTGGCAAGCGGTTCTTCACGACCGGCCTCGGTCGCTGGTCGCTCGGTGGTCAGGGTTGGGGCTCGTGCGCCGCGTGTCACCTCGACGGCCTGTCGGACAACGTCACGTGGTACTTCCCCCGCGGCCCGCGCCAGTCGACCAGCCTCGACGGCTCGTTCGCGACGGGTGCTCCGGGAGATCAGCGCCTCTTCAACTGGAGCGCAACGGCCGACGAGATCGCCGACTTCGACATCAACAACGTGCGCCCCGTCTCCGGCGGCGTCGGTGCGCTCGTGACGGTGAACTCGACGCCACCGGTCAACACCGACCGGATCGATACGGCCGCCCAGACTCCGCCGCAGCAGGGTCTTCAGGGCGCCAACGACGAGATCGCGACGCCGGCGGGCACCTCGGGCCATGCACACACGATCCTCAACGACTGGGTCGAGATCAAAGCGTACGTCGAGTCGGTCCGCTCGCCGCGTGCGGCCAAGGGCTTCCCCGCCGCAGATATCACCGCCGGTGCCGCGCTGTTTGCCGCGGGCGCCGGAAACTGCGTCGGTTGCCACAGCGGAGCCAAGTGGACGGTCTCGACCCGGTTCTACACACCCGGCGACGTCCCGACCGCGGCGACCGCGGACCCGGCCACCACCTCGCTCAGCAACATCTCGTGGAACGCCAACCTCAATGGCTTCCCGGCCGCGGTGTTTCCCGTCGACGCGGCGAACATCGGCAGTGCGTTCATGCGGATCGGCGCCGGCGCCGCCGAGGTGATGCAGTGCGACCTGCGCCCCGTCGGCACGTTTGGCATCTCGGACGTGACGATCGGGGTACTGGAGCTCCGACAGGACATGGTGACCTTGGGGCTGGGCAACGGGGGAAGCAGCCGCGGCTTCAACCCACCGTCCCTGCTCGGCCTCCAGGTCGGCGGTCCATTCTACCACGGCGGCAATGCAAGGACGCTCGAGGAGGTGCTCGACGCGCGGTTCAGCGGACACCACCAGTCGGCGATCGCGCCGGCGTTCACCGTGGACGCGACGAAGATCCGCCAGCTGGTCGCGTTCCTCATGTCGATCGATGAGTCGTCGGCGCCGATCGCGATCCCGGCGCTCGGGCCGACGGGTGGCGACCTGTGCCACTATCCATGACCCGATGAGCCCGATGCCACTGCGCCGAACCGGCCGGCTACCTCTCGTGTCGCAGTACGCAGTACACGGAGCACCAGCGGCGACTCGGGAGTCGGCGGTTCGGCGTGGTAGGGCGCATGCGCAAATCACATACTCGTGGAAGGTAATCCGCGCGAGGCGTCCATAACAACGCCTCGCGCGGTTTTGGATTTGTTTGCACGTCACCGTCGGTCCATGCCCGCGGCGTGATCGATCCACGCTGAGATCACGAGTCGCGTTCCCGTCAGGGACTGTAATTTAATAGCATTGAAATTTTTCGATAGATCCCGTAGATTCTTAGCTTCAGGTTATTGCTGACGTGTTCGACAATGGCTTTCACGGACCCGGCGGATGAACATGAATCGACAGCCAGCCCATCCTGACGACTGCGACGTGGTAAGCGCGATCGCGGGAGAAACCAGTGCTTCACTTCCTCCACTTGATCGCAAAGCTGGCTCCGGCATACGGTTACGTGGTCCTCGGTTACGCGGCGAAGCGGTTCGGGCGTATTCCCGAGCAACACGTCGCCAAGGTGCTGTTCTTCGCGCTGATTCCTCTCGTTGTCTTCAAAGGCGCACTTTTCTCGAGCACCGATCGGTTCGCGATCGTGGCGGCCTTGTCGTTTCTCTCCAGCATCGGCATGGCGGGTATCGGCCATCGCATGCGATCGCGCTTCGCCGACGTGACACCGGGCGGCGTGCTGATGTGTCTATTCGCCTATTTCAACATCGGCTGGTTCGGCATTCCGGTCGTATACGCAATCTGGGGAAACGCAGCGGCGCTGGTCATGACCGCCCTCTATGTCGGCGGAATGCTGTTCGGGAACACGGTCGGCTATGCCTTGATCGCTTCCGACTCGAGTGGTGCAAGGGGTGCGGTCAAGAAGCTCACCCGCGTTCCTGCGCTGTACGCCGTTGCGCTAGCACTCCTGTTGCGGCAACTCGGTTGCTCAGAGGTGCTCGCGGCAAACGACATGGTCACCGGCATGCTCGATCTGGCAACACTTCTCACCTCGATCCTCGGCATGGCACTCGTCGGCATGAGTGTCGTGAACGTCGACATCAAGCAGGTGGCGTGGAGGCGACTCGCAGCGCTGCTTGTCACGCGCATTATCGCCGCCGCGGTGCTCGTCGCACCGGTGTCGGTCATCCTCGAAGCACTGGGCGTTCTGTCACCCCTCGAGGCGAAGATTCTTCGGCTGCTGCCGTGTCTGCCAATCGCCGCCAACCTGCTCGTCTTCGTGGCGAAAGATCGAGGCGACGTGAGGCTCGTCGGTGTCGCGCTCCTGGCGTCCACGATCTTGTCCTGCTTTCTCCTTGTCGGACTCCTCGCGTTTGGATGATCAAATGAACCTTCTCCGTACCACCCCCCGTGCCGGCGCGCTGTTTGCCACGATGTGGGCGCTAGCGTCGCTCATCGATGAGACGGCCGTCTCCGTCTCCTGGAGTCAGCAGTACCCGCTTGCGCTGACGGTGTTCAGCGGTTTCGTCGTGATCGCGGCGATCGCAACGATCCTTCGTCCCGAGTCAGGGCGGCGGTTGGTCTTGCTGGCGACCCTCTCGATGACGTCGGGGCTGATTCGCTTCCCGGTCACCCCCAATCATCACTTTCTGACGACGACGGTGAACCTCCTCATCGTCACCGTCGCGATCCGACACGTGGCACTCTCGCGCGTCACCTCGTTCCGGACGTCGGATCTCTACCCCGTCTTCGCCCCGATCGGCCGGGCGGTCATGATCGCGGTGTACTTGATCTCGGCACTTCACAAGGCGAACCGAGATTATCTGGACCCCACGGTCAGTTGCGCATCCGAGCTGGCACACACGATCACCGAGCGGCTTCACGTTCCGGACGTCTCGATGTTCGCATTGTTGTCTGCGTACGGAAGCTTGGCGTTCGAATGTGTGGTTCCATTTCTGCTCGCGTTCAGGAGAACGAGGCATCTCGGAATCGCGATCGGCCTCCCGGTTCATTTCATCTTTGCGCTCGACTATCAGCCTGGCATTTTCGGGTTCTCCGCGGCCATCCTCGGGATCTACGCGCTGTTCTTGTCCGAGGGTGTGCAGGCGGCGATCATCGAGAGGGCCTGGATCCCCAAGGGGCGCCGGTTGCTCGCCTGGTCGGTTGGTGCGCTGGCGCTCAGCGTTATCCTGACCATCATTTTCTCGCCGGCCGGGGTCGGGCACTGGACCGTGCTCACCCAACACCCCATTTCGGCAACATCCGGACTGGCCGGCGTGCTTCGAGTTCTGCCGATTGGCGCGCGATTCATCTGGCTCCTCTACGCATTCACGCTGACATTCGCGCTCGTAGCCACCGTCCGCGGCCGTACCTCACCGCCGATCATGGACGACCTGGCACGCCGAGCTCGCGTATCGCGGCTCGCCTTCGTGTTTGTACCCATCGTTGTCCTGAACGGCCTTGGTCCATACCTTGGCTACAAGACAGCGCCGGTGTTCTCGATGTTCTCCAACCTTAGAACCGAGTCGGGGTATTCGAATCACCTCTTTTTGACGCCGCTCAACCTCTTCCCGATGGCGGATGACCTGGTGACGATCGTTGACTCGTCCGACCCCGACTTTCGGGCGGTAGCAGGTCGCGTCCGGATCACGGCGTTCGAGTTGCGTCGCGTCCTCAGCGGCCATGGGGCGCGGCGACGGGGTGTGCTTGCAGGCCCCAAGCTCGCACAACGCGTGATGTCGGACGACTTCTGGGTGACCTATGCGCGAAATGGTAAGACCGTTCGGGCTGCCCGCCTCACCGAGGCCAACGACGAGATGTTTCAGGGGAACGCGCGGGTCCTTGAAAAGATACTCTATTTCAGGGACTTGCCGATCGATAATCGCCCTGTCTGCCTGTGGTGACCATGCGCGGCGCACCGATATGAAGGGATGAACTTCACACCATGGATAAGAACCGGACATCGTCGGTGGCGATTCTTGGACTTGGACCTCGTGGGCTCAGCCTCCTCGAGAGGCTAAGTGCCTTCGCCACTGCCGGACAGTGTTGCCCATCGATCATCTACCTCGTCGGTACGGGGGATCCCGGCGCTGGCGTTCACAGTGCAGGGCTTTCAGACTGGCTCTTGATTAATACGGTCGTCTCACAGATTACGGTGTTCTCCGATGCGAGCTGTCGTACTGCGGGTCCTGTCGTTCTCGGACCTACGATGCATGAGTGGCTAGCAGAGCAAAAATACCGGAGAAACCCATCTGGAAGGATCGCGCAGGGCCCCGGCGAAGAGGTCGGGCCCGACGAGTATGTCCCTCGCGCGCTCTTGGGGGCATATCTGATCTGGGCATTCACCTTGTTCGTCGATAGACTCGGCCGACACTGCGCGGTCAAGAGATATGATGCGTCGGCCATTGACATCGACCAGCAGGCCGACGGCTTCCGGATAACGCTGAGTACGGGTGATGACATCAAGGCGAATTTTATCTTTCTCACGACCGGCCATACCGAACATGAGCCAACTGCCGACGACCAGAAGACACAGAGCTTGGTGCGTGAAGCCCAAGCAAGGAATCAAGACCTTGCCTACCACAGATGCCCTTACCCCCTCACCCGGAGCCTTGCGCACGTTCGGCGGAAACATACCGTCGCTATCGAAGGGTTCGGGCTGACAGCCTTCGATGTCATCGCTGAACTGACCGAGGGACGTGGAGGAAGTTATCGTCAGAGCAACGACAGCGGCGAGCTGGGTTACGTCGCATCGGGCGATGAGCCTGAGAGCATATTAGTCTACTGCAGGGCCGGAGTTCCCCTGAGTGCGAGAGCGAGAAACGAGAAGGGTGTCGCAGGGCAGCACAAGCCGCTGTATTTTACTTCTGCGAAGCTGCAGGCTCGCAAGCAGGCGATGGGGCAGCTCGATTTCGACGAGCATGTCCTGCCTCTCCTCATCGAGGAAATGAAGCTGGTCTATTACCGCAAGCTCTTTGTGGAGGTCTCGGGAAGGGAGGAGTCCGAGTTTGCCGGGTATGTGCATGAACAGCAAGTCAGCGAACGAGACTGGGACGCGATCGCAGAGCTGTTTCCTGAAGCAAGGCGTTTCAACTGGACCCGGATGCTCAATCCGGCCGCCGGCCGCTTGTACAGCGATGCGTCAGAGTTCGGTGCTTGGCTGGAGAACCATCTGGAAAACGATCTCCATCAGGCGTGTTCGGGTAACGAAACAAGTCCGATCAAGGCCGCCTGCGATGTGCTACGGGATACTCGGGATACGCTCAGGAGTGTGGTGGATTTCGGTGGTCTCACCGCCCTATCTCACAGGAGGCTTCTCCAGTACTATGCGCCGATCTTTAATATGCTGGCGGTCGGGCCGCCGAAGCAGCGTATCGGTCAGGCCCTTGCGCTCATTCGAGCGGGCATTCTCGAAGCAGACTTCGGAGTAGGGCCGAAGTGCTCGTTGAATATGGCGCGAGGCAAGTTTCAGATCGAATCCGTGGCCTACACGAAGAAGAACAAGGTGCGAGAAGCGGATTTTCTTGTGGTCTCGCGAATTCAGGCAAACATGCCGCTTGCCGACAAATCACCACTCATGAGGTCACTGCTGGCCCGGGGTTTCGTGCGCCCATTCGCGAATGGCGATTTTCATCCAGGAGGAATCGATGTTACACGCGATTTCCGGGTCGTGACTCGCTCCGGAGAAGTCGCGCGTGGAATGTGGGCGTTAGGCACTGTGGCGGAAGGTCCGCAATACTACACCTACATATTGGCGCGACCTGGTGTGAATGCAAAGATGGTCAGCGACGCCGCCCATTGTGTCAGGGATTGTCTGACTGCGATGGCTTCGGGCGCGAGCGCGTCTGCGCAGCCCGAGGTCTCGGTGGCGATCGCGACGGAGGCGAGGTTGGCTGCGCCGGCGATGCCGGGGCCGGAGCTCGAACCGCCGGGCGTGAGGACGGGCCGGCCGTCGCCGCCGCGAAGTGACTCACCGCACCGGCAGGAGTCCAGTAACCCCGCCGAGTAGCGTCAGGAGCGCATACGACGACGACCACCACGGCGGTGACTCAGTGGTTTTGATGCGCCGGCAGTGCGGGCCATTGAGCTCCCGGAGCCTCCTGGAGAACGCGGACACGCGCGCTCGCGCCGCGGGGCTGGGTCGGGTGCTCGTCCGTTAACCACCGGATCGAGCATGGAGGGCGGTGCCATCTCCACGACCGACCGACGATCCACCACCCGGCCATGCAATCTATCTCGCGCCCTGACCAACCCCGCGGCGCTACGCTGCGCGTTGACGTCGGGCCCTCCGCAGCGCAACCGGTCAGATCATGCGCCTGACGCTGGTGTGCTGTGCGTGAGCCTCCTATAGTTATAGTCGTGGTCCTGTTTACCCCGGAGATAGCAATGATGAAGTCTCGTGCACTGATGACAATGATATTTGGTGTGGTGTTCTGCATCCTCGCGCCGCGTGCCGCGATGGCACAGGCAATGCCAATACCGTATGGCCCAGGGGTCGGCGTGGAGACCGCGCGCAAGGTGGCGAGCGCGGCGATCGTAGAGAGCAAGAAGAACGGATGGTTCGTCTCGGTCGCGATCGTGGATACCGCGGGCGATCTGGTGTTCTTCGAGCGCATGGACAACGCGATGTCGGCCTCCGTCGTCGTCTCGCAGGAGAAGGCGCGCACCGCGGCCCGGTTCAAGCGGCCGAGCAAGGCGTTCGAGGATGTTCTCGCCGGCGGCCGTCAGGCGATCCTGGGCCTGCCCGGCGTGACGCCGGTCGAGGGCGGCATTCCGCTGATCATCGACGGCAAGATCGTCGGCGCGATCGGGGTCAACGGCGCGAGCTCGCCGCAGGACAGCCAGTGCGCGCAGGTGGGGGCGGATACGCTCGGCAAGGCGCCGGCACCGCCCCCCAAGAAGTAGCGGCTAGTACCGCGCCGCAGTGGTTGTGACCGGTTGCACGGCAGTGCGGGCCATGAGCTCCCGGAGACTCCTGGAGAACGCGGACACGCGCGCTCGCGCCGCGGGGCTGGGTCGGATGCTCGTCCGTTAACCACCGGATCGAGCATGTAGGGCAGTGCCATCTCCACGACCGGCCGGCGATCCACCATCCGGCCGTGCAATCTATCTCGCGTCCTGACCCACCCCGCGGCGCTACGCTGTGCGTTGACGTCGGGCCTCCGCAGCGCAACCGGTCAGATCCACTGCGACGAGATACTAGTTCTCCCGCGGGTCCGCGATGGCAAGAACGAGCCCACGCGATGTCGCATGGCAACCGGTCAGAACCGCTGCTCGAGACTGACTAGGCAGGATCGAAGAGGACGGGGAGGGCGAGTGGAGAGCGGAACGTGAGGCCGGAGATGTGGGCCCCCTCCGCCGCTGGGTCGAGCCGCAGGTTCGGCAGCCGGTCGAACAGCGCGTTCAACGCCACCGTCGTCTCCATCCGCGCGAGGTGCAAGCCCAGGCAGCGATGCGCTCCGGTGGCGAACGCCAGGTTCGTCTTCGGCGTCCGGTAGATGTCGAACGCATCCGGGTTCGGGTAGCGCGCCTCGTCGCGATTTGCCGCGCCGAGGTTCAC
>Ga0137459_1000279_pt1 | contig 18972 bp, 3 predicted proteins | sample EasRivERMGT700_2_FD_104908 | JGI IMG/M metagenome (GOLD analysis project Ga0137459, IMG submission 104908) | Soil microbial communities from meander-bound floodplain in the East River, Colorado, USA - East River MetaG ERMGT700_2 | ecosystem: Environmental > Terrestrial > Soil > Floodplain ...
CGTCGAGCCCGACACCACCGACACGATCCGGATACCGTCGTCGCTCGTCGCGGTACCGCCCACCGTCGAAACGGTCATCATGCGGACGCTCGACAAGAGCCCGACCAAGCGCTTCCTGACCGTGCGCCAGTTCGTCGACGAGGTCGGCCGCGTCGCGCGCGGCGAGGCCCAGGCCGACGCCAAGCTGACCCGGGCGATGGGCCGCGCCGGCAAGCCCAAGGCCGAGCTGGTCCAGACGCTGCTCGGCGTCAGCGGTGGTGGTGGGCTCGCGGCGGCGATCGCGGCCGCCTCGGCCACTCCGGCCAGCTCGGCTGCCCCGGGCGCAGGCGCGCCGGCGGTCCCGAGCACGGTCGCCGGGATCGTCGCGCCGACGGGCGCCTCCGCGCTCGCATCGGCCGTCGCAGCCACCGTCGGGGTCGGACCAGTCGTCCCGACCGCGCAGGGCGGCCCGGCGATGCCGGCGCCCCTGCACCCCCAGGAGCTGTCCGCCGACCGCTCGCCATGGGCGCAGCCGTCCGCGCAGGGCCCTCAGAGCTCCCAGAGCTCCCAGAGCTCCCAGAGCTCCCAGAGCCCCCAGGGCCACCCGGCGGTCCATCCGGCGGCGGAGGCCGTGACCGCGCCGGCCGTGGCGGCGCCGGTCGTCGCGTCACCGGTCGCGACGGCTCCCGTGGTTGCACCGCCGGTCGTCGCGGCGCCGGTCGTGGCCGCGCCCACCGTTCGCATGGTCGGCGACAAGAAGTCGAGCAAGCCCGCCGAGGACGCGAAGGGCAAGTTCCGCGAGACGATGTGGTTCAAGAAGGGCGAGCTCGACGCGCAGGCCGCGGAGTCCGCCGCCCAGGAGCACGCCAAGACCGGCAAGGCCGCCGCGAGCGACAAGGCCGACTCGCTGCCGATCGACGAGCGCTACAAGGACGACGGCTCGCTATCGCGCTCCGACAAGGAGAAGTACAGCCTCCGGACCGGCGCCACGACGACGACGGCCGCCCTGCGCGACGCCGGGGCCAGCGCGAGCATCGGCGGCAAGGTCTCGGAGGATGCGCTGATCGGCGAGATGAAGGGTGGCCGCAACAAGATCTTCTTGCTCATCGCGGCCGGCCTGGTTGTGGTCGCGCTGATCATCTTGCTGGTCGCCCGCTAGCTACGCCGCCGTGTCATTGCCCGAGCGGGCCGCCGAGTCCCAGGATCCTCTGCGTCTTGTCTGGGCGGTGGATCTGTACGTCGAGCGACTTCGCCCACGAGATCATGCCGAAGCGCAAGACGTAGACGTTGTAGCCCATCGTGCCGAGCACGCCCGCGGCGATGCTCGCCGCGTGGCCGTTCGAGGAAACGAGGACGATGGGCGTGCCGTCGATCGGGAGCGCGACCGCTTTGCAGCCCTGGTTGTCGTTGACGCCCTCGCATTGCAGGCCGTTGCCGTTCGGGCATAGCCCCTCCTCGAACAGGACGTCGAGCGGGATGTTCACCGAGCTCGGGATGTGCGCGGCGCCATAATCGGGCACCGGACGAACGTCGACGATCAGGATCGGTTGGCCGGTATCCATGAGCTGCTTCAGCTCCGTGGCGTACACTTCGCGCTCGCTACCCGTCGACTGGTCCTGAAAGAACTGCTGCGCGTCCTGGGCGAGGCTCTTGCAGATGCCGTAGGGGAGGTAGGGCCCGCTCCCCGCCTTGACCTTGTGCTCCCCCAGCTCGGCGTTTGCCCCGAGCTGTCCGTCAGAACAGCTCGGGAGAACGAGGGCGCCGATCGAGAGCAGCAGCGACGCGGGTAGGAACTTTGTCATGTTGTCAGGCCCTTCGTCGAAGGGATGATATGGTGTCGGAAGACACCCAGGAAATCAAGCGCCTGAGGGATGCCTCCGCTGGTGAACGAAGGTGGGGTAACGTACGCTGCTCCATTCGACCAAAGGCTTGGGGCGCTGAATGGTAACGCCGGTTGCAGCCTCCGCCGCATGATGCTGCACCTGCCGCGGCGCTTTTGAGAGCTGGCTACTCGGGCAAGGTCGATTGGCTGAGATCCATGCCACACATTCGCTCGACGGACGATGGTGCGAAGGTAAGTAACGCGCGCTGCTCCATGTGACCCGAGGTTTACAGCGCTGAATGGTAATGCCGGTCATGACTTCCGCCGCACGATGCTGCATGGGCCGGCGAAGCTCCGAGAGCTCGCTTCGCCGGCTTCCGTTGCGTAACCAGGTCATCGGTCGCGCACAGGTGACTCTGATCACCCACAACGCAACATTGATTGGCGGATGCGCACGTTCACGCATGGCCCGACGTACGGTTGCTTGTGATATGTAATGTAGGATCTATGCCTGAAGCGACCCATTAGCTAGCTGGCTCTCGGATCAAAAATGAGTGGATCTCACCGGGGCGCTCTGTTAGACTCCGAAAAAGTCGCAGTAGGGCTGCGCCTGAAGGTGCAATGTCAGTAGAACGCAACTGGCTGAGGCAGCGTCTTGCTTTGTGCAAGCAGGCGCTGCAAATATGCTCACGATTGGAATACCCGCCCTTTGGTGGCTGTACCGCGCTCAGGCCAAGCCGCTCCTGCCGGGGATCCGCAGTCTCCGTCCGTGCGGCGGCGGCGGTTGCGCATCTTTCCGCCGGGGCCGCGCCCCGGGCTCCGTTGCCGGGTGGTTGCGGAATGCTGGGAAGTCAATGAGGTCAAAGACAACGAGGTAATCTATTGGTCAGGACAGCTGGCGTTAGTTAGCTCGAATCAAAGCGTATATGGGCGTCATTTCGAGGTGGAACACATCAACACGCCCGGTCAGATTCCAAGCAACTCGCAACGGTGCTGCGTGTCAAAGGGTGAGATGGCAGCAGAATTCTACTCGCCGGCAATTTACTCCGGTGACATGTCGTTGTTTCCAGTACACACGTCGTCAGCTACACTGCACGCTGACGTCTGCCTGATCAAGAAGTAAGCACGTGCACAGAGCATAGCAAGAGAAGGAGGCTCGCCGCCTCCATCCCATCCATCGTATTCGCGCCTCGGCGGCGCGGGAGAACTACATGCCGCCTGTCTTGTATGCTGCTTTTATTGCGCATCGCCCGATCCCGGCCGAGGGAGATCCTCCACCGAACTACAGCATATTTGACGGGAAACTGTTTCCCGGTCGCGAGTATCGCCAGCCACTCGCAAGCGACTCCGACTCCGACCGGAAGACGTTCGCTCCTGGCCTGGAGATCTACCTCCAAAACACCGACGACATTCCGTGGCTCTACGCGTGGATGAATGGGCAACTCGCCTGGGTAAGCGCCACCGGTCAGACTCCTGCGCAGCTCACGCTGGTCGGAGATCCGCAAACGGCCGCGCGTCTGAACGAGCTCCAGCAGATGGAGGCTCCACCTTTGACGGCTGTGTATAGCAACGTGGACACCACCGGCGTGATCGACGTGTTCGGTGACTTCATCCGTGCACGTTACGACGAGACCAAACCAGGCGGAAAGCCTAAAGAGGAGTGGCACCGGACTCTCACGAAAGTCATCGTCAAGGACGAACAGAATACGACGAAGCAGAGCCTGAAGGAGTATCTCGACGCCCAGTACGCTGCGTACAGCCCGCCACCAGCACCCGGAGACCCGAAGCGTGACCCTGAAGAGCCGGTGCGAAAGCTCATGAGGACATTCGTCGGTGAGGAGCTTCCGGATGGCCTGGCCATTGATGCGCTCCTGGTGAACGCGGGAGACGTTATCGGCGTAGCGGCGGTGTATCCATCCATTGATGCCCCCCGGAACCCCGGGCCCGATGGCCTGCCACTGCCCGACTGGATAGGCGCTCCAACGGACGCCGGGCGAGCACGCCGGGTCACGTTCGAGGTCAGCGACGGCGGTGCTCAGCCGTTGAACCCGCTCTACAGCCTGTACCAACTCCTCGGAGCGCCGTCCTCGACTGCTCAGTCCGTTACTGACAACCTGAAGTCTGACCTCCCCCCAGCGCTCGTGCAGGGCTTTGACCTCAGTCATCCATTCCGCGATCTGTACCGCAAGGTGTTTGGAGCTCCTAGCCCGCCTCCGGCGCTCCTGAAGATCGGCGATACCAGACCTATTCCACTCGTCGAGCTTGCGAAGTCACACACATATCCATCAGACAAGCCACCCCCAAAGAACTACAAATGGCACTACGATGACAACGGCTTGATCATCGTCGATAATGAGGGGGCGGGCCCGCCGCCGAAGATTACACCGGATCCCGAGAAGAACGGGAAGGGCGGGGATGTCGATAAGATCGCAGGTTTTTGGAATCGACCCTATGTCGCCCTGGACGGCGAGAATTCTACCCTGGGCAAGGCGATCGGACGATGCGCCTCCGGGCTTGAGGTGCCGTGCGCGACCATTCTAGGATTCATCGGTGCCGAGTCGGGTTTCGATAAGCTGAACGAACGAGCCATACGGTTAGAGCCGCTGATTCCAGAAGAAGGAGATCTCGCCGACCTCGAAAACGCTGGTCTGGCGGCGATCGGAACACTCTACACGGAGGTCGTCGACAAGGGCCTCCCGACATGGGTTCCACCACAAGTCAAGTTCAATGGTAGCTCCACATCCGGCTTCGACTCCCAATGGGTTAAAGGCAGCTTGACGTGGCAGAATCTGAAAGATCTGATCGGTGCCACGAACGGGAGGAGGGTTAGCCCCGGGCTCATGCAGACTATCGTTTCTTTTATTATCGGGCAGTCTGGTGGTGATAGACGCAACCCCGACCTTGGGACCGTGAGATGGGCAATCGGAGCAAACAAAGTGCCATTCATAGATCTCCTGAGAACCACATTGGGAATCAATATTCCTGACCCGCCACCCAAAGACTTATCCTCATATGTTCCCAAAAACGCGCTAGAATACGTTGACTGGTTGTTGAATGCCCCTCAATCGATCTTGGTGGGCACTGCGCACATAAGAAGATTGTACGCGGGCCAGGCGAAGCTTACCCGACTTGACGTGCCTCTAATCGCTAGCATATACAACGCTGGGAAAGTCGCAAACGATGGGGGCGTTCCAATGTTTGTCCCGATACGCGCGTCCGGGCGATGGGGGGCCTTTGCCAAGAATGATCATATAGACAGAGTGGTAAGATTCTATAACGCCGCGATCCAGTTCTTCGACCAAAAACAGCCTGACCCTCCACCGACGGTTCGATTTGTGAAATCGCCGTAGGGCAGACGCCAAGAGAGGCACTGGCGAATGTTATGCCAACCCATACTCTTTATGTTCGGCTAACAGCGTGAATGCTTGTGCATCCTGATTAAATATTAGCGCAGCGCCATCGCCGCGCATCGAGAGAGGCTTGCTCATGCCTGACCAGGTGACGACGTACATCTCCGCGGGAGCATTTTTGCCCGAAGGGGCGTGGCCTTCCGACATCCTCGGTGGCGTGCTCGGGGAGGGCTTGCTCGATGGGATTGCCTACGAGGGTGGCGATGCGTTCGGTACGCTCGACAACTGGGGATTCGACTCGCGCTTGCGGGTAATCACGGAAACGGTGTTCGAGGTGCCGCTCGTCCAGGGTTTCGCGCTCGTGCTCGGCAACGGGCCACTCAGCGTTTCGCTGGAAGGCTCGGGCATCACCTGGAATAGCGTCATCAGCGCCGACGTGATGCGCTTCCGGCTGCCCCGGAACGTATTTCAGCCCGTCATCGAGAAAGACGGCAAGCTCGTCGAGGATCCCGACGAGACGCACTTTGTGGAGATCGATCTGCCGTTCACCTTGCTGCTTTCGAGCAACGGCAACGTGGACGCTCAATGGCCGAGCGGGACCGCGCAGCCGCTCGTTCTGCCCCGCTGCCTGATCCTTCCCGGGGTCGTCATCGGTGGCCAGCTGTCAGTCAGCTTCGCCGACGGCAAATTTAAGGCCGCCGATGCGATCCTGGACCGGTTTGACCCGAACACCGGCGCCACGACGCCGATGTCGGTGGTCACGTTTCATGCCGATCCGAAGAGCTTTGCGCTCCAATGGAAAGAGCATGATCTCAATGGGTTGCTCCGGCAGCTCGCGCCGCAGCTAGTGGACGAGGGCCAGTCGAACGAGATCGACATCACGATGCGTGTGGTGTTCGGTGCGCCGATCCGCGAGATCCGGCTGGACTGGGTCGTCGAGGGCGGTTCGCGCACGTTTCGCGTCCCAGGCGCCGGGATCGAGGTCCCCGATGGTGCGCGGCTGACGCTGTTGTCGGGTGCCGGCGAGCCTGATCTGGTGCATGTCGCGTTTGCGATCACGCTCGATCCGGCTCACGAGGCGCTGAAGGTATTCAGCGACTTCCCCTGGGAGCGCGACGAGTCCCGCGAGACGAGCGGCAGCGAAGGGTCGGACGGGCACACGCTGGAGCTCACCGCCAAGCCGAACAAGCCGGCCAGCCTGGTGCTGATCGACTGGAAGATCGACAGCGCGAAGCTGCCTACGTTCCTCCGCCAGGTCAGCGGCGTCATTCCAGAGCTCGACCTGTCGAATCCCGACACGTTGTCGCAGGCTACGGCCTACCAGCTAATCTCGCTCAAGGCGGAGGATTGGGCGGTCGATCTCCACGTGAACCTGGCGACTCTCCCGTTCCTCCAGGGCGGTTCGAGCGGCGACCAGTTCCTCGAGATCGACCCGACCCGCACCAAGGTGGACGTCCGCCTTGCAGAGGAAGTCATCCACGTGGACCTCGGGCTCAACGTCAACATCGGCCCGATGCAACTCCAGGCGGCGGTCCCTCTCGAGTTCAACTGGGAGACGTTCGCGTTCAAGGTGGTGCACGAGCTCGGCCTTGACCTGATGTCGACCGAGCCGACCATCGGACCTGACGACGAGCACCTCGGCCTCAGCTGGAAGTTTCAGGGCGCGCCGGTTGGGGGTACACCGCAGCGCTACCACTTCTTCAAGCTCACCACCCACGAGTCGAACTACAAGCTGGTGCAGGCGCCCGGCGCCGTCTTCACGGTCGAGTTCACGCAGATCTCGGAAGACGGCGTTGGCTTCGAGATCCGGAACTTCGAGCTCTCGCCCAAGGGCATTTCACTCGACGGCGACGTGATCGATCGGCCGGCGAAGCTGAACGGGCTCGATACGCAGTTCAACTTCTCGGGTACGCGGCTTTCCATCAAAGAGAATCAGATCACCGACTTCACGCTCAACGGCTCGGGGGCGGTGCCGCCGGACCTCGTCGGCGACGCGACGGCCGCGATCCAGCTTCAGATGGCGCAGGAGAACGGCAAGCTGACGCTGAAGTCGGGCGGGGCGCAGATCAAGGGCTCGAACCTGCTCCACTGCGAGGGCACGCGCTTTGATTTTTCGATCAGGGCGCTCGGGCTGCAGTTCGTCAACGATGGCAAGTTTCACCTGTATTTTACGCTCACGGGCAGCGCGAAGTTCAAGCTCTCCGCCGGCGACGATCAGGACGGCGCGCTGGCGCTCTTGCCCAACATCCAGATCGATCTCGTCGATTGCCCGCTGGCGGGCGACACGAGGGTGCTGGCGAAGCACATCTCGTTTTTCGTCGAGCTGCCGAAACCGATCTCGTTCCCGTTTCTCGCCAGCTTCGAGATGGAGCTGCGCGGCATCGGCTTCGTCCCGCAGGCGGACGTGTTCGACGGCGACGGGGCGATGCTCGTCGCCGGGCAGCTCAAGTTCGCGCAAGGGGCGGGCGACGCGGCCGACTCGCGGCCCGATGTCCACAAGCTCTACATCGGGCTGCCGAAGAAGGGCAGCAGCATCCCGCGCATCCACTTCACGGACCTGCCCGTCAACCTCAACTTCGGCGCGGCGTTCCAGCTGAACGGCACCGTCGAGTTCGTCGACGAGGCGCTCGAGAAGGGGTTCGTAGGCCAGGGCTCGCTCGCGATCCAGGGGCTGCCGACGTTCGCGGGTGCGTTTGCGTTCTTGCGCGTCCGGCGCGACAAGGACTCGCCGTGGGTCCGGGCCTGGTTCATCTACGTCGAGATGCGCAAGATCAGCGTGGAGATCCAGGGCGTGAGTATTTTTCTGCGCGAGGTCGGGCTCGGGTTCGGCTATCGCTACACGCTGGCTTCGATCAAGGCCGCCGACCAGGCGAACGACGTGGGCGAGCTGATCAAACAGTTGACGGTGCTGTCGCGCACGCAAGGCGACCTCTCGAAGCGAGATCGGTGGGCGATCGATATCGAAGACAAGCGGCAAGACCCGCGCTGGACCGTCGCGTTCCGGGTGCTGATGTCGCAGACTTCGGCCGCGCCGTCGCCACTGACGTACGACCAAGATCAGGAGAAGAACCTGTCGTGTCTGTACGTTCTCGACGCGGTGGCAGCGCTGCGGAGCGATCTGACCTTCGTGATGTCGGCGCGTGGTTGGCTGTTCGCGAATTATTACGACTACGTCAGTAACTACAAAGGGCTGCAAGAGAAGCCGGTGGTCACGGGGTTCGTGCTGCTCACGCCGCGCAAGAAGCGCCTGCTGGCCCACGTGGCCTCGAACCCGGGTGGGCAGTTCGGCGCCCATCCTGTCATGCCGGACACGGTCCAGCGCGCGCTCGCGCATAGCCTGTTCTCGGCGACGCTGCTCCTCGAGCCGGGGCTCTTGCACTTCGAGCTTGGCTGGCCGAACCAGCTCCAGTGGAGCGACAATCTCGGCCCGCTGAAGGCCCAGCTTCGCGGCGGGTTCATCTTCCGGGTCACCGGCGACGAGCTCGTCACGGGCGTGAGCTTCCTCGCGCACGCCAGCCTCGAGATCAAGGCCGGTGCCTCGGCGGGCTCCGTCGGTGTGAGCGTCAGCGCCCGGGCCAACGTCGCGTTCGGCGGCCGTCGCATCGGACTGCTCAGCCTTCGCGACCCGCGCGGCAGCTCGGTGATCTACGGCGGGATTGGCATCGAGGCGATGATCCGAGTCTCGGTCGAGCTGAAGCTCAAGATCAAGGTCGCGTTCGTCAAGATCACCAAGACCTGGCGGTTCAGCCTCACGATCAACTTCACGGCCTCGCTCGAGCTCGGGATCGTGGGTATCTCGACGAGCGGCGTCGGCGTGCGGGGCAACGGGCGGCTCTCTGTCTCGGCCATGGGCCGCCACTTCTCGCTCGGCGTGAACCTGAGCCGGAACCCGGGCGCCGTGAGCACGGCGCTCGCCCGGACGCGGCACGTCCTCAACCTCGGGCTGGAGGCGTCGGAGGTCGAGGCGATTCCGGGGATCAAAGGTACGGGGGGTGGCGCGCCCAGGGCTGCGGCGAGACCCGCGCCCAAGCTTGCCGCGCCGGCGCCGCGTGCTGCGGAGTCGCCAGTGACCGTGCGGTCAGCGGTGGACGCGCCAGCGTTCCAGGCGCCCGACTACAGCGTCTTCGTGATCCGGGGCGCGACCGATGGCGATCCGAGCTACTTCGTCCTCATGCCCGCGGGCCAGCAGGAGGACGGGACGCAGGAGCGAGGCTTCCTTCCCGTGCCGCCCCAGGACGGCCTCGCGGTGACGGCGGACTTCCAGATGGATATTCCGGGGGGCGGAGCCCCGTACACGCTCGAGCAGTACGACCCCGTTGCGAGAACCTGGGTCGCCCGGGGCGCGAGCGCGAACGGCGTGCGCGCGTTCTCGTGGGCGGTGAAGTGGGACACGGTGGTCGCAGCGGGTGAGGCACAGGCGCTCGACGCGCAGGGTGGGGAGGCCAGCGAGGACCCGACACCACACCCGTTCACGCTCCGCCAGTACCTGCGCAACGCCTTCATCGTCACGGAGACGGCCGTGCCGGGCGATCCAGACGCCGAGCCGATCGTGACGCCGGTGCGAGATCCGGCTGCGCTGCCCAGCCCCGATCTCGTCGAGGACGACCGTGTTCACAACCCGACCGATGCGGCGTTCGAGGCGGCGGTGCGCGGCGCGATGGAGCAATTCCGAGGGTCGCCGTATTTCCGCCGCGACCCCTCGAGTGAATACGAGCAGCTGCTCCAGAGCGCTTACCAGGACGACACCACCATCTATTCGGACAGCGGCACGGTCGGCGACGACAATCGCGAGGCCACCCTGGGTGAGCAGCAGGCGCACGAGCTTCGCGGCATGATCATTCACGATCTGGTGGCCGACCTGCGCGACTACGCGACGGTGGCTCGCGGGGCGGCGAGTGCCCCGCCGCCTCCAGACGACTCGATCCCGTTCGCCATGGGGCTCGTGTTTCGCGTGACCGGCACGCCGCCGGCCTGGCTGACCGACGCGGTGGCAACGGGCGGGCCGACGCTCTCGCAGCGGCTCGCGCTGGACGCGTCGTCGCCCTCGGCCGACGTGGCCCAGCTTCGCACCTTCAACGTTCGCTCGGCCGACTTCGCGACGAACCCGCCGCGGTTCGAGCGTGTGCAGCAGCTCACCGACGCCTCGACCATCGCGCTCGCCTGGGATCTGGTCTGGCCCGAGCCGCCGGCGGGCGATCTCACGCCGGCCCAGCGCGATCCGGAGCATCACCTCGTCAACTACCTCGTACGCCGGCGGCCGCTCGAGGGCAACGATCGCGAGGTGGTGTTCACCCTGAAGGGCGCCGACACGCTTCATCGCGAGCCCGGCGGCGTGATGAAGCGACTGCGCCGCCGGTTCCAGCTCGTCGACCACTTCGACGAGACGCCCGAAGATCTGGCCCTCTTGCCGGTGGGCGGCAAGAGCTACCTCTACTCGATCACGCCGGTCGACTTTTCGGACCACACGGGCCGGCCGCTGTCGCTGGTCGCCACGCGGTTTCCGACCGCCCCGCCGGCCGTCCCCGTCGATGGCGAGGTGACCGTTCACTACGTCGTGGACGCGGCGACGCTCGATCCGGCGTCGGCGGTGCCGCCGACCGCCACGCCTCCGCTCGAGGTTCCCGCCGCGTTGACGGTGCGCTGGAGCGAGTCGTCCGCGCAGCAGAGCGGCCCGGCGATCCCGATCGAGACGTATCGGCTCATCTTCCGCCGCGAGACGACGCTTCCCATCGGGAGCTACGGCCTTGACAGCTCGACCCAGCGGCCCGCCGAGACGTCCCTGCCCACGTCCAACGCGCGGCCACTGCCGACGGACATCAAGGTGGTGATCTTTCCGGACGGGCCCAGCGACGCACGTGTCGCCGAGGTGTCCGTCGACGACTTGCAGACCGCCGGCGTCCTCCCGGCGGGCACGGACCTGCGCTGGCGGCCCGAGTCGTGGCGAATCTTCTTCCAGACGATCTCGCTGAACGGCGTCCCTTCGTCGCTTGCGCCGCTGACGGTGGTCTTGCGCGTCGAGGCGGCCTCCGCGACGCCGATCGACCCGCTCGGGCCGCCGTCGGACAAGCGCGAGGAGCGCCGGCCCGCGGAGCTGGAGTGGCTGCCGAAGCCCATGCGGTTTCCGCTGCTGCCGCCCGAGGACGAGCTGGCGACCGTGGGGGCCGTGCACGTGCCGATGCCGAAGGTCGGTGGCACGTCTGCGCTCGTGTTCGATCCGGCGCTCGCGAACGTGCAATACCGAGCGCACCCGGCGGGCTCGCGTTGCGTGCGCTTCCGCTGGAATCAGGGGCCCAGCGGGAACGCTGGGTATCCGCTCGATCTGAATGCCGGGTATCAACTCCTGGAGCTCGACGCCGACGCGCATACGACCGAAACCTTCGCCGACCAGGGGCTGCTCGCCCAGGCAGTGCGCGTCCTCCAGGACGTGCAGATGATTCCCGCGGACGATCTCGCGCTGGTGCCGAGCGACACGCTCGCGCCCTCGCAATGGGAGGCGTGGTATCCGAGCGCGGTCCTGCGAGAGCGGGCTCCCGGGGATCGCGCGGAGGGTTCCGAGCTTCGCTTCGGGCCCTGGTACTCGTGGCGCGAGTCGATCCTCGAATGGCCCGTCTGGCCGGGGCTCACCGCGGCCACCGACCCCGGCATCCGCGACGGAGCGTTTCATCCGACCCTGCGCGCCCTCGTGGCCTTGCTGTCGCAGACCTGCCACGTCGATCTCCAGGCGACGCCGGCGATGCAGCCGCAAGGTCTGACGGCGTTCCTGAAGGCGACCGCACCTGCCGCAGACCCGTACGGCTGGGGCGTCTTGCAGCGCTTCGGCCTCTCGATGGCGTTCCGGCTGCGCACGCTCGACACGGGCGAGATCGTCACGGGTGCGGCCCTGCTCGGCGCGGTGAACGCCGCGCTTCCGACCGGGGACCCGGTGGCGACGAAGCACCTGCACGTCGAGCTGTTGTTCCAGCCGGGCCGCATGGTCGAGCTGGCGGAGCAGGGCGCGGACGCGGACGGCCTGCTCGCGCTCGTGCAGCTCAGCTTGCGCCCGGCGTTCCGCCAGACCCGGTCTTACGGCCGCGTCGCCTTCGCCGGGCGGCCCGGCGACTCGGTGGAGGTCGCGATCACGCTGGCGGCCAACACCTCCTGCTCGGTGATCGATCAGGGCAATCCGGCGGGCGGACAGGTGGAGCTCAGTGCGGGGCCAGGCGCGAGCACGGTCCTGCGGCGGTCGGTGCTGTTCCCCATCGGGGGCCGGACGACGCTGCTGTTCCGCGGCGCGGTGCTGCCGAGCGTCGCGCTCGTGGGCAAGAACGGTTCGACGACCCCCTTGTCGGTCGAGCACTTCGAGGTGACCGACGAGCATTCCACGTATTTCGAGATCGACACCGGCACGCTCGCGGCCGAGCTCACCGGTGCGGCAGCGCCGGCCGCGAGTGCGTGGACCGCGTTCCGCCGCTATGCAGAGTCGCTCTCGAGCACGGATCCGGCCGTGACCGACGATCAGAAGATCCGCGTTGCGACGACGAAGGACGAGCTCGCGCCGGTGGTCGCCGACGTCGCCGCGTGGATGCAGCGGTTCTTCGATCACGGCGGCGGCGCGACGCCCGCCGGACGACCCTGGGTCGCGACCGCGTACCCACGGGCTGGCTCGCCGGCGCACGCGGCCCCCGACGCGAGCGGGCGCCTCACGTACGATCACCTGCTCGAAGATCCGTGGGCGCACACGTATCGCTACTACCTGCGGCCCTACGGTCGCTACGACCTGCTCTGGCAGGGGCTGCGGGCGTCGCCGCTGTTGTTCCCCGGAACGCCGCGCCTCGACGAGGCCACGCCGGAGACCACCGGCGGCGGGCTCGACGTCGTCCTCGAGCGTACGCGCCCCGTGGCCAAGCCGCTCGTCCTGTCGTCGGCGCGCCTCGACGGGCCCGGTACCCCGGCGAGCCCCGCCGTGCCCGGCGCGACCTGGGAAGTCATCGTGGCCGAGCACCCCGAGCAGACGCTCGTCGCGCACAACCAGACGCTCGCGCGGCAGCTCACGTTCCGCCAGATCGCGTACACGCTCCTGCGCGAGTTCGCCTTCCCGACCTGGATCGATGCGCTCGACATCGCGCTCGTTCCGGTGCCGGAGCGGTACCCGCTGCCGCCCGCGGCGCTTCCGGCGGCGCCCGAGCACCTCGATTTCGGCGCACCGCTGGCCAACGTGGACGCCCGCACGCTGGACCTGCCCGCTCGCATCGGGAACTTCCAGCAGGGCGCGCTTGCGCTGCAGTGGGAAGGTCTGCCGTTCTACTACGAGCACAGGTTGCTGCTCGTCGCGCAGACCACCGGGACGGTGTCGCCCGTGAACGAGATCCGGCAGCGCGACTTCGAGTATCGGACGCCCGACCCGATCTCGGAGATGGATCTGGCCGCGTTCTCGTGGACGCCGCCGCTGCCGTTCGGAGCGGGCGGTGGCGCGGTCAGTGTTCGCGGTCGCGTGGTGAACGTGACGCTGCGACAGCTCTGGGACTCGCTGCCGGCCCAGGCCCAGGCGCGCTGGCCGAGCGAGCGTCCGGATGGCACCCATCGCACGCCGGGCTGGGCCCCGGACCTCGGCGTCGTCTACCAGCTCGTCGAGCGGTTCAGCGGGAACGTCGAGGTGCAGGCAGAGCTCTACTTCGACGAGGCTGCCGGCAAGTTCGCGCGCCGGCAGTTCGGCAAGCACTTCCTGGCCGACATCAACGCGCTCACGCCTCCCGCGACCGGAGGCACGTATTCGCTCGCCGTCACCGTCCAGTCGATCGCACAGCAACAGCTGTCGCGCGCCTACACGACCGCCGACCTGTCGAACGTCGACGCGGCCACGCGCGCCAAGCTGTCCGTCGACGGCAAGGTGCTGTCGTTCGCCGGCGTCATGGCCCATGCCGATCGCGATCAGCTCGTGGCGGCCCTCGATGCCGCCGACGCGGCGGCGATTCGATCCATGCACGACGCGTGGGACGCGCAGATCGCCGTTTCCGAGGCCCCGGCGTCGATCCCGGCTGCCCTCGCGGACGTGGTCGACTTCCCGGAGCCGGTCGAGGTGCGCCTCGTCTGGGATGGGGCGATGTCGGCGGCGGAGAAGGCAGGCCTGCTCGCGTTGCCGGGCGACGACGAGCTCAAGGCGGCCCTCGCGCGGCTTGCGTCGGCCGTGGGTGCGGGCACCGGTGTCATCTCGATCAGCGCTCCGCTGGGGCCCGAGCCGATTCCCCCCGGGCTGCAGCCGCGGGTGACGCTCGCGCGCGACGCCGAGGGCCACGCCTACACCGCGCTTCGCTGGTCGGGCAACCTGGCCGACGCCGACGCCGGCGCGCTGACGGTGTGGCCGAAGGTGCGGGCGCTGTCGAGCGCGGTCGCGAACCTGATCTCGACGGCGGATGCCACAGGCTACACGATCACGGTTCCGGCACCGCGACCGCTTCCGGAGGAGCTGCCATCCGAGATCGCGCAGCGGCTCCCGATCGCCGATACGCAGCTCGGCTGGCTGGGGCCCGCGCCGACCGACGATGAGCGCGCGGCCCTCCTCGCGCTCGAAGGTGACACCGGGTTTGTCGACGCCCGTGCGCTGCTCCTGGCTGCGATCGACGCGGAGCAGTTGGTGCCGCTTGGCCCGGTCGTCGAGCGGCCGACGCAGGACAGCTTGCCGCCCGAGCTGGCTCAGCTCCAGATTGGCGACGACCAGCTCACGTGGAATCCTCCCCCGCCGCCGGACGAGCCGCCGCCGGACGAGCCGCCGCCGGACGAGCCGCCGCCGGACGAGCCGCCGCCGCCCGTGCTGACGGAGGCGCAGCGTGCCCTGCTGCTCGCGCTGCCAGGCGACCAGGCGTTTCTCGCCGCCATCCAGGCCTTGCTCGCCGCCCTCGCTGCGGCGGAGGGGGCGGGCGAGGGGGCGGCGGTACCGCTCGCGGCGTTCGTGCCGCGCCCCGACGAGACGGATCTGCCAGACGTCCTGCGGTCGAGGCTTGTCATCGGTGCGGATACGCTGCAGTGGACATCGCCGGCACCGAATGACGCGGAGCGGGTCGCGCTGGGCGCGCTCGTCGCGGACGACGTACTGAAGGCCGCGCTCGCGGTGCTCATCCCGAAGTTCGACGTCGATCGGTCGGTCCCCATGGCTGCCTATCTGCGCCGACTTCGCCAGGCCGACTTGCCGGACTTGCTCGACGGGCAGCTCCAGATCGCACCGACCGCGATCACCTGGATCGGCCGGCTCCACGACCCGACCTGGCGCACCGCGCTCGTCGCGCTTCCGGGCGACGCGCCGTTCCTTGCCGCCATCCACCAGATCTTGCATCAGATCGACGCGCAGGTGGTCGAGGTGCCGTTCACGGTCGAGGTGCGTCCGGCGCCCGACGCGCTCGGCAGCCTCACCGACAAGCTGATCATCGGCCGCGCGCTGTTGCGCTTCCACGGCCTCATGGCGCGTACCGAGGTCCCCGTGATCCAGTCCCTGTTCGCGCGTGCCATTGATGGCCGCGCCGTAGGCCGGCTCTACCAGGCCACGCAATCGAGCGGCATGCGCGGCCGCGAGCTGCAGATCCGTTCTCGGCGCGGCGCCGCGCCGCCGAGCGCGCTCCACCCCATTCCGCTCACGGCCCTCTGAAAGGAGCGCACGACCATGGCACTACCTAGCCTGCCGGCCTTCACGATCACTGGCCCGTTCTGGTCGGCCGACGCCGAGCTTCTGCAGTTTGCGACGCCGACCTCCAGCTGGGACATGCGGGAGCTGTTCGTCGACGTCACGACGCGCAACGTCGTCCCGACGACCAAGACCTTGCTCCCGGGCACCCTCGTGGTGCTCTGCTGGGTCAAGACTGTCACGATCAAGCCCACGACCGCCGCCAGCCCGGTGTACACGTTCAAGCGCGGTACGACCGAGCACGCGCCGCCCGTGAGCTCCGTCGCGGACGTCAAGAACCTCGTGCTCCAGGGGCAGATCGCGCTGCTCGTCGTGGAGGCCAATCCGACCCAGTGGAGCGGCGACTCCCTCAACGCGCTCCGGCTCGGGACCGTCACCTGCCTCTCGGGCCACATCGCGCTCGACGTGCTGCGAGGCGAGACGACGTCCCGGCCTGCCCTGTACACGGCGCTGGACATCGTCGAGTCGGTCCCGGCGGCCGACCGGCCCAGCGCCTCGGCGCTTCCGGGCGGTCTCTCGGTGCACGCGACCGGCGTGACGATCTTCGGTGGCGGGCGCTTGCCCTGGGAGGCGAACCGCGTCACGGCGCCGTTTCAGCTCGCCCGCGTCGTGCTGGATCCGACTCCCCCCCTCCCGGTCCCGGTCCCCACCTACCGGCTCACGGTCGAAATCGAGCGCCTCACCTCCGCGGAGCGCGCCGCGCTCGTCGCAGCCTGGAGCCGCCTCGCCACCAGCATCGACCCGGGTAACCCAACGCTCGGGCTCGCGGCGGCGCCGTCTTCCCCACGCTGGGTCACGCTCCAGGTCGGAAACCCCCTCGGCATCCCGCGCATGTTCTGGTTCGTCCAACCGTGGCAGACGGCGCCAGCGGCGTTGCCACTCCAGATCGAGCGCGAGGAGCTGAACCTCGTGCTCTCCGACCAGGCGCCGTCCGACCAGACGCATCGTGCGACGACGCTCGCCCGCACCGTGCTGGGGAGCGTGACGATCGCCCGCACGCAACCCGGGGGCGCGACGGCCCCTGCCCAGATCGCCATCGCGATCTCCGCGGTCCGTGCGGACTCCGGATCGGTCCCCGGCCAGCTCACGTACGCCGCGTCCGTATCAGGCGGTATCTGGCAGGAGCAGTTCAGCCTCGCGGGCGTCGTGACGGCGTACGATCCGGTCGAAACCCCGCGCAGCCTGCGGGAAGCCCAGGATCTCCCGTCACCGGCGTGGGCTCCGGGCGACGATGCCGTCACGCTCCAGCCAGCGGTGCTCTGGGGGTTCTCGCCGCTCGAAGACGGCTGGGCGCAACTCCCCATCCCGAACCTCACGACCCGGATGTACACCGACGCCAGGCTCGCGCGGGAGCCTTCGCCGACCTCGGCGCTCCTGACCGGCGCGGTGTCCTACGGGAACGACAAGCCCGGCGCGCCCGACGAGTTTCCGTCCGAACAGACCTGGTCGATGACGCTGCTCGATGCGGACACCATCACCGGGACGTGGACGCTCCAGCAGCAGGGCGCCGCCGTCCCCGTGCTCACGCAGATCTCGCTGACGCTCGCCGGGCCGGAGGTCGCGCTGTCCGGGCTGCTGTGGCTGGCGCGCGGGAAGCCGACCGTCGAAGATGCGCTACCCGCGCTCGACGACTGGATCACGGGGCTCCTCCCCGTGTCGTTGCGGACCGTCGACCCCGACATCGACATCCTCCCTCCGCTTGCCACGGTCGCCATCCCGCAGCTCGCGTTCAGCCTTCGCACCGGCGAGCACAGCGCCCCGTCGGCGGCGCTCGGCGCGTGGTCCTTGACCCTCGGCGTCGACGCGGCCCTGTTCAAGCAGATGGTCACGGTCAAGCTGCTGTCTGCGGATACCTTCGGTGACAGCGTGCCGCTCCACCGCTTGCCGCTCGTATGGCAGCGCCACCGCACGCTGCCGATGATCCAGGCGCTGCCGCTGACGCAGAGCAAGACGCCGCCGAGCTACCCGAGCCCGAGCCGGCAGCTCGTACCCTTCGAGCTGCCGGTGGCCTTCGATCCGGTGACGAAGCTCTGGGTTCCGTCCGGCTGGACCTTCGGGCGGACGGCGGGTAACGGGGCCGCGGCATGGCCGACGGCCCAGGGCACGTCGGCCCCGGCACACGAGTGGATCTCCCTCGCCGACCTGCCGCTCGCCGCCCTCTCGCTGCCCGGGCTGGTCCTCGATCCGCGGGCCGCCGGACGGACCGGGCTTGCCGCGGACGGGACGACGCACCTGCCGCAGCAGTACCGGCACGATCTGCCGTACGTCGACGAGGTGCACGCGCTCGCGCAGCTGCCGAAGATCCCGCGTAACCCTGACGAGGTCTCGCCTGTGCCGGCGGCGCCGCCGCCTGTGCCGGCGGGGCCACTCACGCGCGATCTGCTGGCGGACCACTTTCGCCGCCTGTCCGAGCGCGCGAGCCTCGCCGCCCTGGACGCCGTCGTGGCGACCTCGAGCGCGGCCGGCGTCGCGCGCGTCGACGCGCTGGTCGAGCCGCTGTCGTGGCCCGTGACCGCGGCCCTGGCGGTGAACGCCTACCCCGGCGCGTTGACGCTCGGCGATCTCGGCGGCGGCGGTTCGCTCTCGCTCCAGGGCGACGCGGCGCTGAAGGGGATCACCGGCACGTTCGAGCAAGACGCGGGAGGCGCGTTGCGGCGGGTCGCCGCGCCGGCCACAGGCGGCTACCAGGTCGTCGCCGGCAGCGTGGCCGCGCGCCTCACCAACGGGTCGCTGCGTGATCAGCGCGGCCTGCTCCGCGGGGCGACCGCGACCACGCCGCGCGTGCTTCGTACGCCGGTCCACCTCGCCGACGAGGCCGATGCGTTCGAGCTGACCTCGCTGCTCGACGCGGTGCCGCTCGCGGTCGGGCCCACGGGAGGCCAGGTGCTGTGGCAGCTGTGGTTTCGAGATCTGCCGGTGTCCACCGGCACGTTCCTGCGAGACCGGACGCGTTCGCAGCTCGCGCAAGACGTGAACGATCCCGAGGCGGGCTCGCGGCGATTCAACCACCTGAATGGCTGGGAGTGGCGCCTCGAGCCGGACGCGCCCGGGCGCTACTCGTTGTTCGGCCTGGCGTTCTTTCCGCTCACGCTCGAGAAGGCCACGTTCGTGGGCGACGACGTGCGTCACGTCGAGCTGATCGGCCGGCTGCAGCTTCCGGTGGAGGGCGC
>Ga0137459_1000284_pt1 | contig 18742 bp, 12 predicted proteins | sample EasRivERMGT700_2_FD_104908 | JGI IMG/M metagenome (GOLD analysis project Ga0137459, IMG submission 104908) | Soil microbial communities from meander-bound floodplain in the East River, Colorado, USA - East River MetaG ERMGT700_2 | ecosystem: Environmental > Terrestrial > Soil > Floodplain ...
GCCGACCGGAACCTCCACCCCAAGCAGGTCGAGTTTGCCAGGACGATCCACGCGGCCGGCACCGATCTGCTCGCCCTGATCAACGACATCCTGGATCTCTCGAAGATCGAATCGGGCACGATCTCGGTCGAGCCGTCCGCGGTCGCGTTCAGCGATCTGCGTGACTACCTCGAACAGAACTTCCGCCACGTCGCGAACCAGAAGCGGCTCGACTTCGCCATCGAGCTGCACGCGGGGCTGCCGGATGCGGTCGCGACCGACGTCAAGCGGCTCCAGCAGGTGCTCAAGAACCTCCTGTCGAACGCGTTCAAGTTCACCGAGCACGGCAGGGTCACGCTCGATACGAACGTCGCGGTGAGCGGCTGGAGCCGGAACCACGCGATCCTCAACCGCGCGGACCTCGTCATCGCGTTCGCGGTGAGCGACACCGGGATCGGCATCTCGAGCGGCAAGCACCGGATCATCTTCGAGGCGTTTCAGCAGGCCGACGGTACGACCAGCCGGAGGTACGGTGGCACGGGGCTCGGCCTCTCGATCAGCCGGGAGATCGCACGGATCCTGGGTGGCGAGATCCGCGTCCACAGCCAGCCGGGCGAGGGGAGCACCTTCACGCTGTACCTGCCGAGGACCTACGTCCCGGTCGACACCCCCTCGGTCGCGAGCCGCGCGATCAACGTCGTCGAGGACATCGCGCACGCGGCCGACGAGGACCATGCCCGGAAGCCGCTGACCATGTCGAGCATCGACGACGGCGAGCAGCTCCAGCCGGGAGATCTGGTGCTCTTGATCATCGCAGACGACGTCCAGGCCGCGCGCGGCGTGCTCGATGCCGCGCACGACTGCGGGTTCAAGGGGGTGATCGCGGCGAACCCCGACTCGGGGCTATACCTCGCGCGCAAGCTGCGTCCGACTGCCATCGCGCTCGACGCGCGCACGCCTGATGTGCATGGCTGGGTCGTGCTCGATCAGCTCAAGCACGACGGCGCCACCCGCCATATCCCCGTGGTCGTCACCGCGGACGACGACCAGCGGCAGCGCGCCCTCAAGATGGGGGCGGTAGGTCACGTCGGGCGGCCGGAGCGCACCGCCCTGACGGCCGCCCTCGGCGAGCTCGCTCGGTTCGTGGCGCAGCCTCGCCGCCTGCTGATCGTGGAGGACAACGACCGCGAGCGGGACAGCCTGATGGCGTTGATCGGCAGCGCCGAGATCGCCACGACCGCCGTCGCCACCGCCGAGGAGGCCCTCGCGGTCCTCGGCGAGCACAGGTTCTCGTGCATGGTGCTCGACCTCGGCTTGCCTGACATGGGGGGCCTCGAGTTGCTCCACCGGATCAAGCGCAACGAGGATCTGCGCGAGCTGCCGATCATCGTCTACACGGGGCGCGATCTGACCGCGGGCGAACAGGCTCAGCTCGAGCAGCTCGCCGAGTCCATCATCGTCAAGGACGTCGACTCGCCGGAGCGGCTGCTCGACGAGACGGCGCGCTGCCTCCACCGCGCGGAGGCCGGGTTGCCCGAGCCCCAGCGGCGCGTGCTACGCGAGCTCCAGGCCAGCCCGAGCTTGAAGGGCACGACGGTGCTCGTCGTCGATGATGACGTGCGCAACATCTTCGCGGTCACCAGCGTGCTCGAGGCTCACCACGCGACCATCGTGTCCGCCGAGAACGGCCCCGACGGCCTGCGCCTGCTGGAGACCACCAAGGTCGACATCGTCCTGATGGACATCATGATGCCCGAGATGGACGGCTACACGGTCATGCGAAAGATCCGCGCCGAGCCGCGGTTCGCCGCGCTGCCGATCATCGCCGTGACGGCGAAGGCGATGAAGGCCGATCGCGAGAAGTGCATCCAGGCGGGGGCCTCCGACTACATCGCGAAGCCCGTCGACCTGGACAAGCTGCTCTCCGTGTTACGCGTCTGGCTGTCCAACTGACGACACGTGCCGAGATGCCAACCGACGTGGACATTCTCATCGTGGACGACCGGCCCGAGCACCTGCTGGTGATCGAGACCATCCTGTCCTCGAACGACTACAACCTCGTGTATGCGACGTCGGGTTACGCCGCGCTGCGGCGGATCCTCGCGCAAGACTTCGCGGTGATCCTGGTCGACGTCGTGATGCCCGGGATGGACGGCTTCGAGCTCGCCACGACCATCAAGCAGCGGGAGCGCTCGCGCCACACCCCGATCATCTTCCTCACCGCGGGCGGGTCGGACATCAGCTTCATCTATCGAGGCTATTCGGTCGGCGCCGTCGACTACTTGATGAAGCCGCTCGACGCCGACGTGTTGCGGGCGAAGGTCGCGATCTTCGTCGATCTGTTCCGCAAGGACCGGCGGATCCGGGAGCAGGCAGAGGCGCTGCGTGCCGCCGAGCGCCGCGAGCGGGAGCTCGAGCTGATCGCGATCCGGGCCGCCAACGAACAGCGCTACCGCAACCTCGCAGAGGCGATCCCGCAGATCGTGTGGACGGCGCTGGCGGACGGCGCGGTCACGTACTTCAGTCATCGCTGGTACGAGTACACCGGGCAGACCTTTGCAGACGCGAGAGGCAGCGGATGGCTGGCCGCGGTCGCGCCCGAAGATACCGAGCCGTGTGCGATCCGATGGGTTGGTGGGCTGGCGACGCAGCGGGTGTTCGAGCTGGAGTGCCGGCTGCGGCGACGCGACGGCGAGCTCGGATGGCACCTGTGTCGGGCCGTGCCGGAGCTCGGCGACGACGGGCGCATCGTCGGCTGGCTCGGGACGTTCACCGATTGCGACGCGCTCAAGCGCGCGTGTGATGCCGCGGAGAACGCGGTGAATGTACGAGATGAGTTCTTGTCGATCGCGTCGCACGAGCTGCGGACGCCGCTCACGACGCTCCAGCTTCGCTTGAAGAGCCTCCAGGACGACCTCACGGCCAGCAGCGCGGGTGCCCAGGTGAGGCGCAAGCTGGACTCCTCGGTTCGCCAGGGTAGCCGCCTCATGACCCTCGTCGACAGCCTGTTCGACGTCTCGCGGATCACGAACCGGAAGCTCACCCTGCAACGGGAGCGCTTCGACCTGGTCGGCGTCGCGAGCGAGCTCGTCGAGCGGTTCTCCGAGGCGGCGGCGAACGCGGGCGTCACGCTGGAGTTTCACGCCGAAGGAGCTGCCGTCGGGGTCTGGGATCGGCTTCGCGTCGAGCAGATCCTCCAGAATCTCTTGAGCAACGCGATCAAGTACGCGCCGAGCGCGCCCGTCGCGGTCACCATCGGGGCGCGCGACGGTAACGCCACGATCACCGTGCGCGATCATGGGCCCGGCGTCGCGCCTGCCGATCTGGAGCGGATCTTCGGGCTGTTCGAGCGTGCCGTGTCGTCCCGCAATTACGGCGGGCTCGGGCTCGGGCTCTACATCGCGCGCGAGAACGCGGCCGCGCACGGTGGCACGATCGCCGTGACGTCTCATCCGGCGGACGGCGCGACCTTCGTCGTCGAGCTGCCGCTCGCACCGAGCGCCGGCGCGGCGAATGCGGCCGCCGTGAGCGTGTCGTCGGCCGGATGAGTTGTAGCTCGCCGCGTGTTCCTGGGGGCGGTCCTAGCTGCGCGTCGCGCGGGAGCGGTCCGGGATGTTCTATAAGCGCGGTTCTGGGCGACTTTTCGGAAGCGATGTCAGCCAGACGCGCTACCATCGCGAGGTTGCCGCAACGGGTCCACCAGGGCGTCCTGAATGTCGTCGTGATTCGCCCCATGACGATGAACGATATTAGCTGGTGGGCGCAACACATCCAGCCGGCCATCACATTGACCGACCGGCCAGACCACGACTGGAATTGGCTTCGCATCGCTGGTCCGTACCTGAGCGGGACGATCAAACTGGGCCGGCAGCGGTTCTCTGCCATTACCCTGGGCGTTCAGCACGACCAGGTGTTCGTGACGTGCGGAATGCTGCTCATCATCACGTACGCATCACACTTGCCGGAGCAACGGCAGCGCTCCGTCTACGTATGGTACTTCGCGGACGCGCCACGAGATCGGTTGGAACAATTGATCCCGGCCATCAGCGCGATCGCGGCGAGCCGCGAGTTTGACGCCATGAGGTAGCGATGCCCACACCTATGTCTGCATATATCGAGGCGGCACGAAAGTTCGGGAAGGTTGATCCGACCGACGAGAAGGCGATCGACTACGGGTCCCAGCCACGACACGCTCGGTTTCGTGGACGGTCGAGCGTTGGATAGCTTCATTTCAGCGGTCGATGCTCTAACGAAAGAGTTGGACGACGTTCGGCCTCAGCTTCCAACGATCCCGAAAGCAGGCTTGTACCTGACCCTCCCCCGGGTCCCGTGATCGATAGCCTGACCGCGTTGATGTATGTGACTGACGTGAACCATCGCAGATGCTCGTGTACGGACATGGCTCCGCGGGCAAAGCACGGTTCGCGCTGTCACTCGGCTTGTCGCCTCGAGTGCCGTACGAGAAGTTTCCATACCTGAAGAAGCGCAGCGCTCGATTCCGATGCGCGCGTGCCTACGTCCGCTCGGGCTGCTCCAAACAGCAGGACCGAGGGCCTCTCGGCCCCCTACTACTCGCTGCCGATCATGCTCGATCGCCGATCGCTCCTCGGCCGCTGCAGGCGTCTGGCGTTCATCGGCGCCATCGCCACGTGTGAGAGCGCCATGAACCGCCGGCTCGGGGGGCACCGTGCGCGCGTTCGCCGCCGACTGGATCGCCCCGGCGGCGCCGGGCGCCCGGCTGACGTACCATCGCGCGATGCGCGGATGGCTCGTGGTGCTCGGGCTCGTCGCGTGCGACGCCCGGGACGAGTGCACGCAGATCAAGGACAAGGCGCGGCCGGTGTTCCAGGCCATGCTGCGCGACGCCGGCAAGCCGCCGATGCCGAGCCTCGAGCACGATCTGCAGGAGATGTGCGCGGAGCCGACGACCGACGAGGCCCGTACGTTCCGCGCGTGCATGCTCGCGGCGGCGTCGCAGGCCTAGATACCGGCCCCAACGCGGGCCTGCCGCTCGAGCTCCGCGCGCACCCACCCGCGATCGGCCCCCGGGGCGTCGAGCTGGCCGACGAGGAGCTCCGTGGCACGCGGTTGATCCCGCTTTTGGCGAGGTGAAGCGATCGGGGAGCGAAGAGCCGATGTAACCACCGCGGCGCGGCCGCTGTACAACGGGCAAAGGAGAGCTCATGCGCCACGTCACGCTTGCTTTACTGACTCTCGGCCTCGCCCTCGGCATCACCATCGGCCTTCCGGGCGGCCGCGCGCTGGCCGCGCCGTTCCAGCCCAAGTCGGTCCCGGACCAGATCCAGGTCGTCGGTCACCTCGACGTCGAGGCGCTCCGCAAGACGCAGATCTTCGCCGCGGCCGGGGGCCAGGCCGCGCTCGACGCGGCGCTCGAGGAGGCACCGGCGGAGCTGCGCCCGCTGGCCCGCTCGCTCGCCCGCTCGGTCCGCGGCGTCTCGTTCTGGCGAGACACCGAGCACGGCGCGCTCTACGTCGAGACCAGCGACGGCAAGGACCTCGTGCGGTTGATCCCGAAGCTGCCGGCGAAGCCAGGGCCCGCGATCGACGGCCTGCCGTCCTACACGATGGGCGACGGCGACAAGCGCGCGTTCTTCGCCGCGGTCGGCGACAGGCTCGTGCTCGCCGACAGCGGCGAGAGCCTCGAGCGATCGATCCACGTGCTCGGCGGCAAGGCCCCGAGCCTCGCGAGCTCGAGCAAGCTGCCGATCACGAGCCGGCAGGGCGTGTTCGTGTTCGTGACGGTCGGTGACGATCTGCTGAGCGCGATCCAGAAGTCGGCGCACTCGAAGGTGCTCCAGCTCGCGATCCGCTCGCTCGCCGTCGATGTCGGCGAGGGCGGGGGGCAGGTGACCGCCAACGCGCGCGCCGAGATGGGGTCCGCCGATGCGCTCCAGAAGGCGAAGTCCATCCTCGACGGGCTGCGCACGCTGGCCTCGCTGTCCGCCGAGCCCGCCGCGCGCGCGCTGCTCGACGGCGTGACCGTGACCGCGAATGGCCTCGCGCTCGAGGTCGTCGCGAAGGTCCCGGTCGCCGAGCTCGCGAAGGCGATCCAGGCAGCGAAGTGAGCCGCACCGCGCGCACCTCATGATGACCGAGCCGAAACCACCGGACGCCGCGATCTCCGCCGAGGAGCTCGCGGTGCGCGCGCGCGCGGGCAGCCGCGGCTCGTTCGACGAGCTCGTGGTTCGCTACCGCCCGCGCCTCGTCGCGTTCCTCGCCCGGCGCCTGGCGGACGCGGCGGACGCCGAGGATGTCGCGCAGGAGACGTTCGTCCGCGCCTACGACCACCTCGATCGCTACGACGCGACGCGGTCGTTCTCGACGTGGTTGTTCGCGATCGGCAAGAACGTCGCCGCGAACCACGCGATCGCGCGGACCCGGCGCGACGCCCACGAGCGGGACAGCGGCGCGGCCGGAGACGCGGCCGGAGATGCGGTGGACGCCGCCGCCGCGGGCGACCTCTGGCAGCGCGCCCAGGCGATCTTGCGGCCCGATGCCTACCGGATCTTGTGGTTGCGCTATGCTCAGGGCATGAGCGTTCGCGAGGTCGCCACCGAGCTCGGTCGTTCGTCGGTCGCGATCAAGGTGATGTTGTTCCGGGCGCGTCGCCGGCTGCTCCAGGAGGTACGTTGATGCGTTGCTGGTACACACGCTGGCAGATGTCCAGTGCCCTCGATGGCGGCGATCTCGCGTCGCGCATGGGCCGCGGGCACGCCGCCGGCTGCGCCGCGTGTCAGGCGTTCGGCCACGCGCTCGAGGCGCTGGACGCTCGGCTGTCCCGCGGTGCCCGGGCCGCCCCCGTGCCGGTCGTCGTCGCACCTCGCGCGCGGTGGCCGTTGCTGGTGGCCGGGCCGCTGGCCGCCGCCGCGGCGATCACCATCGTGGTCGGGACGCGCGGCACCCCCGTGGGACCGGCGATCGACGACAGCGGCACCCCGGTGGTGGTCCAGGTCGAGGAGCCGCTCGCGCCGGTACGCCGGGTCGCCGACCGGATCTCGCAGGTGTTCGCGAACACGCCGCTCGAGACCGAGCTCGACGCGCTGATCCACGACGGCAGGCGTGGCCTCGACGCGGTGCTCGCGACCGGCGGCCTGCGCTAGCCGAACCAGTAGGACAGCTTGATGGCGAGGGTGTGGATGCCGGGCTGGGTCACGACGTCCGGCGCGGCCGAGCGCAGCGGCTGGGCGCGGGGGTCGCTGCCCTGGCGGGCCTGCTGCCAGACGACGAACAGCGTGCTGCCCGGGGTGAGCTCCCAGCGCAGCACCGCGGTCGAGCGCAGCGACGTGACCGTGAAGTCCGGCTCGTCGATCGAGAACCCGGTCGCGGCGTCGGTGATCTGGCGGGTGGCCTGGACGTGCGGCGCGGCGCCGTACCACCGCACGTCGCGCGAGCCGGCGGCGGTGAGCTCGCCGAGGCGATCGTAGCGGCCGACCGAGACAAAGGGCTGCGCGTAGAGCGTCAGCACCAGATCGGGTGACAAGGACCACGTCGCGCGGAGCTCGAGCGCGGCCTCGCGACGGTGGAGCTGGCCGAACAGGTAGCGCGCGCCGAACGTGGCCTCGCCGCCGCCGGCATCGGTCACCGTCGCGACGTACTGGCGCCGGGTCTGGGTCCACGTGAGCGACGGCGTGAGATCGAGCCGTAGCGACGGCACCACGCGCGAGGTCGCGCTCGCCGACGCGAACACGCCTTGCTCGAGGGTCGGGCTGAGCTGGCCGATGAGGGTCCCCGACAGCTGCTGTGCGCGGCCGCGCGGCGTCGTGGCCGTGAGCTTCACCGCCTCGGCCCAGCCGGTCTGCATCGCCGGGCCGCCGCGCGTGAGGTCGTCCGAGCCGCCCGGCGTCGTGACTTCGAGTGCGATCGACGCCGCGTTGAACGCCGTCGACGTGATGTCGCCGCCGGCGCTCAGCTCGATCGGCTTGCGCAGGCCGCCGAAGCTCCACGAGGTGCTCGCACTGGCGCCGGCGCTCCACGAAAGCACGCGCCGGCCCGGCGTCGTCACGCTGCGGCGGACCTCGGCCGCGACGTCGATGTCGTCGGCCGACTGCAGCACGCCGAGGTCGTTGAGCTCGAAGCCCGGCGACTCCGCGTTCACGATCGCGCTGCCTTGCCACTCGCCCGCGCGCTTGCTGCCGATCGCGCCGGCGTGCCAGCCGACCAGCTTCCGCGCGGCCGGATCGAGGTGGAGGTACCCCGCATCGGGGCGCTGGAAGTAGTGGGTCGAGCTGGTCTCGACGAGCGTGATCGCGGCGGGCGTCGCGAACACCGACGTCACGCCGCCGAACAGGAAGGCCTCGTAGGTCCCGTCGGCGGTGCGCAGCTTCGTGTCGCCGCCGAGCACCACCGCGCTCCTGGGCAACAGCTGCGCGAGCGGCGATCCCGAGAGGTCGCGCCCCAGGGCGGTCGCGGTCGCGCCGAGCACCGAGGCGCCGATCTGGTGCTCGACGCGGGCGGCGGCCCAGCCGGTCAGCGGCGCGATCGCGAGCTTGCCGGGGACTCCCGCGACGACGGCGTCGGCCTCCGCCGAATCGGTGACCGCGCCGAGCACCGCGATCTGCGTGTGATCGGCGACGAAGCCGCCGGCGGCCACCGCCCCGAGGATCCGGACCTGGGGCGGCAGCTCGATCGCGTCGGCGGCGGGCAGCGTGCGCGGCAGGCCGCCGATCCGGCGGCTGTAGAAGTAGCTGCCGCCGGCGTTCGCGAACAGCGGCGCGTTCTCGACGAAGAACGGCCGCTTCTCGGGCAACAGGATCTCGAACGCCGTGAGGTTGACGAACGCGGGGTCGACGTCGACCTGGCCGAAATCCGGGTTGAGCGTCGCGGCGACGGTGAGCCCGGGCAGCGGCCGGAGCTTCGCGTCGAGCCCGGCCTCGACGCCGATCGAGGTGCGTTGCGCCAGCGCACCGGCCGGCGCCTCGTCGATGGTCAGCCGGCTCGCCGCGTAGGGCAGGAGCTCGACGCCCAGGCCGCGCTCGAGCCGCGGCACCTCGGTGAGCTCGCCGAACCAGCTCGCCCACGCGGTGCGGTCGGGCGGCACCGCGCGCCAGAACACGTCCTCGTTGCGGTGCGGGATGTACCAGTTGAAGTTGATGCCCCAGCGGGGCTGCGGCGTCGCCGGCAGCCGGAGCTGCGACAGCGGCATCGCGAGCTCCGCGGTCCAGCCGTCGGCGAGGAGCTGGGTCTGCGCGCGCCACACCGGGTTCCAGGTGAAGTCGCGGTCGCCCTCGGTGTCGTCGGTGTGGATCCAGTCGGCGCGCACGCCCGCCGCGGTGACCGCGAAGCTGTACGCGAGCCGCCTGGTGTGCGACGGATCGACCGACACGATGAAGCGCTCGGCCTGCTGGGTGTCGTCGCGCTGGGTGAGCGCGCCGTCGATGTCGTCGGGCCCGGCGGACCACATCCGCGCCGCGATGTAGATCGTCTCGCCGTCGATCGCCACCGCGGCGGTCAGCCGGCGCGACGGCCGGGCGCCGAACGCGGGCGACTTCTGCTCGAAGTCGTCGATGAAGCACGCGGCCGCCCACGTCGGATCGTCGAGCTTGCCGTCGACCTTGATGGCGCCATGCGCGGCGGGCAGCGCCTTGCCGGCGTGGGGGCAGTCGGCGCGCGCGGGAACCGCGACGAGCAACGAGCACGTGATGATCCAGCCACGCATGAGCCCGCGACTGTACAGCGGCGGCGAGCCCCTACAGGCGGCCGGCGGCGCCGATCGCGGGGATGAACAGGGTGTGGTCGACGTCGGCCTCGGGGTTTACCAGGTACTCGACGCCGAGCTCGGCGATCAGCGCGAGGTGGCGGTTGACCTCGAGCTCGACGCCGCCGGCGCCGCGCAGCGCGACGCGCGCGCCGCCCGAGACGAAGATCGGCAGGCCGGCCGCCACGATCGGGCGAAGCCGGCCGCCGAGGATCGCGAAGCTCGCGCCGACGTAGCCGCCGTACGACGGGCCGAGGATCGCGGCGGCCTGGGCTTGCAGCCGAGGGGTAACGTCGACGGTCACGCCGACGAGGCCGGCGCCCCCGCGGTTGGCGAAGTCCACGTGCGCGATCGCGATCGCGCCGATCCGCGAGCGCGGCTGGGCCGTGGCCGCAGTGCGCAGGCCGCCATCGACGGCGACGGTGGGGACCGGCGCGACCGGCGCGGGGATCTCGACCAGCGCGATCGTCACCGGGAGCTTCGCGCCGGCGGTCGCCTGTACGGCGCGCTCGTCGGGCTGGTACCCGGAGTGGCGCGCACGCACGGTCGCCGAACCGACCGGGACGCGGTGGCGCGGCTCGCCGGCCGCGACCCACGCCTCGTCGTTGATCTGGATCTCGGCGCCGGACGGCGTGACCGACAGCTCGAGGTTCGCGACCGCCGCATCGAGCTCCGCGAGCACCTTCTTGACCTCGGCCTGCTTGGCCGGGTCGGCGTCGGGCGAGTCGAGGTAGTGCTGGTACACGTTCGCGGCCTCTGCCTTGCGATCGAGCTTGGTCAGCGTGGTGCCGATGTTGAGCAAGATCTTCGCGCTCGGAAATCGCGTGTAGGCGGTCTTGAACACCGCGAGCGCGCCGAGGAAGTCCTTGGCCGCGAACAGCTTGAGGCCCGATTGCATCAGCGCCTTGGCGTCGACCTTGTCGGTGGTCTTGTCGGTGGCCGTCGGCGGCGCGGGCTGGGGCGATGGTGCCGGCTGCGCAGGGGCGGGCTGCGCGGGCGAGGCCGGCCGAGCGGGACGCGCGGGTGTCGGCGCGGCGAGCGCGGCCGTCGGCGCGGCGAGCGCGGCCTGGGCGCCGAGCGCGCACATCACGGCGACGAGCGATCGAGTCATGCGCATCGCGTAACACTCTCGCACAAGTGATGGCCGCGGGAGCACGTTGGGTGCGCTGGCGGTGCGGGCCGTGAGCTCGGGGAGATCGCGAACACGCGCGCTTGCGACGCGGGGCTGGGTCCAGCGCTCGTCGTTGACCACCGGATCGAGAATGGATGGCAGCGCCATCTCCACGACTCACCGGCGATCCACCACCCGGCCGTGCAATCTATCTCGCGCTGTGACCCACCCCGCGCCGCTGCGCTGCGCGTTGTCGCCAGCGCGGTTGGCGTTCTCCGATGGACTTCCGAATCAACCTGCAGGAGCTACTAAATGTCTTGCTCGAGCAAGTCTTTGTCGGGCTTCTTCGCCGGCTTCTTGATCGGCTTGGCGGCAGGCGAGGTCGCTGGTGCGGCAGACGGGGGCCGCTTGGCCGCAGGTGCCGGTCGCACGGTGGATGTGGTGGACGGCGGCGGCGTGATCGGCGCGGGCGCTGCGGCGACGGGCGCAGGAGCGGGGGCGGTGACCGGCGGCGAGGCAGCCGGTGGGGTCGGCGCCACGGCCGCGGGCGTCGGCGTTGGCGTCGGTGGCGATGGCGCGGGAGGCGCGGGCGTGGCGGCCATCGGAGCCGGCGCTGGCGCCGTGGTGGTGGAGTGAGGAGCGGAGCCGGAGCCGGAGAACGCGACGACCGCCCCGATGCCACCGGCGGCGGCGATGAGGCCACCGGCGATCGCGATCCCGAGGCCTCGGCGCGCGCGGCGCGGCGCAGGCGCGGCAACCTGGCTGGCGGCGCCCGACAGCGTGGTCGGCTTCTGGGCCGCGAGCATGGCCGGGGTCGGCGCCGACGGCACGATCCCCGGCGGCGCCAGGGTGGTTGCGAGCAGCGCGGCCGGGGTCGGCGCCGGCGAGAACACCGGCGTTCCGTACCCACCGACGTGACCACCGGCGGCCGACGCCGGGGATGGGAGGACGTGGTTCAGCGACGGCCGGCTGATGTCCCCGATCGACCAGCCATGGTGCTGCGCGATCAGGGTGAGCCGCTGCGCGAGCTCCTTGGCGCTCTGGACGCGGGCCTCGGGCTGCTTGGCGAGCAGCGTCATGATCAGCGCCTCGGCCTCGGGCGACAGGCCGGCGACGTGGTGCGACGGCGGCTCGGGATCGACGAACAGGTGCGAGCCGATCAGCTCCCCGGCGCCGTTGCGCACGAACGGCGGGCGGCCCGCGACGAGCTCGTAGAACATGCAGCCGATCGAGTAGAGATCCGCGCGGTGGTCGACGTCGCCGGTCCCGCGGCACTGCTCCGGCGACATGTACGTCGGTGTTCCCATCACGGCGCCGGTCTTGGTCGCCGTGCCGGCGAGCCCGATGTCGGTCAGCTTCGCGATGCCGAAGTCGAGGATCTTCGTGCGCTCGCCGAGCACCGAGTCGGGATCGGGCATCACGAAGATGTTGTCGGGCTTGAGGTCACGGTGGACGACGCCCTTGTCGTGCGCGGCCGACAGCGCGATGCACACGCTGCGCAACAGCAGCGCGGCCTCGCCCTCGGGGATCGCGCCGCGGGCGGCCACGCGGTGCGACAGCGGCATGCCCTCGAGGAACTCCATGATCAGGTAGGCGTGACCCGACGGCATGTAGCCGAAGTCGAACACCTCGACGATGCCCGGGTGCTTGATCGACGTGGTCGTCTTCGCCTCGTTGAAGAACCGGTTGACGATGTCGCGGTTCGTGCAGAGCTCCGGATGCAGGATCTTGACCGCGGCGAGCCGGCCGATCAGGGTGTGCTCGGCGCGATAGACCGTCCCCATCCCGCCGACGCTGATCGTGTCGAGGATACGGTAACTGCCGACGATCGTTCCCTTCACCGTCGCCCGAGTATAGTCCAACCCGCGGACGGGACACGTGACATTGCACGTGTGCGGCACACCACGACCGGATGGTTGACAACGTCGTCCCGGACCGCCGATCCTCGGGAGGTGCGGCTGCAAATCGCGTTATGGACGGTGGCGTGGATCGGGTGCCAGGCCGGATGCCAGGCGCCCCTGGGCGAGTCGAGCGCCGAGCAAGCGACCATCCTCAGCCCGCTGAGTCACGACTTCGGGACGCTGCAGACCGGGATGACGTCGGGGCTGTACCAGGTCGTCGTCTCGCCGTCCGCCGGTAACCAGAGCGATACGATCACGGCGGTCACGGCGAGCTGCCCCGACTTCGTGATCGGCGCGCCCGGGCTCCCCGCGCTGGTCTATCGCACCTGCGAGGTCGTGACCTGCGTGAACGTGATCTGCCCGGTGGCGAACGCGCTGTGCCAGACGACCGAGCTCCAGACCTACACGTTCGACACGTACTTCCGGCCGACGGTCGCAGGCACGGTGAGCTGCGTCGTCACGGTGACGACGGCCAACGCCGCGAACAGCCGGACGCTGACGCTCACCGGGACCGGTCAGCCGCCGCCGATCCACGTCGACGTCCAGCCGGGCTCGGTGGCGTTCGGCGACGTCCGGCGCAACACCGACAGCACGCAAGCCGTGGTCACGGTCCGCAGCACCGGTGGCCAGACCCTGACGGTGTCGTCGGTCAGCCTGTCGGCCGGGTTCACGACGACCGGCCTGATGACGGGCTATCAGCTCGCGCCCAACGCCTCCCAGAGCTATCCGATCTTGTGTCATCCGACCGCGATCGGGGCGCTGGCGGGCCAGCTCGTGGTGAGCTCGAACGACCCGGCGCAGCCGACGGTCGCCGTTCCGCTATCGTGCAGGGGCATCGATTCGAACCTCGACATCGCGCCGAGCCCGGCTGTGCTCGCGACGACGCGCGTCGGCGAGCCGATCGACACCGTGATCGATCTCCGCAACACCGGCGGCGCGGCGATGACGCTCGAGAGCGTGGCGATCACGGGCACCGGCATCACGATGACGTCGGCGCCGCCGCCCAACACGGTGCTCGCGGCGGTCACGGGCGTCGCCCGCGTCGGCGTCCACTTCGAGGCCTCGGCCAAGGGCGACGCCAGCAGCACGCTGGTCGTGAGCTACGACGGCGGCCAGTCGCGCACGACCGAGATCAGCGCGCGGGCGCTCGCCACGTCGATGGCGCTGACGCCCGACGGCGACATCGACTTCGGCCCGATCTGCGGCGGCCAGAGCAAGATGCAGGAGTTCACGCTGATCGCCAACGAGCAGGGCGCGTTCTCGCTCACGTCGATCGCCGACCCCGGCGCGCCGTTCACGATCGCGATGCCGGCGTTGCCGGTCACGGTGCTGGGCGCCGGCGCGAAGCAGGTCAAGTTCCAGGTCACCGCGTCGCCCCCGGGCGAGGGCGTGGCGAACGCGGCGGTGGTGGTCAAGACCGACATCCCCAACGCCACCGATCACACGCTCAACCTCACCGTCCAGGGGCTGCCGCCCGGCGTGACCGCGACCCCGGCGGCCGTCGATCTGGGATCGAACCCGGTCAACACCACGACGATCGGCCAGGAGGTCCACCTGTCGAACTGCGGGACCGCGCCGATCATGTTCACGAACCCACGGATCGAGGGCACCGACGCGCTCGACTTCGCGATCGTCGCGCAGCCGAGCTCGGCGACGATCGCGCCGACCGGCCTCGCGTCGTGGCTGATCGTGCTGCAGGCGCACTCGGTCGGCCCCAAGCAGGCGAGCTTCGCGGTCGACTACGACGGCGGCACGGCGTCGATCGAGCTCGGCGGCGAGGGCCTCGGTGACCTCGGCCCGAGCGACGACGGGCGCGGCAGCTACTACGCCTGCTCGACGGGGCACCCGGCGGCGCTGTGGCCGCTCGCCATCGCGCTGGTGGTGGTGGTGCGGCGGCGCCGCGCGCGGTCGAGCCGATCACGCTCGACGCGTTGATCCCGCTGCTCACGACCCCCTCCTGGAGAGGCCTATCCGCACGCGTCGCAAGGCGGTAAAGATCAGTTCTCCTCATGAGGGTCGTGTTTCTCTCGCCTACCTATCCGCCCGAGATGCGGCAATTCACCCGCGGTCTCGCCGAGGTCGGCGCCGAGGTGCTGGGCATCGGCGACGGCAGCCCCGATCCCGAGCTGCGGCGCTACCTCACCGACTACTTGCAGGTGCCCTCGATCATGGACGAGGAGGACGTCCTCGTGCGCGCCCACGCCTGGCTGCGCGGCCGGCACGTCGATCGCGTGCTCGCCAACTGGGAGCCGCTCGTCGTCCTCGCGGCGCGGCTCCGGGCGCGGTTCGGCCTGCCCGGCATGACGGTCGACGCGGTGCGGGGGTTCCGCGACAAGCAGCTGATGAAGGAGCGCGTCGCCGCCGCCGGGCTGCGCGTCCCCCGCGCCCAGCGCGTGCGCACCGTCCAGGAAGCCTGGGCCGCGGTCGAGCGGACCGGCTATCCGGCGATCATCAAGCCGATCAGCGGTGCCGGCAGCGCCGACACGTACAAGGTGGAGTCCGCCAAGGACCTCGAGCGCGTCCTGCCGTACATGCGGCACGTCGGTGAGGCCAGCTGCGAGGAGTTCATCGAGGGCGACGAGTACACCTACGACACCGTGTGCCTCGACGGCGAGCCGGTCTACGAGAGCGTCACCCAGTACCTGCCCAACGCGCTCGAGATGCGGTCGCTCGAGTGGGTCTCGCCGATCATGCTGTCGGTCCGCGACCTCGCCCAGCCCCACATCACCGGCGGGATGGGGCTCGGCCGCCAGGTGCTGCGCGCGCTCGGCATGGGCGACGGAATGACCCACATGGAGTGGTTCCGCAAGCCCGACGGCGAGGTGGTGTTCGGCGAGATCGCCTGCCGCCCCGGCGGCGCCTGCATCGTCGACCAGATGAACTACACGAGCGACATCGACCTGTTCCGCGAGTGGGCCCGGATCTCGACCGTGCGTAGGTTCGAGGCGCCGACCGAGCGCAAGTACAACGTGGGCATCATCTTCAAGCGGGCCCAGGGGCAGGGGCGGATCTCGACGATCGTCGGCCTGCGCGAGTACCTCGCCCGCTACGGCGCCCACGTCGTCGAGGACACCCTGCTCCGGCCCGGCACGCCCCGGCGCGACTGGAAGACCACGCTGCTGTCGGACGGCTACCTCGTCGTCCGCCACCCGGACTGGGACCACGCGCGCGAGATGGCGTTCGCCGCCGCCACGGACATCCAGCTCTACGCGTCGTAGCTCTCGTCGCCTCTCGTAGCCCCGCCCGCGTCCCGGTATCGTCGCGGTCATGGTGCACGTCGTCTTCCTCGCCCCGCGGTTCCTCGAGAACACCAACCGCTACGTGCGGGCGTTCGCGGAGCTCGATGGCGTCACCCTGAGCCTCGTCAGCCTGGATCCCGAGGAGGCCATCCCGGCGCCGCTGCGTCCGCGGATCGCCGCGCACTACCGCGTCGCCGACCTGCTCGACAGCGCCCAGCTGACGGCCGCGGTGCGCGCGATCGCGGGCGCGGTCGGGCGCGTCGACCGGCTCGCGGGCTTCCTCGAGCAGCTGCAGCTGCCGATGGCCGAGGTGCGCGATGCGCTCGACATCGAGGGCATGACCGCGCGGGTCGCGCGCAACTTCCGCGACAAGGACCGGATGAAGGAGGTCCTGCGCGGCCACGGCGTGCCGGTCGCGCGCAGCGTGCTCGCGCGGTCGCCGGGTGACCTCGCGGGCTTCATCGCGCAGGTCGGCTTCCCGGTGATCGTGAAGCCGCAGGCCGGCCTCGGGTCGCGCGCGACGTTTCGCCTCGAGCGCGACGACGACCTCGCCGCGGTCACGCAGCCGTCGGCCGCACAGCCGCTCCAGGTCGAGGAGTTCGTGCGCGCGCGCGAGCACACCTGCGAGACGGTGACCGTTCGCGGCGTCCCGGTCTGGCGATCGGGGACGCGCTACTTCCCGTCGCCGCTCGAGGTGCTCGAGACCGCGTGGGTGCAGTACTGCGTGCTGCTGCCGCGCGAGGACGACGATCCGACCTGGACCCGGTTCCACCCCACCAATGCCGCGGCGCTCGCGGCGCTGTTCGGCGACCAGGCGGGCACCGCCGCCGGCACCGCGCTCACCCACATGGAGTGGTTCCTGCGCGACGACGGCACCGGCCTCGTGAACGAGGTCGGCGCCCGGCCACCCGGTGTCCACATCATGCCGCTCATGGGCCTCGCGCACGACACGGATCTGTTCGCCGACTGGGCGCGGCTGATCGCGTTCGACGCGTTCACCGCGCGGCCCCGGCGATTCGCCGCCGGCTCGGCGTTCTTCCGCGGCCAGGGTGGCGGGTCGCGGGTCGTCGCCGTCGAGGGGGTCGAGCGCGCCGTCGCCGAGGCCGGCGACGCGCTGGTCGAGCTGCGCGCGCCCCAGCTCGGCCAGCCCCGCGCCGAGGGCTACGAGGGCGAGGGCTGGGCAATCGTCAAGCACGCGACGACCGACGGCGTGAAGCGCGCGCTGCGCGTGCTGATCGAGGCCATCCAGGTGCGCTACGCCTGAGCACGCGGCGCCCCAAGGTAGTATCGTAGTATCGTAGTCGGCGATGGTGCACGAAGCCGTCACGCCGATCCTCGTCCTCGGTGATCCGCGGCTGCGGGCCCCTAGCCCGGCCGTCGCTGCGCCGTACCCCGAGCTCGCGCGCGACCTCGCGCGGGTCACCGCCGCGCTCGCCGAGGCGCGCGCCCGGCTGGGCTTTGGCCGGGCGCTGGCCGCCCCGCAGATCGGCCTGGCCCGGCGGATCATCGCGATGGACCTCGGCGCCGGGCCGTTCGTCCTCATCGATCCGGAGATCGTCTGGCGGAGCGACGACACGCTGGCCGTGTGGGACGACTGCCTGAGCGTGCCCGACCGCCTCGTGCGGGTGCGCCGCCACCGCTCGATCTCGCTGCGGTTCCACGACCACGCGTTCCGGCTGCGCGACTGGCCGCGGCTGCCGTTCGAGCTGTCCGAGCTCGTGCAGCACGAGATCGATCACCTCGACGGCGTGCTCATGGTCGACCGCGGCGACGGCGCGGACGCCGTGCAGCCGATGGCCCGCCGCGCCGAGCTGGTCGACGCCGCGCGCCCGGCCCACCGCCTGTCGCTCGCCCGGATCGCCGAGGCGGCACGCTGCGTCGATCCGGTGTTCCTGGGCTCGCCGCAGCTCGCCTGCGCGCCGCTGTCGGAGCTCGCGCGCGCAACCCTCACCCTGAAGATCGAGACGGTGAACCCGATCCGCTCGTTCAAGGGCCGTGGCGCCGACTACTTCGTCGGCCAGGCGGCCCTTGCCGGCGAGCGCGGCCCGCTGGTGTGCGCGAGCGCCGGGAACTTCGGGCAGGCGATGGCCTATGCGTGCCGCAAGCGCGGGATCGCGCTGACCGTGTTCGTGGCGCGCGCCGCGAGCCCGCTCAACGTCGCGCGGATCGGCGCGCTCGGCGCGGACGTGGTGCACGCGGGCGACGACTTCGAGGCGGCGAAGGCCGCGGCGCGCGCGTGGTCCGGCGAGCGCGGCGAGCGCTTCGTCGAGGATGGCCGCGAGCCGCAGATCTCCGAGGGCGCGGGCTCGATCGCCGTCGAGCTGCTCGCGCGCGGCGACGCGTTCGACGCGGTGATCGTGCCGGTCGGCGACGGCGCGCTGATCGGCGGCATGGCGCGCTGGTTCAAGGCCGCCTCGCCCGCGACCCGCGTCGTCGGAGTGTGCAGCCGCGGCGCGCCCGCCGTCGGGGATGCGTGGCGCCGCGGCCCCGGGGCCCCGGTGATCGTGCACGACCGGGCCGACACGATCGCGGACGGCATCGCGGTGCGCGCGCCGGTCGACGCGGCGGTCGCCGACCTGCACGGGCTGGTCGACGACATCGTGCTGGTCGGCGACGACGCGCTGATCGAGGCGATGCGCCTGGTGCACGCGCACGCCGGGCTGGTGGCCGCGATCGGCGCGACCCTGCCCGGGGCGTCGTGGCAGCGGTGCCGCACGCACTACGCGGCGAACCTGATGTCGGCCACCCCGAAAGCGTCCTGGCCGTGGGTACGGGCGCTGCTGCACTCGGTCTACGA
>Ga0137459_1000285_pt1 | contig 18719 bp, 12 predicted proteins | sample EasRivERMGT700_2_FD_104908 | JGI IMG/M metagenome (GOLD analysis project Ga0137459, IMG submission 104908) | Soil microbial communities from meander-bound floodplain in the East River, Colorado, USA - East River MetaG ERMGT700_2 | ecosystem: Environmental > Terrestrial > Soil > Floodplain ...
GATCAGGACCACGAGCACCCGCCGCGTCGCGCGATACGGCCTGGCCATCGCATCGGGCCGCGCGGTCGCACCGGCGAACAGCGTGGCCTCGGCGGCGCGGCACAGCCGATCGAGCTGGCGCCGGGCGATGACGTCGCCGCCGCGCGTCCGGTAGCGCCCGGCCGCCCAGGCGTACGCGTCGTTGGTGGCGACCAGCTGGAGCAGCTCGTCGTGCCGCGCGGCGTCGGTCCAGGCGGCCGTCGCGCGGATCCAGGCAGCGCGCACCGGCTCGGCCACCGCGCCATCGCGGGCGTCGACGTACGCGGCCATCCGGGCGACCGTGAGCCCGCAGGCCGGACACGAGGTGGCATGATCGGCGCGCGGCGCGCCGCACTTGGGGCACGCCGGCGCGGCGACCGGCACGGCGTCCAGCGCAGCGGCGGGCACTGCGTCCGGCGGCACGGCTAGAGCCGCCAGCGGCGTCGCCGGCAGGTGCATCACATGGCGGCACGCCGGGCAGGTCGCGCGCACGGTCTCCCCGTCGATCACGAAGCTCGCCACGACGAGCGCCTGGCACGCTTCACACTCGACGCGCACGCGGCGATCCTGTCACAACATGGGGCGGAACGGCACCGGCGTCGCGATCAGGAGGAAGATCACGAGCATCGCGATCGCGTAGCGCCGGCGCCTCGGGTCGAGCGGGGTCTCCCCCACCGGAGGGTGATATTCTCCCGACTGCCGCCGCATGACGCCGAGCATCAGCGTCCACACCAGCCACGGCAAGATCCCGGACTGCGCGTACAGCAGCGCGTCGGTGATGTCGCGGCCCGCGCGCTGCGCCAGCACGAACATCACGCCGCCGATGCCGAACCCGAGGACCGGCAAGACGACGTGCAGCCGCTCGGACCACTTCTCGTGGGACTGGCCGAGCGCGGCGCGCGCGACGTGGCCGCCGTCCAGCTGGCCGATCGGCATGAGGTTGATCATCGTGATGAGCAGGCCGACCCAGCCGGCGAACGCCATCGGGTGGAGCTGGACATCGACGCCGCCCGACGGCAGCCAGCGGCCGAACACCGCGTACTTGAGCAGCGCGTACAGGATCGAGTTGCCCTCGATCATGTCGTCGGGCCGGGTCGGTCCGAGGTCGGACAGGTGGAGCCCGACGACCAGCAGCGGGATCGCGACGACGAGCCCGGCGATGGGGCCCGCCGCCCCGACGTCGAACAAGGTGTTGCGATCCGAGATCGGGTTCTTCATCCGGATCACGGCGCCGAACGTGCCGAGCGTGATCACCGGCGGCACCGGGATGAAGTACGGCAACGAGACGTCCACACCGCGGCGGCGGCCGACCAGGTAGTGGCCGAGCTCGTGGCATAGCAAGATCGCCATGAGGGTCGCCGCGAAGTACGGACCTCCGGACAACCAGGTCGTCACGCAACACGCCGCGAACAGCCCGAGATGAATCGCGGCGTCGCGCGAGCTGAGTACCACGGCGCGAGTGTAGCCTGACGCGCCGCGACTGCCCAACCCCGCGCCATCGCAGGTCATCGCAGGGTGCCCCGACGCTCGCCCGCGGCGCCCTACGGCGCGACGATCAGCTCGTCGCCCTGGACCTCGAGGACGGTCGGGACGCGCGCGAGCTCGCCGTCGGGGCCGATCGCCGCGGGGCCGCAGGCACCGTCGGGGAGCTTGGCGTGGGCGAGCGCGGCCCGGAAGCCGCCACGCGGATCGCCGGTGCCGGTGGTGAGCGCCGCGGCCTCGCGCGTGGCCGCGACCAGGGTGGCGGCATCGTAGGCCTGGGCGGCCGCCGTGCTCGGCGCGCGCCGGGTGCGCTGCTGGAACGCCGCCGAGAGCTGGACCGCGAGGTCACCGCCGAGCTCGCCCGCGAAGTCGTCGACGATCAGCGCGCCCTGCACGGCGGCGCCGCCGCGCACCGGCAGCGTGGGGTGATGCCAGCCGGCGCCGCCGACGAGCTGGACGACCTGCGGGATGTGGCCGCCGTGCTTGCGCGCGAGCCGCGCCGGGTCCAGGTAGTCGGTCCCGCGGAGCTCGACGTTGTAGTACGGCAGGAACGCCGCGACGATCGCGGCGCGGTCGTAGCGATCCGGGAGGTAGAGCAGCGAGTACGGGATATCGGGTGAGAACGTCGCCCAGCCGGCCTTGCCGCGGCGCGCGAGGTGCGCGGCGAGCCGGGGATTGTTCGCCGGCACGAGGCCGAGGAACGCCTTGACGTCGGGCTCGACGTCGCCGCCGGTCGGATCGTACGTGCCCTGCCCGGTGACCTGGAGGCCGAGCCGGCGCGCCTCCTCGACGAACGCCTCGGCGGCCTCGCGGCCGAGGTCGTCGCGCGGCGCGAGCACGCCGACCGTCGGGAAGCTGTCCTCGGCGGCGAGCCGTGCCACCGCGCGGCCTTCATCGGCGGCCGACGCGACGGCGCGGAACACGCCCGCGCCCGGGTTGGCGCCGTCGGACGGCGCGAGCAGCGCGATCGGCAGGCCGTACAGCACCGCGGCGCGCGCGGCGGCGATCGCCTCGCGCTGGCCGACCGGGCCCAGGATCCCGATCGCGCCCTGGCCGGCCGCCGCCGCGACCGCCGCCGCCGCGCCCTCGGGCGTCCCCTTGGTATCGAGGTAGCGCCACCGGGTTCCCGCCGCGGGCGCCAGCTCGATCGCGACGCGCAGCTCGCCGCCGATCGCGGCGTACGGACCGGACAGCGGGAGCAGCACGGCGACGAGCTTCGGATCGACGGCCGCGGTCACGAGCTCGCCGTCGAGCGCGGCGAGCGCCGCGGACAGCTCGGCCGCGTCGGCCGCGGTCGCCGCGCTTCGGGCCCGCGCGATCAGGCCGCGTGCGTCGCGATCGTCGCCGCGGTGGTGGGCGAGCCGCGCCAGCCGCAGGGCCAGCTTGCCGGCGGGTGCGCGATCGCCGAGCGCCCCGAGCGCATCGAGCGCGGCGCGCAGGGTGGCTTCGTCGTAATCGTCGATCCGGGTCGGGTCGATCGCTGGGCCAGCGGCGTCGGGTCCCCGCGGCGGCGCGGTGTCGTGCGTGGCGCCGCGCGCGTCGTGCTCGATCCAGCTCGGGTCGCCCAGCCCACGTGGCCCACCGGGATAGCCCGCTCCACGCCCAGGGCCACAGGCCGCGCACGCGGCCACCCACACGGCGAGCGCGCGGGTCACCGCCGCGACCGTCCCGGTCGTCCGGGCGCGCGCCGCGGCTCGCGCGTTCATTCGTCCAGCAGCGACCGCACGCGATCGAGCAGCCGCCGCTTCGGTGCTCCCCCCGCGCGCGGCTCGCCGGTCGAGTGCGCGAGCTCCTCGATCAGCTCGCGCTGCCGCGCGGTGAGCTCGGTCGGGACCTCGACCTGGATCTGGACCAGGTGATCGCCGCGCGGCGAGGTCTTGCCCGAGGCCTGCGGCACCCCGCGGCCGCGGATCCGGAACACCCGGCCGGGCTGCGTGCCCTCGGGGATCCGCATCTTGATCGCGCCGTCGAGCGTGGCGATCTCGAGCACGGCGCCGAGCGCGGCCTGCGTGAAGCTGATCGTGTGATCGCTCCGCACGTCGAGCCCGTCGCGCCGGAACACGGGGTGCGCGGCGACCCGGAGGTTGACGTGGAGATCGCCCGTGGCGGCGCCGCCCTTGCCGGGCTCGCCCTCGCCCTTGAACGTCTTGACGGTGCCGTCCGGCAGCCCCGCGGCGATCACGATGGTGAACTCGCGGGTCGCGCCGTCGCCCGCCGGGATCTCGATCGTCTTGCTACAGCCGAACGCGGCCTCCTCGAACGTCAGCTCGAGCGTGTAGCGCAGGTCCCTGCCGCGCTGCTTGCCGCGGCGGCGCCGGAACACATCGTTGATGATATCCTGCGCCGCGTCGACGATGGCCGACAGCCCGCTCGTGTCGTCCGGGTGGCCCCAGCGGTCGTAGCGCGCGCGCGCCTCGCGGTCGGACAGCACGGCGTAGGCCTCGTTGATCTCGCGGAACGCCTCGCCGTTGTTGTCGGGGCTGACGTCGGGGTGGTGCTTGCGCGCGAGCTCGCGGAACGACCGCTTGAGCTCGGTCTCGGTCGCGCCGCGTGACACCCCCAGCACCGCGTAGTAGTCGCGCTTGCGCCGCGCCATCACGCCCCCCCCGTGTCGGGCGCCGGATCGGCGGCGGCGTAGATCGCCTCGCCGATGCGCTGCGCGGAGACCTCGAGCCGCGCGACGGCCTCTTGCACCAGCATCAGGTCCTCACCATCGAGCGCGGCGCGGCACTCGGAGAGCTCGACCACGAGGAACTCGCGCTCGGCATCGGGAAGTAGACCACCGAACTCCTCCATGGCTTTCTCGGATGAGTAGAGCAGGCCCTCGGCTTTGTTGCGAGCCTCGACGAGCTGACGCCGGGTCACGTCGGCGTCGGCCATCTCGATCGACTCGGCGACCAGGCGCTCGATGTCGCCCTCCGACAGGCCCGTCGTCGGGGTCACCGTGACGCGCTGGACGCGGCCGGTCCCGTGATCACGCGCAGATACGCTGAGCACGCCGTCGGCGTCGATGTCGAACGCGACCTCGATCTTGGGCACCCCGCGCGGCGACGGCGGAATCCCGGTGAGCTCGAAGTTGGCCAGCGACTTGTTGTCGGCGGCCATCTGGCGCTCGCCCTGGAGGACATGCACGTTGACGAACGGCTGGTTGTCGATCGTCGTGGAGAACACCTCGGTCGCGCGCGCCGGCAGCGCGGTGTTGCGCGGGATCAGCTGGGTGAACACGCCGCCCATGGTCTCGATCCCGAGCGACAGCGGGGCGACGTCGAGCAGCAAGACCTCCTCGACCTCGCCGGTCAGGACGCCGCCCTGGATCGCCGCACCGATGGCGACGACCTCGTCGGGGTTGACCCGCCGGCTCGGCTCCTTGCCGAACAGCTCGGCCACGAGCGTCTGGATCCGCGGCATCCGGGTCTGGCCGCCGACGAGGATCACCACGTCGATGTCCGCGATGGTCAGCCCGGCGTCGTCGAGCGCGCGCCGGCACGGCTCGAACGTCGCGTGGACGAGCGGCTCGACCAGGCCTTCGAGCTCGTGGCGCTCGAGCACGAGCTGCAGGTGGCGCGGCCCATCGGCCGCCGCGGCGATGAACGGCAGGTTGATCTCGGTGCGCATCCCGCTCGACAGCTCGATCTTGGCGCGCTCCGCGGTCTCCTTGAGCCGCTGCAGCGCCATCCGGTCGCCGCGCAGATCCATGCCGTCGTTCATCGCGGTGAACGCGGCGAGCAGGTGCTCGACGATCGCGTTGTCGAAGTCCTCGCCGCCGAGGAAGGTATCGCCCGCCGTCGAGCGCACCCGGAACACGCCGTCCGACAGCTCGAGGATCGAGACGTCGAACGTGCCGCCGCCGAGATCGTAGACCGCGACGCGCTGCGCGCCCTCGGTCTCGACGCCGTAGGCGAGCGCCGCCGCGGTCGGCTCGTTGACGATCCGCAGCACGCTGAGGCCGGCGATCCGCCCGGCGTCCTTGGTGGCCTGGCGCTGCGCGTCGTCGAAGTACGCCGGCACGGTGATGACGGCCTCGGTGACCGCCTCGCCGAGCCAGTCCTCCGCGGTCTGCCGCATCTTCTGCAGCACGAGCGCCGAGATCTCGGGCGGCGAGTAGTCCCGCCCGCGGACGCGGACGTGGGCGTCGCCGTTGTCCGCGCCGACCACCTCGTACGGGCAGGTCAGCACGTGACGCTGGACCTCGGCGTCCTCGAACTTGCGGCCCATCAGGCGCTTGACCGCGTAGACGGTGTTCTCGGCGTTCGTCATCGCCTGGCGCCGCGCGGCCTGACCGACCAGGCGCTCGCCGGTCTGCGCGAAGCCGATCACCGACGGCGTGGTCCGCGCGCCCTCGGCGTTGGCGATCACGACCGGAGCGTCGCCGTCGATCACCGCGACGCACGAGTTCGTCGTACCGAGATCGATCCCGACGACCCGGGTCATGGAAGGTCAGGTGTCATTCGGGCGTGCTCTTCGCCTTGGCCACGACCACGAGCGCCGGGCGGAGCAGCCGATCGCCGGACTTGTAGCCGCGCTGGAGGACCTGCACGACGGTGCCCGGCGCCGCGTCACTCTCCTGCTGCGAGATCGCCTCGTGGAGGTTCGGATCGAACGGCTGGCCCGCGGCCTCGACCGGGGTGACCTCGAGCCGCTCGAACGCGGTGACGAATTGCCGCAGCACGAGCTGGACGCCCTCGACGATCGGGTTGGTCCCGGCCTGGGTCGTCGCGTGCTCGATCGCGCGCTCGAGGTTATCGACCACGGGCAGCATCTCCTTCAGGACCCTGCCCTTGCTCTCGAGCTTGGCGTCGTCCACCTCGCGGCGCTGGCGCTTGCGAAGGTTCTCGAGGTCCGCCGCGGTGCGCAGGTAGCGGTCCCAGTTCTCCTTCTTGTCTTTCTCGAGGCTTGCGATCCTGGCTTCGAGGTCGTTTTCGAGCCCAGGCGGCTCGACCTCGACCGGGAACACGCCGCTGTCCGCCGGCTCACCGGTGACGCCGCCGCCGCTGCCGACGCCGTCCGGGGGCTCGGAGGGCTCGCCGTTCTGGTTAGGTTCTCCGCTCATCGCCAGGACCATAACCACCTTTACGCGGCCAGACCAGCGGCGGCACGACATCGATCGAGAGGGGGCTTTCCCATGCCCCCCAGCGCAACACTTCGCGCCAGCGGGAGCGGTCCTTGGCAACCAAGCCCAGCTTGAACAGGGGAGCCGATCGCCTGGTTATCACCCCCACGCCACTGATAGGTACAGCATATCAGAGCCAGCATCGCCGCCGATGTCCCTGGAGCGCTGCTCGCCGGTAGACTGGCTCGACAATGTCGACCGAAGCAAAGTGTCCCTTCAAGCACCAGGCAGGTGGAGGCACCTCGAACCGCGACTGGTGGCCCGATCAGCTGCGGCTCGAGACGCTGCACCAGCACTCGCCGCTGTCCAACCCGCAGGGCGGCGAGCTCACCTACGCCGAGGAGTTCGAGCGCCTCGACTACGCGGCGCTCAAGCACGACCTGCACGCGCTGATGACCGATTCGCAGGACTGGTGGCCTGCCGACTTCGGTCACTACGGCCCGCTGTTCATCCGCATGGCGTGGCACAGCGCGGGCACGTACCGCACCGGCGATGGTCGTGGTGGCGCCGGCACGGGCAGCCAACGGTTCGCGCCGCTCAACGCGTGGCCCGACAACGTCAACCTCGACAAGGCGCGCCGCCTGCTCTGGCCGATCAAGCAGCAGTACGGCCGCAAGATCTCATGGGCCGACCTGATGATCCTCGCCGGCAACGTCGCGCTCGAGTCGATGGGCTTCCAGACGTTCGGGTTCGGCGGCGGCCGCGAAGATATCTGGGAGCCCGAGGCGGACGTGTCCTGGGGCCACGAGCAGAAGTGGCTCGAGGACAACCGCTACTCCGGCGATCGCGAGCTCGAGGAGCCGCTCGCCGCGGTGCAGATGGGCCTGATCTACGTCAATCCCGAAGGCCCCAACGGCAAACCCGATCCCGTCGCGGCGGCGCGCGATATCCGCGAGACGTTCGCGCGCATGGCGATGAACGACGAGGAGACGGTCGCGCTGATCGCGGGCGGCCACACGTTCGGCAAGACGCACGGCGCCGGCGAGCCCGGCAAGCACGTCGGCTTCGATCCCGAGGCGGCCGCGATCGTGCATCAGGGCCTTGGCTGGGCCAGCAGCCACGGCGTGGGCCACAGCGGCGACACGATCACGAGCGGCCTCGAGCTCACGTGGACGACCACGCCGACCAGGTGGGGCATGAACTTCCTCGAGAACCTGTTCAAGTACGACTGGGAGCTGACGAAGAGCCCGGCCGGCGCGCACCAGTGGACGCCGAAGCACGGCGCCGGTGCCGGCACGGTGCCCGACGCGCATGACCCGGCAAAGCGTCGCGCGCCCGGCATGCTGACGACCGACCTCGCGCTGCGGTTCGACCCGGCCTACGAGAAGGTCGCCCGTGACTTCCTCGCGAACCCCGACCGGTTCGCCGATGCGTTCGCGCGCGCGTGGTTCAAGCTCACGCACCGCGACATGGGTCCGAAGGTGCGCTACCTCGGCCCCGAGGTCCCGGCCGAAGCTCTGATCTGGCAGGACCCGATCCCCGCGGTCGATCACCCGCTCGTCGACGACCGCGACATCGCGGCCCTGAACGGCCAGATCCTCGCGTCGGGTCTCGCGATCTCGCAGCTGGTCTCGGTCGCGTGGGCGTCGGCGTCGACGTTCCGCGGCTCGGATAAGCGCGGCGGTGCCAACGGCGCGCGCATCCGCCTCGCGCCCCAGAACGACTGGGCGGTCAACGAGCCCGCGCAGCTCGCGAAGGTGCTCGCCACGCTCGAGCGGATCCAGCAGGGTTTCAACAAGGCGCAGTCCGGCGGCAAGAAGATCTCGCTCGCCGATCTCATCGTGCTCGCGGGCGGCGCGGCGATCGAGCAGGCCGCGAAGCACGGCGGGCACGCCGTGACGGTGCCGTTCACGCCGGGCCGCATGGACGCCTCGCAGGACCAGACCGATGCCGGATCGTTCTCGGTGCTCGAGCCGATCGTCGATGGCTTCCGCAACTACGCCGAGGATCGCTACTCGGTGCCGGCCGAGGAGCTGCTCGTCGATCGCGCCCAGCTCCTGACGCTGACCGCGCCCGAGATGACCGTTCTCGTCGGCGGTCTGCGCGTGCTCGACACCAACGTCGGCCACAGCAAGCACGGCGTGCTGACGAAGCGCCCCGGGACGCTCACGAATGACTTCTTCGTGAACCTGCTCGACATGGGCGTCTCGTGGAAGGCCGTGTCCGACACGCAGGACGTGTTCGAGGCTCGCGACCGCAAGACCGGCGAGGTCCGGTGGACCGGCACGCGCGCCGATCTCGTGTTCGGCTCGAATTCCGTGCTGCGCAGCCTCGCCGAGGTCTACGCCAGCTCGGACGCGGACGACAAGTTCGTGCGCGACTTCGTCAAGGCGTGGACGAAGGTCATGAACGCGGACCGCTTCGACGTCGCCCGCTAGCGCCAGTGCCGCTACCGCCTCCCCCGCTCCTTCCCCTGTCTTACGACGACCCGCCGAGCTCGGCCAGGAGCTGCGAGACGACGTCGGCCGTCACGTCGACGACCGACATGACCTTACCGTAGTTCATCCGCATCGGTCCGATCACCGCGAGCGCGCCGATCGGCTGGTCCTCGGGGCCGTACGACACCGCGATCACCGAGCTCCCGGCCAGCGCGCTGAGCGCGGTCTCGGCGCCCAGGAAGACCTGCAGCCCCTCGGCGTGGCGGGTCCGATCGAGCAGCCGGATCAGCGTCTCCTTGTCCTCGAGCGTGCGCAGCAGCTCGCGCGCGTTGTCCTGCGCGATCGCGTCGTCGATCAGGTTCGCCTGGCCGCTGATCACCACGTCCGCCGAGCGCTCGCGCGCCACGAACATCGCGTGGCCGAGCCGCAGCGCCGCGCTGACCGCCTCGTCGTAGCGGTTCTTGTCCTCGCCGAGCTCGCGGATCACGCACTCGCGGACCTCGTCGAGCGTCATCCCCTTGAGCAGCAGGTTCAGGTAGTTGTGGATCGATTCGAGCCGCCGCGGATCGACGTCGTCGATGATCAGGCGATTCTCGATGCTGCCGTCGGTGGTGACCAGCACCGCGATCAGCTTGCCGTCGCGCAGCGGGACGAACTCGATGTGGCCCAGGCGCTGGTGATCCGGATCGGGCGTGATGATCACCGCGGCGTGCTGGGTGAGATCGCTGAGCAGCCGCGACGCCCGCTGGACCACCTCGTCGGGAGTCGGCGCGACCACCCGCTCGCGGATCTCGTCCTTCTCGCGCACCGTGAGGCCGCGGACCTTGAGTAGCTCGTTGATGAAGAACCGCAGGCCCGACGGGGTCGGCACGCGCCCGGCCGACGAGTGGCGCTGCTCGAGCAGGCCCAGCTCCTCGAGATCGGCCATCACGTTGCGCACCGTCGCCGGCGACAGCTTGAGGTCGTGGCGGCGCGTCACCGTCCGCGATCCCACCGGATCGCCGACGTGCAAGTACTCGGTGACCACCGCATGCAGGATCTTCTGCGCCCGCCTCGATAGATCGGTGCCACTCATCCGGTATGACCCAGCTTAGCACCCCAGGTCGCGACCACGCGGGCCGCAATTCGATCGGCCATCAGAAAGCCGCGCAAGGTCGGGCGGATCTGGCCCGCGTGTCGCTCCGCCAGCGCCGCGTCGACCAGCCAGTCGGTCAGGCCCGGCGCCCGGGCGAGCTCGGCCTCGGCGACGCCGTCGGAGGTCCGCAGCCCCAACCACGCGCGATCCGCCGCCAGCTCGCCGGCGGTGCTCGTCACGACCTCGGCCGGCGTGCCGGGTGCCGCAAGATACTCCGACGCCCGCCGCGGGTTGGTCGCCCGGACCCCCGAGCCGTCGGCGGCGAGCTCGAGCGAGGCGGCGCCGACCCCGAGGCCCAGGAATGCCGCGCCGCGCCAGTACAGCGCGTTGTGGACGGCGCGCTTGCCGGGCCGCGCGTACGAGCTGATCTCGTAGTGCTCGTAGCCGGCGGCGGTGAGCCGCGCGTGCATCGCGAGGTAGAGCTCGGTCAGGGTGTCCTCGGACAGCGGCACCAGCCTGCCGTCGCGGACGCGTTGCCCGAACGCGGTGCGCTCCTCGATCGTCAGCTCGTAGATCGAGAGGTGATCGGCGGAGGTATCGACGGTGGGGAGGCCGCCCGGCCCGCCTGTGACGCCTGTGACGCCTGTGACGCCTGTGACGCCTGTGACGCCTGTGATGAAGTCCGCCGACGTCGTGAACCCGGCGGCGATCGTGCGCTCGATGGCGGCGCGCCCGTCGCCGAACCGATGATCGCGGCCGAGCACCACCAGCTCGCGTGGCTCGAACGACTGGACGCCGATCGAGATCCGGCCGATCCCGGCCGCGCGCCACGCGGCGAGGTTTGCGTCGGTGCAGTCGGTCGGGTTCGCCTCGATCGTGATCTCGCGCGGCGCGCCGCCGAACCGCCCGCGGATCCGGTCGATCGCGGCGGCGATGCAGTCGGGCCGCCACAGCGACGGCGTCCCGCCGCCGAGGTAGATCGAGACCAGCTCGCCGGTGAACGCGCCCGCGCGGAGCTCGAGCTCGCGCACGATCGCCTCGAGGTAGGCCTCGTGCGCCGGTGGACCGACCTCGACGGCGAAGTCACAGTACGGGCACAGCTTGCGGCACCACGGGTAATGGAGGTAGACGCCTAGGTCAGGTATGCCGCCAGTCTATCTCGACAACGCCGCCTCGACCCGCATCAGCGACGACGTCCTTGCCGTGATGACCGAGGTGATGCAGACCGCGTGGGGCAACCCGAGCGCGCAGCACCCCCAGGGCGCCGCGGCGCGCGCCCACATCGAGACCGCGCGCCGTCGCCTGCTGGAGGCGTTCGGCGATCCCCCCGGCGACCACGCGCTCGGCGACATCGTGTGGACGAGCGGCTGCACCGAGGCCGACGCGCTCGCGGTGCTCGGCGCGGCGCGCGTCAAGCCAGGCTCGATCGTCGTGTCGTCGATCGAGCACCCGGCGGTCGGCGCCCTGGCCGCGCGGCTCGGCGAGTCGCGGCCCGCCGTCCACGTCGAGCCTGGCCCCGACGGCGTGATCGATCCCGAGGTCGTCGCGCAGGCCGCGCAGGGCGCCGCGGTCGTCGCGATCGTGATGGTGCAGAACGAGATCGGGGTGGTGCAGCCGGTCGCGGCGATCGCCCGCGCGGTGCGGCGCGCGAACCCGTCGTGCCACATCCACATCGACGCCGCGCAGGCGTTCGGCAAGATCCCGCTCGACGCCTCGGCGCTCGGCGCCGACTCGATCGCGATCGCCGCGCACAAGCTGCACGGCCCCAAGGGCATCGGCGCGCTGTGGCTGCGCGCCGGCGCCGTGCTCGAGCCGCTGTGGGTCGGCGGCGGCCAGCAGGGCGGGCTCCGCGGCGGCACGCAAGATGCGCCCGGCGCCGCCGGCCTCGGGCGCGCCGCCGAGCGCGCGGTCGCCGCGCTGCCCCAGGCGCGCACGCGCTGGCTCGAGCTCGCGGCGCGGGTCACCGCGCACCTCACCGAGCGCGGCGTGGCGTTTCGCCAGCTGGTGCCCGATCATCGCCGCGCGCCGCACATCCTCGCGCTCGGGATCGCGGGCGTCCCGGCGAGCGCGCTGCGCACGGTGCTCGCCAGCCGCGGCGTCTACATCTCGACCGGCTCGGCGTGCGCCGAGCGCGACGGTCACGGCAAGCCGTCGGCCGTGCTCGTGGCGATCGGCCTGGCCCCCGACACCGGGATGTGCCGGCTGTCGTTCGGGCTCGACACGACGGCCGAGGACGTCGACGTCGCGGCGCGCACGCTGGGCGACGTCGCGCTCGAGCTCGCGGCTAGCCGTTCACGAAGTTCAAGCTGAACCGGAACGTGCCACCCGACGACGGGCGGAACTTCCAGTTGCTGCGGATCGATCCCGCCAGGCACTTACCGAGGGTATCGGCGGCGTGATCCGAGAGCTGGACGTCGCCGACGTTGCCGTCCTTGTCGATCATCAGCGTCACCGCGATCTTCTTGACCTCGCCGACGAGGATCGCGTCGACGCCGCGCTGCGACCGCATGTAGCAGCGCTGGGTCAGGTCCTGATGCTTGCGCGCGATCTCCTCGATCTCGTCACCGCGCAGCGAGTTGCCCGGCGGCGGATCAGGCTCGCGGCTGCTGCCGGCCAGCGGGGGCGGCCGGGGATGCGACGGCGGGCGCGGGATGAAGGGAATGGGCGGCGGGTTCGCCGAACCGACCGGGCCGGTGGGCTCGATCGGGCGGTGCGTGATCGGATCCTCGGGCCGCGACGTGTCGATGTCGCGCACCAGCCCCAGGCTGCCGCCGGTCGAATCGTCGTTCGTGGTGACGAGCAGGATGACCGCGCCGATGACGCCGAGCACCAGCACGCCGGCGACGCCGAGCAGCGCGATCAGGCCGCGGCGATGCGACTTCCGCACCGGCGCCATCGTCAGGCCCGGATCTCCGTCGGTGGGCTCGAGCGCCAGGACGTCCTGGTTCGGCCCCGGCAACACGCTCGCGACCGACGCGGTCGATCGGAGGCTCGGCTGCTGGCCGGTCAGCCGGCCGACCGCGCCCGACACGGTGCCCGCGCGGCGGATCGGGCCCGAGCGCTCGGCGGTGCGCGGCGCGCCCGCGATGTCGGTGAGCTTGACCACGCGCGAGACCTCACCGATCGCGAGATCGTCGCCGTCGTCGAGCCCGGAGGCCGCGGAGTCGACCGCCGCCAGGGTCTTGACGGCGTTGGCGCCGGTGCCTTGCAGCGTCGCCGCCGCCGGCAGGTGCGGGGTGGTCAGCGCCGCGTCGCTCGAGCTCGGCGCCTGCTCCGCGATCCCCACCGGCGGTGTGGGGCGCCTGGGCTGGATCGAATCGGCGAACGGCATCGCCTCGATCTGGGTCTGGGCTTCGCCGGGCTCGCTGGCCTCGCTGGTATCGAATGGATTGCCGCCCCCCCCGACCCCGGCGGGCCGCGCCGAGCCCGACGGACCGGCGGCCGGCTTGGGGACCGCGCGCCTCGCGTCCGCCGGCCTGGCCAGGGCGGGCGTCATCGGGGTGGTCTTCACGCCGTTGTCGCCGCGACGATCCGGCTCACCGGCCATGCCCGGGACGCGAGCCCCATTCGGGAGCTGGCCCCCGGAGGGATTGCGCGACGGTATCCCGGTCCCGTGCGGCGGCGTCGCGCGCAGCGGCGGCAGCCCACGGTTCACCGCGGCGGGCACGGCCGGCGCGCCCCGCTCGAGCGACGCCATGGTCGCCGCGAACAGCGGCCTGGGATCGTCGTCGGCCGGGGCGGCCACCGGCGCGGGCGCGGGCACACGCGGCGCAAGCCCGCCGACGCGCGGCAACGGCAGCGGCGGTGGCGCGGTGGGTGCGGCCGGCCGCTTGCGGAGCCCGCGAAAGTGGCTGACCTTGTCGACCGGCAGCCAGTCGTCGAAGCCTTCGCTCCAGCAATGCAGCTCGGCGTCGAACGCCTTCTGGCCGACCCAGCCCTGGGCCTCGGCGAGCGAGAACGGCCCGGCTTGAACGCCGTCGATCGAGACGTACCACTCCTCCTCGAGGGCCGGCGGCGGCTTCGCCATCGCCGACGCGAACGCCGCGTTGAGCGCATTGGGCTCGCCACGCGGTGACGCCAGCCCCGCCCCTTGCCGCCCCGCCCCCGGCTGGCCGCGCGCGGCCTGATCGGACGGCCCGCTGCGCCTGGCCTGCGCGACGCCGAGTGGTCCTGCGCCGGGCCGGTCCTGCGCCGGGCTCGCCGCCGGGCTCGCGCCGGGTCCACCTGGTCCGCTCGGTCCGCCCGGTCCCGGTTGCCCGACGCCCACGCGAGGTGATCCGGCGCCGGCGGGTGGCTCCGATCCCGGCGTCCGGACGCGATCGCCACGGGCCGGCTCGCCCCCGGGGGCGCGCTCGTTTGGGCCCGGATCTTTGGCGGCGCGCGCGGACTCGCTGGCCTCGCTGAGCGCCGTCGGGGCGGCCATGGTGGGCTTCTTCGTCCGGACCGCATGCTCCGGCGCCGCCGGCTGCGAGGCCTCGGCATCGGCGCTCATGCCCTCGCGAACGGTGATGACGTTCCCGCAGTTCTTGCAGCGGATCTTGAGGATCTTCCCGCGAACGCGGTCGTCGCCGATCGAATATCGCGTCTTGCAGCGATCGCAGAGGAACTTCACGCCCGGCTCCGACTCGCCCGGCAGCGAGGGTCACCGGCGCGGTGGAAGCAAATGACCCGGCGCGACACGAGCCTTCATTGTGCCGAAAAAAAGCCGGCGTGGCAAAGGGGTTGGCCCGACGACACCGGCAGGGTCATCGCAAGGTCACGGCCTGGGTGGTTCGGGCGAAGATCCCGCGGGATCGGACACATCCACCGCGGCATCGGGCAGAACCCGCGGCGACGGTGGCGACGATCCCGCGCCCGACGCGTCACCGGCCTCGGCCGACGCGGGCTTACCACGGCGCCGCGTCACCTGCGCCGGCGAGATGACGACGACGTCCCGGATCTTCGTAGCCCGCGACGCGGTTCGCGTGGTGAGCAGGCCTCCGACGTCGATGCCGTCGGGCCGGCTCGCCAGCTCGAGGTAGAGCTCGACGTCGCGCAGGTCGGCGCCGATCCAGCGCGCGTTGGCACTCGACAGGTGGTAGAGCTGCGTCGCGTCGATCGCGCGCATGAGCCGCGCCCCCTCGAACCGGTAGGCCGCGATCCACCAGCTCCGCGAGGCCGGCTCGTCCGTGCGGGTGATCACGACGAGCTCGTCCCTGCCCTCGGGTGCGCTGCGCAGCGGCGCCGCGAACACCAGCCCCGGGAACCGCGGCGGCGCCCCGAGCGTGCGTTCGCCGTCCGCGCTGCGGATCACGACGTCGTCGCCGTTGACCTCGATCAGCTCGCCCGCGCCGGTCATGCACGCCCCGATCGCCTTCTCGGTCGACGCCGGGCGCTCGCACTCCGTCGCGTGCCGCGGCGCCGCGGCGGCGCTCGCCACGACGATCGCCGCGACGTGGCCGCCGTCGAACACGGCGCGGAGGCTCGGCAGCGTGCCCGGCACGAGCAGCCGCGGATCGCGCGCCCGTTCCGGATCGTCGACCGGCGGGCCGAGCGCGGCGATGACCTCCTGGCGGGTCGAGCCGACGTGGATCCCGGACTCGGTGCGCGCGACCTCGGAGCCGACCACCGCGACGAACGACGCGGTCGACGCTTGCTCGCCGCCCACCAGGATCGTGTCGTCCTCGGCGTGGATCACGTCGCGGTGGACGACGCCGGCGATCTCGAACAGCGCGATCCGCGGGCCCGACGCGAGCTGCTCGAGCAGATCGGACAGCTTCTCGCCGAGCTTGTACGGCCCGACGCCATCGGCGCGGATCGCGTACGGCGGCAGCGGCCCGACCCGATCAGTCGACGGCTCGATCACGCGGCGCGCCCGCGTCGCATCACGCGGCGGCTCCTTGTTCTCGCGGTGCCGGTTGCCGCACCCCGCGAGCCAGCTCGCCAGAACGGCGGCGATGACGGCGATGACGACCGAGGACCTCACGCCTTCACCTATAGACCATGACCGCGGCCCCGGCCACCCCGACCGCGAGATAGTACACGCGTCATCGGGGATCGACGCACGCGCTCGAGGCCGCGTTGATTCGGTGCGAGCCGGATCTCCCAGCTCGCGCGCAGCTTCGTCAACGCGGTCTCAAGGAATTGATCGGCGAGATCTGGGACCGAGCTGCGTCGCATGCAGCGGTGCGCGTGGGGGCCCTTCGTCGTTTACCTTGCACAGACGTTGTCTATCCAGAATTCTTGACCGCCCACTCTCAGCTTCTGTACCGCCCCGGTCAGGATCACGATGCCCTTCTTGCCGCCCGTCACCGGAATTGTCGAAACGAAGACATTCACGCCGCCGATGGGGCTCGGAACAGCGGAAAGCTCTCCGGCAAATATCGGGCTGCCATTGACAGAGAGACTCTCGGAGCCTCCAAGGTCGAGGAATTCGAACTTGACCTCGCTCGGCGAGAATCCGATACCGCTGAAGTCGAATTCCAGATCGATGTTGTTCAAGCGTATACTCTGACCGCTGCCGAAGGGAACCGGAGCCACATCGATGTGCGCTTCGTTGAACGTCCCCGGTCCGGCGACAGAGTTGAAGACGTGGACGGAGACCGGGATCCCGTTCGTGGTGAAAACGATGTCGCCGTCGTGGTGCCCCGCGGGCGAGCCATAATGCGTACCCACCGTGAGCGGAGCTTCGAAGTCGACGCATACCTCGCGGGTCCCAGCTGCCCTACGCCGTGCCGGAACCCGCTCGGTGTGCAGGGTTACGACCTGACCATCCCGACCGGCTGCCGTATATACGGCAACCACATCGAGCTCGACCTCGCTCTCGATGACGGCGAACCCTTTCAAGAAGCCGTCCGTTCCGGCGAGCATGTGCACATCCGGACAGTCGATTTCCAGCGCTTCATCCGGGCCGAGGATAGCCTGACGGAAATTGGACACCGGGCCGGGCTTGAGCCCTGGCAAGGCAACCGCCACCTTCACGGCAAGGCGGATGGTTCGATTGGTGGGATTGTGCACATTGACCGCCGTGAAATAGGACCCCGGCGCGACGATCTCGCCAGGCGACTTCCCGCAAACGATCTTCGCCGCGTGCTGGAAGGTCACGCGTTCCGCAAATTGCGATCGATAGTGCTGGAGGATTCGCTCGGCGGAGAGCGCCGTCGGGTAGAGCGCCACCTCGTCGATCAGCCCATGGAATGGCCGATCCCTTTGGGTCTGGTTGCCGATGCCCACGCCGCTCTCGATGAGGTTGAGAGGGGTAGGCGGCTTGGGAGAGATGCTGCCCGGCGCGGGGGTCTCGCTGTCCAGGGCGCCGTTGAGATAGATGCAAATGACGTTGCCGTCGTAGGTCGCCACCACGTGGGTCTCCACCCCCTGGGTGATCGCCGCGACACTGTCGATATTGACGCTGGTTGCGACCGAGCTCGTCCGGAGCTCCACCCGCACGTGCCCGTCGGGCGATATACTCAGGCCATATTGCCCCAGCTCCGCGAAGCTCGACTTCTCCAGGATGCGCTGGAGGAGGTCGTTCGGCCCGTCCCATCTCACCTTCGCTTCCATCGTGATATGAGCAGGATTGAGCGAATTGCTGTTGAGAACGGTGATTCGTCCGGTATTGCCGTCAAACAGCGCCGCCGTATCGCCGCCGTGAAAGCCGGGCTGTCCGAAGGTGATCCCGCCGCTGCAGGCGCCGTCATTTCGGTTTCCCGATGCGTCGGCTGCGGTAACACTTCCCACGGGTTCGCCCAGGCGCCAATAGCCGATCGGGCCGTCCGCCAGGACCTCGGCTGCAAAATTATAGATGGCCATCATGGTCTCCTTTAGTAGACTGTAGTAGATTAATGAGGATCCCGGGACGTTTTTCCCGCCGGCGGAAGCAACCCCGGCAAGGACCGCCCCCGCCGCGTCCTAGGTCCGCGAAGTCATGACAACGTGGCAAAGACGATTGGCCACCGGCGCACACCAGGGTGAGCGCCAGCGCGCAATACCGGAGTCTGGAAAGGTGAGCCCGGTTGCGGAGCAACATCCAGATGCCGCCGTTTCGGTACCACCGCAAGAGCCGACGCCCCGTCGCACCGAGGTTGTCTCTTGGTATGATAGCTCTGCCGTGAGATTGCCGCCGAGATCGATGACATCAACAAGCTCCGCGTCGACTGCACCGTGGTGGAGACGAACATCCATGACCCAACGGACTCCTCGTTGCTCGTGGACTCGGTTCGCGTCCTGGTGCGGCTCATGGATCGAGCACAGGAGTACGTCGACGCTCCGTTCACGAACCATCATCGTCGTGCGAAGCGTCGAGGGATCGGGATCCTGAATGCACGCACGCAAGAGGATCGAGTGCCGCTGTATGAGGACCTGCTCAAGGTCACGAACAAAACGGTGACCGCGGCGGACCGAGTCATCGCGGCATTTACGTCGAAATACTCACCGCAGGAGCTCACAGGCCCAGTGGTCCTCGGGCTGTTGGACTCGTTGCAGCACTACGTTGCGCTCGCTCGACGAGTCGTGACGCAAACCCATCGCCGCGTCGTGCTCGGTGAAACCGTGCCTTCCCCGCAGACTCCACGCTCGCCGTGAGCATGGTCGAGCGACACATGGAGCGGCATGGGCGTGCGCCGCAGCAGGTTTGCTTCGACGGTGGTTTCTCGTCACGCGCCAATCTCGAAGAGATCAA
>Ga0137459_1000286_pt1 | contig 18567 bp, 7 predicted proteins | sample EasRivERMGT700_2_FD_104908 | JGI IMG/M metagenome (GOLD analysis project Ga0137459, IMG submission 104908) | Soil microbial communities from meander-bound floodplain in the East River, Colorado, USA - East River MetaG ERMGT700_2 | ecosystem: Environmental > Terrestrial > Soil > Floodplain ...
ACCGACCGACGATCCACCACCCGGCCTGGGAATCTATTTCGGTCGGTGACCCAGCCCGGGTCGCTGCGCTGCGCGTTGCCGCGGCCAGGGGACGGCTGCCGGACGACCCTATGGCTCCAACCGATCAAAACCACTGCGGCGAGGTACTAGTACCTCGGCGCAGTGAAGATGATGGGTTGGCCGGTCCCGAGAAAGCGATCGGAAATCCAGAGGTTCCATGCGGGGGGGCAACCGATCAAAACCACTGCGACGAGATACTAGGTGGGAGGCGCAAGCGCGTCTCGTTCGTGGCGCGGCCGGCAGCGACTCCGCGGATCCCGGCAGCACGCCGTAGCACGCACGAAGTGCCCGCCGTTCGGCTACCCTCCGCCCCATGGGGGGGAACCCGACCGACGGCGGCGCCGGCGACGAGGGCTTCACGCCGGAGCAGACGAGCTCCGAACTCGGCGATGGGCTCGCGGACGACCTGTCCGCCGGGATCCTGCTGCGCGAGGTCGCGCGCATCGAGGACGCGGTGATCCCCGCGAGCGAACTCGTGCGACCGGGCGATCTCCTCGGGCCGTACCGGATCGTGCAGCCCCTCGGCCGTGGCGCGATGGGCGTTGTCTACGAGGCCGAGGATCGGCAGCTCTCGCGCTGCGTGGCGCTCAAGGTGCTGGCTCTGTCACACGCCGGCGACGACGAGCACCGGCGGCGGTTCCGGCGCGAAGCGCGCGCGGCGTCGGCCGTCGTGCACCCGAACGTCGCCGCGGTGTACGCGGTGGGCCACGAGCGCGGCCTGGATTACCTGGCCATGGAATACGTCGCTGGGGTCACGCTGGGCGAGGCCGTGCGGCGCCGGGGCGGTCCGTTCGATCCGCATTCGAGCCGAGGACATTGACGACCTCGGGTGGCGGCGGAGCTACCTCACCCGCAACGCGGACAACCGCCGCGCCCGGGCGCTGGCCGAGGCATGGGGCGTGGACGATCCGACGGCGGCGCTGCTAGTCGGTGCGTGATCGCGCCGGCCGGGCTCTCGTCGTTCTCGAAAAAAAAGATCTCACATCCTTCCGGGTCGGCCATTACCCCTCGAGTACAGCGACCGCCGACGGTGGGGCGTTGCTCTGGCACCGCAGAGAGATGGAGACAGCGATGAAGGGCAAGCTGAGCTCGTGTAAGTCGAGGCGTCCAGCACCGGCGAGCTCGAGTGTAGTCGTCGGCTTTGTGACAGCGAGGGGAGGACGCCATGCCTGACGAGAGTTTGCGGGAGCTCAAGGAGCGCGCTGCGGCGGCGCTGATGAAGCTTCCCGGCGTCACTGCGGTTGGCCTCGGCGGCCGGGAACGCGATGGGCGGCCGACTGGCGAGATCGTCCTCAAGGTGTTCGTGGAGCGCAAGCGCCCGCTGTCCCAGCTGGCGCCAGGAGAGACGTTACCGCGGGAGTTCGAGGGTGTTGGCATCGATGTGTCCGAGCTGGCGCCAGCGCGGTTCGACATCTCGCTTGCGGAGGAACCCACCGTGGATCCACCGCCCGCGCGGCCTCCCGGATCGCCGCTGGTCGCGGCCGACAAGACCGACGAAGAACGGTACCGCGCGCTGGTCGGTGGGGGCAGGATCGAGGTCGACTTGCTCGGCTCCGGCCACGGCACGCTCGGCTGCGTGCTGGTGCACAAGACCGACCCCAACAAGGTGTACGCGCTCACGAGCTACCACGTCGTCACGTCCGACGGCGGCAAGCGGTTGCCGATCGTGAACGAGACCCGGGTAGGGCAACCGAGCGCGGCTGCCAGCCCCACGAAGTGCTGCTCGTCCATGATCGGCACGTTCATCGCCGGCAGCCGGGACGTCAACCGCGATGCCGCGCTGATCCAGCTCGACCTCGGCATGGAGTGGAAGGCGGAGATCGCCGGCATCGGCCGGATCGCCGGGATCCATTCGATCACCCTGGCGGAAGCGGCCACGCTGACCTACGCGGTACGCAAGCGAGGCGCGCGCACCAGGCTGACCGGCGGCGTCGTCGAGAGCATCGACACGACTCACACGATAGCCGGCATCACCCGCAGCAACGTCACCATCGTACGACCCAACCCCAGCGCGGACGTCCGCGCCGGAGATCCGATCTTCTTCTCGGATGAGGGCGACTCTGGAAGCGCGGTGGTCAACGACGCGGGCGAGGTGGTCGCCCTGCACATCGCCGGCTCCTTCGATTCCGTCAAGAAGCTCGGCAAGGGGGCCGAGCTCCCCATCGAGGGGATCCTCAGCCTGTTCGAGACCCAGGACTCGGCGCCGGTCGCGGTGGCGACGGCGACTGCCAGCGGGGTCATCCACACGGTGCCCGGCGCCACCACGGTGGCGATGCCGAGCGAGCTGGTGCCCGCGCTGCTCGGGGCGCCGCGCGGCGAGACCGTGCGCGCACCCATCGGGGCCTGGCTTCCCGGCGTGCCGCTGCCGACGCCTCGGAGCATGGAGGGCATCCGCGCGCAGCTCGACCGCTCCGCGGCGGGGCGCCAGCTGATCACGCTGTGGCTGCACCACCATCCGGAGCTCACGACCGTGGTGAACGAGCAGCGCCGGGTGGCGCTCGTCTGGCACCGCTGCGCCGGCCCCGCGCTGCTCCAGACGCTCGTGCGGATGGCCAGCCAGCACGACCTCGCTCTGCCGATGACGATCAACGGCCGCCCGCTGAAGCATTCCCTCGATCGGATCCACGACGCGTTCGCCGCGTATGCGACTGCCGAGCTGCGGCGTGAGCTCGGACGGGCACGCACCGCACTGCCCGATCTGGCCGGGCTGACCTATCTGCAGATCATCGCCGCACTCGGTGTGGACTGAAGGAGAGGAACCGTGCCCGACTACGATCCCGAGCTGGTCTCCCAGGTGAAGCGGCGTGCAACGGAGCGCCTCCTGGCCATTCCAGGCGTGACCCTGGTGGCAATCGGCGGCAAGGAGACCAGCGGCGTACCGACCGGCGAACTGGTCATCCAGGTCTACGTACGAACCAAGCGCCTGCGGGCGGAGATCCCGGCCGACGAGCTGATCCCGGAGGAGATCGAGGGCATCAAGACCGATGTTCTCATCGGCGGCGACTTCGTACCGCTCGCCGACCCAGGGCCGCCCGGCGCTCCGATAGCCGGCCCGAGCACCGACGGCAAGACCTACCGCCCGCTGCAGGGCGGCGTTCGCATCGTTCCAGCGCGTGGCTCCGAAGCCGGCACGATGGGTTGCCTGATGTGGGACCCGGCCAACCATGACGTGGGGTATGGACTGACCTGCAACCACGTAATCGATATACCCAACATACGCCCTGTCACAGCAGGCAGCACGATGGTGGGTCAACCTTCGGGCATCTCCAGCTTCACCGAATGCTGCGACGATATCATCGGCGTGTACGCTGGCGGTGAAGGCGGTAAAGGCCACGATGCGCGAGACGAGGCGCTGGTCAGGCTGGCAGCCGGCATGACCTGGAAAGCCGAGATCGCCGAGATCGGTGTCGTTGCCGGTACGCACGACATCAACGAGAGCGATGTGCTCAACAACCTGCCGGTGCGCAAGCGAGGCGAACGCACGGGGCTGACGGGCGGGGTCATCCTCAGCCTGCAGGGCTCGAGCGCCACCCACCCGATCCGGGACTGCCTGGTGATCCGGCCCAACGACCACCCGGACCACGATCCGGATGATCCGGTGTTCTTCTGCGCCGCCGGAGACTCGGGATCCGTCGTGATGACGAACGACAACAAGGTCGCCGGTCTGGTGTTTTACCGGGCCAAGACCCGAAAGGAAAAAGCGCAGGAGACCGGAGCGCCGCAGCCACCCCTGCCGCCCGGAACATCGGAGCTCGTGCTCACGCTGGCGTTCCCGATCACCACCGTCGTGGAGCGGTTCGCCCAGCTCGAACAGATCAAGGTGGAGGTGGCGACGGCGAGCGCTCCCGATCAGATCCACACGGTGCCGGGCGGGAGCACCGTGCCGGTGCCGCCGGAGCTGGCCGCGCGGATCATGGCCGAGCCCGCCGAACGCGCATCCTTTCAGGGCTCGAGGGACGCGGCCCGCGGTATGCGCGCTCCGGTCGGCCGGCCGTGGTTCACCGACGTCCGGCCTCCGGACGAGGCGATCGCCGCGATGCGCCGCGATCTGGAGGCGTCCGAGACCGGCCGGCTGCTGATCTCGACGTGGCTCGAGCACCAGCACGAGCTGACCCGGCTGGTGGGCACCGACCGCCGGGCGACGCTCGCGTGGCAGCGCGGCGGTGGGGCGGCGGTGTTCCAGCTGCTGCTGCGCATGATCGCCCGGCCCGACCTGGAGCTACCCGAGACCGTCAACGGCCAGCCGATCGCCCGGTGTATCGATCGACTGTGCGCCACGCTCATCGTCCGGGGCAGCCCGACGCTCGGCGCCGCCCTGGCGCGGCTTCGTACCGCGCTCCCTGACCTCGCCGGGCGGACCATGCCGGAGATCATGATCGCGCTCGACCGAGTATCGGAACAGGGGGTCGGCGATGGCTGAGGCGGCGGGAACCATCGAACGTGTCGCCACCGAGCTGGCCCGCGTGCTGACCCGGATCACCAACAAGCTCGGCGACGACGCGGTGCTCGACACGTTCGAGCACCTCGGCGTGCGCTTCCCGGCGGAGCTCCTGACCGAGCCGACGATCACCGCCGCGCGGTCGACGATCTACACGGTGTGCGCCGAGCTGAGGCCGCTGATCCAGAGCCTGACCGGCGCGATCGACGCGGGTGATAGCGCCGCGGTGGCCGCGGCCTCCTTCGCGCTGGTGACGCAGTGCGGACGGGTCGCGCCCGCGATTCCCGAGCTGGCGAACGCGCTGTCGATCGCGGGACCTACGTTGCCCGGCATCACCGCGTCACAGATCGGCGAGCTGACCGGCGATCTGCCCCGCAAGCTGATCGATCTGGTGCTCGCCGACCTGCTGGAGCTCTCCGCCCCTGCCGGCGCGGTGCTGCAGGTCCTGGGAATCCTCGAGCGGACGTTCGTCCCCGGGGTTCTCGGAGATCCGACGCGTCCGGAGCACGAGCAGGTGCACGTCCACCTCGACCGGCTACTCCCCGCGATCACCGACCCGGCCGGGCACCTGGCGTCCCTGTACGGCTGGGGCACCCCGGCCTTCGACGCGACCCGGCTGTTGAGCGTGCTCGAGGCGGTGATCGGCGGGCTCGGATTGCCCGTGCTCCTGACCCCTGGCACAGCGACCGAGCCGCCGCGACTGCAGGTGTTCGCGTTCGACCTGGAGCCGACCGCCGACGGGGCTGGGCTCAAGCTGGACGTCTTGCTGCCGGGCGCGCTGACCACGCAGTTCCCCTTTCCCGTCTCTCCTCCCACCTGGACTGCACAGGTCTCCGTATCTGGCTCGCTGCCGAGCGGCGCGGGTGGCGAGATCCGCCCGCCACTGGAGATCTCGCTGACTCCGCCTGCGGGCGAGCTGACCGGCTCGGTCACCGTCGGGCTGCGGGCCGCGCCGCCAACGCCCTTCCTGCTGCTCGGCAGCGCGGGTGGCAGTCGGTTGGAGCTCGACAAGCTCGGTCTGGACGCCGGACTCGCGCTGCGGTTCGACCCGGCCACCGGCAAGGCCAGGGGCGGCCTGGTTGCCGATGGCGAGATCACCGGCGGCCGGCTGATCATCGACACCTCCGGCGGCGACGGCTTCATCTCCGCGGTGCTCGGTGCGGTGCGGCTGCAGAGCGAGTTCGGGGTCGGGTTCACGTTCACGCCCAGGGACGGCCTGCGGTTCCAGGGCAGTGCGGGCCTGGAGATCCAGATCCCGACCCATGTCCAGCTCGGTCCGATCGAGATCCAGGCAGTCTATCTCCTGGCCCGGCTGGCCAAGGGTGCGCTGCCGATCGAGGTGTCCGCCGCGTTCTCCGCCCGGCTGGGTCCGATCCAGGCCAGCGTGGATCGGATCGGTGTCCGGGCTGACCTGACCTTCCCGGCCGGCGGCGGCAACCTCGGGCCGGCGAACCTCGCGTTGGGCTTCAAGCCGCCGCGCGGAGCCGGGCTCGCGATCGATGTCGGCGTCATCAAGGGCGGCGGGTTCCTGAACTTCGATCCGGCTCGCGGCGAGTACGATGGCGCGCTGGAGCTGGAGTTCGCCGAGTTCCTCGCGCTGAAGGTCATCGGGCTGATCACCACCCGGATGCCGGACGGCTCGTCCGGATTCTCGCTGCTGCTCATCATCACGACCGAGTTCCCCGGTGGGCTGCAGCTCGGGTACGGGTTCACGCTGCTCGGCGTCGGCGGGCTGATCGGGCTCAACCGCACGATGCGGCTGAGCGCGCTGATGGAGGGCGTGCGCACCGGCGCGGTCGAGTCGGTCATGTTCCCGCGCGACATCGTCGCGAACGCGCCGCGGATCCTCAGCGACCTGAAGGAGCTCTTCCCGCCGCAGCCGGGCACGTTCCTGATCGGCCCGATGGCGAAGATCGGCTGGGGCACGCCGACGCTGATCAGCGTCGCGGTCGGGGTCATCATCGAGATCCCCGGTAACGTGGCGATCGTCGGCGTGGCCAAGGTGGCGCTGCCGACGGAGGACCAGCCGATCCTGCTCCTGCAGGTCAACTTCGCCGGGGCGATCGAGTTCGATCGCAAGCAGATCTACTTCTTCGCGTCGCTGTTCGAGTCCCGCGTGCTGGACCTGACCCTCGACGGCGAGCTCGGCCTGCTGATGGCCTACGGGGACGAGCCGAACTTCGTGCTCAGCGTCGGCGGGTTCCATCCCGGTTACACGCCACCGCCGCTGCCATTCCCCACGCCGCAACGGGTCGCGATCAACCTCCTCAATACGGAGGACGCGCGCATCGGGTTGTCCGGCTACTTCGCGATCACCAGCAACACGGTCCAGTTCGGCGCGAACGCGGAGGTGTACTTCAGGTTGACAACGTGCAGCGTCGACGGACACCTCGAGTTCGATGCGCTATTCCGGCTCTCGCCGTTCTCGTTCACCGCCCATACCACCGGCTGGTTGTCACTCAATGCGTTCGGTGTGGGGTTGTACTCGGTCTTTCTGCAGTTCTCGCTGAAGGGCCCGACCCCGTGGCGAGCCCGGGGCACCGGATCGGTCTCGCTCCTGCTCCTGGAGGTCTCGGCCGACTTCGACGAGACCTGGGGCGAGGAGCGAGACACGACACTTCCTTCGATCTCGGTGCTGCCGCTGCTCGCCGCCGAGCTCGCCAAGCGTGAAGTCTGGCGGACGAAGGCGCCCGACGGCGGTAAGCCCCTGGTGACCCTGCGTGCGCTGCCGGAGGCCGAACGGGAGCTCGTGCTGCACCCACTCGGGACGCTGTTCGTCGTCCAGCGGGCCGTGCCGCTGGACATCCGGCTCGACAAGATCGGCGCGCAGCCGGTGGACGATGTCTCCCGCTGCACGATCGAGGTGGCCGAGGTGGCCGGCTCGGGGCCGATCAAGCCCGGGCTGGTCAAGCGCTCCGACGCGCAGGAGATGTTCGCGCTCGCCCAGTTCCAGAACATGGACGACGCCGCCCTGCTGTCCCGCCCGGGGTTCGAGCGCGAGCACGCGGGTCTTGAGCTGGGCTCCGATGGGACGGCGCTGGCCTCGCAGCGAGCGACCCGGCGCAGCACGCGGTACGAGGCGATCGTCATCGATCCGATTGCCCGCCAGGTCACCCGGTTCGCCTCCTACAACACCGCCCTGTTCCATCACTTCCTGCGCGGCGCCAGCGTGAGCCGATCACCGCTGTCCAGCGCCGAGGCCGCACTGCGCCAGCCGTACGCCGAGACCATCAAGGTCACCGGCGACTCCTACGCTGTCGCCTCCACCCGCGACAACACCGCCGCCGGGCCCAGCTTCACCAGCCAGGCGCAGGCGCAAGACTACCTGGCCGGCAGGCTGGCCGACGACCCGAGGCTCGGCGACAGCCTGCACGTCATTCCCACCACGGAGGTGGCCGCGTGAACGCTTACTCCTTCCTGCCGTGGCTGCGCCGTGGCATCGCGACCCTGATCACCGCGGACCCGGGCACCGCGGCCCGTGCCAGCGTCCAGGTCCGGCTGCGGCTCACCGGGCCCGCGGTCGCGCGCCCCGGTACCGTGGTCCAGGAGGTCGGCCACGGCGTCGCGCTGTACGGCCCCGGGGACGTCATCGGCGTTGACCCGCGCGTGGTCGTGCGAACCGAGCCGCGCAACTGGATCACCAACTTCGACCCCAACCTCCTCGCGTTCATCGAGTTCTACGACGAGGACTTCCCCTGGCGGTACAGCCCGGCCGCCGCCGACCCGATCACCAAGCGGCTGCGGCCCTGGCTCGCCGTGGTGGTGCTCACCGAGGAGGAGTTCACCGAGGCCGGCACGCTGCCCGGCCGGCCGCTGCCGGTCATCCAGATCAAGGATCGCGGCGTGCTCCCGCCGGCCGATCAGCTCGGCGCATGGGCGCACGTGCACGTCAACCGCGGGGTGACCGCCTCGGACACCGAAGTGGTCTCGGAGGAGATGACCGCGGTGCTGCCGCGGCTGTCGGCGGTCCTGGCGGAGAACCCCGATCTCGCCTGCGCGCGGCTGATGTGCCCGCGCCGGCTGGACGCCAGCGCGATGTACCACGCCTTCCTGGTCCCCGCGTTCGAGACCGGGCGGCTGGCCGGCCTCGGCCTGGATCCGGCCGGTTCACCGGGCGCACTGCAGTCGAGCTGGGTCTGCTACGCCGGCCGGCCGGAGCCGGACCGCATGTGCGTCTACCACCGCTGGCAGTTTCGCACCGCGCCCGCCGGAGACTTCGAGTACCTGGTGCGGCTGCTCGAGCCGCGTACGGTCGACGCGCGGGTGGGCAACCGCGACATCGATGTGCAGCACCCCGGGGCCGGCCTGCCCGGAATCACGGACGCCGAGCTCGGGGGCGTGCTGCGCCTGGGCGGTGCGCTGAAGGTGCCGGACACGGCGCTCGACCCGACCGAGGCCGCCGAAGCGCAGAAGTACGAGAGCTGGGACCAGCCCTCTCCGCACCCGTTTCAGCAGGCGCTGGCCACGCTGATCAACCTGAGCGACGACTACGCCACCGAGCAGGCCATCACGGCCAACAACCGGGTGTCCGCGGCGACGGGGTTCGCCGCGGTGACGCCGGATGATCCCGACCCGATGGTGACCCCGCCGCTGTATGGCCGGTGGCCTGCGCTGACCTCGCGGCTGCTGACCGACCGGGACGGAAGTCCGATCCACCCGGACGACAACTGGGTGCACGAGCTGAACCTGGATCCGCGATTCCGGATCGCCGCCGGGATCGGCGCCCGGGTCATCAGGGAGCATCAGGAGGAATTCATGGCGGCCGCCTGGGCACAGCTCGGTGACGTGCTGGAGGCCAACCGGCGGATCCGCGCCGCTCAGCTCGCCCGCGAGGTCGGCTATGCCTTCCACACGCGTCACCTGCAACCGCTGATGGAGGCCGCGCCTGCCCAGGCGCTGGCGGTGACCGCGCCGCTGCACACCCGGGTGGTCGCCACCGTCGGCACCGCGGCCGCACGCGCGGCCGGGGTCACCAGCCGCCTCACGGTGGCCGCCCAGCTCGCCGATAGCCGGATCGCCGGTGCATCGCTGTCTCCGGCGATGCGCCGGGTCACCCGTCCGGGCTCGCGGCTGATGCGCGCGCTGCCGTTCGATCCGGAGAAGCCCCGGCACGCGCTGCTCGAGCGGACCAACCGAGGCGAGGTCACGGCTGCTCCGCCGAAGACGCGCCCGAGCGGCGTCGTCACGGTCGACGAGCTGGAAGCCGCGCTTCCCGAGCGGCGCGGCCCGCAGGACCCCGGCGCGCTGGAGCGGGGCGTGGCTGTTCCGTCGGCCGCGGCGGTTCCGGACCCGGTCGAGGAGCTGCCCAGCAGCCCGAAGTTCAAGGTCTCGCTGCCCGGCGACGACGTCCACCCCGAGCCGGGGGAGACCGACAGCCCGGAGGCGACCCGGTTCAAGGCGGGTCTGCATGAGGTCTACGCCGCGTTCAAATTCGCCGACCAGGCGGGGCAGGTGCCGCCGCGGCAGGAGACCGATCTGGGTGCGCTGGCCGTGGCGACGCTGGATGGGTTGCACCCGGACGTGACCGTGCCGCGCCGGGTGCTCGGCGGCCTCGCACTGCCGGAGCGGTTCCGTCCGCAGACAGACCGGCTCGCGGAGGCAATGGCCTATCCGGTGATCGATCTGCCCATGTACCGGCCGCTACTGGCAATGTCCAAAGAGCTATTCCTGCCTAACCTCAACCTGGTGCCGCCCAACAGCATCACGTTGCTGGAGGCCAATCAGCGGTTCATCGAGGCGTACATGGTGGGGCTGAACCACGAGATGGCCCGCGAGCTCCTGTGGCGAGAGTACCCGACCGATCAGCGCGGCAGTCCGTTCCGCCAGTTCTGGGACACCCGATCTGTATTGCCGGCACCCGATGAAGACCCGGACACGCTGCGCGAGCGGTTGCGGGACATCCCCCCGCTGCACCGCTGGGAGGCCGGCTCGGTGCTCGGCGACCACGACGCGCGCGATCAGGACGGCGGCGCGAACGTGGTGCTCGTGATCCGGGGAGAGCTGCTCAAGAAGTACCCCACCGCGGTGATCTACGCGCACCGGGCCGAGTGGCAGCGCCGTCCCGACGGCAGCATCGATCCGACCCAGGAGCGCCGGCTGGCCCGGCTCACACCGGACGAGGAGTCGAGCCCGCCGCGGGACAAGATCCGGCTCCCGGTGTACGACGCCAAGGTCGATCCCGACATCTACTTCTTCGGGTTCGACCTGACCGAGGAGGACGCCCGCGGCGGGACCGGTGAGCCGCCGGACGACGACCCGGGCTGGTTCTTCGTCATCAAGGAGCGTCCGGGCGACCCCCGGTTCGGTCTCGATCAAGAACGTACCGGACCGCTGCAGGTCTGGAACGACCTGGCCTGGCCCGACGTGCTGCCGGTGGGCTCGCCGCCGCCTGGACCGACCTACCTCCGGCTGGGCGCGGACACCCCGACGCCCACGCTGACCGAGCCGACCGATCCGGAAGACCAGGAGAAGGTCGAGCAGTACGCCGAGGACAAGTCCTTGACCTGGAATCCCCAGATGAGCGCGTCGGACGTGGCCTACATCCTTTATCAGGCACCGGTGCTGGTGGCCGTGCACGCGCGGGAGATGCTCAGTGATGAGTGATACAGCCGCACCGGCCCCTCCTGGTGGCCACCTCAGCGACGACTACCCGGTTCTGCTCGGCCCGGTCCGGATCGAGACCAGGTTCACCGCCACCGAGCTGCAGGTCCGGGTGTTCCCGGACGAGTGGTCGGTGGACGCGTTCGAGCCGAAACGGACCCAGCACGAGCACGGGCTCGCGCTCGGCTACTGGCGCCGGGTGTGGCAGGCAGGCGGTGACCGCGACGGCCGGAGAGCGGCCTGGCGCGATCTGGTCGCGAGCGTCGGCGCCGGCCGCGCGCCCTGGATCATCGAGCAGCGCAAGCCGGTCAACCCCGGCGACGAGCCGCGCCGGACCCACCCCGGACAGGTCATCCTGGTGATGGCCACCGACGATCCACTGCCCGCCAGCGATCGCGGCCCGGCGGCGACCTACTGGACCGCGATCTACCGAGCCGACGGCACACGCGGTGCGGTTCAGGCCGCCGATGCGGCGCTGGACGCCGCGCTGCCCGCCGCGCGCGCAGCGGCCGTCCGGGCCCGCCGCCCCGCTGGGCTCGACGGCCCCGTACCCCCGGGGGGCAAGGCCAGCGCCGACGTGACCGTGTCCTTCCTGGATCTCGCAAAGGTGTCCGAGACCGACACCAAGCCTGCGTCCTGGACCTCGGCAGCCCGGGCCCGGCTGCTGCCGGACACGTTCACGCTGCTCGGGTACGCCGGCGGCCGGTTGGTCGTCAACGTCACCGGCTCCGGCGTCCCGGACAGCCTCGCGGTCAGCCCGGATCCGTCGACGCCGCTCGGCGATCAGCTCCGGTCAGAGGACGGCGCCCTGCACGTGCCGGACGATCTGGCCTGGCTGACGGACTTCGACCGCGCGGTGCGCGTCGGCATGGGATTTCGCGTCCCGCTCACCAGCGAGATCCGCGGTGGCCTCGACCGGCTGATCGTGCTCGGGCTGCGGGCCAGGTCCGCCCCCGACCAGGCGCGGATCGACCTGGAGACCCTGATCGGCCACCAGTCCCGGAGCCGCACCGGCTACCGCTTGCTGCCGCAAGGCACGCCCACCAACAACACCGGGCGGACCCCGTCCGGCTTCGGTCGCGAGGACGAGGCGGAGACCAGCTTCGCCGCGGTGTTCGAACGCCCGGCCGATGGCGTGCCGTCCGATGACTGGCTGCAGAAGACCGACGGACAATGGCTCGCCGAGCTGCTCGGCATCGACCCGAAGGTACTGCGTCAGGTGCAGGGCGCCGACGGCACCGACCAGCGCGAGGCGCGCGCCATGAACATCGCGCTGTGGCCGGCGACGTGGGGCTACCACCTGCACACCATGCTCCACCCGATCTTCGACACCGAGGCGGTGGACGCCACGAGGTCGTTCTTCACGCGCTACGTCAGCGGGCGCGGCCCGATCCCGGCCATCCAGATCGGCCGCCAGCCGTACGGCATCCTGCCCACGACGGCGTTCTCCCGGCTGGACTGGACCGCCGGAGCGGAGGGCACCCCTCACCGGCAGCGGCTGAATGCCGTGCTGTCGGCGGCGCACGAGGACTGGACCTCCCTCGCCGCGGGGGTCGCCCATCTCGGCGCGGGCGGCGACCCACACCGGCTGCTGCTCGACATGCTCGGGCTCCATCCCACGTCCGCCGAGCTCTACCAGCGGTACGCGCAGAGCACCGAGGACTACTACAACCGGCAGAACCTCAGCGGCCAGGGCGGTGAGGTGCTGGACGCGCTCGTGGCGCTCGGCATGAGCGGGCGGGTCCGCGCGCTGCTCACGCGACTCGGCTACGACTCCCAGGCACCCGATCCGGACGCGACCGGCAGGCTGTTCGTCGAGCGACAGCACGCGCTGCGCGGGCCGCTGATCGACGACCGGCCGCTGTCGGAGACCGACGCGGTACGGTCGTACACCAACGACGGACGCAACTACCTCGCCTGGTTGGCCCACTACGCGCGGCGTGACTTCGAGGCCGTCCGCGTGGAGGACGGCTTCACCGCCGATCGGCCGCCGGCCGCGCTGCTCTACCTGCTGATGCGGCAGGCGATCCTGATCGCGTTCCACGAGGCCGGGCTGCGGCTCGCCGCGGATGCCCACGGCGACGACGAGCGCGCGCTGCGCGCCGCGCGGCGCGAGCCGCCGTTCGTGCACGTCAGCGAGCGATCCCAGGTGAGCGAGAGCCGCTACCGGCACCTCTACGCCAAGGATCCGGACGTGACCGGCGACCCCGATATGCTGATCGCCGAGCTCATCCCGCGCATCGTCGGGCAGCGCCCCGCCACCCGCGACCTGGCGGCCCACGTCGAGGCGATCGAGATGCTGGCCGAGGTCCCCACCGCCCGCCTCGAGCGCGTGCTGATGGAGCATCTGGACTGCTGCACGTACCGGCTGGACGCCTGGCGGCTCGGGCTCGTGAACGAGAAGCTGTTCGAGTTGCGGTACGGCGCGGGCCACCAGGGCGGCGGCGGGCACGGCGCGAAGACCGGCCTGCACCTCGGGGCATACGGCTGGCTGGAAAACGTACGACCGCGCAGCACCCCTCTCACCGAGGTGCAGCTATCCGGAGAGCTGGGCGAGATCTTCACTCCACCTGGCTCACCGCCCTTGCTGCACGACCCCGGCAACGGTGGCTACGTGCACGCGCCGTCGCTGAACCACGCCACCACGGCGGCCCTGCTGCGCACCGGCTATCTCGCCAACGCCTCGCGGGACAACCCGGGCACCATGGCGGTCAACCTCAGCTCCGAGCGGGTACGGATCGCGCTGTCGTTCCTCGACGGGATCCGAGGCGGGCAGTCGCTCGGCGCGCTGTTTGGCTATCGCCTGGAGCGCGGGCTGCACGATCGGCATGGACCGGTCGAGATCGACGCGTTCATCGCCGCGCTGCGAGAGGCCTTTCCGCTGAGCGCCGGGAGGCTGCCGGAGACCATTCCTCCGCCTGGCACCGCGATCGAGTCGATCGAGGCCCGCGGCGTGGTGGACGGTCTGGCGCTGGTCCGACACGTGACCCGGACCGGGCAGCCCCACTACCCGTTCGGCAAGCTGGGCCTGCCCGACGCGTCTGCGGACCAGGCCGCCGCCATCGACGCCGAGGTGCAACGCCTGGTGGAGATCCAGGACGCGCTGGCCGACCTGGCCGTCGCGGAGAGCATGCACCAGGCCGTGCTGGGCAACGCGGACCGGGCCGGGGCGACGCTCGACGCTTTCACCAGGTCCGGCTCGCCGCCCGAGCCGACCGTGGTGCGGACACCGCGCAGTGGGCTGCGCCTGAATCACCGGGTCGGTCTGCACCTGCGAGGCGGCCTGTCCCCGACCGCCTCGCCGATCGACGGTCTCGCCATGACGCCGCGCGCGTGCGCTGACCCGGCAATCAATGACTGGCTGGCTGGCCTGCTGCCGGATCCGGCCGATGTCGCCTGTCAGGTCCGGTGGACCGATCCAGTGACCGGCACGGCACGCAGCCGTGTCGTCAGTCAGGCCGAGCTGGGATTGCAGCCCATCGACCTGCTGTGGACGTTGCGGCTCCAGGACGAGGCGGGCATGACCGACCTGGACGACCGGGTCGTCGGCCGGGTGCAGCAGGCGGAGACCCTGCGCCCCGACGTGGAGCTGGGCATCCGGTACACCGAACGCATTGCTGGAAGGCTCACCTTCTTCGAGCTCTCGCCGCTCGTGGCGAGCCTGCGGTCGCTCCTGGTCCAGGTTCGTTCGCTGCGGCCGAGCGACGTCGTCCGGCCGGCTTCCGGCGATCCGATCGACTCCCAGCTGGACGACCGCGTCGATCTGCCGCGGAACCGGCCGTCGGCGGTCCGGGACGCCCAGCGTGAGCTCCAGTCCGCGATGGACTCCTACGTCACCGATCTCGGTGGACTGCTCGCCGATCCGGCGGCGAACCGGGCCGCGCTGCTCGCCGGGATGGATGGCTTCCTCACCCGGCTGGCCATCCTGCTCATCGCCGGCAATAGCTTCGGCCTGGTCCGCAGCGGATGGGGCGAGCTGACGATGTGGCGGCGAGGCGCGTTCCGGAACGTGCTGGCCGCGGTGCGGGAGACCGCCGACCGGATGGCCGGATCGCTGGCAAGTGCCGACGCCAAGCTCGAGACCTACGATGCACTCTCCGCCACGACCCCGGACGTGGATCGCTTCGCCTTGCTCCAGCAGGCCGAACGATTGCTCACCACGGCGCCGACCAGCCCGCGCCCGGCAACGCCGGCAGCGCTGCGCACGATCGTCGGCGGCCGGCGGACCACCTTCGCGAACCGGGTGAGCGCGTTGACCGCGAGCAGGTCGACCACACGCGCGACCCTCTCCGGGCTGCAGGCCGACGTCGCCGGCCTGCTGCCGCTCACCGGCCTGGATCCGATCGGGCTCGACCTGACCTCCCACGAGGACGCCGTGCTGGCGTTCTGCGCTGACCTGCTCGGCCGCGCCCGCGGGGCCCGCGACGAGATCGTGGGCCGGCTCGCCGCGGCGGAATCGGCCCTCGCGAGCTACGACGGCTCGGCCGGCGGCCCGGCCCGCGCCGCCGCGGCCGTCGCGGCCCTCCGCGCCATGCTCGGCCCCGACGCGCTGGCTACCAGCGAGCTCACGGTCCCGGTGGCGATGGGCAACGACTGGCGCATCGCGCTCACCGCGAGCGAGGACGGAAAGCTCACCCAGCACCTCGCCCGCGACTTCCCGGTCGACGACTGGTTGCACGGCCTGGCCCGGGTGCGCTCCAAGCTGGCGCTGTGGGAACGGATCACCCTGCTCGCCGGCGCCGTCGGCCGCAAGGAGCCGGTGCTCTCGCCGATCCAGTTCCCGTACCGCGCTGGCGATCCCTGGCTGGGCCTGGAGATCCCCACGGGACAGGTCGTCGACAGCGACCGGCTACTCTACACCGCGCACTACACGAAGCCGTTCAAGGCCAATGACACGCAGTGCGCCGTGCTGATCGACGAGTGGATCGAGACGGTCCCGGCGGCAGCCGAGACGACCGGGATCGCCTTTCACCACGACCGGCCCGGCGCCGAGCCACCCCAGGTCATGCTGCTCGTCACGCCGCCCCAGCAGACCGGTGCCTGGGCGTGGGACGACCTGGTGGCCGCGCTGCACGACACGCTCGACATGGCCCGGACCCGGGCGGTGGAGCCCGGCCATCTCGACGGCACCGCCTACGCCCAGCTGCTGCCGGCCACCGTCATGCCGGCCACGCCCCAGCCGATCACGATCTCCACCGACCTGGCCACCAACAACCTCCCGCCGACGGAACGGTGACCATGGCCAGATCTCGTATCCGCAACATCCGCGACGCGCTCGAGAACCGCGAGTACCCCACCGTCACGATATGGAACCGGCTCGAAGGCCGACCCCGGACCACCGAGTTCGGCCGCGCGCTGAAGGCGGAGGTCCGCGATCCATTGTGGATGCTCACCCGGCAGTGGCAGTTCGGCGAGTTCCTCGGCGAGGACGGCGGGACCCCGGTCACCGCCACCTATCACCTGCGCACGACCCGGCCCACCCGCTACTGTGCCCAGGAGGGTGCGCCGAGCGACCTGCCGGCCGGACTGCCACTGGAGACCGTGGTGGAGTCGCGCCCCGTGCCGTTCACGATCGGCACCGATCTGATCTCCCTCGACCTGCGGCTGGCGCTCGGCCGGCGCTGGCTCAAGCTGGCACCCGCCGGCTTGCGCGCCGCGTTCATCACCCGCTGGCCGATACGACTGCCTGTTCCCACGGCGGACGCCGACACCGCGCTGGTCGCGCACGCCGAGGTGTGGGCGACGCTGCAGGCGGTCGCGGGCCGGGCGATGGACGGCTACGAGCTGTACCGGCACCTGAAGGAGGGCGGCCACCCCTACGACGGCATCGGCGGGCTGACCCCGGCGCAGAAGATCAGCCTCGACGCGCTCGTACGGCGGTTTGTCTCGTGGTTCGACGAGCTCATCACCCAGCCTTCCGGGCCGGGGGCGTTCGACCCACGCCGGCTGGAGCACCGGTTCGATCTCGCCGCTCCGGAAGCATCCGGGGAGACCGTGCTCGCCGCGCAGGCGTACCCGGGCGGCCATCTCGACTGGCACGCGTTCTCCTATGACACCTCCGGCCTCCGGCTCGGCGCGACCAGCCAGACCGCACGAGCCACGGTGACCCGGACCGTCATCCCCGGTGCGGTCCGGTTCTCCGGCATGCCGCATCCGCGGTGGTGGGCCTTCGAGGACGGGCGCACCGACTTCGGCGCCATCACGCAGGACACCACGGATCTGATCCGGCTGCTGTTCATGGAGTTCGCGCTGGTCTACAGCAACGATTGGTTCCTGCTGCCCTGCGACCTGGATGAGGGGACGCTGGCCAGGATCGACGGCCTGATGGTGACGGATGTGTTCGGCCAGCGGTACTGGATCAACGCGGCGGGCGCGGGACCCGACGACGACTGGCAGCGCTGGTCGATGTACACCCTCGACGTGGCCGGGGTTTCCTCTGTCGCGGCCGATACCGGGCTGTTCCTGCCGCCGAGCGTGCCCACCGTGGCCGACGGGCCGCCGGTGGAGGACGTGCTGCTGATCCGGGACGAAGCGGCCAACATGGTATGGGGCGTGGAGCGCACCGTATGGTTGGCGAACGGGAATCCGATGCCGGGCAAGGAGGCGGCCCGCGAGACGCTCGCGTACCGCGTTCGGCGGCAGCCGCCGGCGAACGGGTCGGCGCCCGCAGCGCCGATCGCCTACCAGGCGATGAGCACGGTGCCGGAGAACTGGATCCCCTTCATCCCGGTGCACGTGCCCGGCGACAACCGGGAGATCCAGCTGCAGCGCGGCGCGATGCCGCGGGTCCTGGACGGCGGCTCGACACCGCCGGTCAAGGTCCGTCCCCGCACCACGCTGTTGCGCGACGGCCTCGACGCCAGTCCACCCCGCCCGTACTTCGTGCACGAGGAGGAAGTGCCGCGGGTCGGCACCCGGCTCACCCTCGCCTTCAACCGCACCCGCTGGCACGACGGCCGTGTCGTGGTGTGGCTCAGCGCCAAGCGCTCGACCGGCCGCGGCGAAGGATCGAGCGGACTCGACTGGGACAGGATCGTTGACGCCAATCGCTGACTGGCAAGCAGGGTCGACGCCGCCTGGAACGAGCCCCGTCGGCGAGGTCTGTCGCGAACAGTCGGCGAGTGCTGGGCGCGTGTCGAGCTCGGCGAAGGGCCTTCGTCGACGTGATCATCCCTCGTCGCCGTCGCCCGGCACGAGCCCGGCCTCGCGGGCCATGGCCTGCAGCTTCTCCTTGAGGACCTGGAACCGCTTGCGGAGCCGCGCGCTCTGTCTCCGGATCGCTTCGGAGGAGGGCGGTGCCTCGCTGGCCTCGGCCAGGACCTCCACGAGGTCATTCCACGGCAGCCCCCGGTCGACCCGCAACATCAGCAAGGTCTGGTCCTCCTCCGGCAGGGACGCCCGGAGCTCGGCGAACCGGCTCCGCTTCGCGGTTTGCAGGTGCAGCGCGGTCTGCGTCCGCACCGCCGCCG
>Ga0137459_1000287_pt1 | contig 18557 bp, 13 predicted proteins | sample EasRivERMGT700_2_FD_104908 | JGI IMG/M metagenome (GOLD analysis project Ga0137459, IMG submission 104908) | Soil microbial communities from meander-bound floodplain in the East River, Colorado, USA - East River MetaG ERMGT700_2 | ecosystem: Environmental > Terrestrial > Soil > Floodplain ...
GCACGTGCAAGGGCGCGAAAGGCCCGATCCGATGTCGGCATGACGGCACGATGCACGGACTCCCGACGGCGCGCTACTTCTCGCATCAGCGCAGGCACAACCGAGTATTCACGCCGGAAGCGTGCATCGCAGATGACGTAGGATGCAGCACTTCAGAAGACAGCCTCAGTCTCCGATAGCACGCAATGCTGCACTCCAGATCTCCTTGTGTTGCTCAGGATCAGATTCGCACCGCGGAGCGGCCGGCGGTGAGGCTCATCGCAAGAGCTGCGGTACCTGGGCAACGCCGGGAGGCAACCGTTGCCCAAAAAGCCGAGATGAGCAGGGACCGCCGGGATGAACCGGGATCCGGTGACCAGGTAACCACTTGAGATCGTGCGAAGTCGCTGTTTTCTTCGCCAAGTGGCGAGGAACACGAGGACGAGGAGGCCGCGCATTGGCGTGCAACGCCCGGGGCGCGGCGGTTGTTCGCTGGGCACCGGGCGTGACACCGACAACCTGCCGCCTACCGAGCGTGTCGTCGTGTCGGGGGCGCTCGGCCGTTGCCAGGCGGCGTTGCCTGCGCTCAGGCGCGCGACGGCTGCGAGTCGGGTGAGCCAGTCAACAGGCGGGTCAGCGACGCCTGTTCCGCTGCGTCTGCACCTGTTCTGCTGGCCGCAGCGCCTGCTCCGGCACCGGATCCCCGGCGCAAGATCACCTGCACCACCCGACGGCAGCGCGCTCGGTCTCGGCGTTGGACACGCGGCCTTCCGGGCCCTCTACGTGTTGAACCAGCCGGCGAGCTTCCGCGTTGCCTGCATCTTCGTGAGCGTCGGCGAACGTACGGCGCTCATGCTGCACGTGGACCTCGCGCGCGAGCCACTTGCTTGCCCCAGGTCGCGGCCTACGTGCAGGCTCCGGCCCGGATGCGCCATCGCCACGATAGCTTCACCAAGAAGTTCCTCCGCCGGGTCCTCGACTCCGAAGGAACCTTCACCGCGGAGATGGAGGTCAGCCCAGACGCCCAGCGCTTCGACGGCTACTTCGTCCCCCACCGCGCCCACGCCGCGCGCCGGCGCGATCTGCTCGACCGGCTCACCACGCGTGCATGCGCCTTCGAGGCCTTCCGCGCCGCGCCCAGCCCGGCCGAGATCGAGAGCTGCGTTCGCAAGATCCTCAACGCCCGGCATGTCCTCGCCCTGGCCAGGCCGCCGAAGCCGTTGCCGTCCCTGTGGATCCTCTGCGCGGGCGACCCGCGCGAGGGCCTCGCGCACGCGGGCGCGATGGCGAAGCGAGGTTTCGCGCGCGGCGTGTACCAGACGCCGGCCGTGCTGCACACAGGCCTGGTTGTGCTCAGCCGACTTCCAGAGACGCCCAACACGCTCATTCTCCGTCTCATGGGCGCAGGACGAACCCTCAAGCGTGCGCTTGTCGAGCTCGAGCGTCTGCCCGAGGACGCTCATGAGCGGCACGTAGCCCTTCCGGCTCTGCTAGAATACCGCGTAGCACTTCTCGAGCAGCCGACGCGCACCCCCGAGGACGAGGAATTTCTCATGGACACCCAGGACATCGTGCAGCGCTTGAAGAACGAGGGGCGAGACGAGGGGCGAGACGAGGGACGACGCGAGGGGCGACGCGAGGGGCGACGCGAGGGGCGACACGAAGGGCGACACGAAGCCATGCAGAACAACCTCCTGACCATCTACCGGACGCGTTTCGGATCCGTGCCGCGCAAGGTGCGCGCCGCTGTCGACCGTACCCGCGACGATGATGCGCTCGCCAGGTGGGTCGAGATCTTCGTGGCCCGGTCGGCTGCCGAGATCATCGCCGCAGTGGCCGAGAAGAAGGCGTAGCCATCGGCGCGCTGACTGCATCCTGAGGACGAGGAATTCTCATGGACACCCAGGACATCGTGCAGCGCTTGAAGGACGAGGGCCGACGCGAGGCGATGCAGAACAACCTCCTGACCATCTACCGCACGCGTTTTCGGGTCCGTGCCGCGCAAGGTGCGCGCCGCCATCGAACGCACCCACGATGACACCGCGCTCGCGAGGTGGGTCATGATCTTCGTGGCTCGATCTGCCACCGAGATCGCCGCCGCAGTGGCGACCATTGCAACCTGATCCACCACGACACTGGGTTCAAGGCCGACATCTACATCGCGTTTGATGAGTTGCACCGGTGGGCACTCGCCCATCGACGAACGGTCACGCTCGACGGACTGAACATCTCCGTCGCTCCGGTGGAATACGTGATCCTCGTGATCAGATCCCAATCGATCGGCACCAGGTGATACTGGCCACGCGCTTTGCCGACGATTCGCCGGAACGTCGCGCAACGCACCCTGCACGATCTTGTCCTCGACCGTCTCGTGATTCGCCGGGGCCTTTACAGGGCGTGTTCGCGGATGTCTACTCGACTCCGGGATGGTCGCCATCGAGGTCGCTTCGGGGACGGTGATTGGTGCGCGCTATCGGCTAGAGCGTCTCCTGGGCGAAGGGGGCATGGGCGCCGTCTGGGCCGCCGAGGACACCGCGACCGGCCGGCGCTGTGCGCTGAAGCTGATGAAGGATCCCGCCGGCGATCCGGAGGCGCGCACGCGGTTCCTGCGCGAGGGCCGCGCGGCCTCGGCGGTGCGCCATCCGAACGTGGTCGGTATCCTCGAGGTGCTCGAGCCGGACGGCGCGCCGCCGGCCATCGCCATGGAACTACTGGAGGGAGAGTCGCTGCGCGCGATGCTCGGGCGACAGCGCAAGCTCCCGCTCTCCGAGCTGGCCCAGATCATGGTGCCGGTCGCCTCCGCGGTCGGTGCGGCGCACACGCTTGGCATCGTGCACCGCGACCTGAAGCCGGAGAACATCTTCCTCGCCCGCGGGGCCACCGGCGAGCGCGTCGTCAAGGTCCTCGACTTCGGCATCGCCAAGCTGACCGCTCTCGACGGCGAGGCGATGCGTTCGACCGGGATCACGACGGGTGCCGTGCTGGGGACGCCCGCGTACATGGCGCCCGAGCAGGTGTTTGCCGAGAAGGATCTCGATCACCGCGCCGATGTCTGGGCGCTGGGGGTCATCGTCTACGAGTGCCTGTCTGGCGTCTGCCCGACCGCAGGAGACAACGTCGGCCAGGTCTTGAAGCACGTGGTGGCGAGGCCCTTCGAGCCGCTGAGCCAGCTCGTCCCCGAGCTCCCGCCGGCGATCGCGCAGCTGGTCGCGTGCATGATCGCGCGAGAGCGTTCCGAGCGGCCGGCCGATCTCCACGACGTCGTCGAGATCCTCGAGCCGTTCGCGGGTACGCCGGGAGTCCCGTTTGGCGCGCCGTCGCCGCACACGAGGACAGCCGGCGAGCTCGCGGGCGACGTGCCGCTCGCGCGGCCGCACCGGGCGCGCGAGGGCGAGATCGACCCGCTCGCGAAGGCGCTGCACGAGGTCGCGCCGAAGCCGCGCCGGACCCGACGCGGCGCCGTGCTGGGGAGCGCCGCGGCCGTCGTGCTGCTCGGTGCGATCGCGGCCAGGTCGTGCTGGCCGGCCCCGACACCTGCGGCGCTGCCGGCCGCCATCGCAGCTTCGCCGCTCGACCCTCCCGACGCGAAGCTCGCCTGCCCCATCCTGCGCGCGTTGGGCGTGGAAACGCCGGCCGGCTGGCTGGGAGCGGCGGCCGCGGCGGTAGCGTGCGAGCGCGCGCGGGTCATCCTCGGCGGGCGCCCCGAGCGCACGCTCGTCCCCGCGGAGCTCCTCGAGCTGCCGCGCGGGCCAGCGGATGCCTTCCCCGATGATCCCTATGGGAAGCTCGACGCGGTGGAGAAGTCGGTGACCGCAGCCCGGCAACGAGCGCAGGCGTACCTGGACGGCGAGGTCATCTGGAGCCGAGCGGGCTTCGCGGTCACGCTCTCGCTCCGCCGCGCCGATGGCAGCGAGATCAAGAGCTCGGCGGGTCGTGGGCGAGGGTTGTACGAGGCGGTCCGATCGGCCATGACCCCGCTCGTCGGTCCGGGCCAGATCCCGAAAGCGAGTGAGCTCGAGCCGGAGATCGCCGCATGGTCACGTACCAAGAACGTCGACGATGCCCTCGGCGTCCTCGATCTGACGTTCGCGTTCGCGCACAACGCAGGTGGCCTGCCGGACGAGTGCCGCCGGTTCGACGAGCTGAGCCCGCGTGTCCGCGAACTCGGCCCCGAGGGGCAGTGGATGTGTGACTACATCCTCGGGCGAGGGGGGCCGACGCCGAACGTGGAGCTCGATGCCTCCGATCGATCGACAGCGGGCATCGCAACGAGGATCCGCATCAACCACCTGATCAACCGAAAGTCCGACCCCGACGATCTGGCGACCCTGCACGCCACCTTCGAGCGCGAACCGACGCCCCGGGGACGCTCGCTGCTCGCGGCGACCGAGTCGTGTCTCGTGGGCTCCACCAACCCGCAGGCGGCCCTCGAGATGGCCATCGTGGCCGTGCGGAGCGAGCCCAAGAACCCGGAGGGCGGTGCATGCAATCCGTGGGACCAGCTGATGGGGCTGGAGCGCCAGGGGCAGGGCGCGGACGGCACCCCTCTGCGTGCGATGCAGGCGTGGGTGCCCTGGAGCAGCTACGCGTGGTTGGAACCAGGCTTCGTAGCCGGAGGGGGATCGGCGATGCTTGCGTCGGTGCGGCGCGCGTACGTGCTCTCGCCGTTCGACGCCCAGCTCGCTGGAATTCTCGCCGGTCGTCTGCTCGAGTCGAGGGAGAGGGCGGCGGCGCGTGAGGTCGCGGAGGCGCTGCGCGCGGGAGGGCTCCTGCTCCACGAGGTGGAGAGCAACCTGCTGCTCGTTCGCGTCGAGGCCAGCGAGACACGCTTCCGTGCGGCGTACGAGCGAGCGCGAGGGGCGGGCGAGATCTCCATCGGGGACAGCGGGTGGGTTCGCGTGCAGCGGTTCAGGATCGCGTGGCAAGCGCTCGAACTGGCCGTTATTCTCGGCCGTCCTCGCGAGGTCGCCGACTGGCTGATCGCGCGATTCCTCGATCCAGACCCTCCTCTGCTCGACAGCCACCTCGAATCCATCTCGATGCAGATCCCCGCGATCTGCATGCTCGCGTCGGTGCCGGCCCGATGCTTCGAGCGCTATCGATCGCTGCGGCCACTGCTCGGCGCGAGCATACAGGACACCGACGGTCTCGTGATCGGTGCCGAGTGGTACGTGAAGGGGGATTATTCGCAGGCCTCCCAGGCCTGGGCGTCGCTGGTCGGCAGGCGCCTGGCGCTGGCCTCGGCGCTGCCGGATGCGATGGTCGATGCATTCGAGCGCACAAAAGCCGTCGATCTCGGCGAGCTGCCGCTGCCAGTGCAGGTCAAGCTGCTCCGGGTGCTCGAGGATCGCAAGGTGCTACGGATCGGAGGCCGCACGCCGCGCAAGCTCGACGTACGCTTCGTCGCCGCAACCAACCGGGATCTCGAGGCAGAGGTCGCCCGCGGGACGTTCCGGCAGGATCTGTATTTCCGGCTCAATGGCGTCTCGTTCGTGATCCCTCCGATACGCGAGCGCGTCGCGGAGATCGCGCCGATGGCCGAGCAGTTCCTCGCCGCGGCGGGCCGGACGCTCGACCGGACCGAGCCCTTCCGCCTGTCCTCGGAGGCCCTCGCGTACCTGGAGCGCTACACCTGGCCGGGCAACGTGCGCGAGTTGCGCAACGTGATCGAACGCGCCGCCGCTCTCTCGACCGGAGACGTGATCATGCCCGCGGATCTGCCCGGGCATCTCACCGGGGTGGCGAGAAGGCCGCTCCGGAAGGCCGAAGCAGGGGCAGCAGCGAACCCGGTCCGAGCGCCCACAGCAGGGGCGGCAGCGAGTACCGGCACAGGCAAGCCACCAACGGCGGAAGCGATCGCGGAGCGCGGGAGGATCATCGAGGCACTGGAGCAGTGCGCCGGAAACCAGACGCGCACGGCGAAGTTGCTCGGGATCTCGCTCCGCACGCTGGTCAACCGGCTCGAGCAGTACCATGTGCCCCGGCCACGCACCGATCCTGAGAAGTAGCGCGAACCTGCCGTGCGCGACCGACGATACCGGTGACAGGCGACTCGCCCGACACGGCTTACCAGAAGCGGACGTCGTCGAGATAGAACTCCTGGCCACCGACCCCGAATTTCTCGATCGTGACACCGGCCTGCGGCGTGATCTGGACTTCTCCCCGGTGCGGGTTGCCGCCGATCTTGGTGACCGAAATGTTGCAACCGCCCACCATCGTGCCATCGAGCGCAATGAGATCGCCCACATTGCGGAACTCGCCGTTGACGCCGAAGTTGACGTTGCCGCCCAGGTCAGCGTAGAGATAACGTGCGCCCGCGGCGGGGGTGTCTGGGGTCACACGGACCATGATGTTGTTCAAGTTGAGCTCCTTGCTCGGCGTTCCGGCAGCAAAATTGGAGGCGACCACCTCCGCGCCGCCATTGGCAGTCCACACGAAATTGTCCCACTGGAATTGATGGAATGTGATGGTCGCGTCGGCCAGGTTGATCACATCTCCGACCGCGAAGCTGCCCGCGAAGGGAGAAAAGTCATACCAGATAGCGACGAGCGCCGTACTGGCTGGCGGAGATACCGCCCCCACCGCCCCGGGTGTCGCGATCTCACCGGGAATCCGCTCGTGAAGCGCGAGGCTGTCGTCGTCAGAGGGTGCGATGGACGTCAACAACTGCCGTGGCATCGACTCCGCATCGAGCACATCATCGGCCGGGGCCGCGCAGGCAACGAGCATCGTGAGCACTCCGAGACAAATGAGCTTGTGATGTTTCTGAAACATGTTGAATCCTCCTGTTGACACGACCTACCTGGACATGGCGTCGGGCTCGACGGAAATGGCATCACCCCGTCGCTCGAGGGCTCGAGAAGACCCGCCACCATGAGTCACGGCGCTGCAACATGCAGGCCATTCGTCGAAGCGTATTGCGCGACGTGGTGCAGAGAATATCTAGCACTACAGGCCGGTGTCGGTGCTGCGCGATTCGCGCATCGACCTGCATGATCACGACGTTTGCGTGATCCGCGCACCAGCTGATCGATGGCGAGATCGCCAACACCAAGCGGCCGCGCCTCGGTCAGGACGGTCGGCCCTCTCGCCGACGTCCCTGGCCGAGGAAGGATCGCTGGACGCGCCCGTTGCACTGCTTTCGCGCCGATGGCCAGATGCCCGACGCTGTTGCGTCGTCGCGCTCCCGTATCCCTGGTCGGGGCCCCCCGGCTGGCGTGCTCGCGACCGCGGGCCGGCGCGATCACGAGATCCGGCGATCAGGACTACCCGCGATCTCGGCCAGCACGTCGAGGTACCCGCGCAACAGCGCCTCGATCGTCGCCGGGTGGAACAGCTCCACCATGTACAGGAGCCGGAGCGGTGTGCTCGTGCCCGTGTCGAGCAGCCACAGGTTGAGGTCCCAGTGGATCTTCACGCGGGTGGCGTCGCTCGGCACGCGCAGGCGCGTCGAGGTCAGGCCGTTCGCGAACGCCACCGTGTCGAACAGGTTGTGGGTGACCGGCACGTAGTTGAAGTTCATCCTGCGGATCCCATGCGGGGTGCGGTCGAGCAGCGGGGCATCGCCGTGGGCCCACGACGTCAGGGCCATGGTCCGCGTCCTGCGGATCACCTCGCGCATCGACGGGTTCCCGGACGCGTCGATCCGGAGGACCAGCGCGTTGCCGAGCAGCCCGATCATCTGCTCGAGCTCGGGGCGAGTGCGCAGGCTGTACGTGCTCTGGAAGCACAGATCGTCCTGGCCGGTCGTGCGGCGGAGCAGCACCGCGAAGCCGGCCAGCAGCACCATGAAGGGCGTGGCGCGCTCGTCGCGGGCGAGCTGGCCGATCCCGGCGCGAACGGGTTCCGGAACCACCGCCACGGCCTCGGCAACCGGTGCGGGCGCGATCCCCCACGGGGCCACCTCCCTGCGCGCGTCGAGCGGCGCGCGCGGGAAGTCGTTCGGCAGGTCGAGCGGTTGCGCGCCGCGGAGCTGGCGCTCCCAGAACACCGCGCGTGCGCGTCCCGCGGCCGACTCGGTCGATCGCACGAGCTGGTGCGTGAACTCGCTGTATTGCAATGCGTGGTGGGGCCAGGCGGCGAGCGCGGACTGCGGGTCGGGCGCGGTGGCGGCCTGATAGGCACGGCGCAGCTCGTGGAACAGGCCGCGTGCGGAGCCGCCGTCGAACACCGCGTGGTGGATGACGGCCAGCAGCGCGTGCCGCCGGGGGCCGAGCTGGACCAGCGCGGCTCGCAGCAGCGGTGCCCGCGCGAGGTCGAACGGTGGGTGCGCGAGCTCGCCGCTGAGCGCATGCAGCCGCGCATCGCGATCCGGTTCTGCAACGTCGCCGAAGTCCACGTGCTCGATCGTCACGCGTGATGGCGGCGCAGCGACGACGTGGTACGTACTTCCATCGACGACTCGAAACTGCGTGCGCAGCGCCGAATTGCGCGCGATCACGTCGCCCAGGGCGCGCGCGAGCGCGTCGCGATCGAGCTCGCCCTCGAGCAGCCAACCGACCCGGATCTTGATGAGGTGATTGGTCGGATCGTCGTCGTCGAGGTGGATTGCGAGCTGTTCCTGCGTCGTGACCGGGCCGCTGTCGATGCTCATCGCGCAGGCCTGCGGGCCTCCGCACGCCGGCGGCGCCGCCGCGCCGCGACCAGCATCGCGAGCGCCGCCGCGATGCTCGGCGAGCCGCCCGCGGCCGAGCAGCCACCGTCGCGGATCGGCAACGCGCACACGAAGCGCCCGAGATCGTCGGCGGTCTGCTGGCAGGACTGGCCGGCGGCGCAGCTCGGATCATCCAGGCCCTGGCACGGGCGCGCGCACGCGAGGGGCTGATCGCGGTCGGTCCGCGCGCATGCCCCGTCCCGGCAGTCGCCATCGATGTCGCAGGCGGCACCGAGCGCGCCGGGGGTCGGCGTCGGCAGCACGCACGCCAGACCGCTGCCGCTGTCGTGACACGACATGCCGAGCGGACAATCCGCGCTCGACGCGCACGTCCGCGAGCAGTAGCGGATGCGCGGGTCATCCGGGGCGGAACTGCACAGGTGAGAGGTGCAGTTCTCCGGGTAGTAGCAGGGGTCGCCGACCTCCGCGGCGCCGTCCGCCGCACGCGCGATGAACGGCGCGATGAAGCTCGCGACGAACGGATCGCTGCGGGTGTGGCGGGCGAACATGACACAGCCCGGATCGCCGGACCTCGCGATGCCGATGAGATATTCGACGCCATCGATCGTCGAGAACGCCGGCCCGCCCGAGTCACCCCCGCAGGTCTGCGACGGCCCGGGGTGGAACAAGAACGTCTTGTCATCGAATTCGGCGATGGTCGCGACGCCTTCGCGCTTCAGCATGAAGGTGCTGGCAGTGCCGCCGGTCGAGCCGAACCCCACGATCCGGATCGTGCGGCCGACGAACGCTGGATCGAACGCCAGCTGCCAGAGTGGCCTGGGCTGTTCGGGGCGCGGTTCGGCGAGCACGAGCAACGCGACGTCGTTGGTCAGCGTCGCGCTCTCGAAGCCCGGTGCCTGCTCCGCGTACAAGACGTCGATGAACGTGCCGATCGCGCCCAGATCCGACCCGAAGAACACTTGCGTGTGATCCGTGACACCCGGCTCGACGCAGTGGGCCGCCGTGAGGACCACACGCGGGGAGATCAGGGTGCCGGTGCAGAACGCGGTCTTGTTCCCCGTCCTCACGAGCGCCACGACGCTGGGATCGCCGGTGGTCAGCGTCCCGTTGGTGATCGGCGCCTCACTCGACGCGAGCTCGCTCGACGCCTGGCAGCCGGCAAGCACGGCGAGGGCCACGGCCAGACCCGCGGGGTGCGTGCCGCGAACCGCTCGGGCGAGATCAGAACGCGAGCGCACGTCGGCCATGATTCCCCGTGGTCCAGTATCGATTCATCGCCAGCTTCGTTGCAAGCTCGGCCCCGCGCTCGATCGCGTGCTGTCGCAGCTTCCGTGGCGGCCCGGTAGCAGCTCGTAGCAGCTTCCATGACGACCCGATAGAATCGCGCCCCGCATGAACGAGCTCGTCCATACCGTGTTCGAGCGGCAGGCCGAGTCGACTCCCGATGCGATCGCGCTCGAGCTCGGCGACCGCCGGATGACCTACGCCGACCTCGATCGCCGCGCCGACGCGGTCGCCGGCGATCTCCAGGCGCGCGGCGTGCGCCCGGACCAGCCGGTGGGGCTGCTCGTGGAGCGAACGTTCGAGATGGTGATCGGCCTGCTCGGCATCCTCAAGGCCGGCGGTGCGTTCCTGCCCCTCGATCCGAGCTATCCACGGGCGCGGCTCGAGCGGATGCTCGCCGACGCGAAGCTGCGCGTGATCGTGACGACCCGCAGCGCCGACGTGCCGGTGCTCGCGGCGAACCCCGCGCTCGTCCACGTCGACACGATCACCGCGCCCCAAGGGCGCACGCCGCCGCCGCTGACGCTCGATCACCTCGCCTACCTGATCTACACGTCCGGATCGACCGGCCGTCCCAAGGGCGTGCTGATCTCGCACCGCGGCATCACGAACCTGGCGCGCGCGCAGATCCGCGCGTTTCGCGTCGCGCCGACGTCGCGGGTGCTGCAGTTCGCGTCGCTGTGCTTCGATGCGTCGGTGTCCGAGATCTTCATGGCGCTGCTGGCGGGCGCGACGCTCGTGCTCGCCCCAGCGTCCGAGCTGCGCCCCGGAGCCGAGCTCGCGCGCACGTTGCGCGAGCGCCACGTCACGACCGTGACGCTGCCGCCGTCGGTCCTCGCGGTGCTACCCATCGGCGAGCTCCCCGACCTCGGGACGATCATCACCGCGGGTGAACCGCTGCCGGCGGCGCTGTGCGCCACCTGGGGGCACGCGCGGCACCTCGTGAACGCGTACGGTCCGTCGGAGGCCACGGTGTGCGCCACGATCGCCGGCGACGTCGCCGGCCACCGGCCGATCACGATCGGCCGCGCCATGGACGGCATGCGCGCGTACGTCCTCGGCGACGATCTGCGCGAGGTCGCGACGGGCGGCGTCGGCGAGATCTACGTCGCGGGGGTCGGGCTCGCGCGTGGCTACCTCGACCACCCGGGGCTGACCGCAGAGCGCTTCGTCGGCGATCCGTTCGGCGAGCCCGGCGAGCGCATGTACCGCACCGGCGATCTCGGCCGGGCCACCGAGACCGGCGATATCGAGTTCGTCGGTCGCACCGACCACCAGGTCAAGGTGCGCGGGTTCCGCATCGAGCTGGGGGAGGTCGAAGCAGCCCTGCGCGAGCTGGCGGGCGTGCGCGATGCGGCAGTGGTCGTGCGGACGACGCCGAGCGGCCAGCACCGGCTGGTCGCGTTCGTGATCTCGCAGCGGGGGCCCGCCGCGATGCAGGCCGAGCTGTCGACGCGCCTGCCCGAGTACATGATCCCGTCGTTCGTGCAGGTCGAGGCGTTCCCGCTGACCCCCAACCACAAGGTCGACCGCGCCGCGCTCGCGGCGATGGCGTTGCCGGCCGAGGTCGTCACGCAGGGACCACGCAACGAGCTGGAGCGGCTGGTCGAGGAGGTGTGGGCCCGGGTGCTCGGGGTCGACCGCGGCCCGAACGGCGGCCCGAACGGTGGGCCGATCGACGTGTTCGCGAGCTTCTTCGACCTCGGCGGCGATTCGCTGCGCGCCGCGATGGTGACCAACGAGCTACAGGAGCTCCTGGGCGAGACCGTGTACGTCGTCGCGCTGTTCGATCACCCGACGATCGCGACGCTGGCGGCGTACCTCGAGCTGCACTACCCGCAACCGGTGGCGCACGTGCTCGGTCGCGAGGTCGCGCTCCGGGAGCAGACCGAGCCGAAGATCACACCGGTGACGATCGCGCACCTGAAGCGGCTGATGTCGGAGCTCTCGCCGTATCATCGCGCCGACGACCCGCCGCCCGACCGCAACCCGCGCGCCGTGTTCGTGCTGTCGCCGCCGCGCTCGGGCTCGACGCTGTTTCGCGTGATGCTCGCCGGTCATCCGGCGCTGTTCGTGCCCCAGGAGCTCGGCCTGCTCGCCTTCGACCGGCTGGGCGAGCACCGGATCCTGTCGAACGGCTACGAGTGGATCTCGCAGGGCACGGTCCGGACGCTGATGGAGATCTACGGGTGGACGGTCGAGCAGGCCAAGGCGCACCTCGCGCGCTGCGAGGCACGCAAGCTGCCCACCCGCGAGCTCTATCGCGAGATCCAGGACCGCGTCGCGCCGAAGCTGCTCGTCGACAAGACCACCACGTACGCGCTCGATCGCAGCATCCTGGACCGCGCCGAGCGTGACTTCGAGCGCCCCTACTACATCCATCTGCTCCGGCACCCCTGCGGAATGGTGCGGTCGTTCGTGAAGGTCCGGATGGATCGCTTCTTCTTCCGCTGGGACGATCGGCCGCTGTTCGGGCCGCATCGCCTGGCCGAGCTGGTCTGGTCGATCTGTCATCAGCACACGGTCGAGTTCCTGCGCACCGTCCCGGCGGACCGGAAGTACGTGATCCGCTACGAGGACGTGGTCCGAGATCCGACCGCGTCGATGCAGCGACTGTGCACGCACATGGGGATTGCGTTCGACGCCGGCATGGTCCGGCCGCACAGCAATAGCGAGTCGAAGATGGTCGACGGGATCTATGCGAGCTCGGCGTCGCAGCAGATCGGCGATCCCAATTTTCACCAGCACAAGGCTATCGACGCGTCGGTAGCGGACGCGTGGAAGACCGGGTTTGCCGAGGCATCCCTCGCGGATGTCACGCGCGAGCTCGCAGCGTCGCTTGGCTACTGACCAGCTCCGACACACAGTGGCGCTGCGTCGGTAACCTGCTCGTACTGCCAGTGCTGCTACAACAGAGCACCTGTCGGATAACGCACCACAAAGACTGTGAGCGGTAAAAAGTTGTAAGAGCAGAAGCTTACGCTTTTTAACTTCCTAAATGTATCATGACATGAATTACTGTTATGTATGAAGTTTTACATGGGGATCGTGCATGGGATGGTCCTCGTGGCCGTAGCCCAAGGTTGTTCCGTGGATGGCCGATCGGATGAGACCGAGGTGATCCGGATCAGGGAGGCAAATCCGCTCGGTATCACCAGGGTCGAGATCACACGCACCCATGGCTACGCCGAGTCCGCCAGGAGTCGCGGCGCCCTGGAGGCCACGTCGATGCTCCGTGGGCTCGACGCGAATGGCAATGAGGTCGCGACGATGTCGCTGCGATCGGGCATCGTGCCGTACTCGTACGACGACGCGGAGTGGTTCGAAACTCCCGGTCGCGAGATCGCAGCCCACCTTCGGCCGGGCGCCTGGGACGTGACCGCCCGGTGGCCGGGCTTCACGGAGAACGACGACTTCAGAATTCCACGCGACCTCGAGTCGTTCGTGAAGATCCCGGCGGTCGAGCGCGAGGTCGCCGGCTGGGGCATCCGCGTCACCAGTGTCGTGGGTGGGAAAGGGACGATCGAAGGGGGAATCCCTGGCGAGCAGCCCTACAACGCGGGCGCGGTCTACCACGGGCACCCGTGCTCGGCTCGGCCCGAGCTGTTCAACTCGGCCAACGTGGCCAGCATCGCCGGTGGACGCTGTGCGTTCGACGATGCGGACCACTGGCTTCCGTACGAGAACCTGTACTGCGGCCCAGATGGCAACCTGAAGATCGGCTTCCCCAACTACTGGGGCCTCGAAGCCTGCGCCATGAGCAATGGCAGCAACGACTGTGGTAGCGGTTCGCCGTCCGGACAGATGTGCACGTTTGGACCGTGCTATCGCGGCTTCGGCCAGGACTACCGGACCTGCGCGGGGGACTGCTCGGTCGGCTACAAATCCAACGGGGGTGACTTCACGTGCGCGGGGTGCTCGGGCAACGGTTGCTCGTCGGGAAACGGCTCCCCGCCGAGCGCGGGCTGCCCCTACACGAAGTGTTGCTACAACGCCGCTACGCAACAGAGCCAGCCCTGTAACTGACTCACATAGGGTGCCGGGACCAAGATCTAGCGAGGTTCGCTGGTTGTCCTCGCTGCTCGCGTACACTAGCCAATCAAGCGGAGGTCCGAGTGGTTCTTGCTCCCGATGATGTGTCTGTGCGCCCACGCGTGATCTTCGCCTGGCTCCTCGCCGTCGGCCTCACCCTGGCCCCGAGCCTGGCCCGCGCCGACGTCGTCGTGACCTGGATGAACATCGCCGACCAGGTGGTCGTCAGGCCCGATGAGAACAACTCTCGCCTGCGCACCCCCCCCAACACGCGGTCCAACGCGCAGGTGGCGCTCGCGATGTTCGAGGCGGTGAACGCGGTCGAGGGCCGCTACCGTTCGTACCTCGGCACACCGCCGGCGCCGGCAGGCACCTCGGCCGAGGCCGCGGCGGCCGCCGCCGCACACGCGGTCCTCGCCACGCTGTTCCCCGATCGGAAGAAGCTGTTCGACGATGCGTTGACGGTGTCGCTGGCGCGCGTGGCCGACGGTCCCGGCAAGACGGCCGGCGTGGACCTGGGAAAGCGCACCGCCGCGGCCGCGATGGCTCGGGCAGCGCTCCCCGCAGGCACGGCGTATGCGCACTATCGTCCCCGGACGGTGGCCGGTGAGTACATCGACCCGGGCCTGCCGAGCATCCTGCCGTTCGACCTGCTGCTGCCGCCGTTCTTCCTGGCGCGCGCCGACGAGCTGCGCCCGGCAGGGCCACCGGCGCTCGCGAGCAAGCAGTACGCGCGCGACCTCGAAGAGGTGAAGCGGCTCGGCGGGAAAGCCAGCACGGAACGCCCCGCGGACAAGACGCTGCTCGCCCGCGCCTGGCTCCGGATCAATTACTCGGCCATCGTGGCCGACGTCGCGCGCCTGCCGGGACGCTCGCTGTCGCAGAACGCGCGGATGTACGCGCTTTGCGAGATGGCGTCCGAGGACACGTGGCTCGCCGTGAAGGAGGCGAAGCTGCAGTTCCGGAGGTGGCGCCCCATCACGGCGATCCGGAACGCCGACCAGGATGGCAATGACGACACGGCCCGTGACGAGGCGTGGGAGCCGCTGCTCCGCACGCCACCGCACCCGGAATACCCGTGCGGGCACTGTGGCTACTCGGCGACCGTGGCGGCCGTGCTCGAAGCCGAGACCGGACCAGCCCCGGCCGGCGGTGTCACCCTGCGAAGCTACGAGGACAACCCCGGCATGGCCATCACGATGCCCACGTGGAAGGCGTTCGTCGACGAGATGTCCGTGTCGCGGATCTACGCCGGCGCGCACGTGCGGTCCGCGAACGAGGCCGGAGAAGCGATCGGGCGCGAGGTGGCGCGGCGGGCGCTGGCGGGGTTCATGCAACTCAAGTCCGGCCGGCCTTCGCGCCCGAAGTAGCCCACCTTGTGGAGGCTCGAAGCGATTTCGTATCTTGATCGCCGCATTGGAAAGCTGGGCAAGCTCAGCTCGCCCGGCGAACCAGCGGTTCACCGTGGCGCGCGCGCGACAGCCCGGCCGAGCGCGCTGCCGCCGATCATCGCGGCGACGAACACGATCGCGCTGGGCGCACCGCCGCCGAGCGACGCCAGCGCGGGGCCCGGGCAGTAGCCGGAGAGTCCCCAGCCGACGCCGAACAGCGCCGCGCCGCCGGCGAGCCGCAGATCGATCGCGCGGGCGGTCGGCCAGTGAAATCGATCGGCGATGAGCGGGGCCGCGCGCCGGCGAACGACGCGCAGCAGCAACGCATAGACCGCGATCGCGCCCGCCATCACGAACGCGAGCTGGGGATCCCACGCGCCCCCGACGTCGAGGAAGCCGATGACCTTGGCGGGCAGCGTCATCCCGCCGACGGTGAGCCCGATCGCGAACAGCGCCCCGGCGATCGCGGCGAGCAGGAACGCCTTCACGGGTGGGCTCCGGCGATCGCGACGGTCAGCGCCGCCGTGATCAGGAAGGTCACGACCGCGACGATCGAGCGCGGCGACCGCCGCGACAGCCCGCACACGCCGTGGCCGCTGGTGCAGCCGTTGCCGAGCGTCGTGCCGAGCCCGACGAGCACGCCGGCGACCGCGAGCACCGGCAGGCCACGCACGCCCGCGCCGAACGCCGAGGGTTGCCGGGCCGCGAGCGCCGCGCCGGTGAGGACCAGCCCGGCGAGGAAGCCGAGCCGGAACGTCCGGCCGCGACCGGCGTCGGCGGCATGCCCGAGGATCCCGCTGACGCCGGCGATCCGGCCGTGCACGAGCAGCACCATCGCCGAGGCGAGGCCGATCAGCGACCCACCCGCGAGCCCGTGCAGGACCGCGACCACCGTCATCGAGCGAACGGTAGCGCGTTGCCGCGATCGCGTCGATGCGTTCGCAGCGAGGACGTTATTCGGCGATGCCCACCGGGCACGAACCGCCGCCGCCGCCACCGCCGCCGCCGGTGCCGGTGCCACCGATCTGCACCACGGTGCCGGTGACCGTGGCACCCGCGACCGACGCGGTGCACCCGCTGGCGACCAGGCTGTGGCTCGTCGGGTCGATCTCGACAAACGAGATGTTGCTCAGCGTCGCCGCGATCGGCTGGCCGTTGATGCCGACCGCCGTGACGTTCACCGTGCCGCCGGTCGCGAAGTATTCCTTCTGCTGCCCGGTGACGCCCTTGGCACCGAGGCCGCGGACGCACACGCCGCACCTGGTGTAGTCGGCCTCGTTGCCGGTGATCTGGAACGTCCCGGGGTGCACCAGCTCGGTGCCGAACGCGCCGGTCTTGTCCCATAGCTCGACCTGCACGTAGTTCATCGTGCCCGGCAGCGCCGCGGCGAGCTTGTACCAGTGCAACGCCCCCATCGAGCCCGAGACGTTGCACATCTCCGCCTTCGCTGCCGTCAAGGGCCCGGCCGGAGCGGCGGTCGAGGCCGGCATCGGGCAGGTCCGCTGGACGATGCCGCCATCGGGCAGCTGCATGTCATCGTCGCCGCCGCCTGGAGAGGTTCCTACACAGCCGACGGAGACGAGTGCAATCAGGAGGAAATGGCGCATGACACCTACACGAGCAAGGCGCATGCCCCGCGTAACGCGCCGAGACCGAGTTACAGGGGTGTTAAGTCCTGGAAAAAATGGGGTCCCCTCCCCCAGCTGGAACCCCGTACACTACGAAACCAAGGCCAGGGATGACGATGACGCGCCCGCCCCGTGATCGCCAGCGCGGCAACTCGATGTTGCTCGCGTTGATCGTGATGTCGGCGCTCGCCACGCTGGGCAGCCTCACGGTGGTCAGCGTGCAGTCGAGCTTCAAGACCTCGACCAACGATCGGGCGCAGGCCGTCGCGATGTACGCGGCCGAGAGCGGCGGCGCCGCCGCGATGGACTTCCTGCGCAACCGCTTCGACGCGATCAATGGCTGGAGCGCGTTCGTTCACCCGTCCAACACGGCCCTCGTCCCCCTGGCCTCGCCCGAGCTGCCGAGCAGCGGCGCCCTGCCGGAATCGCCGGACAACCTGTTCTCCGCCGATCAGAACGCCTGGTTCAGCGTGACGATCCTGAACAACCGCAGCGATCCCAGCTTCGCGGCGGGGGGGACCAACGACGGCGACGGGCAGGTCATCATCCAGTCGACCGGCCACGGCCCCCAGGGCAGCGTGGCGATCATCGAATGGGAGGTCAGCCGGGTGGGCTTGCAACCCTCGCCGCCCGCGCCCGTGCCGCCCCCGCCGCCGCCGTGGCCGGCGATCGCGCCGACGGTCCCGCTGGTCCTGGTCGGCTGGCGCATCGTCCTGTAGCGCACCGCCGGGTGGTCACCCAGCGGGCGGTCACGGCGCGATCATGTCGAGCCCGCGGCCGCCGGCCGGCGCCACGGCGGCCAGCGCAGCTCGTCGAATTCGGCGAACGACAGGAGGCCCAGGATCATGAGCCAGTGGAACAGGAACAGGTTCATCGAGTACTCGATCGACAGGTGGAACACGATCGCGACGACGATCGCGACCCGCCGGCTGCGCTTGAGCCACAGCAGCACCGACAGCCCCCACTCGAGGACGAGCACCGACCACGTGACCAGCTTGGTGATCCACAGGGTCTCGAACACGAACGCCGGGACCGGGAGCTTGCCGAACGAGTCGTCGAGCCGCGCGACGTAGTACAGCGCGGTCCCCGAGGTCCACTCGCCCGCCAGCGACTTCTCGATCGCCGACGACAGGTAGATCACCGACATCTGGATCTGGAACAGCCGCAGGCCCCACGGGACCGGCGGCGCCTCGGTGATCCCACGCCGCTTGCGGCGGCGCGCATCGAGCGAGAATGCCCAGCCGGCCGGACATAGCGCCAGGTAGAACGCGAACAGCCGGAACAGCGTGTCCTCGCCATCGACGATCGCGTAGTTGCGATTCTGGAACGAGGTCAGCCCGATCAAGACGATGATCGCCTGGATCCGGGTGTGCCAGCCGGCGGTCAACAGCACCGCGCTGGCGACCAGGACGCCGTAGCACGACCACAGCCACGCTTCCGCGCTCATCCAGCCGAGCACGGTCGGCGAATGCTCGTTGACGATCTCGCGCGCCGCCGCCAGCGGCAGGAGCCCCGACTCGGAGAACCACAGCCGGAGGTCCGGGGCCCACATCGCGAGGTTGATCAGCAGCAGCACGCCGTAGCCGATCCGGATCACGCCGGCGAGCCGCGGATCGCGCTCGGCGAAGA
>Ga0137459_1000288_pt1 | contig 18525 bp, 13 predicted proteins | sample EasRivERMGT700_2_FD_104908 | JGI IMG/M metagenome (GOLD analysis project Ga0137459, IMG submission 104908) | Soil microbial communities from meander-bound floodplain in the East River, Colorado, USA - East River MetaG ERMGT700_2 | ecosystem: Environmental > Terrestrial > Soil > Floodplain ...
AATGCAGGATCCCGCCGTCCGCTGTCTCCGACGAGCGGGGGGCCCTATCGCCGGCAAGCGAGCGTGCTCGCGGTCTCGCAGGAGGACGTGCGCTGCGCTGGCCGCCTTACGAGCTGACCCGGCGGGGTGGAGGAGCACCAAGGAGGCTGCAGTTCTCGTCGCAGAGTCGCCGTACGTGAGCGGCATTGGATCTAGTTGATCGAGGTATGCCCCGCCTTGCCGGAGAACGCGACCGGATGTTCTGGTTGTCACCGGCGCGCGTGCGCGGAGGTGACTCGACCTGCCTCAACCGTAGATCGCGTCGACCGGGATCACGGCTCGGTGAATCGTGATCGAGTCGCCTGCTCCTGCACTCTCGCAGACCCATGGCGCCTCGGGATCGGCGGGGCGACGGAAAACCTCGACAAGGATCTCGTCTTGCGCGACGAGCACGTATTCCTCGAATGCGGGGAGTAGACGATATGCAGCGAACTTGCCGTCACGGTCGTATCGCTCGGTCGTCGGCGACAGCACCTCGACAATGATCGCCGGGTTCGTGATCGCTTCGCCGAGCGATCGGCTATTCTTGTCCCTGGCGGTCATCGTGCGGAGCGGGCCGCACACGAAGCTCGCATCCGCGTAGGTGCACAGCCCGGCACCCTCGATCCAGATCGGCGTATCCGCCGTGTAGAGGACACAGGTCGGCTCGAGCGCGTTGGCGATCAGCCGGCCGGCCTGGCCCACCAGTCGACCATGACGTGGCGTGCCGCGCGACATCGCGTAGACCACCCCTTGGTGCCACTCGTGACGGACGTCGCTGGCCTCCTCGCCGACGAAGTAGTCCTCGAACGAGACCGTGCGTGACGCCGCGCTGTGATGACGCGTCATCGACGCCAGTCTACCTCGCGATCTCTACTTCGTCACCGGCCGGCTCGACGAGGCCGCGCCGATCTACGACCACCTAGCCGACGACGCCAAGGCGGGCCGCCAGATGAAGGACGTCGCGAGGTTCCGCCAGCGTCAGGGTGGCATCCTCGAGGCCCGCGGCGACCGCGCGGGTGCCCTGGCCGCGTACGAAGAAGCGCTGCGCGTCAACCCGACCGATGTCACGACGATGACCGGCCTCGGCCGGCTGTACTTCGTCGGCGAGGACTGGGAGCAGGCGCGCAAGATCTACCAGTCGCTCGTGCTGCAGAGCGTCGACGCCGACGCCGGCGTCACCAAGGCCGAGGTGTACCGGCTCCGGTGTGGGGACGGTGTCTCTTTTGTCTCGTTTACGAGGCACCAAACTGTCTCGTTTACTTGATGGGGACGGTGTCTCTTTTACTGGGCGCTCGGGTGTGGGGACGGTGTCTCTTTTGATGGGGACGGTGTCTCTTTTACTGGGCGCTCGGGTGTGGGGACGGTGTCTCTTTTGATGGGGACGGTGTCTCTTTTGTCTCGTGTAGCGCCTGTCTCGTTTACGAGGCACCAAACGGAATTTTCACAGCAACTTGATGGGGACGGTGTCTCTTTTGTCTCGTGTAGCGCCCGTACCGGATCGCCGTTGCTCCGCGCCCCGGCCCGGGCCTATCTCAACGAGCCCGAGCGAGTTACCGACCGCATTGCGCGACGGCGCGCTTGGCGGCGACCGCCGTCTGATCGTCGGCGCGGGCGAGCGCCGCCAGCTTGGCCTTGGCGGCGGGCGGGCAGGCGGGGCCGAGCGCGCCGAGCCCGAGGGCCGCGGCCTGCACGATCTCGGGGAACGCCGTGTCGTCGAGCGCGTCGGCCAGCGCGCGCGCCGCGCCCGGAGGACCGAGCCGGCCGATCGACGCCGCGGCGCTCTGGGCGAGGGCCAGCGCCTCCACGCTCGAGATCGCCTCGCCGCGCCACCGCGCGAACCGCCCGACGAGCGTCGCCGCCAGCGTGGCATCGCCGAGCGCGACGGCTTCGAGCACGGCGCGCGAGCGCAGCTCGAGCGGCGCCCTGGCGTCGTCCCAGATCCGCGCGAGCCGCTCGGCGGTGCCGGGAGCGCGGCACTGGACCAGCGCCGAGAGCGCGTCGCCGCGCACGCCGAGATCCGGATCGCGGTCGACGGCGGTGCCGAGCGCGCGGGCCGGATCGGGCCGCTGGCATCGTGTGCCCAGCGCCGTCGCGGCGCGGCGGCGGACCTCGGGCCAGCCGTCGCTCGCGATCGCGTGGTCGATCACGCGATCGATCGCGTCGGGGCCGCCCGCGGTGCGCCACACCTCGGTCGCGTCGGCCTCGCCGCCGGCCAGCGCCGCCAGGGCGGCGAGCCGCACCCCCGGATCCGGGTGGCCCGCGCTGGCAAGCACGAAGCCGACGGCGTCGGGCCGCGGCGCCCCGGCGATCGCGCGGACCGCGACCTGGCGCAGCGCCGCGGTCTGGGCGGTCGCGGGCAGCGTGCGGAACAGCGCCTCGAGCGCCTCGAGCGCCGCGGCGTCGCCGAGCGCCGCGATGCCGTCGACGAGCCGGTACCGGCGCTCGTAATCGGTCGCCACGGGCAGCGCCGCGAGCAGCGCCGCGAGCACCGGCGCACGGTTGCCGGGCACCTGGCGCACGCCGCGGGTCATCGCGCGCCACAGGTCGCCGGCCGCCGCGGCCGTGGGCTGGGCCGCCACCGCCGCGATCAGCGCCGCCGCGGGCGCCGCGCTCAGCCGCTCGGTCACCGCCCGCCGCAGCTCGCGGGCCCCGTCGCCCGGGGGCCGACCGGCGCCGCCGGTGAGCCCGCCGGTGAGATCGACGAGCAGCGCGAAGCCGGCCCCGGTCGCCGGGAGCTGTGCGATCGCGGCCGCGCGCGCGGCCACCGGCAGCGCCGCGTTCGCCGCGAGATCGTGGAGCTCCTGCGCCTGGCCGAGCGCGCCGAGCGCGCCGATCACGTCGATCAGGTCGCGGTCGCGGACCCAGCCCGCGGCCGCGGCATGCGCGAGCGCCGGCGCGGCGGCCGGATCGGCGATCCCGACGAGCGCGTGGGCCAGCCGGCGGCGCGCACCCGGATCGGTCGTGGTGGCGAGCTCGCCGTCGATCGCCGCGGCCCCGGCGGCGCCACGCTTGCCGAGCGCGGCCGCGGCCGTCGTCGCACCGCTGCCGCCCTCGGCGACCACGTGCGCGAGCAGCGCCTCGCCGCCGCCGGTGCGCTCGCCCTCGGCGAACACCTCGAGCTCGGCGATCGCCGTCGTGCCCTGCGGCGCGCCGTAGGTCGTCTCGAGGATCACGGTCACGCAGCCGGCGACCGCCCGCGGCAGATCGACGACGTAAGCCGTGCCCAGCGGCTCGTTCGCGGCATCGGGCAGCTCGATCCGCCACGCGTCGTGCGCCGCGACCACCGCGATCTTGCGCGGCCGGTTGAAGCTCCGCATCGCCTGGCTCGACGCCGGGTTGCCGGGCACGATGCGCAGCTGCCGGGCCAGGGCGTTGGCCGCGCGCGGCTCGAACGTGAAGAACTGGCCCTCGCCCGTGCTCGCCGCGAGCTCCTCGCGCCACACCGTGTCGAGCCGGCCATCATCGAGCTCGCGCGGGATCACCAGCCCGCCGGCGTCGCCGACGCCGACCTCGAGCGACGCGGCGTGCGCCTGGTAGAGCAGGGGCGGCATCGCGCGCTGGGCGTCGAGCTTCGCCGCGATCACCGGCGCCGCGTCGGCCACGTTCGAGGGCAGCGCGCTCGACCGGCGGAACCGCGCGCCGTCGAACTTCTCGGCGAACAGGTATGCCGGCTTGCCGTCGCAGCGCCGGATGTCGCCGCGCGTCTGGTAGCGGTAGATGCCGTCGGCCGCCGGGTCCACGGCGATGCCGTAGTCGTGGTCGAGCCCGACCCCGCCGAGCGGGACCCGCAACAGCTCGCCCCAGCTCCCGCCCTCGGCGGACAGGATCACCGCCTCGCCGCCGGGCGGCGCCCCGGTCGGCGATGCCGGCGCGGTCACCGCCGTGATCTGGGCGACCACGTAGGGCTTGCCGCGATAGCGCGTGACCGCCAGCCGCCCCGCCGTGAGCGCCGCGGCGAGCTTCACCTCGCCGCGCGGCTTGCCGGCGATGTGCACGACGCCATCTGCCCCGAGCTCGATCGCATCGGGCGCGCCGTCACCGTCGACATCCTCCGACAGCGTCGCGAGCGGCGGCGGTGGCGGTGGTGGCGCGGCGTGCGCGATCTCGGCCGCGACCAGCACCCACGCGGGGCACGCCAGGCACGCCAGCCGCCCGAAACCGGCGATCAATTTCATCGCGGGGCCAGACAGCGCCTCGCCGGCGGCGTTGCGCCCGTCGGGATCCATTCGAGCAGCATACGCCGCGTGCTAGCGTCCGGCTGTTGTTCGCGCCGTCCGACTACGCCTTCGAGCTCCCGCCCGAGCTCATCGCCCAGGAGCCCGCCGCGGCGCGCGATGCGTCGCGCCTGCTGCACCTCGCGCCGGACGGCGGCATCACCGATCATCGATTTCCAGCGCTCTCCGCGCTGTTGCCTGCCGGCGCGGTCGTGATCGCCAACGACACCCGGGTGATCCCGGCCCGCGTGCGCGGCCACAAGCGCTCGGGCGGCGCCGTCGAGCTGCTGTTCCTCGAGCCCGAGCCCACCACCCCGGCACCCCCCGGGACCTCGGCCTGGCGCTGCCTCGCGCGCGCCCGCCGGCCGCTGCGCCCCGGGCAGCCCATCGAGATCGACGGCGGCCCCACGCTCGAGATCCTCACCGAGCGCGCCGGCGACGGCACCCTCGCGGTCGCCGCGCCGGGTGATGGCCTCGGCTTCCTCGACGCCCACGGCCATATCCCGCTCCCCGGCTACATCGACCGGCCCGATCGCGCCGACGATCGCGAGCGCTACCAGACCATGTTCGCACGCAGCCCCGGCGCGGTCGCCGCCCCGACGGCCGGCCTCCACATGACCCCCGCCATCGCCGGCGACCTGGCCGCCCGCGGCATCACCCTGGCGACCGTCACGCTCCACGTCGGCTGGGGCACCTTCGCGCCGATCCGCGCCCCCGACCTGCGAGATCACCAGATGCACCGTGAGCGCTACGTCATCCCCGAGGCTACCGCCGCCCTCATCGCGACCGGCCGCCCGATCGTCGCGCTCGGCACCACCGCCCTGCGGGCGCTCGAGGCCGCCGCCACCGGCCCCCACGCCGTCGCCCCCGGCCCCGGCGCGACCCAGCTGTTCATCTACCCGGGCTCGAGCCACACGTTCCGCGTTGTGTCTCACCTGGTCACCAACTTTCACCTCCCCGAGTCGACGCTCCTCATGCTCGTGTGCGCGTTCGCCGGCACCGGGCGCGTGCTCGCCGCCTACCGCCACGCCATCGCCGCCGGTTACCGGTTCTACAGCTACGGCGACGCGACGCTCCTGCATCGCTGATGGGGACGGTGTCTCATTTGTCTCGTTTTGCGGAGGACCTCCGCAAAACGAGACAAATGAGACACCGTCCCCATCGTATAACGCCGCGTTCGTGCGGTTCGATCTCCCGACTCCCGGCTTCTCGTTCGAGCTCCTGGCGACGCTCGGCCACGCCCGCGCCGGCATCCTGCACACCCCGCGCGGCGACATCCCGACGCCCGTGTTCATGCCGGTCGGCACGCTCGGCACGGTCAAGGCGATGACCGCCGACGAGCTGTGCGCGCCGCCGCTCGACGCCCGGATCATCCTGGGCAACACCTACCACCTGTACCTGCGGCCCGGCCTCGAGGTGATCGAGGCCGCCGGCGGGCTGCACCGGTTCTCGGCCTGGAGCCGGCCGCTCCTGACCGACTCCGGCGGGTTCCAGGTGTTCTCGCTCGCCGCGATCAACGAGATCGACGACGACGGCGTCACGTTCCGCTCGCACATCGACGGCAGCAAGCACCGCTTGACCCCCGAGGTCTCGATGCACATCCAGTCGGTGCTCGGCTCCGACATCGCGATGTGCTTCGATCAGTGCCCGCCGGGAGACGCGCCGCCCGAGATCCACGAGGTCGCGCTCGCGCGGACCACCGCGTGGGCGGCCCGCTGCCGCGCCGCGCCGCGCGCCGAGGGCCAGGCGCTGTTCGGCATCGTCCAGGGCGGCATCGACGCCGAGCGCCGCAGGCGCCACGCCGCCGCGATCACCGCGCTCGACTTCGACGGCCACGCGCTCGGCGGGCTCGCCGTCGGCGAGAACCTCGACGATACGTATCGCATCCTCGACGAGATCGCCCACACCTTGCCGGCCGAGCGCCCGCGCTACCTGATGGGCGTCGGCACGCCGCGCGATCTGTCGCGTGGCATCGCCGCGGGGATCGACATGTTCGATTGCGTGATGCCGACCCGCAACGCGCGCAACGGCTACCTGTTCACGCAGGCCGGCCGGGTGAACATCCCCAACGCCCAGTACCGCACCGATCTGGGGCCGGTCGATCCGGACTGTCCGTGCTCGACGTGCCGGATCCATTCGCGTGCCTACCTGCGACACCTCTACATCGCCAAAGAAATTCTGTATTCGCGCCTCGCAACCCTGCACAACCTCACGTTCTACGCCCGGCACGTGCGCCGGCTGCGCGACGATATCCTCACCAGCGGTCAGCCTGCTTGACCCCATAGACGCCCGATGCTACTAACCCTCGGAATTTCCGAGGTCTAGCCGCCATGCAATCGATGTCGCCGATCGTGATGATGCTCGTGATGTTCGGGATCTTCTACTTCATCCTGATCCGCCCTCAGGTGAGGAAGCAGAAAGCCCATCAAGCGATGCTCCAGAAGCTCGGCAAGGGTGACGAGATCATCACGCGCGGTGGCTTGATCGGCAAGATCACCGGCGTCAGCGACGACGGCATCCTGGTGATCGAGCTGCAAGAGAAGGTGCGGGTTCGCATGCCACGTGCCTACATCGAAGCAAAGTGGGACGGAAAAGTGCCTGCCTCGGCTACCAAGAACGCCGCATAAGTCTTACCGCTAGGGGACACCATGGATCGCAGTCTCAAGTGGCGGACGTTCGCGCTGCTGTTCGGCCTCTTGTTGTGCGCGGGCCTGCTCGCGCCAACGTGGCCTGGCTCCAGCTCGTTGCCGTCGTGGTTTCCGTTCCAGAAGAAGATCAGCCTCGGACTGGATCTTCAGGGCGGCATGCACATCGTCTACTCGATCGACCTCGACAAGGCGGTCGACGACAAGGCGTCCGAGCTGAAGCGTGACCTCGAGTCGCGGTTCGCCGACGAGAGGGTCGACGCCAAGGTCAAGACACCCGCCACGCCGATCGGCGCGGTGACCGTGATCTTGCCCGACGGCAAGAAGAAGGCCGAGATCGAGAGTCAGATCCGCTCCGACCATGGCAGCGTCGTTCAGGATCGCGAGTGCGCGCCCGGCGACGGCCCCAACGCGATCTGCTTCCGGGTCTCGACGAGCTACGCCGACGGCATCAAGAAGGCAGCGCTCAGCAACGCCGTCTCGACGATCCGCGAGCGCATCAACGAGAAGGGCGTCTCCGAGCCCAGCGTGGTCGAGAAGGGCGACGACATCATCGTCGAGCTGCCCGGCAACCCCGATGACCCGGTGATGCTCGAGACCCGCGACATCATCGCGCGCACCGCGAAGCTCGAGTTCAAGGTCGTCGACGACGGCGCCGAGTACATGTCGAAGCTGTTCAAGCACGTCGGCAGCGTCGGCAAGGAAGACACGCCGAGCGACGAGCCGGCGCAGAAGCTCGACATCCGGGCCAAGGTCGATCAGTGGCGCCCCGAAGAGGGCGGCGGCAACCACGTCGACTACTACCTCGAGGCCTACGACCGCGACGAGAGCGTCCCGGTCGCGTGGGCGAAGAAGCACGGCTGCTTCAACCGCGACCAGGTGATCGAGAACGACAAGATCCGCTGCCGGATCACCGGCCGCCAGGCGATCGAGCGCTACCTGTTCGGCGACAAGGAGCTCGAGGTCAAGGGCCTCGTCGAGACCGATCCGAGCTTCAAGCTCCCCGACGATCACCAGATCGGCTTCGAGCCGGTCGAGGCCGAGCCAATGGCGAAGGAACAGCGCACCTACTGGCGCACCTACTACCTCGACCGTGCCGTCCGGCTCACCGGCTCCGGGATCTCGGATGCCCAGCCGAGCAACGATCCCAATACAGGGCGCCCGGTCGTATTGCTCGACTTCAACCGCTACGGCGGCCGGTTGTTCGGCGATCTCACCTCGCAGATCGTCGGCAAGAAGCTCGCGACCATCCTCGACGACAAGGTCAAGAGCGCGCCGATCATCAACGGGGCGATCCGCGGCGGACGTGCCTCGATCACGATGGGCGGCAGCGACGTCCTCCGTCAGGAGCGCGAGCGCGAGGAGCTGGTCAACGTGCTCAAGACCGGCTCGTTGCCCGCGCCGCTGCGCGAGGAGTCGGCCTCCAAGGTCGGCCCGACGCTCGGTCGCGACGCGATCGACAAGACCAAGAAGTCGTTCATCCTCGGCATCTTCCTCGTCATCGTGATCATGGTCGGCATCTACCGCTGGTCGGGCTGGATCGCGGTGTTCGCGGTCGTGTTCCACATCGTGATGACGCTCGCCGTCATGGCCGCGTTCGGAGCGACGCTGACCTTGCCCGGCGTCGCCGCGATCGTGCTGTCGATCGGCATGGAGGTCGACGGCAACATCTTGATCTACGAACGGATACGCGACGAGCTGTTACTCGGGAAGTCGGTGCGCGGCGCCGTCGATCTCGGGTTCTCGCGCGCGTTCTCCGCCATCCTCGATGGCCAGCTCACGACCGCCGTCGCCGGCTGGGTGCTCCTGCAGTACGGCTCGGGCCCGATCAAGGGCTTCGCCGTGATGCTGCTCGTCGGCGTCTTCACCACGCTCTCCACCAACATCTGGGTCACTCGCATCTTCTTCGACTGGTACATCTCCAGGAAGAAGGGCCAGCTGGCGACCATCTCGATCTGAGGCGGGCGATCCCATGACCGACCATCACAAGTTTCGTTATCTGCTGCCGCCGGGAAACAACTTCGCGATCGTCGCGAAGTTCAAGAGCTGGATCGTCGTCTCGATCTTGCTCATGGCGATCGCGATCGGCTCGCTGTTCCTCAACAAGGCTCGCCACGGCGAGTACATGAACTGGACGATCGACTTCAAGGGCGGCACCGAGATCATCTACGCGTTCAAGAACAAGGTGACGCACGCCTACGCCAAGGTCGATCCGGGCAACGTCCGCGAGGCGCTCGCCAAGGCCGGCGAGGAGGGCTTCGACGTCTCCGAGATCGACTGGGAAGAGCAGGACAAGCAGGTCGAGGGCTTGATCGTCCGCACGCCCCGGTTCTCGGCCTTGAAGCCCGAGGCCGAGGCCAAGGCGAGCGAGGACTTCCAGAAGAAGTTCGCCGATCGTGACATCGGCAAGGCGAGCTGGTCGGGGGATCGCCTGTTCGTGCGCAGCAAGAAGCCGATCACGAACCAGGAGGCCGCGCCGGTGTTCGCAGGTGCCGGCCTCGAGCTCAAGCCGTGGGCGCCCGACGAGGCGCTGCGCTTCGGGCAGGCCGACGAGGGCACCGGTGACGTCAACCAGCAGTTCGCGATGTGGGGGCTCGATCGGCAGTTCCAGCAGCTGCTCGAGAGCAAGCTCGACAACACCGAGGTCGTCGTCGCGCAGAGCTACGGCGTCGGGGCCAAGGCCGGCGACAAGCTGCGTGATGACGCCGCCAAGTCGATCATCTACTCGATCTTCCTCATCATGCTGTACCTCGCGTTCCGGTTCGATATCCGGTACGCGCCGGGCGCCGCGTTCGCGACGATCCACGACGCCGTCATGGTCATCGGCGTGTTCGCCATCACCTGGACCGAGGTCTCCCTGACCTCGGTCGCCGGCCTGCTCACCGTGATGGGGTACTCCGTCAACGACACGGTGATCGTCTTCGACCGGATCCGCGAGAATCAGGCGAAGCTGAAGGACAAGAAGATCGAGCGCATCATCGACATCTCGATCAACGAGATGCTCGTGCGGACGATCTTGACCTCGTCGACCGTGTTCGCGACCACGCTGGTCATGAACATCTTAGGCACGGGCCTGGTGAAGAACTTCGCGTTCGCGATGAACGTCGGCGTGATCGTCGGGACCTACTCGTCGATCTTCCTCGCCGCGCCGCTGTTCATGTACATCTCGCGGAAGTACTACTCGGGTCCGGCCCCCGCGCGGCGGCGCTATGCGCCGATCGACGCGGCGACGCCGTCCGAGGCGACGACGACGCCCGAAGAGTAGCGGATCGTCGATCTCGAGCGATCGTCGATCGAGATCGATCGACGATCATCGCTGGTCGGACGCTGCCAGACGGGTCGCGGCAGCGCTCGAACGATCCCGGGATCGCCCCGAAGCCAGGGATCTCGCGTGGTTCGGTGTCAGACCCGGGAACTAGCGTGCGGGCGTGCAACTGCGGCTGCGTCATGTCGATGAAACCATCGTCTCGAAGCTCGCCGGCGCGCTGCGCGTGCGGTCCGCGACCGCGCGGTGCCTTGTCGGCCGCGGTGTGATCGAGCCGCGCGACGCCCAGGGCTTCATCGATCCCAGGCTCGCCGCGCTCCGCCCGCCGGCCGGCCTCGCCGGCATGCCGCGCGCGGTCGGCCGGATCGCCGATGCCGTGGTCGCCGGGGAGCGGATCGGCGTGTTCGGCGACTACGACGTCGATGGCGTGACCACCGCGGCGCTGCTGACGGCGTTCCTGCGCGCGGCGGGGGCGACCGTCGAGGTCGCGGTGGCGCGGCGCGACGCGGGCTACGGCTTCACGCCGGGGGCGGCGGCCGAGTTCGCGGCGCGGGGCTGCCAGGTGATCGTGACCGGCGATTGCGGCACCAACGACCTCGAGGCGATCGCGGTGGCGGCGGCGCAGGGCATCGACGTGATCGTCGTCGATCATCACACCGTGCCCGGGGCCGACGTGCCGCACCCCGCGCTGGCGCTGGTCAACCCCTATCGCGCGGACTCGACGTTCCCGTTTCGCGGCATGGCGTCGGTGGGTCTGGCGTTCTACGTCGCCGCCGCGGTGCGCACCGAGCTGCGCGAGCGGCGGTATTTCGAGCTTGGCGCGCGCGCGGGGCGCCCCGAGCCCGACGTGCGCGATCTGCTCGATCTGGTCGCGCTCGGCACGATCGCCGATCTCGTCCCGCTCGCGAGCGAGAACCGCATCCTCACCGCGCTCGGCCTGCGCCGGCTGTCGAGCCGGGTGCGGCCGGGCGTCGCCGCGCTGCTGGCCGCGGCGGGGGTCGCCGGGGATCGCGAGGTCGACGCGCGCATGGTCGGCTGGAAGCTGGCCCCGCGGATCAACGCGCCGGGCCGGCTCGGCGCGGCGGAGCCCTCGCTCGCGCTGCTGCTCGCTGATGCCGCCTCGGCGCCCGAGCGCGCGCAGGTGCTCGAGGCCGCGAACACCGAGCGCCGGGCGATCCAGGAGCGCGTGATGACCGAGGCGCTCGCGCTGCTGGGTGACCGCGATCCCGGGCCCGCGGTCGTGATCGCGGGCGAGGGCTGGCCGGCGGGCGTCGTCGGCATCGTCGCGGCCAAGCTCGTCGATCGCTACCAGCGGCCGGCATTCGTCGTCGGGATCGATCCCGAGACCGGCATCGGCCGCGGCTCCGCGCGGACCGCGGGCGGGGTACATCTGTATCGCGCGTTGTGCGAGGCCGCGCCGTGGCTCGACAAGTACGGTGGTCATGCGGCGGCGGCGGGCTTCACCGTGCAGCGCGGGTCGATCGCGGCGCTGAGCGAGGCGCTCGGGGGAGCGTGCGCGAAGCTCGCCGCGGGGTCTGGACCGGTCGCCACCGGGCATGAGATCGATGCTGAGGTGCGGCTCGCCGAGGTCGACGAGCGGCTCGCGCAGGAGCTGGCCGGGCTCGGGCCGTTCGGGCAAGACAACCCGTCGCCGGTGCTGGTCACCCGCAACGTCCGGGTCACCGCCGCGCGCCGGGTCGGCGATGGCTCGCACCTGAAGCTCACGCTCGAGGATGATCAGGCGACGACCCGCACGGCGATCGGCTTCAACCTCGGTGGCCGCGAGGTCGACGTCGGGGCGCGGGTCGACCTCGCGTTCCTGCCGACGGTCTCGACCTGGCAGGGTCGGCGCAGCGCCGAGCTCGAGCTCTCGGAGCTGGCGATCGTCTCCTAGCAGGTGCGGCACGGCGCCGCCCGGTCCGGGTGGCCGTGGTGGATTGTTCGGGCCAGGCGCGCTACTCACCAGAGGTGACAGATCTGCCGAAGCTGTCGGACGACGACGTCCCCAGGCTGCCGCGGAGCCGGGGCCTGCGGTTCTCGGGGCCCCAGCTGGTGCGGATCGTCGGGACGGTGTTCTTGCTGGTGTTCCTCGTCGTGGTGCAGCGGCCGTGCGCGAACGCGGTCTCGAGCTTCGTCACCGGCTTCGATGGCCGGGGCTCCGCGGCGGGGGTGATGCCTCGGCCGGGCTCGGTGGATGTGCCGGCGGGCCCGGCGGCCCCGCGGGGGGGCGCTGCGGGCTCGGCGGGTGCTGCGGCCGCGGGCACCGGCAGCGCCGGCCCGAGCCTCGATCAGTACGAGCACCTGCGGCCCGGCATGACCGAGGCCGAGGTCAAGGCCGTGATCGAACGCGCGCGCAGCAAGGCGGCGGTCCACGACGCGGGGCCGTGAGCGCGGCGGCGCGGCCGGCTACTCCCACAGCACCGCGTGCGCCAGGCACGGCATCTGCGTCCGGCGCTTCGCGACGGTCGCGCCGTCGAGCGTGGCGACCACGACGCCGTCGCCCTCGGGGCGCTCGCCGACGATCGTGCCCCAGGGATCGGCGATCAGCGTATGGCCGTAGCTCTCGCGCTTGTCGTTGTGGCCGCCCCACTGCGCCGCCGCCACGACCCACGCTTGATCCTCGATCGCGCGGGCACGCAGCAGGAGGTGCCAGTGGGCGGCGCCGGTATGCGCGGTGAACGCCGCCGGCACGAGCAGCACCTCGGCGCCCATGTCCTTGACCAGCTGGCGGTACAGCTCGGGGAACCGCACGTCGTAGCAGATCGAGATGCCGACCGGCGCGCCGACGACGTCGACGACCACGAGCTCGTCGCCGGGCGCAGTCGAGTCCGACTCGCGCAGCACCGCGCCGCCCGGGATATCGACGTCGAACAGGTGGATCTTGCGGTAGCGCGCGACGATCTCGCCGCTCGTGTCGATCGCGACCGCCGTGTTGTACGCGCGCAGGGGATCGCCCGGGACTCGCTCGGGAGTCCCGCCACCGACGATCCAGATCCCGTGCTTGGTCGCGAGCTCGCGCAGCGCGCCTAGCACGGGACCCTGCGACCCCTGGGTTCCCTGGGACCCGGCACCCTCGAGCGACTCGGCGATCGCGAGCTTGTCGCCCTCGCTCCGGCCCAGGAACGAGAAGCACTCGGGGAGCACCACGAGCTGAGCGCCGTCCGACGCTGCCTGCGCCGTTAGCTCGCCACATCTCGCGAGGTTGGCCGACAGATCTTCCGTCGACCGCATCTGAACAGCACCCACGCGAAGCTGCCAAGTGGACATGCCTGCTTCGTAGCACGGCGTAACTACGGACAGATCACCTACGGCAACTTGGAGGAATCCACTTGCCCCGTGATCCAAGCGATGGTACCCATCCCCGCAGCTTCAATCGCTCCGCGGTAGAGGTGGCCCTTGGGCCACCCTTTTTTTTCGGCTCCGGCTTCGATTCGGCAAGTTCCCATCCACCACATGTCCCGAGCTCCCCTCCAACAGCGCCTGATCTCGATCGTCGAACCCGTCTGCGAAGCAGCCGGGTACGAGCTGGTCGACCTGCGCTTCTTGCTGGAGCAGGGCGGGTGGACGCTGCGCGTCGCGGTGGATCTGCCGCTCGACGAGCACACCGATCCCGACGAGGTGCCGTCGGATCGTGTGGATCTCGAGGACTGCGAGAATCTGTCGCGCGAGCTGTCCGCGGTGCTCGACGTCGAGGATCCGATCCCGCAGGCGTTCAGCCTCGAGGTCAGCTCGCCCGGGATCGACCGCCCGCTGCGCACGGCCAAGCACTACAAGTACTTCGCGGGCAGCGAGGCCAAGATCCAGCTCGCGATGCCGCTGCGCCTCGAGTCGTCCATGTCGTCCACGTCGTCCACGTCGTCCACGTCGTCCACGTCGTCCACGTCGCCCGTGTCGCCCACGTCGATCGAGCGTCGCAACTTCAAAGGAATCCTGCAAGGGGTGGAGGGGGAGCGGGAGGACCAGGTTCTGATCGAGTGCGACGGCACGACGTTTCGCCTGCCGATCGACGATATCGAGCAGGCCAAGCTCGTCCCGGACTGGGATGCGGTCATGAAGGGCCAGCGCGGCGTCGGCAAGCCGGGCGTCAAGCCGGTCAAGCCGGGGCATCGGCCGAGCCAGAAGCGTCACGACAAGCTGGCCAAGCCCGGCCGGCAACCGCAGCACGGACCGCATCCCGCGTCGGGCAACGGCGACGGCAACGACGCAGAGCACAAGGAACAGGGATAGCCATGGAAGCCAAACTGGACATGGTCCTCGAGCAAGTCGGCCGGGACAAGAACATCGACAAGAGCGTGCTGATCAACGCGCTCGAGCAGGCCATCCTGACCGCCGCCAAGCGCACGTTCGGGATGAATCGCGAGATGGAGGCGAAGTTCAACCCGGAGACCGGCTCGGTGGATCTGTTCCTCATCGTCAACGTGGTCGACGAGGACGACGCCATCGAGGGCCGCGAGATCACCGTCGCGGAGGCCCACAAGGCCGGCCTCGAGGCCGAGCTCGGCGACGAGCTCCTGTTCCAGGTGTTCTACCGCTCGGAGGACGACGATCGCGCGCGCGAGCAGGACGAGAAGTTCGGCACCCTGATCGATCTCAAGAACGCCTCGAAGAAGTTCGGCCGGATCGCCGCGCAGACCGCCAAGCAGGTGATCTACCAGCGCGTCCGCGAGGCCGAGCGCGACAACGTCTACAACGAGTTCAAGGATCGCAAGGGCGAGATCATCTCCGGCATCGTGCGCCGGTTCGAGCGCGGCGCGCTCGTCGTCGACATCGGCAAGGCCGAGGCGGTGCTGCCGATGCGCGAGCAGGTGCCGCGCGAGAGCTACCGCGTCGGCGACACGATCAAGGCGTACTGCCTGGACATCGATCGCAACGCGCGCGGGCCGCAGGTCATCCTGTCGCGCACGCACAAGGGCCTGCTCGAGAAGCTGTTCGAGCAAGAGGTGCCCGAGATCTACGAGAAGATCGTCCGGATCGAGTCGAGCGCCCGCGAGCCCGGCGCGCGCGCCAAGATCGCGGTGTCGTCGCGCGACCGCGACGTCGACCCGGTCGGCGCCTGCGTCGGCATGAAGGGCAGCCGCGTCCAGGCGGTCGTCCAGGAGCTCCGCGGCGAGAAGATCGACATCGTCCCGTACGACGACGATCCGGCGCGCTTCGTGTGCAACGCGATCGCGCCCGCGGAGGTCTCGCGCGTCATCATCGACGCCGAAGGCCACCGCATGGAGCTGATCGTCCCCGACGACAAGCTGTCGCTCGCGATCGGCAAGAAGGGCCAGAACGTCCGGCTCGCGTCGCAGCTGACCGGGTGGCGCATCGACATCCACAGCGAATCGAAGATCTACGAGCTCGAGCGCCGCGCGAAGGAGCAGATCTCGCAGGCGATCGACAGCGCCGGGTTCGACAACGCCGTGGCCGATACCCTGTTCAAGCTCGGCTGGCGATCGGTCGGCGAGCTCGGCCGCGCCCATGTCGAGGAGCTCACGGGGCTCCCCGGGATCCCGGGCCCCGACGCCGCGCGCAAGATCATCGACTCGGCGCAGCAGTACATGGCGTCGGGCGGCCGGCGCCGCGACGATGCGCGCAAGGAGACCGAGCGTCGATCGAGCATGTCGGGCATCCAGCAGCTTCTGGAGCTCGATGGCGTCGACGAAGACGTCCTCGCCGTCCTCGCAACGGCGAACATTCATTCGCCCGAGGACCTCATCAAGACCCCGATCGAGGCGATCGCGACCACGACGGGTATCGACATGGGAGATCTCGCACGACTTCGCCAACGTGCGATCAGCTGGTTGTCGGAGGTGTCGTCCTGATTTCTCATGTGCCCATGCGCACCTGCACCGGATGCAGGCTGATCGCACCGCAAAGCGAGCTCGTGCGGCTCGCGTTCGATGGCCCACGTTTGGTCATCGATCCCACGTCGCGTGTGCACCACGCCAAGCCCTCCGAACGCGTACATCGACTCCAGGGTCGGGGCGCGTATGTGCATGCCGCCGTGGCGTGCGTGACGGCGGCGGGGCTCTCCCGGAGCCTCCGCCGTCGGGTCACCTCCGCGGAGGTTTCGCGGATCGTGTCGGAGATGTCACCGAGCGACGACAATTGGGGAGCCACGCTGGGCGACCAACCTCTCCAAAACGCTAGCCAAAACGCCCCTGGCCTTGAGGATGGAGACACTGTAGAAATGCCCCCTCGGATCAAGGCGAACGACGACCGGAGCGAAGATGCGCGTCTATGAGATTGCCAAAGAGGTGGGCATCCCGAACAAGGATCTCATCGCGAAGATCCGAGCGCTCGGTCTCGAAGTGAATAATCACATGTCGTCGCTCGATGCCGACGACGTCGCTCGCATCAAGCGGTCGCTCGAGAAAGAGAAGCAGTCGGTTGCCCAGCCGCAGCAAACGCAGCGGCTGGCGCCCGGTGGTACCGTGCTCCGCCGGCGGTCCAGCGGCGACAAGCCGAGCGAGACCGCGAGCGACGAGCGCAGCACCGAGCGCGAGCCCGTGCGGCCGCGTTCGCCGGAGCCCGATCGCGGTGGATCATCGGCGGGCCACCCGCACCAGGCTCCCGTCGTTCGTCGCCGCGTGGAAGATGCACCGGTGCCGACCCCGGCCCCGCGGTCCGTCGCCGTGCGCGCCCCCGACGCGGTGGTGACACCGGTGGCCGAGCGCGCCGAGCGCGCCGAGCCGTCGCAGCGTCCGGAGGCCCGCTCGGAGCGCCCGCCCGAGCGGCCTGAGCGGGTTGATCGGCCCGAGCCGCAGGCCGAGCCTTCCGTCAACCCGCAGGCAGAGCGGACAGAGCGCCCCGAGCCGGTCGCCTCGACCGCGCCTGACGAACGACCGGCCGAGCGTGGAGAACGCGTGGAGCTAGCAGAACGCCCGGATCGAGAGCAACGGCCGGACCACGTCGACCAGGCGGTACGCGCCGAGCAGGTCGAGCAGGCGGCTGCCCGTCCGCCCGAGCAGGCAGTCGCGCGTCCGCCCGAGCAGGCAGTCGCGCGTCCGCCCGAGCAGGCAGTCGCGCGTCCGCCCGACCACCCGGTCGATCGAACGTCCGAGCCCGCGCCCGTCCGACAGGCGGAGCATGCTCCGGAGCGTCCCGTGGCCGAGCGCGCGGCGGATCGGCCGGCCGATCGCGTGACCGAGCGTCCCGCCGAGCGCGCGGCGGCTCGGCCGATCGATCGCCCGGCCGAGCGCGTGGCGGATCGCCCGGTCGTTCGGGCGTCCGATCGTCCGCCCGAGCGGGTTGGCGAGCGCTCTCACGATCGTCCCGCGGATCGGTCCTTCGACCGTCCGGGGCACTCCGAGCGTCCAGGCGCGCCGGTCGCTCGCCATGGCGAGCGGCCGCCGTCCGGCGGTGAATCCGGGCGTCGTCCCGGCTCCGAGCCGTCGATGGCCGCGCACGGCGACCGTCGTTCGCGCGTGATCGTCGCGGGACCGCAGGTGGTCGGCGGACGCGGCGGCGAGCACGTGCAGGCCCCCCGGCCGCCCGAGCGTACGCCCGGGCCACCGCCGTCGACCCAGCTGCCGCCTCGCGTGGTCTCGCCGCGCGAGGTCCGCCAGCCGCAGATCGAGCACAAGCGCCCGGTCGAGCCGACCGGCGACGCCCGCAGTCGCTTCGAGCTCGAGCTCGAGCGTGCACGCGCCCGGACCGCCGAGCGCGAGCCTGCCCGCGGCGACGAGCCGGTGGCCGCGCCGGTCGAGAACGGCGACAACCAGCCGGCGCCGGCCCGCGATCCATCGCGCCCGGCGGTCGGCACGGTCATCTTGCTGCCGCCGCGCATCAAGATCACCGAGCGGACGCCCGCCGTGGGTCGCCCGGCGCCCGGTCCACAGCCGGTCAACCCGATCCGCGGCCGGTTCGCCCAGCAGCAGCAGCAGCGCGGCGGACCGCGCGGCCCCGGTGGCCGTCCCGGGCCGCACAATGACTTCGGTCGCAAGAAGCTGCCGCTCGGCAAGAAGGGCAAGCAGACCACGATCACGACGCCCGCCGAGCACAAGCGGGTGATCCGGATCGAGGACTCGATCACGGTGGCCGATCTGGCCCGCAACATGGGCATCAAGGCGCCCGAGGTGCTGAAGAAGCTCTGGGGCATGGGGATGACCGGCGTGAACATCAACGCCGCGATCGACTTCGACACCGCCCAGATCCTGGCGAACGAGTTCGCCTATGAGGTCCAGAACGTCGCCTTCAAGGAAGAGGACATCTTCGCGCAGAAGGTCGACGCCAACGAGCAGATGACGCCGCGCTCGCCGGTCGTGACCGTGATGGGTCACGTCGATCACGGCAAGACCACGCTGCTCGACTCGATCCGCAAGGCGCGGGTCGCCGCCGGAGAAGCCGGCGGGATCACGCAGCACGTCGCGGCCTACAAGGTCGCGGCGCCGGG
>Ga0137459_1000289_pt1 | contig 18491 bp, 14 predicted proteins | sample EasRivERMGT700_2_FD_104908 | JGI IMG/M metagenome (GOLD analysis project Ga0137459, IMG submission 104908) | Soil microbial communities from meander-bound floodplain in the East River, Colorado, USA - East River MetaG ERMGT700_2 | ecosystem: Environmental > Terrestrial > Soil > Floodplain ...
CTCGCGCTGGGAGCCGCCGCGCCGGCCTTATGGTAGGCCCGGCTCCATGAAGAGACTGCTGCTGATAGCCCTCGTCGCCTGTGGTAGCAAGCCGGCTCCGCAACCTCCGGCGCCTGCCCCCACGCCGGGTCCCGTCGCCGAGGCGCCCGCGTCCGCGAGCCCACCGGGCCCCGCGCCGGTGGCGCCCAAGCCCGCCGGGCATCCCCGAAGCGATCTGATCCCGCGCGCCGTCATCTTCGGCAACCCCGAGCGCGCGGGTCTCCAGATCAGCCCCGACGGCAAGCAGCTGTCGTGGCTCGCGCCCAAGGACGGCGTGTTGAACGTGTGGGTCGCGCCCGTCGGCAAGCTGGATCAGGCCAAGGCGGTCACCGCCGACACGACGCGGCCGATCCGGCAGTACTTCTGGGCCTACACCAACAAGCAGATCCTGTACATGCAGGACACCGGCGGCGACGAGAACTTTCACGTGTTCCGGGTCGACGTCGCCGACGGCAAGACCACCGATCTCACGCCGTACAAGGGCGCGCGCGCCGCGATCGACGCGACGAGCCCTCGCCAGCCGACGACGCTGATGGTCACGATCAACGACCGCGATCCCAAGGTGTTCGACCTCTACAAGATCGATCTGTTGACCGCCAAGCGCACGCTGGTCGTGCAGAACACCGATGGCTTCGCCGGGTTCGACCTCGACAACGACCTGGCGGTGCGGCTCGCCCAGAAGAAGCTGCCCGACGGCTCGACCCAGCTGCTCGTCCCGGCGACCAAGGCCGGCAAGACGACGTGGACGGTGTTCGACGCGATCCCGTTCGAGGACGCCGACACCACCGCCATCGTCGCGTTCGCGCCGAACAACAAGGCCGTGTACCTGAAGGACAGCCGCGGCCGTGACACCGGCGCGCTGGTGTCGCTCGATCTCGCGACCAAGAAGCAGACCGTGATCGCCGAGGATCCCAAGGCCGACTCGAACAACGTGATCATCCACCCGACGAAGTACACGCTGCAGGCCGTGGCCTTCAACTACCTGAAGGAGTCGTGGAAGGTCCTCGACACGTCGATCCAGAAGGACCTCACCAACCTGGCCAAGCTCGACGGCGGCGAGGTCCGCATCACGTCGCGCACGCTCGACGACAAGACGTGGGTCGTCGCGACCACGTCGGAGCAGCACCCGGCGCACTACTACCTGTGGGATCGCGCGAAGCAGAAGGGCAGCTTCCTGTTCGCGGCGCGCCCGGAGCTCGAGAAGCAGCCGCTCGTCAAGATGACGCCCGTCGAGATCAAGGCGCGCGATGGCCTCACGCTGGTCAGCTACCTGTCGCTGCCCGCGGCGGCGGATCCCGACGGCGACGGCAAGCCGAACACCGCCGCTCCGATGGTGCTGTTCGTCCACGGCGGCCCGTGGGCGCGCGACAACTGGGGCTATAACCCGATCCACCAGCTGCTCGCCAACCGCGGCTACGCGGTGCTGTCGGTCAACTACCGGGGCTCGACGGGGCTCGGCAAGAAGTTCTTGAACGCGGGCAATCTGCAGTGGGGCAAGGCGATGCACGACGATCTGCTCGACGCCGTCGCGTGGGCGACCCAGCAGGGCGTCACCGCGAAGGACACCGTGTGCATCATGGGTGGCAGCTACGGCGGCTACGCCACCCTGGTCGGCCTGGCGATGACGCCCGACGTGTTCCGCTGCGGCGTCGACCTCGTCGGCCCCTCGAACCTCATGACGCTGCTGTCCACGATCCCGCCGTACTGGGCGCCCGCGGTGGCGACGTTCCACACGCGGATGGGCAACCCGGAGACGCCCGAGGGCAAGGCGCTGCTGCTGGCGGCGTCGCCGCTGACCCACGCCGCCGCGATCAAGCGGCCGCTGCTGATCGGCCAGGGCGCCAACGATCCGCGCGTCAAGCAAGCCGAGTCCGAGCAGATCGTCGCGGCGATGAAGTCGCACAGCCTGCCGGTCACGTACATCGTGTTCCCCGACGAGGGGCACGGCTTCGCGCGGCCCGTGAACAACACGGCGTTCTTCGGCGCGGCCGAGGCGTTCCTGTCGGCGCACCTGGGCGGCAGCTACCTGCCGCTGACCAAGGCCGAGGTCGAGGCCTCGACGATGCAGATCAAGGACGGCAAGGCCGGCATCCCCGGCCTGTAGGTCGGCTCGGCCGGCGGCCTACGTGCTGGCGACCACCGCTCGGTTTGCCGATCCCGATCCGCTGGTCCCATGAGTGCGGGGTAGCGCCTGGCCGCACCGAAACGCGCGGAGGTAGCGCTCGCACGGCAGACCGCGCTTCGCGGCGCGCTGCCGGATCTCCGCTGATCGAGGCGTGATACGCGAAGTACGAGCCAGAACCGCCGGCGCGGCTCGGGGGTCGCGCGGCGTTGCACGGTGTGTTTCAGGAAGTTTCACGCCGCGAGGAGAGCGGCGCGGCATCAACCAGTTGGGATGCCCGTTCGCGGTGGCTCGAGGCTTGCTGTAAGTCTTTGACATGCTCGCCCTCGGATGGCGATCCTGGTGATCTCTGCTGCGTTGTGGAGGTTTCCTCCGATCGTCCGGCACTAGCCAAGGAGCGCCGATGCTGTTTCGCCAGCTGTTCGATGCCGAGTCATCGACCTACACCTACCTGCTCGCCGACGAGGCCACCCGCGAGGCGATCCTCATCGATCCGGTGCTCGAGCAACTCGAGCGCGATCTGGAGGTGATCCAGGGTCTCGGGCTGACGCTGGTCTACGCGCTCGACACTCATGTTCACGCCGACCATGTGACCGCGCTCGGGTCGCTGCGCGAACGGCTGGGGGCACGCACGGTCATCTCCGAGCGGGCAGGCGTGGCGTGTGCCGACCTCCTCGTGAAGGACGGCGACGCGATCGGGTTCGGCAGCCATCTGCTCTTTGTCCTCGAGACGCCGGGACACACCGCCGGCTGCGTCAGCTACGTGACCGGCGATCGCGCGATGGCGTTCACCGGCGACGCGCTATTGATCCGCGGGTGCGGCCGGACCGACTTCCAGGGCGGCGATGCGCGCCGGCTGTTTCACTCGATCCACGGCAAGCTGTTCACGCTGCCGGCGCACACGACGATCTACCCCGGCCACGACTACCACGGCCGGACGGCGACCACCGTCGATGAGGAGCGCCGGTTGAACCCGCGGCTCGGCGGCGGCAGGACCGAGGACGAGTTCGTCGCGATCATGAGCAAGCTCGCGCTCGCGTATCCCAGGCAGATCGACGTCGCGCTGCCCCGCAACGTGCGCTGCGGGCGGGAGGTGAGCGGAGAGCACGCGGTGATCCAGCCGCGGGTGCCCGTCGCGGCCGGGGCGGGCGCAGGCCCGGAGGTCGCGCCGTAGCCGGCTCGCGATCCGTGCTATCGCTGGCCGGTGCCGCCACGCCGCCGGTCGCCGCCTCCGGATCAGGTGTTGATCGCCGCGCTCGAGGACGCCGCCGGGCCGGCCATCGTGCTCGATGCCGGGCTCGCGGTGCTCCACGCGACGGCGGGAGCCGAGCGCTTGATCGGCGCGCCGGTGCCGGCCGGGGTCTCGCTGGTCAAGACGCTGTGCGGCCAGGCGGACGACCGCCCGATCGCGGCGTCGCTCGCCGCCGGGCTCGCCACGAGCGGCACGGTCGAGCGGCCGGCGCCCGACGGGACGACCCGGATCCTGCGCGTGCGGGCCACGCCGATCCAGCGCGACCAGCGCCGGATCGGGTGGCTTGTCGTGCTCGACCGGGCCGATCACGCGGAGGCCGACAGCGCCGCGCCGGCGGTGCTGTTCCACGGCATGTGGACGCGCGACCCGGCGATGAAGCGGGTGTTCCATGTCATCGCGCGGGCGGCGGCGCGCGAGGTCGGGGTCCTCGTGCGCGGGCCCACCGGATCGGGCAAGGAGCTGGTGGCGCACGCGATCCACGCGCTGTCGCCGCGTGCGAAGGGCCCGTTCCGGGCGGTCAACTGCGCGGCGCTGCCACCCAACCTCCTCGAGAGCGAGCTGTTCGGCCACGTCAAGGGCGCGTTCACCGGGGCGGTCCGCGATAGCCCGGGGATCTTCCGCGCCGCGCACCGCGGCACGCTGTTGCTCGACGAGGTCGCCGAGATGCCGCTCGAGCTCCAGGCGAAGCTCTTGCGCGTGCTCGAGACCCGGACCGTGATCCCGGTCGGCAGCACCGACGCGGTCGAGGTCGACGCCCGGATCGTCGCGGCCACGCATCAGCCGCTGCGCGCGGCGGTCGAGCAGGGCCGGTTTCGCGCCGATCTGATGTACCGGCTGCGGGTCGTGCCGGTGTTCTTGCCGCCGCTGTCGGCGCGGCGCGGCGACGTCGAGCTCCTGGCGCACAAGTTCATCGCGCAGCTGAACGAGCAGGACGGCCGGCGGATCGCGCGGATCGCGCCGGGCGCGCTCGAGGCGCTCGAGGACTACGCCTGGCCGGGCAACGTCCGCGAGCTGCGCAGCGCGCTGGAGTATGCCTACGTGATCGGGGACGGCGCGGTGCTGGTCGAGACCGATCTCCCGCCGGAGGTCAGCGGCGCGGCCGTGGATGTCGGGCGCAACGCCTCGCCGGTGGTCGGCGGGACCGAACAACCGGAAGCGCACCGGATCCGGATGGTGCTCGAGCGCGCGGCGGGGAACCGCGAGCGCGCCGCCCAGATGCTCGGGATCTCCCGGGTGACGCTGTGGCGCCGGATGCGGACCCACGGCTTGCTGGATCCCGAGGAGATCGCGGCGGCGGGGGAGTGAGCGCGGCGGCGGCGGCTCAGCGCAGCTCGGTGGCGGCGTCGACGACGAGAGTGCGGGCGCCGCGGCCACCGACGACGACGCGCGGCAGCTCGAGGCGCGCCAGCCGATCGCCGAGATCGACGGCGAGGTGCGAGGCGCGGCGCAGCAGGTTGGCCAGGCCGCTGCGATCGGGATCCGGATCGCCGGCGCGTGACGCGGCGACCTGGGCGGCGAGGGACTGGGCGTCGATCAGCCGGAGCGGCGCGGGGGCGGCGGCGAGCTGTCCCGCGCCCGGGGTGTCGAGGACGACGGTCCAGCCGAGCGAGGGCAGCTCGAGGAACGTGACCGAGAGCTCGCGGCCCGGCGGCGGGGTCTCGCGGATGATGACGCCCGTGCCGTCGTTGGGCGTGCGGCCGGCGGCGACCAGGACCGTGGTGAACGCGGCGCGCACCATGGCGTCGCTCGCGAGGTTGCGCTCGACCGGGCAGCCGGCGGGCTCGCTCGGGAGATCGTGGCCGAACGGCTTGATCTCGACCGGGTAGCCGGCGCGCCGCGCGAGCTTGACCGCGGCCGAGGGCGTGGTCGCGACCGCCTGGCGGGTGATCGGGACGCCGTAGGCGGCGAGCAGGACCTTGGTCTCGTGATCGCCCAGCCGGAGCTGCTCGCTGCCGAGCTTGGCGAGCTGGCGCGCGAGCCGGTCGCGATCGATCGCGAGCTCGGCGGAGGCGGTGGCCGGCGCGGGGCCCAAGCCCACGGCGATCCGCTCGGCGGCGCGGCCCAGGATCGTGATGGCCCCGAGCGCGGCGCGCGCGCTGTGGAGGATCGCCGGGGTGTCGGCGAGCTCGCCGCGGGCGGCGACCGGCACGTGGAGGCCCGGCGCGGAGCTCGGCGGCGCGCCGAGCGCCGGATCGTAGAGCACGACGTCGGTCGGATCGTCGGGGGCGGACAGCGGCGAGCGCGTGCCGCCCAGCTCGGCCTCCGCGGCGATCGCGACCGCCTGGGCCTCGAGCCACGAGCCCGGCGGGGCGACGACCGCGGCGCGCGGCCCGGCGGGCAGGCCGAACCGCACCAGCAGGACGACCGCCTCGAGCCAGGCGTCGACGTCGTGGCCGACCGCGGCGCCGTACGCCCGCAGGTAGGCGAGGGCGGCCGCGCGCTCGATCGCGGGGCGTCCACTGCCGCGCGGTAGCGGCGCGTGCAGGCAGACCGGGCGGCCCGCGCCGGCGGCGCGCGCGCAGACCGCCGCGAGCTCGTGGGCGAGCGCCGCGCCGGGTGCGGCGTCGAGCGCCCAGGCGATCACGTCGTCGCCGAACGCGGCGTCGAGCCGGTCGGTCCGGCTGTCGTTCGCCGCGCGGCTCGCGCGCAGCTCGATCGGCGCGTCGGCGATCCGCGCGTCGACGCCGCGGACGCGCAGCGCGGCGACCGCCGTGGTGCCGAGGTGGACCGGGGCGATGACCTGCACGCGGATCACCGCCGGAGCGCTCGCGACCGAGCGCGCCGGGGGCATCACCCGCCCTTGCGTGGCGCGCCGTGCACCGCGAGGTGATCGGCGACGCGGTCGACGCTGCGGCTGGCCGGCGGGCTCGCCCGCGGCGGCAGCGCCCGGTGGCCGAGCACGGCCGGGTCGAGGCCGAGCGCGGCGAGCTCGAGCCGGCGCATCGTGGCCGACGGGGTCGGCGTCGGGTACTCGTCGATCGGCGGCCCGGGGATCCGCACGCCGATCACCGCCGGGCCGTGGATCCGCACGGTCTGCAGCGTCGTGCCGGCGGCGCGGCTGGCGTGGATCATCGCGGCGTCGGGTGCGAGCGCGACGACGTGGGTGAGCTGCGCGGCGTCGGTCAGCTCGGCGAGCGCGGCGACCTCGGCGAACCGCTCCGGGCGGCTCGCCTCGTCCACCAGGATCGTCGTCGCGGCGAGGCGGCGCGCGACGCCCGCCATGACCTGGGCCCAGCCGAGGTAGTCGAGCACCAGCTCGGTCGGCACGCCGACGCACCCGAGGCCCAGGCGCACCGCGCGATCCGCGGCGAGATCGAGCCACGTCTGCTCGCCCGCGGCGACCGCGGTCGCGCCGGTGAACTTCGCCGCGGCCTTGAGCGCGCCGTCGAGCCAGCGGATCGAGCGCACCGGCGGCGCGCTGCCGAGCCACACGGCGACGACGAGCTTGGTCTCGGGCGCGGTCACCGATCCTCCAGGAGGCGCGCCAGCTCGCCGAGGCTGGCCGCGATCGGGCCGGTCAGCGCGCCGTCGACGCCCTTGCCGCCCGCGGTGCCGATGCGCACCAGGCTCGTCGATCCCGCGAGGTCGATCGAGGGCAGGCCGATCGCGACACACAGCTCGGGCGCGAGCGGGGCGCCGCGCTCGAGCACGGCGCCCGCGCCGACGACCCCGCAGCTCGCGGCCTGCTCGCTGCCGACGACGTGCGCGCCGAGCACCTTCGCGAGCCGCTGCGTCGCCTTGACGACGTCCGGATCGGCCGCGGCGGCGTCGCCGATCGCGATGATCGTGCCGGTGGTGTGGGCGAGCTCGGCCGGCGCGGTGCTGGCGAGCTCGATGCGCGGGTCGACGCCGCCCGGCAGCTCGAGCACCATGACGTCGATATCGTCGTCGCTGTGGACCGCGGCGCGCGGCGCGGCGCCGACCAGCACGACCGCCGCGCCGCTGTCGGACATCCGCACGTAGCTGCCGTCGCGATCGCGGAGCTCGACCTCCTCGCCGCCGACCCCGCGCGCGCGCAGGAACAGCCGCGCGCCGATCCGCGCGCCGGTGCGGGGCCCGAGCTCGGCGGCCGACGGCGCGTCCGCGCCGAACATGACGAGGCGCGGCCGCAGGCGATCGAGCACGCCTTGCCATGCCGTGCCGAGCGCGCTCCACAACGGGATGATCGCCGTGTCGGTCAGCGCGACGACGATCTTGTCGGCGCCGCCGCGCGCCAGCGCCATACGGATCGCCTCGATCACCTTCGGATCGCCCGGCACCCGTGGCCCGATCCGGGGCGGCGCTGCAGGGACGCCGGGGCGCTTGTCGGGATCGCGCGCGATGACCGCCGCGTAGAGGGTCGCGCCCCACGACGACGCCACCGCGCGGCCGGCGGTCAACGCCTGCATCGACGACGCGTGTGGCCGGGCGCCGTCGAGATCTATGTGGACCAGGACGGCCGCCACGTTGTGACGACGCTAGCCTGCGCTCGGGATCTGGTCAACAATTCGCTCTTATTCCCGCAGCTTGCAGGCTCGTTCGCAGCGCCCATTCCGGGCCTCCAGCTCCCAGCCGTGGCGGGCGCACACCAGGCGCTCTCCGTCGACGAAGCCATCCGAGATCCGCCCGCCGTCGTGCGGACATTCGTCGGCGACCACGACCAGCCGGCCACTCCCGAGCCGCGCGACCGCGACCCGGCGGGCACCCATCCGCGCCGCGATCACCGTCCCGGCGGCGAGCCCGCGGCCGACCGCGCGCCCGGCCGCGTCGCCGAGTTCGCCCAGATCGATGATCCCATCGTCTGGATCGTAGCCCAGCTCGTCGAAGAGCTGCGCGGAGACCGGCCCCATGCGACGACGCTACGGGGTCGGTCTGACAGTCGTCGCGGCGCTCCGGAGTGCCGGCCGGAGCGATCCCGTCCGTCAGCGCGCTTGCTGGCGCAGGCAATGATCGGCGAGCACGAGCGCGAGCATCGCCTCGACGATCGGCACGGCGCGCGGCAACACGCAGGGATCGTGGCGGCCCCGCGGCTCGAGCACCGCCGGCCGCCCGGCGGCGTCGACGGTCGCTTGCGGCTGCATGATCGTCGCGGTCGGCTTGAACGCGACGCGCACGGTGATCGGCTCGCTGTTGGAGATCCCGCCCTGGATGCCGCCGGAGCGGTTGGTGCGGGTGCCGATCGTGCCGTCGTCGCGCTGGTAGAACAGGTCGTTGTGCTGGCTGCCGGTGAGCCGCGTGCCGGCGAAGCCGGAGCCGATCTCGACGCCCTTGACCGCCGGGATCGACATCATGGCCTTGGCGAGATCGGCGTCGAGCTTGTCGAACACCGGCTCGCCCCAGCCGGCTGGAACGCCGCGGGCAACCGCGCGGATGACGCCGCCGACCGAGTCGCCGGCCTTGCGGGCCTCTTCGACGCGCTCGATCATCGCCGACGCGGCGGCCGCGTCGGGGCAGCGGATGTCGTTGCGGTCGACCGCGTCGCGCGTGACCGCCGCCTCATCGACCGCGGCGGTGATCCCGGCGACCTCGTCGACCCACGCCACGATCGATACGCCCGATACGCCCGACACGCCCGGCACGCCACGGCTGGCGAGCAGCTGCCGCGCCACGGCACCGGCGGCGACCCGCCCGGCGGTCTCTCGCGCGCTCGCCCGCCCGCCACCGGCGATCGCGCGAATGCCGTACTTCGCGTCGTAGGTGTAGTCGGCGTGGCTCGGCCGGTAGGCCTGCGCGATCGCGTCGTAGTCCTTGCTGCGCGCGTCCTGGTTGCGGATCATCATCGCGATCGGGGTGCCGAGCGTCACGCCATCGAGCAGGCCGGACAGGATCTCGACCTGGTCGGCTTCCTTGCGCTGGCTGACCAGCCGGCTCTGCCCGGGGCGGCGGCGATCGAGCTCGGCCTGGATCTGGGCGACATCGAGCGTGAGCCGGGGTGGGCAGCCATCGATCACGACCCCCAGCGCCGGTCCATGGGACTCCCCGAACGTCGTGATCCGGAACAGCACGCCGAAGCTCGAGCCCATCCCGTGCAGCATACGATGTTGTGACCATGTAGGTTTGCCGCGCGACCCCGTTTGGGGGTACCCTGACCGAGCGGATGGTCGACCCGGATCGCCGGCCCACGGCGCAAGAAATCGAGGAGCTGATCGATCTTGTGCGTCGCGACCCCGCGTCGCCCGCGTTCATCGATCTCGGCGAGGCCTACCTTGCGCTCGGGCGGCCGAAGGACGCCATCGGCGTCGGCAAACTCGGGATCGAGGCCGCCCCGGATAGCCTCGAGGGCCGCGTCATGCTGGCCCGGGCCCATGCGTCGCTTCACCAGTGGAAGGAGGCGCAGGGCGAGCTGTTGCGGGTCGTCAAGGTCGACCGCTCGAACCGCCAGGGCTTCGCGCTGCTCGGCGAGGTCCTGTTGCGGCGCCAGGACTTCGAGCGCGCGGTGCCGGTGTTGCAGCACGCGCAGAACCTCGATCCGACGAGCCCGCAGATCCTCGCGATGCTCAAGCGGGCGCGCGCCGGCCAGGCGCTCGATCCGCCGCCGTTGCCCGTCCCGGTGCCGCCGCGCGGCGAGACCGATCACGGAGCCCACGCCGGCCCGCCGGCCCGCCCGCGGGGCCCCGCCGGCCCGGCCGCACCCAGCGGCATGGCCGGACCGAACGCGGCGACCGCGCTGGCGATGGCGCGGCCCCGTCCGGGCCAGCCTTCGGGGTCGCCGATGGTGCCGGTCGCCGCGCCGGGGATGCCGACCATGGCGATCGAGCCGCCGCACGACTGGCGCAACGAGCCGGCGACCGAGCACGCGCGGCCGCCCAGCTTCGCCGAGGCGTCCGCCGGGGCCGGGCAGGCCTCGCGCGGCCACAAGCCGACCTCGCCCCCGCCGCCGATGAGCGTCGAAGGCGTGCGGCCTCGGCTCGTGCAGGCGGCCAGGCCGCAGAACGCCGCGGCGGCGTCGCTGCGCCAGTCGGCCGCGGTCGGCGAGAGCTACCTGAACGAGCTGCTCACCGGCGGGCTGCTCGATGTCGCCGGGGTCCGCGTGCCCGATTCGGACTTCGATCTCCGGCCGGATCGGCGCTGGGGCCGCTCGACCCGCCGCGCCTTCATCTTCCTGTTCGCCGTGCTGGTCCTCGGGATCGGCGGCGGCGGCACCTGGTACTGGTGGACCGAGAAGCAGAAGTCCGAGGCCGTCGCGCGGCTGCAGCACGAGTCGCAGACCGCGATCCCGTTCGGCGACTTCAAGGGCTTCGAGACCTGCTTGAAGAAGCTCGGCGAGGCGCTCGAGAACGACAAGGCGAGCCTCTTGACCTACGCGTACTTTGCGGAGTGCTCCGGCCTCGAAGCGCTGCTCTACGGCACCGACGTCGACCGCGTCGACGGCGCGCTCAAGATCGCCAAGGAGATCAAGGACGGCGAGCCCGGCGCCCGCGAGGTCCTGATCGGCCGCGCCGCGCTCGAGCTGTCGCGGCTCGGCGTCGGTGACGGCACGCAGTCCGCGGTCGCCCAGGTCGCGAAGTCGACGCTGGCCGGGCAGCGCAAGTCGCTCGAGGCCTACTTCACCAGGCACGACAAGAAGGACAGGTGGATCCAGTGGCTGATCGGCCGCGCCCAGCTCGCCGCCGGCGAGCGCAAGGCCGGGCGCGCGATGATCAAGGCCGCGGCCGACGGTGACGACGGCATCGTGGTCGCGATGATCGACAGCGCCGACCTCCTGGTCGACGACGGCCTGCTCGACGAGGCGCTCACGATGTACAAGAAGGCCGAGGCCAAGGCCAAGGATCACCCGCTGGTCGTCGTCGGCCGGTCGCTCGCGCGCGCCGAGGCGTCGGTGGAGAACGAGGAGACGATCGGCGACCTCAGCGTCAAGCTGGAGAAGGAGCTGCCGGCGCGGCTCAGCGCGTACCGCCACCTCGCCAGCTCGCTCGCGAACACCGGGATCCAGTCGTACCCGAGCGCCAACGAGTCGTTGCGCAAGGCCACCTCGCAGCATCCACCCAGCGAGCCCAGGTTCTGGGCGCGGATCGCGTGGGCGCAGTACGCGCGCGGCGATCTCGCCGCCGCCTCGGTCGCGCGGGCCAAGATCGTCTGGTTCGGCCAGACCAAGGCCGAGGACGATCCGACCGCGCAGCTGGTCGACGCCGCGCTGCTGCTCGCGTCGGGGCAACCCGAGAAGTCGCTCGCCCTCGCCGAGCGGCTCCAGGGCGTGCGGCCGCAGATCCTGCGCGCGTACGCCGACCTCGATCTCGGCAAGCCCAAGGACGCGCTCGAGGAGGTCGACGACGTCTTGAAGAAGGCGCCGGACAACATGGAGGCCAAGATCCTCCGCGAGCAGGCGCGCATGGTCAGCACCGAGGGCAGCGAGCGCGCCACGGCGACCGAGGCGCTGGAGAAGCTCGCCCGCCAGGCCAAGAACAAGGTCGGGCGCCACGCGCTCGGCATGGCGCATTACACCAACGGCAACCTGAAGGACGCGCGGACCCAGCTCGAGCAGGCGATCGCCGAGATCACCGACGAGTCGCCGAACCCGCTGGTCTATCGCACGCACACCGCGCTCGCCGAGATCTTGCTCGACAGCGGTGACATCCCGGGCGCGGGCAAGCAGCTCGACGAGGCGCTCAAGGTCAACTCGGGCTACTTCCCGACCCGCGTGCTGCAGGCCAAGGCCGTGCTGAAGCACGGCGAGCCCGACCGCGCGCTCGACATGCTGAAGCCCGTGTTCGACGAGCTCGGCGCCGTCCCGCCGGCGCTCCGCCTGGTCTACGCCGAGGCGTTCGGGACCAAGAAGAACGCGACCGCGAAGGACAAGGAGAGCGCCGCCGAGGTGCTCAAGGACATCAAGGACAAGGTGCCGGTCGCCGAGCTGTCGCGCGTCGCCGCCGCGATCGATCCGACGCTGCCCAAGGATCTCGGGATCCCCGAGCCGGTGGCGCCGGCGCCCGAGGGCGCGCCGCCGCCGCCGTGCGACAAGCGCAAGCGTCGCTGTCCGTGACCTGAGCGAGCGCGTGAGCTGGGGTGCGCCGAGCAGGTCGGTGGTACGTGGAGCGCTCACATGCTGCGGACGCCGGGCCGATCCCGTGCGCGAATCGACACAGGTTCTGTGAGCTCGATCTGCCGTGGTGGAGCAATTTTCCACGTACCGCGACACTTGTCGGCGCTTGCGGGCACGTGATGCTCTCGCGCCCCGGAGGAACGATGAGAAACGTCTGTCAGCTCGCGTGTGTATTCCTGCTCGGCCTGGTCGCCTGTGATTCCGGTGCGGAGAGCACGGGCACCGATCAAGATCGTGGCTTCACCATCGCGCTGGGATCCCAGGTCATCGATACGCGGACGGCGGTCGACGCGCCGTCGGTGTCGACCCGCGATGACGGCTACGCGCTGGTGAAGTTCCCCGGCCCGGTCACCGCCGAGCAGCTCGAGGCGCTGGCGGCGACCGCGCAGATCTACACGTACCTGCCGTACGATACGTTCCTCGTCCGTCCGCTCGCCGGCACCACGAGCAGCCTTCGCGCGGCGAGCACGGGCGCGATGGGGGCGTCGTGGACCGGCGCCTACAAGCCCGAGTACAAGATCGCGCGGGCCGCCAGCGAGCTGGCGCTGAGCGCGGTCGCCGAGACCCACACGGTGATGGCGACGGTGTATCCCGACGCCGATCTGTCGCGCGTCGTCGCGGCGGCGAGGCAGCTGGGCGGCGTGACGGTGGTGGGCTCCGATCGCGGCGCGCGGTTCTCGCGCCTGCGGCTGCGCGTCGCGGGGTCGGCGCTGGCGAGCACGACCTCCGCGCTGGCGGCGATCAGCGACGTGTTCTGGGTCGACGTCGAAGGCCGCCGCGAGCTCCTCAACGACACCACGATCTCTGTCGGCCAGTCGGGCATCGTCGGCCAGGCCACGCCGATCTTCGATCACGGCATCCACGGCGAAGGCCAGGTCGTCGGCTACATCGACACCGGGGCCGACGCCGACCTGTGCTACTTCCGCGATCCGGCGCGCGGCCTGCCGCCGGTCAACGCCTGCAACGGCGGCACCGTGGTCGACACCGCGCAGCGCAAGGTGATCGCCGTCGACTTCCTGACGGCGTCCGAGTGCACCGGCGGCATCGCGACCAACGAGTGGGACACCCAGGGCCACGGCTCGCACGTCGGCGGCACGATCGCCGGCGACAACTTCGCCAACCTGGTCACGCACGACCCGGGCGACGGCATGGCGCCCGCCGCGAAGCTGGTGGTCCAGGACGCCGGCTTCCTGACCGATAACTGCGGCGACTTGCCCGGCATCGGCTGCCCGGTCGTCGACCTGAAGCCGATCTTCCAGCAGGCCTTTACCCAGGGCGCGCGGATCCACACCAACTCGTGGGGCGATCGCGAGAACGCCGCGGTGCAGAACACGTACTCCGCCGCGTGCCAGGACGTCGACGAGTTCATGTTCACCCACCCCGACTTCCTGATCCTGTTCGCGGCCGGCAACGCGGGCCCGGGCACCGGCACGGTCGGCAGCCCATCGACCGCCAAGAACACGATCTCGGTCGGCGCGACCTTGCGCGGCACCGCGGCCAACTCGATGGCGAGCTTCTCGAGCTGCGGCCCCACGGCCGACGGCCGCATCAAGCCCGATCTCACCATGCCGGGCTCGAGCATCGTCTCGGCGCGCAACGACGGAAACGTCACCACCAACACCTGCGCCACGACCACGATGAGCGGCACCAGCATGGCGAGCCCGGGAGCCGCCGGCATGGCGGCGCTGGTGCGCCAGTACTACACCGACGGCAACTTCCCGACCGGCGCGCCGGTCGCGGCGAACGGCTTCACGCCGAGCGCGGCGCTCATCAAGGCGACGATGCTCAACTCGACCCAGGTGATGACCGGCACCGGCACCGGCGCGGTGCCCAACAACTGCCAGGGCTGGGGCCGCGTGCTGCTCGACGACGCGCTGTTCTTCGCCGGCCAGACCCGGGGCCTGTTCGTGGCCGACGACGCCGGGTTCGCCCAGGGCGCCGCCGGGCAGACCAAGACCTTCACCGTCCAGGTCGGCGCCGGCCAGGCGCTGCGCACGACGCTGGCGTGGACCGACTTCCCGTCGACGCCGGCCGCGAGCATCAACCTCAACAACGACCTCGACCTCACGGTGGCGGGGCCGTCCGGAACGTTCCTCGGCAACGTGTTCTCGGCCAGCCAGTCGATCACCGGCGGCACCGCGGATCGCCGCAACAACGTCGAGCAGGTCACCCTGAACGCACCGATCGCCGGCACCTACACCATCACGGTACGCGCGTTCAACGTGCCGAGCTCGGCGCAGGCGTTCGCGCTGGTGGTCTCGGGCAACCTCAACCCCGGCCCCGCGCCCACGGTCGTGTTCAGCGACGACTTCGAGACCGATCGCGGCTGGACCGCGAACCCGGCCGGCACCGACACCGCGACGCTCGGGCCGTGGGCCCGCGCCAACCCCCAGGGAACGAACAGCGGTGGCCCCAAGCAGCTCGACGTCACGACCAGCGGCAGCTTCAACCTCGTCACCGGGCCGCTCGCCGGTGCCTCCGCCGGCGTCAACGACGTCGACGGCGGCGTCACGACCATCCAGTCGCCGGCGATCGCGATCCCGACGGGCGGCATCGTCACGCTGTCGATGTCGCTCTACTTCGCGCACGGCACGAACTCGTCGACCGCGGACTTCTTCCGGGTCGAGGTCGTGGGCGCGACCACCTCGAAGGTGATCGAGGAGCTCGGCAGCACCGCCAACGACGACGCCGTGTTTGCCAGCCGATCGGTCGACATCAGCGCGTTCGCCGGCCAGACGGTCCGGATCCGGATCTCGGCGTCGGACCTCGCGGGCGCCAGCCTCGTCGAGGCCGCCGTCGACGACGTGCTGATCACGCGGCAGTAGCGGCGCGCCCGCGCGGCCGGGCTACCGGCGAGCTCGCCGCGGTTACCCGCCGAGCTCGGCCTCCCGACGGACGTTCCCGCTAGACGTCGAGGATGCCGGCGATCGAGCCCTGGCCCTCGCGGATCAGGGTGATGTTGTCGCCGTCGACCTCGATCACCGTCGACGGCGCGGCCGGGGTCTGCTCGGTGTCGATCACGGCGTCGATGTGCTTGCCGAACGCCTCGAGGATCTCGTCGGCGTCGCGGCACGGCTCGCCGGTGTCCGGCGCGATCGCGCTCGACGTCAGCAGCGGCCGGCCGAGGCCCACCGCGAGCGCCTGCGCGATCGGGTCGCTGGTCACCCGGATGCCGACCGTGCGGCGCTTGTGGTCGGTGAGCGTGCGCGGCACGCTGCGGGTCGCCGGCACGACGAGCGTGTACGGGCCTGGGAAGATCCGCTGCGCGAGCCGGAACGCGGTCTGCGAGAACATGCCGTACTCCGAGGCGCTCGACAGATCGGGGCAGATCAACGCGAGCCGCTGGTTCTTCTTCATGCCCTTGGCGCGGTAGATCCGCTCGATCGCGTCGCGCGCCTCGATCGCGCAGCCCAGCGCATAGATCGAATCGGTCGGGTAGGCCGCGACGCCGCCGCGGTGCAGGACCTCGACGGCCGCCTCGATCTTGCGCGGCGACGGCGGCCCCCAGCGCTCGATGACCAGGCGCAGCGGCGTGCTCATCGCGTTGCTCCAGGCGGCACGCCGGGCGCACCGAGCGCGGCCAGGCCGCGGAACCCCTTGCCGACCACGTACTGCTCGATCGAGATCTGGCGGCTCGACGCCGGCTTGGCGGTCTTCTGCACGGCGAACCGCGCGCGCACCGCCTCGGTCAGCTTCTTGAAGTCGGGGCCCTGGAACAGCTTGCCGACGAAGTTGCCGCCCGGCGCCAGCACCAGCGTCGCGATCTCGAGCGCGCGCTCGAACAGCGCCTCGGAGCGCGCCTGGTCGACGTGGCGCACGCCGGTGGTGTCGGGCGCCATGTCGCTCAGCACGACGTCGAACGCCGGCAGCTCGCCGAGCAGCTGCGCGACCTCGATCGTCAGGACGTCGCCGACCACGATGCGGGCGCCCGGCGGCGGCCGGTCGAGCGGGGCGCGATCGAGCCCGACCAGCTGCGCCGGCTCGCCGATCCGCTGCCGGGCGTACTGCAGCCACGAGCCCGGCGCGCAGCCGAGATCGAGCACGCGGTGGCCGCCGTCGAAGATCGCGTACTTCGCGTCGATCTCCTCGAGCTTGTAGACCGCGCGCGCGAGGAAGCCTTCGCGTTTCGCCTTCTGGTGAAAGCGATCGCGGCGCGTGCTGCGGTCGTCGAGCTTGTTGGCCATGGCTAAAACGAAAGGCCCGGTCGCTCGTCGCGCCGGGCCGATTGCGAACCGTTCGGAGGAGCTAGCCGCGGCCGGCCGCCGCCTTCTTGGACGCCTTGAGCGGGTTCTTCGAGCGAACCTCTTCCTTGCCGATGCCCTTGCGCTTGTACGCGGTGCGGGTGGCCGCGTTGGTCACGACCACGTAGTCGTTGTTCGAGCCGGGGACCGCGCCGCGCACGAGGATGACGTTGTCCTCGGCCAGGATCCGGAACAGCTGGAGGTTCTGGATCGAGACCTTCTCGTTGCCCATCTGGCCGGCCATGCGCTTGCCCTTGTGCACGCGCTGCGGCGTGAGGCGGCAGCCGATCGATCCGCCGTGGCGGAAGTACTCGTGCGTGCCGTGGGCGCGGGTCATGCCCTTCATGTGGTGCTTCTTGATCACACCCTGATAGCCCTTGCCCTTGCTGGTGCCCTCGACGTCGAGCGGCGCGCTCTCGACGAACACGTCCTTGGGCCCGAGGGCCTGGCCGACGGTGTACTTCGCGACCTCCTCGGCGGGCAGCCGGATCTCGCGGATGAAGCGCTGCGGCTTCATGCCGCTGTCCTTCAGGGCGCCGACCTCGGCCTTGCTGGCGAGCCGCACCGGCTTCTCGTCGAAGCCGAGCACGACGGCGGTGTAGCCGTCGCGCTCCTGCGTGCGGGTGCCGACCACGTGGCACGGACCCGCCTGGATCACGGTGACCGGGACGGCCTCGCCGTCATCCGAGAACACCTGGGTCATACCGATCTTCTTGCCTAAGAGGCCGATCTTGAGTGCCATGGCAACAGCTCCTACGTAACCGAAACGAGGGGAGTTTCTATACCCGTCGCGCAGTTCTGCGTCAAGCCGCCGGCAAGCGGAACACCCGGCAGGCATTCTCCGCCGTCGCCTGCGCTAACTCCTCGAAAGTCATGCCGGAGGCCTTCGCGACGACCTCGGCGGTGTGGGTGAGGAACGCCGGCTCGTTGCGCTTTCCTCGCCGGGGGATCGGAGCGAGGTAGGGGCAGTCGGTCTCGATCAGCAGCCGGTCCCGGGGGACCAGGGGCACCGCGTCGCGCAGCGGCTGGGCCGTCTTGTACGTCACGATCCCCGAGAACGAGACGTAGTAGCCGAGCGCGGCGTAGGCCCGCGCGTCGTCGGGCGTGCCGGTGAAGCAGTGGATCACGCACTCCGTGACGCCGCCGGCCGTGAGGATCGCGCGGGCGTCGTCGTGCGCGTCGCGGATGTGGCAGACCACCGGCTTGCCGGCCTCGCGCGCCAGCTCGATGAACCGCGCGAACGCCGCCTGCTGCAGCTCGCGCGGCGAGTGATCGTAATAGTAGTCGAGCCCGGTCTCGCCGATCGCGACGACGCGCGGGTGCCGCGCCAGCCGCTCGTGCACCGCCCACCAGGCGGGCGTCATGTGCTGGACGTCGTGCGGGTGGGTCGCCACCGTCGCCCAGATGTCCGGATCGCGCTCGGCGAGGGCGACCGCGCGCTCCGCGCTCTCGGGCTCGCCGACCGCGCCGATCACGATGATGCGCTGGACGCCGGCCGCGCGCGCGCGGGCGAGCACCTCGGCGCGGTCGTCGTCGAACTCCTTGCCGTCGACGTGGGCGTGCGAGTCGATCAGCATCACTCTGCTCCCTTGGCGCTGGGTGCGTCGCCGGCGCCGCGCTCCTCGATCGCGCGGAGCGCCGCCGCGATCGCCTCGAGCAGCTCGGCGCCCTTGCCGGTCTTCGCGAGCTTCTCGAGCGGCGCGGTCGCCCAGGCGCCTCCGACCTCGCCGAGTTGCTCGACGGCGATGCCGCGCACGTGCGTCTTGCGCGCGGACAGCGCGGCGAGCAGCACCCGGCGCGCGGCATCGTGGTGCGCGC
>Ga0137459_1000290_pt1 | contig 18464 bp, 37 predicted proteins | sample EasRivERMGT700_2_FD_104908 | JGI IMG/M metagenome (GOLD analysis project Ga0137459, IMG submission 104908) | Soil microbial communities from meander-bound floodplain in the East River, Colorado, USA - East River MetaG ERMGT700_2 | ecosystem: Environmental > Terrestrial > Soil > Floodplain ...
ATGTTGTGGATATCCAGAGGAAGATTGCGAAACATATAATTCGCCCGGAATTTCTGCCGCAATTGGAAGTAAAGTAAATGTTGAGCCATTTCAAAGAAAAGATGTAAAAGAAGTCTTGTATAAAAGAGATGGTGAAAATGATGGGCCTGATTGGTTAGGCGTATTTATTTTATACGATGGACGTTTTGCATTTTTATGTGCCGGATGCGATTATACAGGATGGGACTGTCAGAGCAGTGGGTATGCAATTGTATCACATAGTTTAGAACATTTGTGGCAATTTGGAATAGGTGAATCTGAGCGTTATGCTTTAGAAGAAGCAATAATAAAAGAGATAATAGAATGATCAAAAGATCGCTTAAGGAAACGAAAAGGGGCTGGTTTATATCTGGTTTTCTTGAATCAATATATAAATCTAATTTTGAAACTGGAATAAAACGTTATAAGGCTGGCGACTCTGAAAACTCACACCATCATAGGATTTCAGACGAAATAACTGTAATTGTATCTGGTCGAGTTAGAATGAATGGAATTGAATATATTGAAGATGATATTATAATTATTGAAAAAAATGAAAGTACAGATTTTATGGCAATAGAGGATTCTATAACGTGTGTGGTAAAACCGATATATTCTGATAATGACAAGTACGAAGATTAAAATGTTAACTAAATACGAAATATCAAATATATTAATTAATCATTTTTATCATGATAATTTTATAAATGGTATGGGAATCGGAATATATGTATACATTTATACAGTAAGCATTCCGGCATCGTTTGAAATAAATAAAACATTAGAAAAATTATTTATGAATACGGAAGATAGAAAACAAATTAAAATCCAAATTATAGGAAAAATTAAATAATCATGAAATTCAAATTAAACCAATATGTATATTTTCCGTTCGGTAAAATTGAATACATAGAATATATAGTAACTGACTTTCAACCAACCGGAACGAGTTTTATGTATACTGTATATGATTATGTGACTAAAAATCATAAACAAATATCTGAAGAAAATTTGCTTTCCGCCGAAGAAATAAAATTTAAACCTGAAAAAGATCAGGTGCTGGTTGACTTTCTTGAGTTTTGTCCTTATCTTCAATAGGATGGAAGAAGCAAAAAAATCTTTTTGTAGGGCTGTTGTCTCTACCATTTGAGGATAAAATGATTATTCATGTAGATGGTGATATATTTTGGACTGGTGCAGATTATATATGCCATCAGGTAAACTGTTCGAGCCAAGGTGGGGCTGCCGGTATTGCCCGTGTAATATTTGATAAATATCCTTATTCTGATTGTTATTTAGATAGAACAGAAAAATCTATTCCTGGAACAATTCAGATATGTGGAGATAAATTAATTAATCGTGGAATTATAAATATGTTTTCGCAATATTATCCAGGGTCCGTTAAAGAGCTTTCGACAAATGATAATGAAAATTTGCGCAAAAAATGGTTTCATGAATGCTTGACGGAAATAGCAAAGTTAGAGTTTGGATCCATTGCCCTACCAGACCATATAGGTTGCAATATTGCTGGAGGCGATTGGAATTGGTATCTGAAACAAATTGAAAAATTCGCTGATTATGTTGAAAAGAAACAGAGTGCTAAAGTTTTAATCTATAAACTTCCTGGAAAATAATGGAGCCAATATATTTTATAATTGAAAAATACACATCTACAATTGGCATTTGGATTGAGGTTGATGGTTCGATCCGTCCTAATACCAAAGAGGCCGCACTTCAGGCAGCTTTAAAGATGAAAAATGATTTTTTAAAAACAAGAAAAGATCATGAAAAAACTGTGCAATTCAGTATAGTTCCTGTATATAATTCGAAAGGAACAAGGTTGGTTGTTGAAGATAATGCTTGAATTTATATTAAAAATATTAATAATATCATTAGCAACGGCAGCAATATCATATACTGTTACAAAATCTAATATATTTTTGCCAATCAGAAAAAAGAAGAATTGGTATATATTACAATGTCCTTATTGTTTAAGTCATTGGGTGAGTTTTATATTTGTTATATTTAGCGGACTGAAATTATTTGATAATTTGTTTTTTGATATAATTATATTTACATTTGCTGTAATTACTTTATCATCTATTTTTATTGGAAAAATTTATAATACATATGAGTTTATGACGAATAATGACTAACATATGCGTTATAACTATCTAAAATTTTATTAAATTGTTTCATCTCAGCATCAGTAAATATATTTTTAAAGTTAGTGGATACATCAAGTTTAGCCCACCCTTTCAGATCATTATCAACCTGTCCACCAGAAAGAATAATATCTAAAACCTGTAGTGCTTTTTGTCCCGGCTCTTTCCAACCTGGCCAAGGATGTTTTTCAGCATCTTGAATTTTAGTTTTATAAAAAGAAGCTTGTTGTTTAATTTCATTAAAAGAAAGGGTTGATTCTCCTGGATTTAATATTTGGGCTTTTTTGTAATAAGCGTCCAATAGAATTTCAAATTTTTCAATATACATTTATGAAAACCTCTATTATATATTAAATTAATACATTAAGCCACTAATTATTTAGTATATAATTGGATGGCAAAATCCAAAAAAAATAAACGATTTAATAAAAAAAATGCTACCCGCCGAGAAATTAAGAAAAAAGCTGTTGAGTTAAAGGGTGGAAAATGTGAGGTTTGTGGTTATAATAAATGCTTGGCGGCTTTAACATTTCACCATATAAATCCAGATGAAAAATCTTTTGGAATATCAGATAAGGGTCATGAAAGAGGAATCGAGGCTGTTATTAAAGAAATCAAGGTTTGCCTTCTTTTGTGCAATCGTTGTCATGTGGAGTATCACGAAGGTTTATTAGATTTAGGTAAATTTATTAAATAAAGAGCAGGAGAGTCAATAATCATTAAATAAAATTAAGGAATTGTGCGAAGAGAACTAACCACTTTCTTTTGATCAGTTTAAAATATTGTACTAGACACCGGGCCATGAACGAAAGTTCATGGCCGCAGAATAAGGAAATCATACAACATTTTGGTAAGTTGTTAAAACATGTTAAGGATGTTTCGCTAGTCTTTTTCCTCTGTGGTTTCTGTATGTCGAAGCGAGTTGGACAAGTCCCGTAAGGGAATTTACGTTAGAGAAATAAAAAAGTGGTACCAGTAATAAGCAAAGAAAACAAACCATTAATGCCTTGCTCGGAGAAACGAGCAAGGCTAATGATGGATAGGAAGGAAGCTAAAGCATATTGGCAGAAGGGAATATTTTGTATAAAGCTGTGCAAAGAAGTTAAAGATCCTAAATTTCAAGCAGTAGCATTAGGAATAGATCCGGGAAGTAAAAGAGAAGGATATACCGTTGCTACAGAGAAACATGTGGTTCTTAATATTACTACGAATACCAAAGATTGGGTTAAGAAACATGTTGAAACTCGTAGAAGTTTGAGAAATGCAAGAAGACATAGAAACTGTCCATATAGAAAATCTAAAAATAACAGATCTTCATTTAAAATAAAAAATAAAACACCACCATCAACAAAAACGAGGTGGTTAACAAAAATAAATATAATAAAATATCTACAAAAAATATTACCAATAACCATTATTAATATTGAAGATATCAAAGCAAAAACTAAAAAAGGACAAAAAGAATGGAATACATCATTTTCACCATTACAAAGTGGCAAAAAATTATTTTATGAAGAAATATTGATATTAAATATTAAACTTATTAAAACACTTGGCTTTAACACACATTTACATAGGATATCAAGAAACTTTATTAAAGATAAGAAAAATAAATTAGACTATAGATGGGAAGTTCATAATGTTGATAGTCATTCTTTATGCGAAATAGCTTTTAAAAAGAATATTATTCCATTTAAATCTGTCTACAAAATAGAATTTATAAAATATTTTAGAAGACAATTGCATGTCATTAGCCCTATCACTGGTAATTTTAGAAAAGAATTTGGTAAAACTATATCATTACAAATTCCTAAAGGATCAGTTGTTATTTATAAAAATAAATTATGCTATATAGGTGGAACAAGTAAAAATAAAATATCTATATATAATATAATTTCAGCAGAAAGACTTGGGCAATGTATAAAAAAAGAAAATATAAATGTATTATACAAACAAAACAGAAGAGTTCAATATTTATCTATTAATAATAAGTGGAAAAGTTTAAATATTTTTCTTCAAAAAAAGAAAGATGTCAAGTGGAAATAATATTTTATGATGAAACAACTTTTAAAAATGAAATATTTAATGCAAAAAAATATTTCAGTTGCAGTAAAACCCGTATGAATTTTAAAATTAATGACTTAATTATTCCAAGATATACCGCTTTACCAAATTATAAAAATTTGGAATCCGATATCAATTATGTTGGCGCAAAAATGATAAATACATATAATCAACATTTATATGTTGCTGATCTTCAAAATTGGGTGGAAGATTTAAAAGATATTACTCCTAAAACGTGGAGAAATGTTTGTGATATTCCTGATAATGGTCCATTCGTTTTAAAAGGAGAAACTAACTCTAAAAAACATTATTGGAAAGAACTCATGTTTGCTCCAAATAAAAAGAGAGCTATTGAAATTGACGGATTGCTTCGTAGTGATTCAATGCTTCAATATCAAAACATTTATGTGAGAGAATATGTTAAACTTAAAACATATATGATTGGTCTACAAGATTTACCTATTACAAAAGAATTTAGGTTTTTCTTCTACAAAGATAAAATATTGAGTGGTGGTTACTATTGGAGTTCTCACTCAGAAGAATTGAAAGAGACTGGAATTTATCCAGATGTAAATGATGTGCCTATTTCATTTTTAAATAAAATAGCAGAAAAAGTTAAATATAATATAAACTTTTGGGTTGTCGATGTTGCGGAAACTGAGTCAGGAGAATGGATAGTAATTGAACTGAATGATGGTCAGATGTCAGGTATATCCGACAATGAACCAGATAACATATACAGAAGTTTATATTCTGCCATAAATGCCTAACAATATTAAAACATTAAAAAACTATTTATTAAATAGAAAATCATGTCCCAAATGTTTTAAAAATAATATTGTTACGTTTTCATCACCAGGTAGGATGGCACCAACGTTTAATAAGCCGGTTTATTTAATTGTAAAATCTATGAACTCTATGAACGATAATAGACAGTTTAATACAATTAGAAACCAAAAAATAATTTTTTATAGAAAAAGAAGTGTTGCCATAAAAGGTATATCACATGGAGCTTATGATATGATAGAGATATTTTGTCCAAATTGTTATTATGAATGTGATGTGTATGTGAGTAATTCAATTGAAAAGTAATATTAATACTCATAACTGGGTGATTGATTGTGATCTTTCTTATAAAGAAAGAAAATATATTTGTACTAGATGTGGTGAGATCGGATACAAACGTTCATATGAAATAAAGAAGAACTGGTGCCTGAGTTTTGTATAAAAACTGTCTTCTTTCTTCGTTCTGGTTAACCTGTGAAGAAAATATAATTAAAAGTATAATAGAATGAATGTTGGTATTTTAGGAATCATAGCCACATTATTATTAATAAGTAGTTCTATACCTCAAGTTTGGATGTGTTATAGAAATGGACACGCTAATGGTATTTCAGCCGGAATGCTTTGGTTATGGTTTTCTGGAATGTTATTGATGGGAATTTATGTGACTATGACTCGCGGAGGGGATTTGGTATTGTTCTCAAATTATGGGATAAATATATGTATGATTTTGATTATTTTAAAATTTAAATACTTTCCAGAACAACCTGGTAATTTTGTGCTATATAAAAGGTTAAAGAAAATGTTCAATTCGTAGATATATTCAATACGTGGTCCTCCAACTAAATTAGATTGTGACAAAAATGTGCAATTTAATTTTAAAGGAGTTTACATGTTAGCATTAAAAAAAATATTTGTATGGGTTACAGGTCAATCAAACAGTGAACAGAAAGAGCTTGAAAAGTTTGAGTTTCAAGATAAAATAAACAAAGAAAGTTATTTAAATTTAAAGAATAACATGAAGTCTTTTTCTTTAGCTGCAAAAGCGATAAGGCAGGAAGCTTCTAAAAGTCATGGGCAAGTTCGCCATAACTTGCGAGAAATTAAAAAGAATGTAGGACAATATGCACGAATTGAACACATTGCACTTTCATTTTTGCGTGGCAGACTTTATAGCGAATGTGAAAAAAACGTTAAAAATGGTATTACTTCAGTACAATTACAAAAACATTTAAATGTTTGGCAATTGAATTATAAATATTCAATATCAAAACAGTACCAGGATGATCTCAATAGATTTTTCGGAATTGTGGATGGTGAATGATATGTCGTAGATGGACAAATTATATGTGGTTGTTCGGAGTGATATTTTGCCTGGAGAACAAGTTGCCCAAAGTAATCATGCTGTTATCAGGTGGTGTTTAGAACATATTGAACTGACTCAAAATTGGTTAAATACTTCGGAGATCATTGTTTGTTTGGGTATTAAAAACGAAGAAGAATTAATAAAACTAATCCAAAGAGCAGAACAAAAAGAAATAAAATATTCTATTTTTCGAGAACCTGATATGAATAATGAACTAACATCAGTCGTATTTGAGCCTGGTGAAAATAGTAAAAAGCTGTGTAGTAATTTAGGTTTAGTATTAAGAAATTTGAAATAATTTTCAGCCTTTATAGCTCAATTTGTAGAGCGGATTTCTCTAAAAAATCAGGTTGCCAGTGCGAGTCTGGCTAAAGGCGCAAATTTTATTTTTTACTGTATTTTTTAATTCTATTTAACACTGATTGATAACTTACTCCTAATTTCTTGCTAACCTGATTTACATTTGTTTCATCTACCATTTTAATAAGTTCATCTATTTCTGGCCAATCTATTTTTGTTTTTAATAAATGTTTTTTATTGGAACATTCCGAACAATATTCAGATCTTTTATCCATAAAATTAGAACAATTTTTTTCAGGACATAAAACTGAACGTCTTCTAGATCTTATATATGTTTTTTTCTCATCAGATGAATTATATTTTTTTATTGTATTTTTGCCGGCATATGTGTTTGTTTGAGAGTGGCAGTTGGGACAAAGTAATCTTAAATTTTCTAATCTGTTATCAGTGTTAATGCCATTAATATGATCAAGTTGTAATGTTAAATCGGCATTCAACCATTTTGATATTTTGCATATCAAACATTCATAAATTAATAAATTTTCTTTTATTAATCTGTTTTTAAGGTCTGTATTGTTTTTGCACTTACTATTTATAATTAATATTTCGGAAAGTTTCCTTTGTCGAGTTAATGTTTTCCCCAAATTAGAACCATTTCCTAACCAATGAGTGATGTCAATTTGTAAATCAGAAATTAAATTTTTAAATTTTATATAATTTGTAGTATTAGTTGAAAGTTCAAGTTTTCGTAAAGTTTCGGCCATAGAAATGCTTTCTTTTATAGCCCATCTTAATTTTTCTTCATCATATTTTTTAACCATTTTTATTCCAATTAAACTACATAGTTTTTCTTTTGTGTGAAACACATCATAATGAAATAATATTCATAGAAAATAATAAATGTTAATAAAAATGTTTAAGTCAAAAATTCATAGGGCTAAAATAACAGAAGCTAACTTGAATTATGAAGGATCAATTCAAGTTGACGGATTATTACTTGATCAGGCTCAAATAAGATCTCACGAATGTGTTCACGTTTGGAACTTAAATAATGGAGAAAGACTTACAACTTATGCTTTGCGCGGTCCAGAAGGTTCAGGATGTATATCTTTAAATGGCGCCGCAAGTAGGTTAGCTCAGGTAGGTGATTTGGTTATTATTACTACATTTGCTGACATGACAAATTCTGAAGCTCAAGAATTTAAACCAACCGTTGTATTGGTTGATGAAAACAATAAGGTTAAACTTATAAGTAATTTTTCCGGGAGAGATGATGGGTGAATTAAAAACGTTTGAAGATTTATATTATTTTTTAGAAGAAGATTTTGGAAGTTTTGCATTATTCGGACATACTTTTTATCCGGATGAAACCTCAAGAGATTCAACGTGGTTTCATATTTATAATTATTATGAATGTAATAAGTGCGAATTACGTGTTGAAAATTATAATGGAAATATAATTATGTTTGAAACCAATACAGGTACAGAGATTGATAAAAAATTATTATTAGTCAATAACTTGCCAACGTGCGAAAAGCGATGTAACGAAAAAATAATTAAAGAAATTATAGAATAAAATGGAAGATATTGACTTAACACCACTGCCGATCTCAAGAGACTCTGTTGAAATAAACGCAAAGTGGTATTTTAAATATCATGTAATATTTGCTTTAGGAATATTATTGGGAATGTTGTTTAATTTATGTATTAGTGCTATTATTAATTTAACAATAAATCCTGGATTGAGTCGTGAAATATTTTTGACGTGGCAAAAGATTCCGGTTAATGTCTGGATAAGCATTGTGTCATTCGTATTATTTATAATTGTTATATATTATTTTAAATTGTTTAAAAATGTCAAGTAATATTAAAAACACACATACATTTAGCATAAATGTTAATGAAAGTAAAGGGCTTATAGCAATACAATGTTTAAAATGTGATAAGTATTTTAACTTTGTAGACGGCAAATATTCGAAATGGAATTATAAACTAAGTTGTGATGAATTAATTATAAGAGAAATCATAGAATGATATATAATACTTATAATCATGAATTGGAGGCGTCTGAACGAGATCGGCCGAAAAACTACACCGTTTTTGTTAAATGTAAAAAGTGTTTGAACGAATTTATTTATTATAAAATTACAAAGCATCTTTATTTTTGGGACACAAGTTCAGGAGATGCGATATCAAAATTAACATGTGAAGAATTAATTATAAAGAATATAATAGAATGATTACCATTGGTTTTAGTGGCCACAGAGATTATAATAAAAATCATTATAACCATATTTATATTGAAACAGAAAAAGTTTTAAAAGAAATCAGGCCTGACAAAGTAATATCTGGTTTAGCAATTGGATATGATCAATTGGCAGCTGTAATTGCATTTAGAAATAATATACCTGTTATTGGAGCTATACCGTTTATTGGACAAGAAAAGATTTGGCCAGAAAACGCTCAAGAAACATATAGGAAAATTATTGCAAAATGCGCTGAAGCCGTTATAGTGTCAGGTGGTGGTTACGAAGTTTGGAAGTTAATGAAAAGAAACGAATACATTGTAGATAATTCAGATATAATTCTTACATATTTTTCCGGAGTCGCTTCTGGGACAAAACACTGCTTAGATTATGCTGGCAAATTAAACAAACAAATAATAAATATTTATCCGGGAAGAGCATTATAGAATGATTAAATTAACTGTATATTGTGATAAGCCGGGATGTAATGTTTCACAAGAAGTATATTTTGGAAGTGAAAAAGAAACATTTAAAGATTTTTTAGATCATATAAAATCAAATGGGTGGAAAATTGATGGCGGTCCGGATCAAAAATCATTTGAAATAACCTGCATGCATTCTCACGAAAATGAATAAATAAAAGCATTTTGGCCCAGCAATCGCACTGCTATTATAAACACATATTCTTGTATGTGTGCCCAGAAAAAAATCGGAGTTCCTGATAAAACACAAATTCAGGACAAAATATTAGAATTTTGCATGGAGGCAATAACCAATAATATAAAATTTTGTAAAAAATTAAAACATGGTGGAAATTTAAAGTGGAAAAATAATAAGTGGCATGTTAAAAGCACCATATTACACCCAGTAGATGTTATTATTTATTATAGCAAAACTAATTTTATTCCAAAAATTAAAAAACCAATTCATTCAGAATATTCAAAATGTAAAATTGCGGCAAATGTACTTGGTGTTCATTATGAATGGATATCGGGATTTATAACAGGTTTCTGGGGTATAAATAATAGTATTCATGATGTGTTTAAAAGAAAAACTGATATAGGACAACAGGCAAGAGATGGTAAAGAGGTTGGAATATATCTACACGATATATTATTAAAAGAATTTATTAAGGTATCCGAAGAATCATTTAATGATCATGAATGGAAACAAATAACCAAAGATTGTAAAAAATGTTATTTGTGTGAAATTATAGGGTATAAAAAAGATAATTGTTATGTTAATTCAGATTTAAATTGCGGAGCTGGGTGTGCTAAACTTATAATTTGAAAGGAAAATATTTTGTCAGAAAATATTGAAACTAGTGGAAGTGAATCTATCGTTTTATCAACAAATAACAAAAATGACGCACTAACATTGCGAGCTGATTTAATGAAGAATTTTGAGAAATTATGGGTATATGTATATAATTATAATAACGAATTGTTTGATGTAAAAGTTGCGAACAACTGGGGAGCAAAACTCGAAGTTAAGGTTATTAAAGAAATAGAAAAATTTGTTTCTGAAAAGAATTTTGCGCAAATGTCTGTGACTAAGAAAAAATCTGTTAAAAAAGAAAAAGCAGATTAATCATATTATGTATAATGTTATTTGTTGCGGAGGCTCACAAGCTGAGATGATATTAATAGAGAAAAAATATGATATTGATTTATGTTTAAATATATTTAAAAAATATTGCAGATATAAATGGATATCATATGGCGGTGATGATAATATAAAAATAATAACAAATTCAACATTTAATAATGATGATTGGGATATATTGTCAAAATTATATAATGATAGGATTACTTATTTAAATAACCATCACTGCATGAGACCAATTCATTATTGGTATTGTGAACGATATGATAAAGAAAAACAAGAAAGATTCATATTAGGACTTGATCAAAAAGAGATAGATTTATTGTTCAGTTATTGGGATAATAATGCGTTTATAGACAGTGTAGCACAATTAGCTAAAGGAAAAATAACTGAAATTATTAATAATAAACTTATAAAAGACATTATAGAATAGTTTGCCATATAATTATGAATGTTTGCGGATATTTAGAATATGCCTGTGATTTGTTTTTAAGAGAGGCTAAAAAGAAAAAACGGCCTATGTGGAAAAATAAACCAAAAGGTTGGGATGCCGGATCAGTTCATCAATATACAGACAGTCTTATTGGTAATGAAAAACATCCATTCACTAAATGTATAGAAAAGATGAAAAATAAGATAGATGATCCAGAAGCTTTTTGTGGCAAAACAAAAGCTATACTAAATGACAGCAAAAAAAGTAATTAAAGGTCGAGTGGCCGGCTTAGCAATCCTTTGATATTGAACAAAAGGATTTTTATGCTTATTCCGAAAATTCTGAAGAAAATTATTAAAATATTAAATCTGAAACACAGAGTTATTTATAGACGGTTTGGAGAGCCATATTTAACACGATATTATATTTTTCGTAAACCGAAAAAATGGATGCCAAGTATTTATATTCATTGTTTTCATAGTAGTGATGAAGACGCTGAACTACATAATCATCCCTGGCACAGTTCATTATCGCTGATTTTATCCGGTTCATATAAAGAAGAATATCGTACAAAAAATGATATAGTGAAAAATAGGATATTCAATCCTGGAAGATTGAATTTTATAAAAGCTGGAAAGTTTCATCGTGTTGATTTATTAAATAATGAAGTTTGGACTTTGTTTATATCTGGATCGAAAATGCAAAGTTGGGGTTTTTGGAATAGAGAAACTAAAGAGTACTGGCCACAAGAAGATCATGAAAAGCGTAAAAATATAATTAAAACGAATAATTCATCTGCATAAATTCTTATATTACTGTAATGGTAAAAAACAATTCAAATATTGATGAGTTTAGAAAAATGGCTGATTTATTATCCGATTTATCAAAGGATTATAAATACAGGGGGTACTCAGATATTGCTGAATATTTAATGACTATTGTGATCGAACTACACGATGCGGCCAGGCTACGTGAAAATGGTAATAATGTCACATATTTACGGAGTATAAAACATGACTAATGAATATTTTAAAGCCGCTAATGAGGTAATGGAACTTGCCGGACAGTGTGAAGATTTAGAAGTTGCTAATATTTTAAAAGCCGGATCTTCGCGTATATTTGATTTAGCCAGATCTCATGGTGGAATTTTAAAGCCCGTCGAATTGACAGAAGAAATGCCTGAAGAAGAAGTTTTTACCGGCACAGAGTAATAAGAATTATTTAGCATAGCAAGAAAGTATAGTTTATGTTTATATTTAAAAACGAAGCGGAACAGATCTATTCATTATGTTTTGATGACCCTTATAAATTAGCAATGACATTTTTGCGATGTCAAGAATATTATGAAAGTGAAAATCCGAAGTTTTACCGCAAAAAATTTACAATTATACAATATATGGATTGGTATTTTAAAAAATCAGGATCATTTGAATATCATTTGGACTGGAGTGGTTTTAATTTTTCTTCAACAATTGTGGACGAAGTTAATAGGTTGGGTATAGATGATATAAACCATTATGATTTATTATTAAAAAGTATAACAGAGATGGCAAAATCAGATGCTAATAATGATCGGATTTATTTAATAGGGTATAAAAAGGGCAACAAGGGGACTTTGCGTCACGAAATTGCTCACGGTAGATTTTATGTAAACGGGGAATATCGTGTTAAAATAGAAAATTTATTTGCAAAACTGCCCATAGATTTACAAAATAAATTATATGATTCAATGATGAAAGCTGGATACGCACAAAGTTCTTGTGTTGATGAATTCCAGGCTTACGCAATAACAAATAATGAGAGACGATTTTGGACGGAAAAGAAAACGCCGGAATTACAGGAGTTTTTTGACAATATTAGAAAGACTTATAAAGAATTTTACCCAGAATAATTTCGCATTATTTCGTGGAACAAAAAGAGTTTAAATTTTGTAATTATCCAGGCTGTCAAGAGCATGCCAATCCTATTTTTAAGGATGAAAAGCATGGAGGAATATATTGTGTTTCGCATTGTTTCAGATGCGGTGGATGTAGTGAATTACATGGAAAACAAGAGGAAACAGATTTAGACATTGGTTCACAATTCACTCCACAAAAAAGAAAATTTTGTAAAGACTGTTTTGATTCAAATACAATGATGCAATGTCCTAATTGTAGGGAAGTTATTGCAAAAGAAGAATTTCTCGAACCACAAAACGGCAACACATATAGTATGAAGAATGGCGGTTGTAAAAATTGTGCTTACAAATGTTCTTCATGCGATAAAATAGTAAATAAAGATACTAAATATTGTTTTGAAGATCAGTGTTATTGTGAAGATTGTTTTTATGAATTATTTCATTATTGTGAAGAGTGTAATGATTATGTTACACAGGAAGATATGATTTATATAGATAAAGAACAGCTTGCAATGTGCTCTTCCTGCTATAAACAAGAATATACAAAATGTTATGAATGTGACAAAGAAGTAAGAAAAGATGATGCTGAAAAATATGATGATGAATATTATTGTGATAAATGTATTAATTTAGCAAAAACAAATCAGCACAAAAAACTTACGGATAAATTACCAAGTTTTACATATACATCAAAAGATAAATATTTAAATCAACTTCAAAAACTATTACCAATATCTGTTAAAAAACTTAAAACACAATATCCGTTTGTTGTGGCAGGATTAAGTGATTTAATATCTTTCTCTAAAGGCAAAGATTTAACAGATGAGATGGTATATAATTATAGGGTCTTTTTAGATCCGGAAAATTTCCCAGTTAAATATCAAACATGGGACGGATTGCAAAGGTCAATAGATAATTCTCCAGATAAACCGGAAAAAGAACAATTGGTTTTAATTATTGAGGCTGGTAAAAATATGGCTAAGAAATTAGGACTGAATGATCCATTGTCTTGGTTGTTTTCATCTATAAATTCTGTTTCTGAAAATTCAGGACACCCATCAACTCCAGAAATGATTGGATGGGCACGATTAGAACTTGATCCAAACGGCGAATATATTTTAGTTGATGAAATTCAGTCAGATCATTTAAATGCAGCACACTCATTAAAGAACAGCAATAGTGAAGAAATAAGAAAAATTCAAGAAACAATTAAAACTAATTTTCACTTAAATGATGAACAGTTTAAAGTTGTATTAAATGAATATTATAATTTGTTAAAAGAATTTCCACAGATAGCAAACCAAGCGATTACAAAGTTTGCCAAGGAAAATGTGTTTAAAAAAATCTATTGGCATACGTACGAAAGTGGCAAAAAGCTTAAACAAAACGATCCACCAAAATCATTATATACAAAGTTACCAAAAGAGCATGGCTATAATGAAACGGAAAATAGACCATTTAATCTTCCTGGCAAATTTTTCGAGCGTGAGGCTAGGGTTAACTACTTAAAAAGGCTGACGAAGGATTCGAAATGCCCCGAGAAAACAATGTTGTCTGGCAAATTATAGATGCTTGTAATGAAATTGCGAATTACTTAAAAACAAGTAATTTAAGTGAAATATCAAAATATACTGGAGATAAAAATCTTCACAATGAAAATATTAGAGTTGCGGATAAAACTGCAAATGATATTTTTATAAAACATATGATGAACGGCGGGAATTGTTTTGGTATGGTATCTGAAGAGCTTGATGAACCCTTGTTTTTTGATAGTGGCAAAAATAGTAATGAAATTGTCGTAGTTGATCCTTTAGACGGTTCTGCAAACGTTGGTCTTGGACTGCCAGTAGGAACTATATTTGGTGTTTATGGTGTTTATGGTATTCCAAATAGTAAAGAAAAAACAAAAGATATATTTCTGCAACCGGCAAGGAAACTTCGATATGCCGGATATACTTTATATGGAAGTCAAACAATTCATATTCACTGCAATGGTGGAAAAACATTTCAGACCACACAAGATTTGTCAACATGGAATATAAGAAAATCACAAGAAGATTCATTTCCTAATATAAAATGCCCCGAATCATTATTATCTAAAACGCAGAATTATGCTATTAATGATGGCAATTATAATTATTGGTCTGATGAAGTTAAAAATTGGCGAGATAACATAATTAATACGGGCAGATATAGCACACGTTATTCCGGTTCATTGGTTGCTGATGCTCATAGAATTTTGATGGAAGGTGGTATTTTTTCTTACCCTAAAGATAGTAAGAATAAAAATGGTAAATTGAGATTGTTGTATGAATGCAATCGAATGTCATTTATATTTGAAAAAGCTGGTGGATTTGGAAATACATATAATATTGTCCCCAATGACATACATCAGAAAAGTGAATTAGTTTTAGGCTCAAGAGATTTGTGTTCGACTTTTCCGGCAGGCTAATAAATGTATATTATAACACGTGAAAGAATGTCTAAATACACGAAAATTGTATTTACTAATATTATTGAAAAATATGAACCATTACTGGATCTGCTTGAAGACATTTCTGTGGGTATTGTTTCGGGAGATATTAGATGGTTGAAAGATAATAGAAAATCTAACACATGTGAATTAAAGGAATTATTGCAACCTTCAACATTGTTTGTTGGTTGGATAAAAAATCCAGAAAACAAATTATCTTGGGATATTCCTTATTCGAATAGATACACATTCCAAAACACGGTTAAAACGTATGCTGCCAATATAGCATTCAAAATAGATAAAGATAAATATAATTTATTGATGGAATTATGGGCAGATCATGAAAAACCAAGAGATTCTTTCAAAAAGAAATTAGACCAGAACAGAATTGAACTTAATATACATTATTATAATATTATTAAAAAATCAGATTATTTATCATTATTGGATATTCACAGTATAATAACTTAAAGGAAATAAATGAAATTAAAATTGGTAACAGTTACGGGTGCGGACGATTCAATTGACCCGATAGAAATATTAAATATTGCAGCGGAGTATCCATTTGTCGAATTTGGAATTTTGCTGTCGAAGAATTCAATGGGAAAAAGTAGATTTCCTTCACTACAGTGGATGAAAGAATTAAATCAATTAAGTGGAAAATTCATTGATATAAATTTTTCCGGGCATCTTTGTGGTGGCTGGATGAGAAATCTTATGGCTACTGGTGATATATCATTTATCAGTGAAATTCCTCTTTGGGACCAGTTTAAACGTGTTCAATTAAATTTTCATGCAGAAAAGACGGAAATGTCAACTGAGGCTTTTGAATCATTAAGAAATCAAACATGGAAACACAAGAAACATTTTATTGTACAAATGGATAATGTTAACAATAAACTATATGAGAGAATGCTTTTTGGTGGAATATCAGCGGAACCATTATTTGATGTTTCTCATGGTGCTGGAATTGTTCCTAATGAGTGGCCAGAAGTAATTCCATCAGTTAACCCACATGCTTTCAGAGGGTATGCCGGTGGACTTTCTCCGACTAATTTAGCTGATGAATTAGAAAAAATAGATAAGATTGTTGGTGAAGATCAGATATGGATCGATATGGAGACGAAGATCAGATCTGATAATGACAAGCTGTTTGATTTAGATAAAGTTAAAAAATGTTTAGAAATAACAAAAAGATATATTTAAAACATCATTTTCCGGTCATAAACTCCGAGATATATTGTAGATGTTCAGTATGTGGAATTAGTTATTATACGTGGTTTGATTCGATGAGAATTAAAATAGCAAAATATCATGTTTAACAGAAAATGAAGCGATTATTAAAAATATTATTGAATAAAATGTTGATTAAAAAATACAGAAAACACAAATGGGACGATAGTTTTGTTGGAAATAGAAAATGTAGTATTTGCAATATTAGTTACGTCTGGTTTTATATGGTTTATAATAAAGAACAATGTTTAACCGAAGAAGAAAAGATAATTAAGGATATTATAGAATGAATATAGTTTATGCTTTAGAAGATTTGTCTCAAATTAAGTTTCCTACGCTTGCACTTATCGGCCCCACACCCCGGACTCCAGACGTTAAATCTTGGCGTCCATCTTTTATTAAAGCTTTACAAAATTTTAATTTTAAAGGAACTGTTCTTGTTCCGGAGACCAGTGATGGAAGTTGGAAACAAAATTATGATACTCAAATTGAATGGGAACATGAAATGTTGGAAAAAGCTGATTTACTTTTATTTTGGATGCCAAGAGAAATGAAAACTATGCCAGGTTTGGTTAGTAATATCGAATGGGGTATGTATATAAAATCGGGTAAAATTTTATATGGTCGTCCAGTTGAAAGTGTAAAAAATAGTTATTTAGATTATACTTATAAAAAGTTTTGTAATAAAACCCCATATAACAACATTTACGACCTTGCTAAAAATGCCATAAAATTTTTAGATGAAAGAGTTACACCATGTCAAACGGCAACAGAGGCATTAAAGGCTGTATTTTTGCGAGAAGAAAATTTAACATTATCACAAGTGAAAACTGCATTATTTGTAGAAACATCATTTGCTGAAGATCAAATTTTGCAAGGTTTATCCGACTTACATACTCGGCAATTTATACGTTATAATTTTGTATCAGGTAATTTTTATTTGAACAAAGAAAAAATAATACAGGACATAATCGAATGAAAAAACAAATAATTAAAAATATATTATTCATAATTAGCGGGGCTTTAGCCGGATTATTGATATCATATATTATATCATTTATAAGCATAAGATGACAAAATTTGATAAAGAGTTTTTTGATAAATTTCCACTTTTATATAAAAATTGTAATTTTATAGGTTGTGATAATGGCTGGTATGATTTGTTGTATGAATTATCTGAAAAATTAGAAAATATATTAAAAAACAACTCATCAGTATCAATCACTGTTGATCAAATTAAAAAAAAATTTGGCGGATTAAGATTTTATACATCATCTAATACTGACAGTGTATATGAAATAATTAATGAATATGAAGCTAAATCATATCAAACATGTGAATTTTGTGGAAAACAACCGGCCACACAAAACGGTAAAAGTTGGATACGTACAACTTGTGACTATTGTGAAAATATAAAAGACATAATAGAGTGATTACAACTTATCATAAAGCGCTTATTAATGTTAAAGCTTATTTGCCGGATGATAAAGAAATTATTAAAATAATTAAATTATGCAACCTACGAAATGATGAAAAGAACTGGAAAATTTGGTATGATGATTTGGGAAACAAACTAACATTTTCTGATAAAAAAACAATTATAATAAAACAAGATGATAACTTTATCATTAAAAATATACATCATAAATTACATCCAAAAAATATTATTAAAAAATCAAAACTTTTACTTATAAATAAAAATGATAATGTTTTTTATTGTTTATTTTATTTAGATAATCATTTAAAATTGTCAATATATAAAGATGATAATTGGATAGAAAATCAACCACCTCTTAATATTGGGATTGATAATATTCGGCACTTAATACAAAATGCTAATGTTGATGATTATAAAGAAATAACTGATAATAATATAATAAT
>Ga0137459_1000292_pt1 | contig 18411 bp, 11 predicted proteins | sample EasRivERMGT700_2_FD_104908 | JGI IMG/M metagenome (GOLD analysis project Ga0137459, IMG submission 104908) | Soil microbial communities from meander-bound floodplain in the East River, Colorado, USA - East River MetaG ERMGT700_2 | ecosystem: Environmental > Terrestrial > Soil > Floodplain ...
CAGCGGCCTCGCCCCGATGAAAGCCAAGGCGAAGATGCTGCAGTCGCATCGCGACCTGATCCTCAATTACTTCCGCGCCAAGAAGGAGTATTCCTCCGGCGTTGTCGAAGGCCTCAACACGAAGGTGAAGTTGGTCACCAGAAAGTCCTACGGGTACCGGATGGCGGCGACCATCAAGATCGCGCTCATTCATGCCCTTGGACGGCTACCCGAGCCGAAATCACCCACAGATTTGCCTGAGGAGCCCTTGTGTTGTTTCCCATGTAAAACCTTGGATGAAGTCCAGTCCGATCATCTGGGGCCGAGACCGAGCCGGCGGATCCGGTGACCCAGGAACACGCCGGCCATGGTCGCCATCATGGTCAGTGCTCCCCACAGCAGCGAGAGCATCAGGAGCGTGCTCGGCTGGAGCCATCGGCTCGCGCTCGACAGGCGGTCCATGGGCTCGACGAGGCTGCCGAGCCGGGTCATCGACGCCGCCACGGATCGGAGATCGCTGCGCAGCGTGACCAGATCGCGCATCGCGTCCCGAACCTGGGTCAGCTCGGTCAGCGTCTGCCGCAGACCGGCCAGCTCGGCGCGGAGGCCACCGAGGCCGGCGGAGTCGCCGAAGATGCGATCGAGATGGCCCAGGTCGACAAGGGCCGGGGCCAGGCCGGCGACCCGGTCGAGGGCGGCGTTCAGCTCGCCGACCCGAGCCAGGGCGGGCCCCAGCCCAGCGACCGCTTCGAGCTGTTGATCGAGACCGGCGAGCGGACCCAGCAGTGTCGCCATGTGCGCGACCGACGCCTGCAGCTCTCGAAGGCCCTCGACGGTGGTTCGCAACTCGGCGACCTGGCGGGCGCCCCGGGAGGCCGCCGCGGTGTTCGCGTCGATGCTCGACCGGCTGCGCTCGAGCGCGACCACGCCATCATCGAACGTCTGGGTCCATGCGCACGCGCTGGTCGCGGTCAACGCGCCCGCCGCGAGGATCGCCAGCGTTCTCATGCGAGCCGCTTGGCCGGCCCCACGATCGCGAGGAGGCTCCCGCCCACCAGCGACGAGGTCGCCAGCAGCTGGGAGAACGACGGGGCCATCCCGAGCGCGCCGCCGATCTGGTGGTCATGGATCGCGCCGGGGATCGTGTCTTCGGCGGCGAGCAGCGCGCGGATCGCCGGCCGGGTGAGCTGCTCGCGCAGCAGCCGCATGCCGAGGCCCGCATCATGGCCGTCGACCACGCGGTGATCGAGGAGGCAACCGAGATGGACGTGCCAGGCTGGGAGGTAGGTGACGAACCGCCAGACCGGGAGCTTGCGCCGCTCGCCGACGGTGATGTCCGTGGTCGGCGAGTACGGCGACAGCGCGCCGCTGCCGGCGGTCAGGCCGAACTTGCCGACGTTGGAGATCGTGACGCTGCAGCGCGACGAGGCCGGGACAAGCTCGGCCAGCCCCTCGGAGACGTCGCCGAGGTTCCGGTCGGTGGGCGACGCGTTCGCGCGCATGTCGACCAGCGCCTGGTAGCCCTTCGCGAGCATCTTGGCCACGTCGGCCACGCTGCGCTCGTCGGCGCTGGTGATGACGATGGTGGCGATCTCGTCGCCGACCAGGACGCGCACGCCGACATGGATGTGCTGGAGCTGCCAGATGCCGTCTCGAGCGAGGACCCGGTTGAGGCTCCGCCCGGCCTCCGTGGCCCAGGCCCGACCGACCGCGGCGATCAGGATCGGCGTGAGCAGCTTCTTGGGGATATGGCCGACCGGCACGTCGAAGCCGCCTCGCATGGTCGGATTGGTCGGCGTCGCCCAGATCCGTCGGGCCGCGCGACGCCACTGCGTATCCTCCACCCGCACCGGCGCGGCCTCCGCGATGCGGTCGTGGTTCACGCGATGGAGCTCGAGCGCGGTGCTCGTCCGACCATCGAGATCCACCCAGCGCAGGGACGGCCGCAAGCCGTGGGCGGCGAGCTGCTGCCTGTGCTTGGCCAGCAGCCCCGCCAGCAGCGCACGATAACCGGCGAAGCCGGCCAGATCGTAGATCGAGAGGGCCAGCACGGGCTCGTCGAGCACGGCGACCAGGCTATCCTCGAAGTCGGCCAGCACCGCCTCGGTGCGCGCGGGGTCGACCGCGGTGACGTAGATCTCCGCTTCGGAGACGTGGCGGGCTTCGTCGCGCAGCACCGCCGCGAACACGCTGTCCGCGATGCCCCAGCGCATGGCGTGCTCGAACAGCTCCTCGATCCACCCCTCCGACACCAGGTTCAGCAGGGTCGCGCTGATCGACAGATCGGGCTCGTTGCGGATCCTGGCCAGCAACGCGTCGGCGCTGGCCAGCGGGGGCGGCGGTTGTGCGTGGGGCAGGTGCAGCTCGTGGGCGATCCGCGCGAACAGCACACTGTGGAACACCTCGTCGACCAGCTGGCGGCGCAGCGCCGGCCGGATCGCGGCGTCGGCGTCCGGCAAGAACCGCAGCGGCACCTCGATCGCGATGGTCTCGACCTGGGCGAGGAACGTGAAGAAGTGGCCGAGCGCATCCTTGTGATCGCCGGCGCGCCATGACAGCCCGGCCAGCGCCTGCTCGACGCGTTCGGTCACCGATGCCTGCTCGTCCGCGGTGAGCGCTTGCCAGCCGCGCTCGATGTCGCGCAATGGGCCCCACTGCGGCCGGATCAGATGGTCAATGGCAGTCGACATGATGCGCTCCTGCGAAGAGGTTCGGATGAAATCGGGCGGTTCACGGCGACGATGCCGACCGCGGCGGACAGAGCACCAGGTGGTCAGCGACCTCGCGGGCGCGCCGGCCCATGTTGGCGGCCGTGTACCACGCGAACGCCGCGTCGGCGCCGGCCCCCGCAGCCAGCGCTGCCGCGGTCAGCTCGAGCGAGGAAACCCCTCGCTCGCGATCGATCGCTTCGCCCGCCGTGGCCGCGCCGTCGCCGGGAGTGTCACGAAAGGTCGCGATCGCCACAACGCCGATCACGGAGCCGAGCACGATTCCCGCCACCACCGAACGGAACCACCACCTCGCGTGCGTGTTGAACGACTCCTGTGCTCGAAGCACGCGAGTCACGCACTGCTGGTAGCCTGGATCACTGGGCGACGTGACGTATGACGCCCGCGTGGCCCCGACATCGAACTGGGTGTGGCAGCCGCCCCCGGCCGTCAGCGCGAGCGCGAGCGCCACCTCGAAGACTTGTTTTCGCATTGTCGCCTTTGAGAAGACGAAGCGGACGCCGGTTTTTTTCAATCGAATAGAACGACGTCGTCGACCCAGTCCGCCGCGCCGCCGCGCCGCGACAGCCGCTGGTCCCTGAGCACGGCGGCGGGATCCACTCCCCGCAGGACCTGATCGCCGACCGCCCGGAAGAAGTTACCTGCGTCCTGGTCGGGAATCGACGTGGTGGGTGCGAGCACGCCTCGCGCTCCCGCCAGCAGGAAGGCGTACGGCAAGCTCCATGGCTCGTGTAGATAGGGTGCTGTGTACGCGGTCTGGCACGCGGCGAGCGCGATGAACGGTGCGCGCTGCAGCTTGAGGGCAGCGATCGAGCGCGCGGTGAGCGCGAAGTCCCCGTCGGCCTCGGGTGACAGGGCGATCAGCGAGACGTCCGAGATGCCGAGATCGACGAACCCGTGCGCGTTGACCTCGACGAGATCGGCGAACGTGAGCTCCCTGCTGACCCGTCGAGGCGTTGCCTCGCTCCCGCTCAGGACCACCTCGTCGATTCCCGGACCACGCGGCTGGTGTGACGAGCTCTGCAGCTTCGGCAGGCCCAGCGCCTCCGGTGGACGCACATCCTCGATGGTGAGGGCGACCGGCCGCCGAGTCCCGACGGGCAGCCGCGCGGCCGCCGGACCGCGGTACGACCAGGCCAGCTCGGGCGGCAGAAGCCGCGGCTGGCCGTAGAGCGGGGGCAGCGCGATCACGTCCACGCGCGAGCAGCCGGAGAGGGCACTCACCAGCTCTACGGGCACCAAGGTGCGAGCATGGAAGTCTGGGCTCTTGAATGCGTGCGGCTCGAATACCTGCTGGATGCGACCGCTGGCGTCCCGCGCGACCAGGAGCAGCCGCTCGTCGTCGATCAGCGCTCCCAGCGCGCAGCCTGCGCGTGGTTGCGCGCGGCCGGCGGCGGCAAACAGCTCGAGGAGCCTGGCGCCGTCGAGATCCTTCGCGCCGAGCAGGAGGAGCGTATTGTACCCGACGCTCCTCGCCTTCATCCCGAAGGCGTTGTCGATCCCGAGCTTGTCGGCTGCCTCGATCGCGCGCGCGAGCAACGCTCGTGCTGCGGTCGGGTCACCGGTGGCCACGAGTCGTCCCTCGGTGGCATCGAGGTAGGCCTGCTGGCCCTGCGACAACTTGCCGTCCCGGCGAATTCGATCGAACGCTTCGCGGAGCTCGACGGTTCTCTCCGGTGTCCTGTCGAAACGCGCCAGCTCGGCTTCGATCTCGGCCCTGAGCAATGACAGTGGCTGATTGCACGTGGGCGCACGGTCGAGCTCGGTACGGGAGCTGGCGAACCTCAACTCGGCGAGCTCGACCTCCGCCACGACCTCGTGGCTCAGCCGCCGCTGGGCGCATTCGTCATCCCGGAGCGCAGCCTCACGGATGTACGCCCGCATCTGCGAATAGTCGCGCGCGAAGCGCGCCGCATCGGCGAGGATCCCGAACAGGAAGCGCTCGTCCCAGTACAGCCCCAGGCGCCTCGATCGTTTCAGGGCGGCGAGCGCCGTCTCGGTCGCCTCGGTGGGGCGATGCCGCGCCACATACAGACCGGCCAGCGCCTTCTGGAGATACGAGCACCTCAGCTCGACCGCCTGCTTTGCACATCGCTCGACCGCTTCACGAAGGCTCAGCTCGGCCTCCAGCAACCTTCCCGACGCCACCTTGGCCTCCGCCGCGCGCTCCACCGCGATCTCGGCGAAGTATGGATCACGACTGGTGAGGGCGAGCTTTACATACTCGTCGATATGATCGTGCAGCATGCCGGCGCGAGGGAGCGCTCCCAGCACCAGGTCACTCTGCCCCGAGGCACGCAACCGTGCCAGGAGCCCGGCCTTGTCATCGGCCGAGAGGTTCGACGACATCGTCAGGTTGCGATAGATGGCCACGGCCGCGCCCCGGATCTTGAAGTCAAGGGACGCCGTGCGCTGGACGAGCTCGGAGCTGGCGGTGTCCTCGGACCCGGCGTCGATCACCTCGGCAACCGGGAGTAGACGCATCACCTCGTCGCGGGTCTGCGCTCGACGCACGGCCTCGATCAATCCCGGTCGACACACCGATGCATGACGTCGAGCGATGCCGAGGTCGGGCACCACGCCGGTGGCGAGCGCACCACATGCCTCGCTGGCAAGCTTCCATTCCCGTGCGCGCATGCGCTCGCGGTAGCGCAAGTCTCCGCTGCGCTTCATCGCCTCGGCATACCAGAAGGGGGCGAAGACGTCGGCCGACGCCTCGAACGCCTCTGCGGCGACGAGGGGCAAGTCGAGCTCTGCCAGCACGACTGCTCGATTCCACATCGCCTGGGCGTGGCGAGGTGCGCGTGCGAGTACCTCATCGAGCAAGGCAAGCGCGACCGTATGATGCCCCTTCTTGTAGGCGACGATCGCGCGCTCGACGTCGAGGTCGTCGCCCGGTCCGGCACCGCTCAGGACCTGCTCCGCTGCGTCGAGATCGCCCCGCGCGAGATGCGCGGCGATCAGGCCGGTCTTGTCAGGAAGCGCTTCCAGGTCGGCCAGAGCTCTCGCCGAGACTTGCTCCCTCCGAGGAGACCCAGATCGGGTCGGATCGTACTCCCGGTACCGATCGAACGCGGCGTACGGAAGCCGCTCCACGATCACTCGACTTGGCATCAATCCGGCAGTGATCTGTCCCTCCAGCGTCTCGGTCGAACGGCCGTGCCAGAGCATGATGACTGCGAAGGCCGCAGCGGTCAGCGCCGCGCCACCCGGGACGTAGCGACGCCACCGATGGGCTGCCGGTCGTCGCTCCGGGATGATGGCGTGTGGTCGATCTGGACGCTGTGCCAGCAGGGCACCGAGGGCGTACAGCTGCATGGAAGCTTCCACCTCGTCCCGACAGGCGGCGCACCCGACGCAATGCTGCTCGAACCGCGCGTGCTCCTCGGGCTGCAGGTTGCCCTCCAGGAAAGACTGCAATGTCGAGCACCCCATCCTATTTCTCCTGCTCATCGAGTCTTGCTTTCAGCGATTCACACAGTTGCCTGCGGGCGCGGTGTAGTTGCGTCGCGACGGTCATGTACTTGGTGGCGCGCTGACGAGCGATGTCAGCGAGCGTCATGTGGTCGACATAGAACGAGATCGCTACCGAACGATAGGGCTCGGCGAGTTGCTCGATTGCATGATGAAGGTCGTCGTCCGTCACTCGCCGCGATAGCGATAGCTCCTCGGTCTGGATGGGATGCTCTGGCACGTCGTCTACCGGAACGACGGGGGGTCGTTTTCGGCACATATCGATCCAGCAGTTGTGGAGAATCTTGCCGAGCCAGGGGAACAGCTTGGAGACGTCGATAAGCGACTCGCGTTTCAGCCACGCGCGCTCATACGTGTCCTGGACCAGATCATCGGCCACCGCGTGGTCGCCGCAACAGTAGTGAAGTGCCAACTTATATAGCTCCGCACGCAGTTCGGCGAGCAGTTGCTTGAAAACGGTGTCGCTGCTGCTCATCCCCGCGATGTGCCTCTCGCCATCCACAGAGCAGCATCGCGCGCGTCGCAGTCCAGCGTCAAACTCCCGAGGCGCGCCATGCTCTAGAGACGGGACTCGGACGAAGTTTTTTCACGGACCGCGGATTTCCTGGTGCGATAGGTCGCGCGGCAAAGGTCCAAGTGCCTGAATGTGTTCGGCGATCCTCGGCGTGGTCGCCCCGAGGATCGCTCGACGTTCGCCAGGCGTGCGTTGATGTGGCCCTGCGAACCACATCAACGTACCCAGGGATGAGGCGCCAACGGCAGCGGCTCTCCGAATCCCAGGCCGCGTGATCAACGCGTGAAGCTCCCACTCTGGGAGAGTTGATCAGTTCAATCTGCCACCAGAAGAGTCAATAAATAAGATCCTGATTATTGCTCTCGACGCTCTAACGCAAGAGGTGTGTGATGCGAGCGTCGGTCTTGATTGGCAGGCTACTTCTGCATTCGAATCTCGCCACTCTCTATCCGATCGATGCATTCACGTCGAATTACTGATTCAGCAGCGTAATCGAGATCGTGACGGTTCGCGAGGTCAATGCGGCCGGCTGTGCCGCCCATCCCTACACGCGCGCGTGTGTGCTGCATGATTGCTCATCTGACCATGCCTCTCGTGCCAGCGCAGTAGCACCTGCGGCGACTCACCCGATCGCGTACCGGGCTTCCCGTGACGGGCGCCGGCCACGCCTGCTGTCCACGAGTTTGTCGACGTCGCAGACATCCGGGTGATGAGCTGTCGTCGCCGGGGCACGCCTGGCACGCGAAGTGCTGACTCGTCTCTCGAAGCGAGCAAGGGCTCCATTGACGGGATTCCAGTCTGGATCGGATCCCCAACCGATTCGCCGGACACGACAGAACAGATCGGTGCGTGACCACGCGGCGTCCGGACGGTCGGACCGCGCCCAACTAACACAATCTGTCGACACCGTCGACAAGGAGCCCCGATGTCTAGCGGAAGCGAGGACAGCAGTCCCCCGATGAGCCATGGCGACTGGAGGGATTGGGTCCGCGCGAACCACGCCAGGGCGCTGGGCGCGGCCAGGAGGATCCTGAACGATCCGCAGGACGCGGAAGATGCGGTTCAGGAGGCCTTCTTCAATGCCTATTGCAAGGTGGGGTCCTTCCCTGGCGACCGGCCCTTCCTCGCGTGGGTGCTCTGGTTCGTGAAGTACGCGTCCCTGAACGTCTACCACAAGAACGGGCGGCAAGCGCTCCTGCCTCCACCCGATGACCCGGGCGACGATGCCCGCGACATCAGGGCCAGCGAGAAAAAGGCCCTCGAAGGGCTGCGAACCCTTGTCGAGGGCCTTCCATCGCCCTTCGACCGGAACCTGAAATCCTACTACTTCGACGAGAGGAGCGTGAAGGAGATCGCGAAGGAAGAGCAGGTCTGCGTCGGCACGATCCAGTGGAGGTTGGACAGGGGGCGCGAGCTCTTGCGAGAGCGCGTATCCATCCAGGACGCGCCGTGGTGAAAAAGCCTAACGAAAGGAAAACGAGATGACGACTGCATCCAGAACTGGCGCGGCAGACGATCGCGACATGTTCGCCGACCTCTATGAGGCCGCGACTGGCAAGTACCCCCATGCGATCTTCGGGCGGCGGATTCGACTCGCAACCGAGCCGCTGCAACCCGATGAGCGCACCTTCGAGCAGATCTACGCCGTGCACGAGACTGGTTGGCCGCCCGGCCTGGCGCCTACCCGCGAGGCGTTGCGCTCGATGGTTGCTCGCGACCGCATCTTCGTCGCGTACGACCATGCGCGCATCGTGGCCATCGTTCATGCCCGGATGCTCGGTGAAGGGAGCAGCGTGCGCGCTTGCGCCATCGCGCTCGACCAGAGAACCGAGCGGGCCGCGACGCAGGTCGTCACGGACACCCGCGCGATCGTCTGTCACGCAGCGGTGGCTCACATCGACTACCGCAGAGGAGGCATCACCCAGCGCCTCCTCACGGAGTTCCTCCTGCCGTACTTGTGCACGAACGACGACACCCGCGGTGCGCGCTGGATGACGTCGAGCCCGCTGACGTACTTCGTCGAGGTCGGGAGGGTCCTCGTCCAGACCCATGGCTACCTCGCAGCCGTGGCCCTGCTCGATCAGAACGTGGCCCGCGTAGGTCCGGCGGGCTTCCGTTCGCTACGCGATCTGATCGAGGCGGCACGGCCGTTGGGTGCCGATGCTTCCGGTACGCCCGCCGACGTCCTGTCACGGCTCTATCGCGAGCTGCCGACACATGACGAGCTCATGTCGCTGCGAGCGGGCTGCGACGACCTGAGGCAGCGCGCGCTCGAGACGGCGTCTCGCGCCACCACGATCGGACGGTTCGACGACACGGCGAGCGATCCTCGCGCTGTGGCGTGCTTCCTCCTTCACTACTTCGCGGTCGCACTCACCCAGGCCGGTGCGTACGATCCAAGCACGGGCCGACCGATCGATCCGATCTTGCGATTCCACATGGCCAACGGGGGAGCTCTTCACCATCAGGTTGGCCCGATTCCGGAGAGCAGGCCCCAGGACATCGCGGCGCTCATGTTCGGCCAGATCATCGTCTACGATCCGAGCTGGGAGGATCGCCGCGAGCAGCATCGTGAGCTCGCGGAACGCCGGCGACAGCGGGCGAAGGGTCCCGATCAGCGCGGTGAGATCGATCTGGATCAGGCCGAGCCCTATCTCGGCGCCATCGTCGAGCGAGCCGCGGCCATCACCCGCGGCTCGTTCTCCGATGGATCGCGGATCTAGCAGGAGGTTGAATTCTCAAAGAGCAGGTGCCGGCGTGGGAAGCCGCGCCGGTCGGGCAGCGCGTCCGCGCTGTGTCGTCAGCTGTTCGTCGGCGGAGTGGCCGTACCCGCCGAGACCCCGAGAACCGCCGCCGCGAGGATCGCGACGGCGATGCGGAGGAGTGAGCTCCAGTGGATGAGCTCCCGAGCCGTGGCGGCGAGCGCCGCGACCCGGATGGCACCGGATGGCCGCGTTGTCGCGTCGCCGCCTCCTCGCCGCGACTCGGCCGGCGGATTGATCGGGCAGGGGGGCGTCCCAGCTGTTCCGCAGTCTGGCGGTGGAGAGCTGGGCACGCTGTTATCCACGGGGTCGCCGCTGCGACGAACGGATTCGAAGGTATCGTCGGTCCTGGTCGGAGTAACTCCGAAGGCAACGTGTGCAGGGCTGGTCGAATTCTTGTTCATGATTGTATTCCTTTCGCTACTTGATGTCGCCAGCCGCATTCTCGGTTGGCGATCGTTCTCAGAGCGACGATGTACAATCCGGGAGCCGAGTCATCGAATGCCGATGTCCGCGAGTCTTCAGCCGCCGTGACGGCTTCGAGGCTGCGCAACCTGTGCAGCGACAGCAGAGTAAGTTCAAAGCCGATGCACCGGCGGCGTGGGTGATCCGAGTGCGTTCCAGACTCGTCAGCGGAACGTGCAGGGACGTCGGATCAGATGGTCAATCGCATCGACATGACACATGCTCGCAAGGAGGTCGGATGACAACATGAGATGTGCATCGACGGTGTGGTCGGACCACGAACGGCCGACCCGCGGCATGTCCGACATTGGTCGGACCATTATCGATACAAACATCGGTGCGCAATCGCTTACGCGGCAACCGGTTGAGGGCTCACTGCGCAGTTGCACAGCGTACGCGGTGCAACCTGTTTGTACAAAGCTTTGGAGCAGTGCGCCTTATAGAAGTGAATAGCCACGTGATAAATTGCGCGTATTCGTGATTCTGATTCTGATTCTGAAATAGTTATTCCGGTCGGACGGAGGAGCGCCCGGATGTGCCGACGAAGCGCATCACTCGTCGCCGTCGAGGACGCCGTCCTGATCCCGGTCGATCCCGAGCCGGACGCCCGAGCCCAGCGGCGCGCAGGTGAAGGTCACCGCGTCATCGGTCGACAGCAGCGCTGCGCGCGTGACCTGGGGCGCGGCCGCGCGATCCTGCTGGAAGCTCCCGTGACCTGCGTGGAGGTACCCTCGGCCGGCGCGCTTCGCGACGAGCTCGCAATCGCCGGCATCGGCGCGCGCGATCAGGAGCGAGATCCGCGCGGCGGCCGCGACCTGGTTCGCCGGGGTCACGGTGACCTGCTGGCCGACGACCGGCTTCAGGTTGGTCTCGAAGGCGAGGACGAATTGCTCCAGCTGCCGGCGTAGCTTGTTGCCCGCCTCCGTTTGCTCGAAGCCGCCCGGGTTGGAGAGCCCCACGGCCGCGAAGCTCCGCAGGAACACCCCGGCGCTGAGGAAGCGGTTGGTCGTGTCCACCGAGCCGTCATGCAGGAAGCCGAAGCCACGCACCTGATCGCCCAGGAAGCCGTTGCTCTCGCCCGTGCCGATGCACGGCGACGTGCACGTCCCCGGCACCAGGAACGGATTGTCAGGCGCTCCGAACATCCCGACCTTTTGATACAGGTTCCGGAGGTGCGGGACCTTGAAGTACTGCGGCAAGAAATCGTAGGCATAGCGCCCGTCGGTCCCGAAGAAGCCCGGCTTCGCGACGCCGAACTGCGCGTTCGCGGTCCGGTCGGTCACGTGGCAACCGTTGCAGTTGAACTGGTGGTCCGACGGGGCCGGCGAGAAGAAGAAGTCATGCCCGACCTGCTGGTCCGGCGTGAGGCTGTCGTCGAGGTTCCGGTTCGGGTTGGGTGGATAGGTGATCTGGAGGGCAAAGCTGGCGAACGCCTGGATCTCCGCCGCCGGGAGCGGCACGTCACGGCCGAGCAGCCCCTCGAACGCGGGGTTGAACCGCCGGAACGCCTCCTGCTCGTCGAAGATGCCGCGGTCAGGCTGCTCGCTCCTCTCGGTGTTGTTGACCCGGTCACCGCGCCAGTGCATCGGCCCGTGGTTCGCCATCCCGCGGAGGCTCTGCGTCGTCATCGGGCCCTTCATGGGCCTGAAGTTGCGGCTGAGGGGCGGCCCGCCGAACGACTCGGAGACGCTGTGAAACAGCCTCGTCCCGAGCAGGTTCGAGGGATCCGGCTCGTCGAAGGCATTGCCGAACTCGCTGCCGTCCGGGTTGCCGAGATCCCACGCGAGGCTGTCGAAGTCGCCGAAGATGTGGCAGCTCGCGCACGACGAGTCACCGTGGCTCGACGTGTGGGAGGCGTCGTAGAGCAAGGGCCGCCCCACGACGACCGACCGTGGCTCTGGATCGAACAGCTTGAGGTGTGCGATCTCGCGCTTGCCCCGCGTGTCGATGACCGAGATCGCGTCGTCGAACCGCGTGAAGACGTAGAGCCGCTCGTGCCGCTCGTCGAGCGCGAGGCCGCTGGGACCGCCGCCCGAGACCTTGATCTGGTTCGCGACCTCGGGCGTGAAGGTGTTGGCCTCGAGCGCCGCGGTGTCGAGGACCTCGACCTCGCTCGTCCCGTACGAGGCCACGTAGAGCTGCTTGCCATTGTCCGTGATCGCCATGTCGAGCGGGATCGCGACGCTCCGGTCGTTCTCGGCGTTCGGGGTCGCCGCGCAGCACGTGTCGTGGTCGATGTGCTTGTTGAGGTGCACCGGGTTGACCCGCACGCTGCCACCGAGCACCGTGATGCGGCTGTCGGCGAGGTGGCCGCGCACGGAGGTCTTGCCGAGCGTGCTCAGGAAGTCGCCATGGCCCTCGAAGCGATGCTCGTTGCGCGCCTCGGTGTTCGAGACGTAGACACGGCCGGTCCTCGGGTTGACGATCATGTTGAACAGCACCGTGCCGACGCCTGCAAACGACCCTTCCGGCCCCGCCAGGAGCGCCGGCACCGCTGCGTTCGCGTCGATCACGAAGACGTCCTTGTCCGGCAGGCTGAACCGCACGCGGCTGTCCCAGATCTTGCCGTCCTCGTCCACCCAGTGCTCGCCGTTGTACTTCACGATCAAGCCGGTCGCGGGCTGGGTGACACCGTCATGGTTGACCCTGGGCGCGGGGAGCGTGAGGTTGTCCGGGGGCGCCGGCTGGTCGGGGACGAGGAACCCGGAGATCGTCGTCGTCCGGTTGCCGGTCTGGAACCCGGCCGCATAGACCTTGCTGCCGTCGGGGGTGACGGCGAGCGCGCGCGGCGTGTCGGTGAACAGCGTGACGATCGTGAGCGGCTCGCCACCGAGCTTCTTGCGCCCGGTCGCGCCGGTGTCGAACACCCAGACGTCCGCGCGGCCCTGCCCAGGCGTCGTGAGCCTGGGATCGTACGGGATGTTCTGCCCGCGGTGCGCCGTGGTGATGAAGGCGCGATCGCGGTGGAGTCCGCCGAACACGATATCGCGCGGCTCGTCGCCGACCAGCAGCGTCTGGGCGACACGGCCGATCACGCTTTCGCCAAGGCTCGAACGACCCCCATCGGGATCGTACGTGGCGGTAGCATCATCGAGCTCGACGATGCTCACGCTGTCCGAGAGGTGATTCACGACCCACGCGACGCGGTCGTCGAGCGCGGCCACGGCCACGGGCTCGAGCCCGACCGGGACGGAGCCGCGGTGCACGAGCGTCCCGTTGTCGACGCGGAAGACCTCGATCCGGCCATCGGGGATGTTGCACACGAACAGCGTCTTGCCGCTCGGCGACAGCGCGATCGGGCGCACCGGTCCGCTCTCGAACAACGTGTACGACGAACCGGCCGCGCGCGTCACGGTGCTCGCCGCGACGGCCACGCTGGTGACAGGCAGCTCGGGGCTCGGGGCGGAAGACACCCCACATCCCGGAAGCACCGACACCATCGCAAGCAATGCAGTCACGACAAACAGTATCGGGCCCAACAACAGGCGCTCCCGTAAACCGAACAGACGCGCTGACTTGAACCGATCATTGATTGCACCAAGCATACTCCGCACAGCTTTCCCGCCTTGCGGCGGATCATTGCCCGGTCACCAGGGGTGACAACTCTTGTGACTATATATCACCTTCGAACGGCGTCAAGGAGACAGGGAAAATAATATAATTGAGTCACATCATGTAACAAGACTTCCAATCGCGCTCAGCGATCGTCGCAATCACCCGCACAGGATACCGACCGCGCTTGTTCGCGCGCTACTCAGCTCCTCATGCTCGTCCGCGACGGCCGGCCCTTGCCATACTCCACCTTGGCCGGGGGAATCAGCTCGTCACCCGTGATGCTCCGAGAGATTCACCCGGTTACATGGACACATCACATCTGCATGAGGCTGACAGATGATCACGTCTCGCGAGCGCGCGCTGGCCTCACGTCGGAGGATCGAGGACACGGTGCTCCAGGATCGTGATATGCGAGACCTCCGCCAACGTTGGCGTGGCGTCGGGGTGGACCGGGCCAGTCATCCGCCTCTCACTGGAGGTGCGCCGGCCCCTGATAGGGCAACCTTCCGCAGGCCGATGCGCTTGTCCGCTGTGTAGCTGCCAGCGGAGGCGTAGTCGGTGTCGGTGCAGCGCCTCCTGCAGCGCTTCGAACGCTCGACCATCAGGGCGTCGATGGAATCGTGTTAGTGTCCCGCCATGCTTCGCCTCGTGCTCGTCGCGGGCCTACTCACTGGCTGCCACACGTCGCCTTCGCCCGCGGCCGATGCAAGTCCTCCACCTACGGTGGATGTAGGTCTTCCGCCCGCGGCCGACGCAAGTCCTGGCGGAGCTCGTGCATGTACGGTCAGCACGACCTCGACACCTTGCATGGAGGCCGTGGCTCACTCCGATCTCGCCTGGATCGAAACGAACATCTTCGCGGTCGCCTGCACTTTCTCGGGGTGTCACGCTAACGCCAGCGACCTGGGCAAGATCGATCTGCGTGCCGGGATGAGCCACGGCCACCTCGTCGGGATCTCGTCGGTAGCCGACCCGACTCGCATCCTCGTCGTGCCGAACGACATCCATGCAAGCTACCTGATGTTGTCGCTCCGCGACTTCCCACCAGAGATGGCCACCCCACCGGCAATGGCGCCCTCCGTCGGCTACATGCCGCAGGGCGCACCTACCCTGTGTTGCCAGAAACTCGATGCGATCGAGCGTTGGATCATGGCCGGCGCTCCCGCTCAGTGATTGCGGGCTCGTGCTGGCGAAGGACGCCAAGGACGAACAAGCGGCCTTTCGACGGTGGCGTGATCGGAACGCGCAGGCAGACGCTCTGGGTCGGTAGCGCCGCCATGGTCACCGAGCGCGTCGAGCATCACGCGAACACCAAGACGGACAACCTCCTGAAGCGCCGTTACCAGTCGGCGGTCACGCCGGATCTCTACACCGAGTATTACCAGCCCAAGGTCAAGAAGTTCTTCGCCCATCTCCTCGGCCCCTACGAGCGCGGCCTGCCCATGATGCGCCAGTACATCGACAGCTACTACGACCTCTACTGGGACCTTCACCTCGGCCTGAGCGGGTCCGAGGTCCCGCCCTTTGCTTGCGAGATCGGGGCGAGCTTCATGGCCTGCCTCGCCGACATCAACGTCTTCGACCCGACCTTCCAGCGGAACTACATGACGGTGCGCGAGCTGCGCCCCCCAGCTCAACCGCTGGATCGGCGCCAGGCTCAAGATGCTCTCCCACGACGCCCCAGGTGCGAAGGGGCCCATCGCCTACTACTGGATCAAGAACGGCATCGAGGAGAAGAACGTGGTGTTCGAGTGCTTCCACAACTTCGTGGCGCTGAGCCAGTGGGGCCACACCATCTACGGCGTCATCGACTTTCTGCGCGAGGGCGGCAACCGCGAGGTCCGCGCCGTCTACGAGGCCACCATGAAGGATCCGAACCGTGACCAGCACGGAGGCGGCGAAGTTTGTGACCGGCTTCGTCATGATAACACCGCTTGCAGATACGGCTTCATCACCGAATCGATCCGGCACGCTTCCGCGGCGCGGACGAGCTCGTCTACGGTCGTGAGCTACGCATCGGACTCACCCGCACGGAAGCGAGCCAGGAGCGCCGTGAACGGGGGAGGGTGCATCGAGCGCGGCATACGGCCTCGGCCGCCGCGCGCTGGACTTGATGATTCACTGGCGCGGCGAGCGGCACGCCGTCGAGGTCAAGCTCTGCCGCGACAGCGAGACGGCGGCAAGTCCCTCGACCAGGTGACCGACCAGCTCGACGGCGCCGGGCTCGAGGCCGAGTCCCTGGTGATGTTCGACCTGCGCAGCGACGTGAGCTGGCAGGAGCGGATCACGGGCCGCGATGTGATCGTTCGCGAGGAGCAACTCGCCCATGGCCCACGGCGGCGTCCGGCTACCTCAGCGCATCCGAGACGCTGACCGCGGTGAAGGCTTGGTCTTGCCAGCGCTTCAAGGTCGCGAGGTCGGTGCACGCTTCGATGCGCGCGTCGTGGTCCTTGCTCGGCGTGAGCTGCCGGTGCACGAGCACCAGGCGCAAGGCATCACGCGCCTCGGTCAGTCGACCTTCCAGCTGCCCCTTCTCGATGAGCTGCTGCTGCGTCTGGGGGCTTGCTTCCAGCAGGACGTCGAGGATGTGCTGCCGCTGCGTCTGGGGGCCTGCTTTCAGCAGGACTTCGAGGGTGTGCTGCCGCCGGGCCTCGAGCTCGGGATCGTCGGTCTCGCCGAACCTCCAGAGTAGATCCTCACGAACTAACGTCGACATCGGAAGGTAGTCTAGCATGGCCAGCACCCACTCGAGCGGCCGGCGCGGCGCCACCCATCGGCCGAATTCATCAAGCGCTTGACCGGACCGGGCCATCAGGAACGGGACCAAATCATCGACGAGGGGAAGCTCGTTCGCCGCGATCCACAGGAAGCTGTGCCCGTGCGGATCGACCCAGTAGCAGCCCGGCGCAAAGCGAACGGGCCGGCGCATCTCGTCCAGCCACTCCGGCAGGTGCGGGGCCACGAGCCAGAGCGGCACCTCGCCGCGCCACGACGCATCCTGCTCCTCGATCCGCTGCACCTGCCTCGCCTGCCGCCGGAGCAGGGCTCGTTCGACCGCTCCCCGATCGAGGTGATTGCCGGCCAGCTTCAGCTCGAGCATCACCTCGTCGTGAGGCTGCGCCTCCGGCCACGGCGCGGCCAGGTGCGCTAGCAGATGTGGCCAGCGGATCACGAGGCAACCGTCGCTCTGTACCTTCTCCAGCCTGATCTCGGGCGGATCTTGCCACCCAGCCGCGCCCCCCGTGATGCGCTCCGTCTCCTCGGCGAACGTCCGTTGGGCGAACAGCTCCAGGTGCCCCATGGCGCCACCGATAGTATACCTCGATTGCCATCGCCAGTGCGATCCGATGCAATCGATGGTACCGACCACGCGATCAGCGTAGCCTTGCTACGGCATCTGCGCTGACGCTCAAGACGGCCGACACCTGATCCTTGCTGCGCCACCGCGTGTTCGCCGTCGCTGCGTCACCGCGCCCCAATTACCCCCGCTCGGGTTCGCTCCACCGCTGGGTGTCCTGGAGCAGCCGAGCGCGCACGGAGGCGGCGAAGTTTGTGACCGGCTTCGTCACGATAACACCGCTTGCAGATACGGCTTCATCACCGAATAGATCCGGCACGCCTCCGCGGCGCGGACCGGCAGTTGGAGGGCGTCATGCGCGCCAGCCGCGCGTTCTACGACGGCTGACCGCTGTACGACCACTGGGCAGCGTGATCACCCGCGGGACGAGCTAACCGCGAAGAGCCGCGCTCCTAACGCCCGGTGGGGCGCCTCTCTCCGGAGTGCTCGAACGCACCGTCGCCCTGATCGCGAGCGCTGTCCCTGGTAGCGCAGAGAGCGATGCTGGTCCTATTGAAGGGGCTGTGCCGCGGTCATGGTGGATCAATATCTCGCCGCTGCCAGGCGCTTCACGTGTCGAGCAGTGGATCTCCGATCACGCCCTGATTGGATCCGTATTAAGCCGCCGCTGAAGGTGCGCTGGGTCGCACGCAGAGGTGGGTCGAGGAACGCTCGAATTCGCTCGCCGACGAGCTCAAAGCCGCCGGGGGCATCGACGGCGAGCTTCGTGCGTTGGAGGAATCGCCGCCACTGCTCGTCGCGGGCCGCGTCCTCGTAGAAGCTGGTGGTCAGCGCGACTGGCCATGGCTCGAGCTTCAAGGTCTTGCGGCGCGTGAATGTCGCTTTGATAGCAGCAGCGATCCGGTCGCCCGTGAATGCGAGTCGAGGGCTAGCCCGCTGCGCTCGGCGCCTGCGGCGCCCCTGGACAGCGTCCCGGCACGTGGCGGAGAGCCTGTAGGGAGTGACCGCAGGTGGCTCGTCGATACGACCGTGCAGAGCGTCTTTGGGGCGAATCATGATGATGTCGGTGAGTGTTAGTAGACACCTTGCAGGGCGCGCGCGACGCCTCCGCTTGGCGGAGCGAGCCTGATCGTGCGCCACGCGCGTTGGCTTGCGCGCTGTGCGCGTGAATCGAGCGAGGGGCGAGAAAACGCGAGTTGCCGATTTTATCGAGGGAGATCGCAGCAGGTCGAGCCGAAAATGGCCATGCTAGAAGTGCCGTGTGCATGCGGGAGTGCGGTGCACGAAGGAGCAAGGATCATGTGGATCGAGCGCGCGGATGGGGCGAATGGAACGGATGCGGTGTCTGACGTCGGGGCCACGAGGCTCGACGCGGCCGAGTGGAAGCAGCTGGACCTCCGGCTGCGCGCGTATGCACAACATCGCAGCGCGCTCGACGCTGCGGAGGCGTTCGATCTGACGAGGGCAGAGCAGCTGAAGATCTACGTCTTCTTCGGGTACACCCACCTCTACGAGTACATGGAGCGCGTGCTCGGCTATGCACCGCACACGGCGCGCGAGCGGATGCGCGTGGCGCGTGCGCTCGCTGCGCTACCCGAGACCACGGCGGCGCTGTCGCGCGGCGCGCTGACCTAC
>Ga0137459_1000293_pt1 | contig 18394 bp, 15 predicted proteins | sample EasRivERMGT700_2_FD_104908 | JGI IMG/M metagenome (GOLD analysis project Ga0137459, IMG submission 104908) | Soil microbial communities from meander-bound floodplain in the East River, Colorado, USA - East River MetaG ERMGT700_2 | ecosystem: Environmental > Terrestrial > Soil > Floodplain ...
AGCTTCTCGAGCTGAGAGGCCGTCATGAGCCGCGCGTACTCGAGCAGCAGCGCCTCGTTCGCAGGCGTTGCGACGCGCACCAGCGCCCGTACCTTCGAGTACGAGACTTCGCCGCGCCGGAGCGCATCATCGATCGCAGGGAACTCGGCGAGCTTGCCGGCCACCCGCACCCGCTCCCGTGCCGTGACCAGGTCCCAGCCGACCCGCCAGGCGAGCCAGTGCGCACACGACATCGCGCCCTGAACGTGCCAGCCGCCGCGCACGTCGAACTCGCGCAGATCGGCGAGCAGGCGATGCATGGCTGCATCGAAGTGCGCCGCTTGTTCCGCGATCCGCTCCCCCAGTTGCTCGAGCTCGCCATCCATGGCAGCGGCATAGCACTCGACTCTGACATGTCCATATCCGAATTGACAACAAGCCTGTGACGGACGGCTGGCCGCCTCGCGCATGACGGCGAGGCGAGGCGAGATCACGACTCCCAGCGCCCGAAACAGAACCACAGCATCGTTGGCGCGGTGACGCCTCCTGGGCCGCCGGCATGGATTGACCGGCCGCTGCTTCGATCATGAGGTCACGTCAAACGGCCATGATCCGATCCTCGTTCACGACGCCCTCGCGCAACGCACACCGGTGAAGTTTCGGCGGTATGTCGACGACGCGGTGTTGCCTTCGCGGTTGCTCACCCGCAGGTCGGCCTCGACACTATCGAAGCCCCACCGCGGCGCACCCGGTACGACGCAACGGTAAGGCCGGCGCAATCCGTGCATGGGTTCACGTAGGTCACTTACCAATCCAGCGCCCACTCCAACATGTTCCCTGCGAGGTCCGACTGGCTCTCGTTGGCGCCCGGCGCGTCGGTCCAGGTCGCATACGTCGGATCGCACTTCACCGCTGTGATCAGCGCCATTTTGTCCGTTGCCAGGTTCGCGTTCCAGCGGCATCCCACCCGCTCCCGACGAGCTTCGCGTGCGCCCCGTGCCCGGCAGCGGCGGGCTCGCCTGCGTTCCCATCCCCGCGTTCACGAACGCGCGAAACCGCCCCACCGTCACCTCGTACTTGTCGAGCCGATAGTCGCTGATGGTCGCCGGAAAGTTCATCGTCCCGGAGTCGACGTCGCCGTTCACGTCGTAGCTGCGGTGGTCCATCCCTCCCGGGATCTGGGGCTGTTGCAACCGCAGCATCCGATTGCGTCACTCGCCCGGCGCGCGACTTTGGTCACAAGCTCCTCGATCGTGCGTGAGGTCGGCCACCCTGCGACGCGCAACTCTGGCCGCGAGCGCCCTCAGCAACCACGATCGACTCTGGCCGCGGCTCGCACCCTGCTCACCGCGCACCGCCGCGATCGCGGCCTGCACCGTGCCGCCGGCGCGGATCACGGCTGCGCGGCCAGTGGTCACCGAGGCCGGGCTCGAGGCCAACGTGCAGGAGCGTTGCAGAGACGAAGTCGGGCAGCTCGCACGCGCCCGACTCGCAGGTACAGCTGTCGCTCGCATCCGAAGGCACCGCCGACAGCTGGATCGCCCTGACGCCAACGCGCAGCGCAGCAACGCGGGCTGGGTCATGGCGCGAGATAAATTGCACGGCCGGGTGGTGGATCGTCGGCGAGTCGTGGAGATGGCGCCGCCATACATTCACGATTCGGTGGTCAACGGACGAGCGACAGACCCAAGCCCGCGTTGCTAGCGCGCGTGTCGGCGATCTCTGGAGCTCACGGCCCGGCCCTGTCGGCGCAACCGATCTAAACCACTGTGGCGAGGTACTAGTGCAACAGCTATCGTTGCCGCTGGCGCCACACGTCGCCGCCAGCCGGCGCAGCTGTCGAGCTCCGTCAGCGCCGGATAGCCACACGCCGCGAGCCCGACCGTGCAGACCACGACCTGGAACGGCTGCACCGGTTCACGCATCGACATGCATTCGAACGGGTTACCGCGTAGGTAGGCTTGTGTGATCGAGACCAATGCGTCGGCGCGGCTGAAGGCTCGCTTGGTTGCGTCGACGCGCTGATGCAGCACACTCGGCTCGCGCACGCGTACCGAGGTGGGTTCGGAGACGAGGTGACTGCGAGCCCAGTGTTGATCGCGTCGTTGAACTGTCCAGGAAGCTGAGGCCGATCAGACCCTCGATGCCTCGCCCTTCCGGTAGAAGCAACTCGCGTTCTCGTTCACGGTGTCCTCGCGCAACGAACACCGAGGTAGTTGACGCGGTTCGACGGGGGCCAGTGCCGCGGTTGCCCGCCCGCAGGTAGGTCACATCACCGCCGAAGCTCCCGCCGCGGGCCACCCGGTTCGAGGATGTGGTGATATTGGCACAATTCGCGCATGGGACCGCGTAGCCAGCGTACCAGTCCAGCGTCCACTCAAACACGTTCCCCGCCAGGTCCGACTGGCCCCATCGGCTATCCCCCAATGGCTTGCTGCCCACCGCAACCAGGTCAGTCACCGCACAGCTTGGCATCCCATCACCCACGCAGTTCGTCCCATCGTAGTAGCTCGCGTGAGAGCCATCGAGCGGCGTCAGTGACCCCGCTGGGCTCGACCACGGGTACGCGCGCTGCTGGTCACCTCCCGTCGCCGCGTAGTTCCATTCTGCCTCCGTTGCCAGATCCCCCCGTCCCACGCGCAGAACGCCATCGCCTCGTACCACGTCATGCAGGTCATCGGCCGGAGATGACGAGCCAGGTTGCATCGACGACACGTGTACACGAGGTTGCCGTAGACGTTGCGTAGATCGGGTCGTTGCGATTGCGGCTCGAGGTGCTCGATCCAGAACTGCGACGAGCCGGCCGCCCCGGTCGGGCAGACCTGCGCCTCGTGCAGCAGGCAGAACGGACAGCTGAACGAGAACTCCCAGCGCAAGCAGGCACGGAACTGCTCGTATGCCCGATCGTGCTCGGCCTCGGTGCGCGGTGCGTGACGTCGCTCGATGGGAGCGGTCAACAGCCATGCGGTGCTAGGCAGAATCCTTGTCACGATCGAGCACGCGCCGGGCGGCCTCGATCGAGGCGTAGCCCGCGCCGTTCTTGAGGGCAAGATTTGTTCTGAACGCCCGCGAGGCCAGCTCGGCTTCTGCGACCTGAGCGTTCCGTAATCGCGTGAGCGCCTGATGATAGGTACTCTGAAGCTGCGGGTCGTGCGGCGAGTGTTCGAGCGCGAGCGACAGCCTCGAGACCTCCTGGTACAGCGCCGCTACCTCGGCCTCGTGGGGTGCGCCACCAGAGCCGCGTTCCTGATAGCGAGCGAATGCGTCGGCGACGAGCTGATCATGCTGAAGCGTGGGGGGAGCCGCGACGCCAGGCATGAGCGTCACCCTGATCGAGCGCCGGATGCTGTCGCGCCTCCGCGATCGCGGTCGGGCTGTGGCGAGGGACTACAGCAGCCGGAGGTTGGCGCGCAGGTACAGCAGGGCCTCGCCCTGGATGCCCTGGTAGTGGGTCGAGCGGTCGTTGGCGGCCGCGCCGTTGCCGTTCTTGAAGAAGTAGCCCCACGACACCGGGACCGAGACACCGACGTCGAACACGCTGCTGAGGTGCTTGCCGCCGCCGAGCCGGGCCTCGACCAGGAAGGCCTTGTCGGTGACCTGGGCGTTGTCGAGCGGCGGATCCACCTGCTGGCCGGTGCCCAGGCCAAACCAGCCGCCGAGGGCGAACTCGAAGAACCCGCTCTTGCCGGCCTTCTGCTGCTTGGGGTCGCCGAGATCGATCGTGGCATGCACGCCGACGCCGAACTGGGTCCAGGTCGCGATCCGGCTGCCGTTGGTGAGCTGGTGGTGCTGGATCCACGCGTCGAGGAAGAGGAGCTCGGCGCCGACCAGCACGCCGTAGTCGAGGTGCGGCGCCTTGGCGAAGAACGCCGAGTCCTTGATCACCTGGTCGCCGCTGGTGCCCTTGCCGAAGGCGCCGCCGGCGTCGACCTCGGCGAACAGCTTGAACACGTCGGCCGACGCGGGGGTGGCCAGGGCGAGGACGACGGCAAAGCTAAGGACGCGCATCATGATGTGATTGTCGCCGGTTTCGGCGGCACGCGCCAATGGCGTGGCGTGGCTCACAAGCTATGCTGCGTCCGTGCGTAGCTGGCTCGCGCTCCTCGTCATGCTCGCCGCATGTACCGATCAAGGGGTGGAGCGCCTGACGAGCATCAAGTCCGAGGTCTGCGCGTGCAAGACAGTGAGCTGCGCCGAGCAAGTGATGAAGGGCGTGCCGCAGGAGACGATCAAGTCGACGCACCGGACGCAGGTGATCGCACGTGACATGATGGACTGCCTGGCGAAGCTGGCAGCGGCCGAGCGGCCGACGACGGATCCCGATGCCGAGGAGGCTGTCGAGGAGCCGCCGGCCCTGGCGCCACCGGCCACGGCCCCATCGGCTGGCGCCCCTCGGAACGCGGCACCCGCGGCCCCGGCGCCAGGCCCCCCTCCCGCTGCGGCGCCTGCCGGCCCGTCGCCTGGCACCCCTCGCACCGCAGCGCCGGCTCCTGCCAAGAAGCCGTGATGCAGCGGTCAGGGCGGGGCGTCTGGCTTGGCGGCTTCGGGCTCGGGGGCGTCTGGCTTGGCGGCTTCGGGCTTGGCGGCTTCGGGCTTGGCGGCTTCGGGCTTGGCCGGCCTGGGGGCGCCCGATGGGCCGAGCGGCGGTTCGGAGTCGGTCTCGGGCTGGCGGTCGGCGCCGATCACCCTCGCGCCGAACGCGATGCCCGGCATGACCACGGCCATCGCGGGGGTGATCACGATGTCGGCGTCGGACTCGTGGCCGAAGAACGCGGTGTGCTCGTAGAACCGGACCGCGTAGCGCACGAGCACCGCGATGGTCGCCGCGATCGGGACGGCGAGCACGACACCGACGAAGCCGAGCAGCTTGCCGCCGGCGACCACGGCGAGCAGCGCGCCTGACTCCGAGAGGCCGACGCGGTGGCCGACGATCTTGGGCGTCAGGACGGCGGCCTCGAGCAGGTGCAGGCACAGGATCACGGCGGCGACCATGCCGAGCATCTGCGGGCTGCCGCCGTCGGCGAGGGTGACGAGCAGCGCGATGCTCGCGCCCACGAAGGTGCCGACGAACGGGATCACGGTGAGCGCGCCGACCATGAGGCCGATCGGCAGCGACAGCGGCATGCCGATCGCGGTGAAACCGATGGCGTAGAGGACGGCGAGGATGCTCGTGACGATCGCTTGGCCGCGCACCCAGCCGGCGACCACGCGGTCGATGTCGCGCGCCACCTCGCGGAGCTCGGCGCGGCGGCGCGGCGGGATCATGTGATCGATCCGGCGCAGGATGTTCGGCCAGTCGGTCAAGAAGTAGAACGAGAACACCGGGATCAACAGGAGCTCCGCGAGCACGGCGAGCACGCTGAACACGCCGCCGACCGCCGCGGTCGCGATGTCACGCACCGGGCCCGAGGCCTTACCGAGGGTGTCGCCCAGGTGATCGCTCGTGATGTACGACTTCCAGTCCAAGGGGATCTGGACGTTGAAGTGCTCCTTGGCCCACGCGTTGAGGTTGTCGAAGAACCGCGGCAGGCTGGCCATGAACTCGCTGAGCTGGTGCGCCACCATCGGCGCGAAGAACGTGACCGCGATCGCCAGGATCGCGACGAACGTGGCGAGCAGGAGGCCCGCGCCGACCGCGCGGCTCGCACCGCGCTTCACCAGGCGCTCGAGCAGCGGGTTCAGCAGGTACGCGATGCCGAACGCGGTCAAGATCGGGGCGAGCACGCCCGCGAGGTAGCTGAGCACGAAGTACGCGAGCACCACGAACGTCATGATCAAGAGCCAGCGCAAGAGGCTCAGGACCTGCGTGGCGTCACGCGGCGGTAATCTGACGGGACTCGACACCCGCCTCGCTGTACCACAACTCCGGCCGGCCTTGCGACGTGCGATCGCCGGCGCTTCGCCCAGGTGGTGCGAGCGCCGGGCTTGCGCTACAGGCGCCAGTTCTTGAGCAGCGGCGAGCTGCGCAGCTGGTCCCACTGGTCCTGCAGCGTGGGGTCCGGCAGGCAGGTCTCGACGAGGGGCGCCAGCAGCACCGGCAGCGGCGGCACCGCCAGGTTGCGGTGGCTGAAGTCGAGCGCGCTGGCGAGGTTCGTGATGTTCGAGCCCGGCGCGTCGCGCGGCGTCAGGTTCGGCAGCCGCCACCGCCACTCGATGAGCTTCAGGATCGAGGTGTGATCGTAGAGCTCCGAGCGGATCCGTGGCTGCGCGCCGGCCCGCGTCCACGGCGACGCGATCACGACCGGCACCCGCATGCCGAGCAGCACGTTGCCGGCGGCGTCCGGTGGATCGACCGCGTTCGCGGCGACCGAGGTCGGCGGCGCGACGTGATCGAAGAACCCGCCCCATTCGTCGTAGGCAATGATGAGCACCGTGCTCGCCCACGCCGGCCCGGTCGACACCGCCTTCCACAGCTGGCTGAGGAACGCGTCGCCCACGCGGATGTCGGCGTGCGGGTGGTCGTCGCCCGAGCTGCCCGAGTCCTCGTCGAGGAAGCGCGGGTCGACGACGGAGACCGCCGGGAGCAGGCCGGTGAGCGCGCCGGCGAGGAACTCGGCGTACGGCCGCGAGATCGGCAGGTACTTGTCGCCCCAGAGGCCCAGGAACGGGACGTCCGAGAAGTAGTACCGGCCGCTCACGCCGGCCGCCGCGAGCCGATCCCAGATCGTCGGCAGGGTCTGCGGCGACGTGATCCCCGATTGCGTCGACACGTTGTGGAGCGTCGGGGTCTGCGCGGCGTGCAGGAAGAACCGGTTCGGGAACGTCTCGGCCATGATCGAGCAGAAGTAGCGATCGAGCGTCGTGTAGTTTGCGGCGAGCTCGTTGAAGAACGGCCGGTCCGCGCGCTCGTAGTAGCCGATGGCGAGCTGGTCGCTGTGGGACTTGAGCCAGCCGTCCATCGCACCGCTGTTGTACTGGATGCGGCCGCCCTCCCAGGAGTGGTCGGGATCGAGGTGGTTGCAGGCCTGGTAGCCAAGCGTCGGCGCGAGCGCGAATGTCGGATGCAGGACGCCGGCTGGGTCGGGATAGCTGAGGCCCGCCTGGCGGCCGTCCGCGCCGGGCAGCCAGCCGAGGAAGTGATCGAAGCTGCGGTTCTCCATCATCACGACGACCACGTGCTTGATCCCGCTGAGCTCCGGCGCCGGCAGGGCGTCGAGCAGGTTGGCGCGGCTGCGCTTGCCGCGCAACAGCATCGCGCTCCCCGCCGTCGCCGCCGCGCCCTGGAGGATCCGCCGTCTCGTCGGTCTTGGTTTCATCCATCGAGCGTGAACCGATCGCGGCGGAAATCACCTCGTGCCACGGTTCGATCCGCGTCAGGGCGCTCCTGTCACACTTGGTCCGACGTGTCATCGGCGGCACCCTGCGCGATACTGCGCCGATGATCCACCTGCTCGACGATTGCGACGATCGCGCGGCGACCCGGAGCGCCGTGGCCGCCGGCCTCGACGACCACCTGCGCGCGGCGATCGCGTCGAACGGCCGAGGCGACGCCACCGTGGTCGAGCGCGTCGAGGCCGAGGTCGCGGCCGATCCGGCGCGCACCATCCGGTTCGATGCGAGCGGCGCCGCCACGGTGACCGCCGCCGGGCGCTCGTACCAGGGCGGTCGGTTCGAGGTGCTGCGGCTGTGCGAGCTGCGCGGCCGCGCGCTGGCGAGCCGGGCCCGCGCCGGCCGCCCCGCCGCCGGGCGCCGGCTGTGGATCTTCGACGGCGCCTCGCCGGCGACCGACATCGGCGCGCTGCAGGCCACGGCCGCGCCGGGGTCGCTGTTCCAGGTCGCGTCGCAGTTCAACTGCCTCGAGGCGCCCGGCAGCTTCGTGACGCCGGTCGCCGACTACCGCCACGATCCGACGCAGGGCCCGCGCGCGTCGATCTCGGCGTTCCCCGCGACGCTGGTCCGCCACTACGCGGCGCCCGGCGCCGACGGCACGCGGTTCGTCCAGCGCACCGACGGCCGCCAGCTCGATCTGCTCGCCGACGTCTGCGATCCGGGCGTGGCGGCGGTGCGCAGCGGCTACCTGCGCTCGTCGGACATCGCCCAGCCGGCCGCGTTCGCGCGCGCGCTCGAGGATCGCTTCGAGGCGATCGCGGTCGGCGTGCACGACGGGGCCGAGGTCGTGCTTGGCGCCGACTGGGCCGGCGGCGTCGACGGCGCACCACACCGCACGATCGCGCAGGTCCTGACCTCGACGATCGCGGGCGGCATGTACGGCGACCTCGGCGAGGACGCCGCCGCTGCGGTGATCTATCGCCAGCTCCAGCGCGCGGCCTACCTGGGCACGCTGCTCGCGTCCGCCGCGCTCGGCAAGCGCCGCGTCGCGCTCACGCTGATCGGCGGCGGGGTGTTCGCCAACCCGATCGCCGCGATCTGGGACGCCATCCTGTGGGCCTCCGATCAGGTCGTCGCGTTCCTCCACGCCGATCTGTCGATCATCGTCAATGGCCGCAACCTCGGCGCCGAGCTGCCGCCCGCCGAGCTGCGCGCCGCCGCGCGGGCCCGGGGCGGCGACCTCGTGCGCTTCGACCGCAGCGGCGCCGCGTTCGCCGGCGGCTGACCGCACGCGCCTTGGCAGCTCGACGTCTGTCCTGCATTTGCGAACGATCGGAACCGGTAGTAATCTCCTCGACGACCCGCTGTAAAGAGGTCTGGACCGGAGGACACGTGCTGCCGTCGCTATGGATTCGGAATTTTCGAGCACTGGAAGATTTTCACGTCCCGACACTCGGCCGCGTGAACCTCATTGTTGGGAAGAACAATACCGGCAAGAGCAGCATTCTGGAAGCGCTTCATGTCTACGCTCAAAACGCAAACCCGTCACTTCTCAATGAGCTCCTCATCGGTCACGACGAGGTTCTGCGTTCACTGAACCAGCCCGGCTCGCCCACGGAAGCCGACGAGCAAATTCCGTATCAAAATTTCTTCAGTGGCCGCACGTTCCCGAAGAGTGACGATGTGAGCCTGTACATCGGAGACCGGGAAGAGACTCATTTTGTTCGCATCGCGCATACGTACTATATCGAAGAAGGGAGCACCGACACTGAAGGTGATATTTCCATAAAACGAATCCCTGTCCGCAAGACTGATATCCCCGAGGAAACAGGACAAGCTCTCTTGATTTCATCGAGTCGCCGGGAACACCCGAGATGGATGACCATCAATGAAGGTCCATCGCCAGGGTTTCGCCTCGGCCGCGTAGCAGTGCATGACCCCCTGACAATCCCAGTCGGCATCGTACCGACTGGCCTCTTGCCATCCGCGCGACTGGCCGATCTCTGGGATTCGATTGCACTGACCAATTTTGACGAGATCGTGCGAGATGGCCTCAGGATCATCGAGTCACGGGTAGAAGGTATCGCGTTCGTCAAACGTGACGCGTCGCGACTGAGGAGCGAGCCTGACCGTGCAGCAATTGTGAAGCTCGCCGGCGTTGATCGCCCAGTCGCGCTCAATAGCATGGGCGATGGGATGGTTCGGGTTCTTCAGCTATTGCTCGCCCTGATCCCGGCGAGAGGTGGCCTCTACCTCGTGGATGAATTCGAGAACGGGCTTCACTACAGCGTCCAGGAGAAGGTCTGGCAGCTGCTTTTCGAGCTCGCAAAACTCAACGATGTTCAGATATTTGCAGCGACACACTCCTGGGATTGCATCGAGGCGTTCAAAAATGTCGCCTCTCGGGCAGAAGATCCCGCCGTGCTGTTTCGCATTGGTCAAAGCATCAAGACAAGCGACAAAGGCAAGATGATCGCCACGGTGTTTGACCGCGATGCGTTAGCTCGACTGACGCAGGCTGACGTGGAGCTGCGATAACATGGGGCAGCGCATCTTGCTCGTAGAAGGGCGAGACGACTCCACTTTCTACGAAGCGTTTTGTCGGGTGATGAAACGCAAGGGGATTGATGTCAAAGCTCCAACGTCGATAGGAGCAACAGTTGACAGCAAGACAAACGCCATTCACCATCTCCCTTTGCTCTTGCAGCAACTGGATGACGCCTCCGTCAGCCATCTGGGCGTGGTCGTCGACGCCGACTACAAGAGCGAACATGGGCTAGGTTGCGCGATGACGCTGGACAAAGTTCGTGAAAAGCTGGTCGCTCACGGCTTCAGGCACGAGAAGCGTGGGAACGGCTTCACGTTTAGCCATCCGGACGGCCTTCCAGCCGTTGGATTGTGGATCATGCCTGACAATCAGCATGACGGCATGCTGGAGGACTTTATCAAGAGCTCGATCCTATCGCCTCAGCAGCTGGACCTGCACGCAGCTGCTTGCCGCGCCGTCGCAACACTGCGTGAACCTTTGTTCAAGCCCATCCATCGTTCGAAGGCAGAAGTGAGAACATGGCTTGCCTGGCAGAGCATACCCGGTGGACCCCTGGAAAATGCTGTTGGTCATGAATTGATCGAGACGTCGTCGACAGCGTGCCAGGAGTTCAATGACTGGCTTGGAAGCGTGTTCTACTAGGAGCCTTGGGCCACGCTCGTCGGCGGGCGAACCTTGTCGGAGTGGTCTGCAGACGACGCCAACCCGGCAAGCCTCGTACCTGGGATGGCAGGCCACGGAAGCGCCGTCGCACTTTGCCAAGGCCGCTTGCTGCTGCTGGTAGGAAGGCCCCTCGCGCGCTCGCCGAAGCCGCGCCAGCGCGGGCTCCTGGAGCGACAGTGGGCGGCGTTCCAGCGCCGCTATCCCCGCTATCGCGAACGCTTCGCGCGGAGAGCCGCCGCCCTGCAGGAGCTGCGCCCCAAGCTCGTGCCCTCGCCGCCCGTCCGAGAACGCAAGGTCCCGGTCGTGGCGGAGGCGAAGGTGGGCCGCAACGAGTCGTGCCCGTGCGGCTCGGACAGGCTCAAGGTGTTCTACACGACGCCGCCGTTCTTCGACTACGTGTGGAGCACACGCCAGGGGCTCGATCCGGCGCGAACGCGCCGCCCGGGGTGCTGGCCCACCGCGCCTGCACGGCGGCGTGCCGCGGCGCGCGGCGCGCAACCTCGCGCTGGGGATGGTCGCGGCGGTGATCCTCGCGTGTGCCATCGCCGACACCTTCGAGGAGGTCTCGCCGCCGGACCGCCCAACCGGTGATACGTTGACCCATGACGCCGACTGACCCGCATTCCACCGTCCAGAACGAACAGGGGCTGTCGCGCCAGCTGTCCTCGGCGAAGCAGACGATGATGGCGCTCGGCGGCGCGATCGGGACCGGCCTGTTCCTCGCGACCTTCCTGGCGGTCAGGGTGGCCGGCCCGTCCGTCATCCTGTCCTACGTGATCGTGGCGGGCATCTCGATGCTGCTCGGACGAGCGGTCTCCGAGATGGCCGTGGCCCACCCCACCGCCGGCGCCTTCGGTGTGTACGCGGAGATGTACATCTCGCCGTTCGCCGGCTACGCGGTGCGTGCGAGCTACTGGTTGATGGAGGTGATCGCCACCGGTGCACAGCTGGTCGCGGCCTCGATCTACATGAACTACTGGTTCCCCAGCGTGCTCGGCCCCGTGTGGGTGCTCGCGTTCGCGGCGGTGCTGCTGTACCTCAACTCGCGCAAGGTCGGCCGGCTGGGCACGATCGAGTACTGGCTGGTCATGTTCAAGGTCGCCGCCGTGGCGCTGTTCGTCGTGCTCGCGGTGCTGCTCGTGTTCGGCGCCACCGGCAAACCTGCGATCGGCCTGCGCAACCTCACCGGCAACGGCGGGTTCCTGCCGTTCGGCGCCAAGGGCGTCTGGTTCGGCTGCTGCTTCGCGATCTACTCGTTCATCGGCGTCGAGATCGTGGGCGTCACTTCGGGCGAAGCGTCCGACCCAGGCCGGACGATTCCGGCCGCCACGCGGCGCCTGGTCCTCGGCTTGTCGGCGATCTACCTCGTGACGATCACGCTGCTGATCACGCTGATCCCATGGCAGCAGATCACCAGCCAGCAGAGTCCATTCGTCACCGTGCTGGCCCAGGTCGGCATCCCCGCGGTGGCGGGCGTGATGAACTTCGTCGTGCTGAGCGCCGCGCTGTCGAGCGCGAATGCGAATTTCTATCTGATCTCGCGCACCCTGTTCTCGCTGGCGCGCGCTGGATTCGCGCCCGCCAAGCTGGGCACCGTCACGCGGCACGGCGCGCCGGTGAGGGCGCTCCTGGTGTCGAGCGTCGGTCTCGGGCTGGCCGCGCTGGCCAAGGCGCTCTGGTCCGATGCGGCGTACGACCGATTTTTCAGCTTCGCGCTGTTCGGCGGGCTGTTCGTCTGGCTGATGATCTTCGTGACGCACATCGCGTTTCGCCGCCCGGCGCGGCCGCTCGGCTCGTACCTCGGCGCGATCCTGATCGCGGGGATCCTCGTGTCGACCTGGTGGGTACCCGGCCTCGATTTCACCCTCATCGCGGGCGGTCCATGGCTCCTGGTGCTCGTGATCGGCTACTACGTGTCGAGGTCGCGCGCACGCAAGGCCCACGATCGATAGCCCACCCTGTGCGGGTACGCACGGTATTGCCGGGCGTCGCCGCACGCTGAATCAGGTGCCGCAAGACGCTCGAATCCCGTCGATGAGCGCGTGGAATGCGGCAGGGCTCGAGAGGCCCGCATGGACATGTCTAACTGAACGTGTGTTCATGTATAGTGAACAGGGTACATACGCCGCATTTGGGGCCGATGGGCCATTTTTAGTAATCTAAAATACAATAAGTGTCAGCGGATCGCTACATTGGCGCGCGCCCACGCTCGGTGAGCACTTTTTTTTCGATCCGATCTCCTTGCGATTGATGCCAAAGGGTAGCGCGATCGCGCCGGTGCCCCGCCGCACCTGTCACAGTCCAGCTGGAATTCAGGGACGTTGACCCCACGCGCCAACTTGCATATTCTACTCGAGCCGTTAGCAGCCTGGGACCGTGCGACGTTGGATCATCGATGTGCTGCGCATGGGCGCACATGTCCGCGCCCGACGAGGATATCGCCTAAATAGCGGCTTCCTCGTCGGAGCCAGCTCGATGCACACAGGTCGACTGCTGTGATGTGCACGGCTCATTCAGTCCCCTAATGTACGCGCAACGGTGACAGCTACCGTTAGCGTACTTCCATAACTTTCCACCCAATTTAGGGCAATGTGAATTCAGGGGCGACTGAATGGGTGACGGCGGATACGTACAAAATCGACTGTGATCATTTTACTGGAGCTGTCTCCACTCAGAAGGACAGGGATTTATGCAATGGCTGCTCAACCACGCGGAGAGATATCGCTCACAGCTTCGAACGGGTCCGTTCTTCCAGAACCTCGCCAAGATTGAACAGCCGAGTGATCTCAAGTGGGTCCATCAGCTCATCCACCAGTCGCGGGAGTTCACCCAGGCGCTCTGTATGCGCTACTCGCTGTGCCACGATAAGCGGTACCAGCGCATCTTCGCCGAGCACGCCTTCGAGGAAGCGGATCACCCCGATCAGCTGATCGCGTGGATGGGCCAGCACGGGTTCCTGGACGGCACCGAGCCCGGCGCCACTCCCGCGACCCAGGAGACGCTCAACAGCCTGGCGTTCTGCTGGCGCAGCGCGGTCCGCGAGCCGCACGACGTGCAAGTCATCGCGCTCAACCTGCTGAGCGAAGGTGTCGCGCTGGATTTTTACACCGCGGTGATTCCCGTTCTGCAACGGCTGGACATGTTGAGCGGGCGTTACTGGAAGGTGCATCGCGAGGTCGATTCGCACCACCTCAGCCTCGGGCTCGACCTGTGCGGCGACGTCGCCGCCGACTCCCCGACCGGGATGCTCTACCAGCGCGTGCTGTTGCACGCCGCGTCGCTCTACAACCAGATGCTCAGCTCCTGGGTGGGAGCGGCGGCCGAGCCCATGACGGCGCTGTGGACCGAGAACGCCCCGGCCCGGCTGGTCCTCCATCCCCCGCGCCCGTCGACGGTGGCGCAGGGGACGATGCGGCTCCCCCAGGGCCTGAACGCGAATGCGAACGCGAGCGCGAATCAGAGCGCGAAGTCGTAAGCGCAGACGGCGTCGCCCTTGGCGCGACACCGCCGCTCCACCAGCGCACCGTCGCGGAACAGCCCGGTCAACTTCGCGGCCCCGAGGAAGACCCCCATCTGCAGCTGGCACGGCATGAACGACGTGTCCGTGACGGATGCCGTGGATCCCAGGAACGTGGCGGTCAACGCCCCGGCATCGGGGCCGACCACGCACTGGGCGTATGCGCCGCAGATCGTGCGAATCAGATCGGCCGGCTCCTTGAGCTGCATCGCGACCTTCACGTTGGCCGCCGGGATTCCCAGGATCGAAACGTACTGTGGAAAGATCTCATATCCGACGCGCCGCAGCGTGCCCGTAAGTATGGTCATCGCCAGCGGATCCAGGATGGAGCAGAACGTCTCGAGCGCCGGGATGAACAGGTCGCTGCGGCTCAGGTCGTACATCCGTTCGACCTTGTCGGCGACGGTGAGCGCGCTCTGGACCTCGGGCGAGCTCTTGAAGATGGACGAACGCAGCGCCCGAATTTCAGCGAGCACGAAGGGTGCCTGAATCTTCGCGTCCAGGCGCTTGCGATCCGGAGGATAGTACATGTTTTTACTGGCCTCGATTTCCGGAGCGGACTCTACACGAAGCTTCGATCCTACGAAAGTATTCAACGCTATGTTCGGTCCGTGGGGTGCCAGCGGGCGCCGCGCCGCGTTGAGATTGCCAGTCTGAATCACCGCTTGGAGCGGCTGCCGTGGCGGCGTGCCAGGTGAGGAGGTGGCCGATCGGTGGCCGCGGCGCCTCAGAACAGCGCGGCGAGCGCGGCGGCCTCGTCGGCCGGTAGCACGATCTCCATCGCCGCCAGCGCGCTGGCGAGGTGCGCCGGCGTGCGCGGACCGAGGATGGCCGCGTCGACCTGCGGGTGCCGCAGTACCCAGGCCAGCGCGAGCGCGTCCATCGAGACGCTCCGCGCGCGGGCCGCCTCCGCCAGCGCCTCGAGGCCGCGGAACACGCGATCAGTGGCCAGGTGCAGGTAGGGCTCGGGCCGCAAGGTCATGCGCGATCCGTCCGGGTACCGGCTCGACCGGTACTTGCCGGTGAGCCAGCCGCCGGCGAGCGGGCTGAACGCGGTGAACCCGATGCGCTGGTCGGCACACAGCGGCAGCACCTCGCGCTCGGCGGTGCGGTCGAGCAGGCTGTACGAGCTTTGCACCCACTCGAAGCGCGCGAGCCGGCGAAGGTCACTGACGCCCCGCGCGACGGCCATCCGCCACGCCTCGATGTTGCTCGCGCCGATGTAGAGGATCTTGCCCGCGCGCGTCGCGTCGTCGAGGGCGCGCAGCGTCTCGTCGATCGGGGTGCCGGGATCCGGCTCGTGGATCAGGTAGAGGTCCAGCCGATCGGTCGCGAGCCGGGTCAGGCTGGCGTCGATCTGCCGCTGGATATGGAGGCGCGACAGGCCGCGCTGGTTCGGCCCCGGTCCGATCGGGTTGTAGACCTTGGTGCTGAGGACCATCTGGTCGCGGACCGCCGAGCCCCGGGCCTGGAGCCATGCGCCGATGAACTGCTCGCTGCGGCCGCCGCCGTATGCATCGGCGGTGTCGAGCAGGTTGATCCCGGCGTCCCGGGCCCGGTCGAGCAGCTCGGCCGCCTGGGCACAGGTCTCGCCCATGCCGTAGAACGCGGGCGCCGAGCCGACGCCGCCGAAGTTGCCGCAGCCCAGCCCGAACCGGGAAATCTTCACGCCGGTGGCGCCCAGGGGCTGGTACTTCATGCGTCCTCGGTTAGTCTCGCTCACCTTGGCTGGGATCACCACCGCGGGGGACCGCTCGACCGCCCGACTCCGGCGCATTCTCGGCGTGGGGTTTGGTCTGGCCGTCATCCTCGGCAGCACCATCGGCGTCGGCATCCTGCGCACGCCCGGCCAGGTCGCCGGCGGGCTCAGCGCTCCCTGGTTGATCGTCGTGGTCTGGATCGCCGGCGGGCTCTACACGCTGCTCGCATCGCTCTGCCTGACCGAGCTCGGCACGATGGCCCCGCAGGCCGGCGGATTCTACGTCTATGCCCGGCGCGCCTTCGGGGACTGGGTCGGCTTCGCGGTCGGCTGGACCGACTGGGTCACCTACTGCGCCGTGCTGGGCTACGTCTCGATCGGGCTGAGCGAGTTTCTCGGAGAGCTCGTTCCGTCGCTGGCGGGCGCCGCCCGGCCGATCGCGATCGGCGTGCTCGTGGGCCTCGTCGTCCTCCAGTGGGCCGGCGTGCGGATCGGCCGCTGGTTCCAGGAGTGGACGACCGCCCTCAAGTGCCTGGCGTTCCTCGCGCTGGTCGTCGCGGCGCTGGTCCTGTCCGGCGGGGCGCACGTGGAGCCGGCCGCGGCGGCGCCCCTGCCCCCGCTGACGCTGAGTGGCCTGCTCGCCGCGCTCCAGGCGGTGGTGATCACGTTCGGCGGATGGCAGAGCGCGCTGTACTTCACCGAGGAAGACCGCGACCCGGTCCGCAACCTGCCGCGCGCGATGATCGGCGGGGTGATCGCGGTCATCATCATCTATCTCCTGGTCAACATCGCCCTGCTGGTGCTCCTGCCGGTCCCCGAGCTCGCGGCGGCCAAGCTGCCGGCGGCAAGCGCCGCCCAGGTCATCGCCGGGACCAGCGGCCGCCAGATCATCACCGTCCTGGCGATCGTCTCGCTGCTGCCGATGCTCAACGCGATCATGATGATCGGCACGCGCATCCTGTTCGCGCTGGGCCGCGATCGGCTGTTGTGGTCGCGCACCGCCACCGTCAACGCCGGCGGCACGCCGGGGGTCGCGACGCTGGTGACGACGCTCGTGGCGATCCTCCTGATCGCGACCGGGACGTTCCAGCGGCTGATCGGGATGACCACCTACTTGCTCGCGATCAACTACGCGATCTGCTGCGTCGCGCTGGTCGCCCTGCGCCGGCGTGAACCGATGACCGCGCGCCCGTTCCGCGCCTGGGGCTATCCGTGGTCCGCCGTGATCGTGGTCGCCGGCGCCCTCGGCATCATGGGCGTCGGCGTGTTCGAAGACACGCTCAACGCGTCGACCGCGATGGGCTTGCTCGCCGTCGGGCTGCTCGGGTACGCAACGAGCCGCCTGGTGCGGCGCACGGCCACGGGCGGATAGCGCATGTCGACCGTCGAGCAGGAGAGCAGCCACCTCCGGAAAGAGCTCGGGCTCACCGATCTGGTGCTGACGCAGATCATGTACGTCGTGGGGCTCAGCTGGGTGGGGACCGCCGCGAAGCTGGGCACGGCGCAGATCCCGTTCTGGCTCGCGGCGATGGCGCTGTTCTACCTGCCACAGGCGATCGTCGTCGTGTACCTGTCGCGCCGGTTCCCGCTGGAGGGCGGCCTCTATCAGTGGACCAAGCTCGGGCTGAACGAAGGGCTCGCCTTCCTCGTCGGCTGGACCCTCTGGATCTACGCCATCGTGCTGCTCGGTGAGCTCGGGATCTCGGTGGCGAACGCGCTGGTCTATGCGATCGGGCCGCGCGCGCAATGGCTGTCCGGAAATCATGTCTTCATCAGCGCCGTGAGCGGCACCCTGCTCGGCTCGCTGGTCGTCGTCTCGATCCTCGGCCTGCGCATCAGCAAGTGGGTTCACAACGCCGGCGCCGTGCTGCTGCTCCTCGCGTTCGCCCTGCTGCTCGCGCTCCCGGTGATCAACGTCGCCCGCGGCACGCTGCGTACGTATCACCCGCTGGAGGTCACCGCGCCGGCGCTGACGCTGCTCAACCTGAACATCTTCGGCAAGCTCGCCGTCGGCGGGCTGTCGGGCTTCGAGTACGTCGCCGTCCTCGCGGGCGAAACCAAGAACGCGCGACGCAACATCGCCCGGAGCGTGATCATCGCCGCGCCGATCATCGCGGTGATGTTCATCCTCGGGACGTCGGCCGTGCAAGCGTTCACGCCGCCCGACGAGATCGATCTCGTCGGCCCGATCCCGCAGGCGTTTCGCAAGGGGCTCGGGACCATGGGGGCGGCGGCGATCCTGATCCCGTTTGCGGTCCTGGTCGCGAGCGCACGGACGATCGGAAACTCCAGCTTGCTGTTCACCGCCACGTCGCGCATGCCGATGGTCGCCGGATGGGACCGGCTGATTCCGGCGTGGTTCAGCAAGCTCCACACCAGGTACCGGACCCCGGTCAACGCCATCCTGTTCATCGGCGTATGCGCGCTCGTGTTCGCCGCGGTGGGGATGACGAACGTCGGCGAGCAGGAAGCATTCCAGCTGCTCCAGAATGTCGCGGGCATTCTCTACGGACTCACCTATCTGGTGCTGTTTGCGGTGCCGATCGTCGGGCTGGCGCGGACCGGCGCGCGTGCCCCGGCGTGGATCCGCGTCGCCGCCGCGGTGGGATTTGCCACGACCACGCTGTTCGTGGTGCTCTCGGTGCTGCCGATCGTGGGCGTGGCGAGCAAGGCCGCGTTTGCGATCAAGGTCGGCGGGACGGTGGTCGTCGCCAACGTG
>Ga0137459_1000297_pt1 | contig 18353 bp, 14 predicted proteins | sample EasRivERMGT700_2_FD_104908 | JGI IMG/M metagenome (GOLD analysis project Ga0137459, IMG submission 104908) | Soil microbial communities from meander-bound floodplain in the East River, Colorado, USA - East River MetaG ERMGT700_2 | ecosystem: Environmental > Terrestrial > Soil > Floodplain ...
ACGCTCTCGCCCCGCCGGCATGGCCTTCCAGGGTGGCGAGCGCACGGCCGCTCTCCAGATCCCACACCTTCAGCGCCTTGTCATGCGATGCCGAAACCACGCGCCGGCCGTCCGGCGTCACCGCGCACGACATCACCCCGCCAGCGTGGCCTTCCAGGGTGGCGAGCGTGCGCCCGCTCTCCAGGTCCCACACCTTCAGCGTCTGGTCCGCCGACGCCGAGACCACGTGCCGGCCGTCCGGCGTCACCGCGCACGCGAGCACCCAGTCGGCGTGGTCTTCCAGGGTGGCGAGCGTGCGCCCGCTCTCCAGGTCCCAGATCTTCAGCGTCTGGTCCGCCGACGCCGAGACCACGCGCTGGCCGTCCGGCGTCACCGCGCACGCGAACACCCAGTCGGCGTGGCCTTCCAGGGTGGCGAGCGCACGCCCGCTCTCCAGGTCCCACACCTTCAGCGTCTTGTCCGCCGACGCCGAGACCACGCGCCGGCCGTCCGGCGTCACCACGCACGCGTTCACCCAGCCGGCGTGGCCTTCCAGGGTGGCGAGCGCGCGGCCGCTCTCCAGGTCCCAGATCTTCAGCGTCCTGTCCGCCGACGCCGAAACCACGCGCCGGCCGTCCCGCGTCACCGCGCACGCTCTCGCCCCGCCGGCATGGCCTTCCAGGGTGGCGAGCGCACGGCCGCTCTCCAGATCCCACACCGTCAGCGTCCGGTCAAACGACGCCGAGACCACGCGCCGGCCGTCCGGCGTCACCGCGCACGCGCTCACCACGCGGGCGTGGCCTTCCAGGGTGGCGAGCGCGCGCCCGCTCTCCAGATCCCACACCTTCAGCGTCTTGTCCTCCGACGCCGAGACCACGCGCCGGCCGTCCGGCGTCACCGCGCACGCTCTCACCCACTGAGTGTGGCCGACGAGGTCTCGAACCAGCGCCGGACTCTCGCGTGTTGCTGTGTGCCGCACACGCAGGAAGGCGACATCGATGGGAACCCGTAGCTGCGTACGGAGGTCGTGCTCGCTCCAGCCTGATCGCCGCAGCCGGTTCCACACAACCGCCGCGGTCGCCTCGGGGGCGGCGCGCAGCCAGTGCGATTCGCGAACGAGCGCCCGCGCCAGGTCACTGAATCGCTGGCCGATGGTGGCATCGCCGCCGGCCCGGCTGCGCTCGGCGACGCGCGTGACGTCGGCCTCCACGTCGTGCGCGCCGAGCTCGCGACCCTTTGCCTCCAGGAAGCTCGTGTCGCTGGCGATCCGCCAGGCGTCTGCCCAGTCGCCGGCCTCTACGCGATGAATCAACGCGTGACGCAAGGCGTACCGCCGCGCAACCGCTTGCCCGGGAGCCGGCCATGTCGCGAGCCGCTGGGCCAGCGCGCTGTGGTGGCCGCGGAGCGCGACATCGCCGATCGCCTGCGCGATGTGCGCGCGGATCGAGTCGTGGTGCAACCGGTACTCGCGTTGGCCATCCGGCCGCTGGGTGTCGACCAGAACCTCCTTGGCCCCACGCAAGAACGCCCGTCGCGTCGCGTCCCCGGTCCAGGCGGCCACAGCCCCTAGCTCATCGAGCGTGAGCGCCTCGCGAGCCGCGCACAGGATCCCGAGGCACTCCACGACCACGGCGTCGTGCGCGATGCGCTCCCACGTTCGCTCGATCAGCGCCCCGAGGCCACGCGGGATGTCACGGGCGCGACGCAGCTGCGCGGGCGTCGCCGCAACCTGCCGCCGCAGCTGCACGGCGTGTTGCACGTTGCCGTCCGCGCGCGCCACCGCCTCATCGACGAACCGCGTGTCCAGCCCGAGCGGCCCAGCGGCGCCCTCCCAGAACGTGCGCACCGTCGCATCGTTGTCGGCCGAGCTGTCCGAAGCATCGAGATCGAGCTGCACGAAGTCACCGTCGCGCGCCTCGAGGCTCGAAACGTACGGGTGGCGCGGCCGGCTCGTGCACAAGAAGCTCACCCCGCGTGGCAGCGCATGTGGCAGGAACGCCGCCAGCGGATCGCCAGGCAGCGCTCCCGCGGGTGGGTCGTACTCGTCGAGGCCGTCGATCAGCACGACCAGACGTTCGCCACGCGGACCCAGATCCTGCTCCGATACCCGCGACAGCGCCTTGGCCAGCCGCGCCGCAGGATGCATCCGCGCACCGGTGTCCGGCTCGCGCGCACCCGGGAAGCGCTCGTCGAGCTGCGCAACCAGCGAGCCCACCAGTTGCGCGGGATCATCCCAGTCGTACGCCCCCCGGCGAATGAAGTGGTGCGGCACCACGGCGCCCGTTGCCTCGCGCCGCGCCAGCCACGCCGACAGGATGGCGCTCTTCCCCATCCCAGGACCACCGGTGACCACTACCCAGCGATCGACGCCAACGTCGACCAGTAGCTCATCGAGGCGGGCCAGCAGCGCTTGGCGCCCGACGAACTTCTCGTGCCGCTGCCGCTCGTTGCTATAGTCGAACGGCTCCCCGGGCATCCGCGCCTCGCGCGATCATAGCCCGCCTTGGGCTCGCGATCTCACCTCAGGCGCTACCACGCGGAGGAGCGCGCGTCAGCGCTACCGAGTAATGGCGGCGGTGTCACTCTTGAAGCGCTCGCAATCAGCGCCTTGTGCTTGGCGGCGGGCTCACCGTGGCCTGGACCTTCAGGCGCCGGTGCAGCGTGACGATCTCCGATTGTCTACTCTCCGCCGGTACGCGCACTCGCTCGATGCCGAGATCATCGCTCTGTTGCCGACAGGACATCGGATCAAGTTGGACCTGTGATCCGTAACCAGTCCATGTTAGCCGCGCCGCGCTGCTGGATGGACGATCCCGCGAAGCTGGTCGGCTAGTTCCGCCGCGCCGGCGCCAACGCGCAGCGCAGCGCCGCGGGGTGGGTCACGTTGCGAGATAGATTGCACAGCCGGGTGGTGGATCGTCGGCCGGTCGTGGAGATGGCACCGCCATCCATGCTCGATTCGGTGGTCAACAGACGAGCAACGGACCCAGCCCCGCGGTGCCAGCGCGCGTGTCCGCGGTCTCCTGGAGCTCACGGCCCGCACCACCGGCGCAACCGATCAAACCACTGCTGGTGAGGTACTAGATGGTGGCACAGCACAGATCGAGGACGGCATTCCGATCTGCAGTAGCACCTCGGTCGGCTCAGTTGACGGTCGTGGTCGCGCCCGGTCGGACGACGACGCTGGCTTGATGCGTGCCGTCCTCGCCGCCGGTCACGGTGATGCGGCGGGAGCCGACCTCGAAGGTGGCGCGGTGGGCCGTGGAGCCCGGGCCGAGCAGCACCCGCTTGCTGCCGGAGGCCTCGACGTAGCCGAGCTCGAACTTGACGTCGAGGTCCTTCTGCTTGGTGGTGACCGTCCGGGTGATGCGCGGCGCCTGGGCGTCGATCAGCTCGACGACGTGCTGGCCCGGCGGGACGACGCAGTCGAACGGCGTCGCGACGTCCTGGCAGTGCGGCGAGCCGACGACGCGGAGCCTGGCGTCGACGTTGGCGCGCAGCCGGAGGGTCACGCCGTCGACCAGCCGGGCGGTCAGCTCGATGTTGTCGGCGCCGCGCGGCGGGGTGAGCGGGGCGAGCAGCGCGGGGATCTTGTGGGGCATCGTCAGCATGAACTGGGCGGGCTTGGCGGCCTCGACGAGGAGCTCGCACGGCGTGACCGCGCCGGCGACGAGCTGGCCGTTCTGCCAGATCTGGGCGCCCGGCGGGTCGGACACGAACCTGACGCGCGCCAGCTCCTCGGAGACGGTGAGCGGCTGGATCAGCCGGGCCTGCTTGCCGGGCTCGGGCACCGTGAGCTTGGCGGTGGCGTCGTGAAACCCGGCCTTGCGGAAGGTGATCGTGACGGGGGCCCGGGCGGTCAGCGACGTGAGCGTGACCGGGGTCATCCCCACGGCCTTGCCGTCGATCTCGACGGCGGCGCCGGGCGGCAGGGTCTCGATCTCGACGGTCGGCGCGAGGGCCCGGAGCTCGATCGTCACCGGGTTATCGCCGTCGTGCGGCTGGACGACCGCCTGCCTGGGCTCGTAGCCCTCCATGCGCGCGACGAGCGGGTAGGCGCGGCCGACCTCGAGGCCCTTGATGACGAGCGTGCCCTCGACCGCGGTCCCGGCGTTGCGGCCCTCGATCTCGATCATGGCGCCGATCGGGGTGGTGTGGATCTGGAGCGCGGCGCGGGCCGGGCCGAAGATCCGGGGCCAGGCGACCAGCGTGGCCAGGCCGAGGGTCGCGAGGATCGCCAGCGCGAGCACCGCGATCACGGCGCGCGAGGTGGGCGCCGCGGCGGGCCGCTGCCGGCGCTCGACCGGGTGCGAGGCGCCGGCCGGCAGGCGCTTCGACGGCCCCGCGGCGAGCCGGCCCGCCGCGTCGATCCGCTCGATGAAGAACCCGAAGCCCTCGAGCTGGATCTTGGGGGCCTCGAGGTCGAACGTGCACACCGCCTCGGTCGCCACGCCGGGGAGCACGTGGAAGAACACCTCCGACGACGAGCTGGTGATGAGGTAGAGGCCCAGGCCCGCGCCGCCGGTCTTGCGGTCGATCTGCTGCTCGCTGTGCAGGCACTTGTGGAGGTAGCGCAGCACGGTCGAGCGCTCGAGGGTGCCGAACGCGTCGCGCACCCCGATCGCGAACTGCTTGCCATCGCAGACGTACTGCACGACGACCTTGTGCTCGACCCGCAGCGAGATCCGGGTCTTGGTCGGGATCTCGGCGAAGATCGGGCGGCCTTGTTCGTCGATCGGCGCGTCGTACAGCGCGTTCATCAGCATCTCGTCGAGGCACTGCTCGATCGACTCGCGGTACTTGCGCCGCACGCCCATCACCTCGCAGAACTCCGAGATCTGCGAGATGCATAGCGACTTCTCCTGGTAGTCGCCGACCAGGAAGCTGTGGATCTGCGCCCCCCACGGGACGTGCTTCTCGAGGCCGAAGATGTCGCCGGCGAGCACGCGGGTCGCCATCGCCGACAGCAGCGTGCCGTCGAGCTCGTCGGCGACCATCATCCCCGAGACCCGGTCCGAGGCCTGCATGACGTCGACGAGCGCGATCAGGTCCGTGCGCGGCAGGATCGCGATCACGCGGGTGTCGCCGACCAGCCGGGGGAGCAGCGCCTCCGCCGCGCCGGTCATCGCGCCATCGAGGTGGATGACCACGAGCGCGGCGTGCAGCTCGCCGGTGCCGAGCTCGTCGAGCGTCAGGTGGGCATCGACCGTGCCACCGGCGGCCTTCAGCGCGACGGCGAGCTGCTTGGCGAACGCCTTGTCAGGCGAGAGCGCGATGATCCGCCGGGCGAGCACGCGTGCGAGATCGTAGCCCGAAGCGCGACTCGACGCGCGATCAGATGACAGTTCCTTGCTGCCGGCTCAGCCACCGGGTCGGCCGGAACTCGGGAATCGCCAGCGGGGGCAAGATCGGCGCGTCGTCCTGCCAGAACGAGCGAAACGCCCGCTTCTCGCCCGTCTTGTAGAAATGCATCAGGTAGCGGCTGTCGCAGGCGGCGAAGCTCGACATCCACTGGTCGAGGTCGTGGACGCCGGCCGCGTGCAGGAGCGCGAGGCTGTAGCGACAGGCCTCCGCCTCGTACTCGCCCACGGCGCGGAGCTGGTCGTCGGTCCACGTGGTGGGTTGCACGAACGCGAACTCCCGGCGCTCGGCCGAGACGTTCCACTGCACGGTGTGGCCGAACAGGTGGATCAGGATGAACAGGGCGTCCTCGATCTCGAGATCGTGGTCGACCATGATCTGCTCGCCGTCGAGGTCGCCGGTGAACGGGTTCGGCACGTCCTGGATGTGCACCGGCACCTCCCAGCGATCCTCGATCAGCCGCTCGAGCCGGTTGAACACCGTGCGGAGGTACGCGGGATCCGGTGTCACGGCCTGGCGACGACCTGCTGGACTCGTGCCTGCGCCATCTCGTGCAGCGTGCGCATCACGCTGTACGCGGTGAGCTCGGCGAGCAGCTTGGTCACCTGGGCGTGCTGCTCGTCGCTGAGCGAGCCCTCGACCGCCTTCATCGCGGCCACGAGGTTGGTCTCCTGCGTGGCGAGCTCGTGGGCGTCGATCACGCCGTCGGCGAGCGACGCCGCGAAGTGATCGAGCATGTCGACGTGAGCGTCGAGATCGGGGTGACTGTCATCGCTGATCCAGCTTGCACGTGCCATGGGTCGGTCCTTTACGTTCTGACTTACGATCCGGTCAGGATCTGCTTGATCGCGGTGAGCCGCTCCTGCAGCTTCTCGCGGCCGCCGAGCTTGTCGAGCTTGTCGCGCTTGCTGGGCGGCAGGAACTCCACGTCGGTGCACTCGATGATCGCGGCGAGCTCCTGGGCCTCGCGCTCGAGGGTCTGCGTCGACGGCATGAAGCCGGCGAGCGCCGCGGTGAGCGCCGCGCCCGTGATCGTGCGCGAGCCGGCGAGCAGCGACGCGCGGTAGGCGCGGCCGACGATGCCCTCGATGTCGGCGCCCGACAGGTTGCCCTTGTGCGGGACCTCCGCGGGCAGGTCGGCCTCGGCGAGCTCGGTCCCGGCCTTCTTGGCGAGCACCATCAGCATCGTGCGCAGCTCGGCGTCGTCGCTCGGGTAGAACAGCGGGACGTGGACCTCGGCGCGGCCCTGGCGCTTGAGGTCGATCGGCAGCAGATCGGGGCGCGCGGTGAGCAGCATCCACACGATCTTGCCGCGGTACTGGGTGTCGCCCATCTGCGCGGCGATCATGCCGAACGTGCGCGCGCCGACGCCCGAGTCGCCGCCCTGATCGCGGTCGCCGAGCATCGCGTCGGCCTCGTCGACGATCACGACCACCGGCCCCATCGAGCGCAGCACGCCGAGCACCCGCTCGAGGTTACCTTCCGTCTCGCCGACGTACTTGCTGCGGAAGTTCTTGAGCACCACCGCCGGGATGCCGATCGACCCGGCGACGCAGGTCGCCAGGAAGCTCTTGCCGGTGCCGACCGGGCCGCAGAACAGATAGCCCATCGGGACGGTGTCGAGCTCGCCGCGCTTGATGAGCTCGGCGTCGTCGAGCAGGCGGCGCTTCGCGGCCTCGTGACCGACCACCGTGTCGAGCCCCCAGCGCGGCTCGACGAACTCGAGCATGCCCTGCGCCTGGCGCTCGATCAGCCGCTTCTTGAGCTCGCGGAAGTAGTTGCGATCGAGCCGGCGGCCGCCCTCGCGCGAGCTGCGCACCAGGACCTCGAGATCGGTGAGGCCGATGCCGGCGGTCAGCTTGCCGAGCTCGGCGACGCTGTAGTCGGAGAACGTGGCGACGTCGGCGTCGCGGGTCTGCGCCGCCAGGAACGCGGTGCGCTCGTCGGCGCTGGGCAGCGGCACCTCGATCGACGCGACGTGCGGGTTGTTGCTGAGCCGCTCCGCGATGCTCGACAGCCGCGGATCGATCAGGATGAACGCGATGTTGAGCCGCTTGACGTACGGCGACGACGCCCAGTTGAGCAGGGTCACCAGGTGGGTCTGCTCGTTGAGATCGAGGCGGTCGCCGCTGGGCGCGACGTAGCCGGCGTGATCGATCAGGATCGCCGTGCGGATGCGCTGGTCGGGATCCGCCATCACGTTCTTGCCGACCAGCAGATCGAGCGCGGCGAGGCCCCTGGTCGGATCGCGGGGCAGGGCGCGCAGATCGCCGAGCCACTTGTTCGCGATCTCGACCATCTGCGCCAGCCGCTTGCCGCTCGATCCGGCGGCGCAGCGCAGGCCGCGCGCGAGGTCGTAGTGGATGACCAGATCCCAGCGGCCGAACAGCTGCTCGGCCAGGAAGTCGGCCAGGCCGATCCAGCGCGGCTCGGGATCCTGGCCGGCGCGGACGACGTCGAACGTGTTGCCGTGGATCACGAACATCGACGTCGTGCCGGAGAAGTACAGCTCGGCGAGCTTGCCGGCCCACGGCGGGAAGTGCGGCGGCAGGGCGGTGGCGCGGGTGATCCCGTCGTTGCCCGCGAGGACCTTGGCTTCGTCGGACATCAGCTCTTGGGCCTCCGTCCCGCGCGGCCTTCGGCGACCATGCGGGCTTGCTCGATGCGGGCGCGGGCGCCGTCGTCGGCGGACGCGGGCTGCGCGATGTCGGCGTCCAGGATCGACGGCGCCTCGTCCGCAGCGGTCATCCCGGTGATGTTCTGGAGGTCGCGGATGGTCTGCTCGGTCTGCGAGATGCCGTCGGCGATCGCGTCGATCCGCGACGACATCTCGTCGGGATCGGAGTGGCTGACCGCCATCTCGGTCACCGCCTGGATCTTGTTCTCGAGCCGATCGAGCTCGGCACCGACGAACTCGGCGTTGTTCTTGGCCTTGGTGATGTTCTCCTTGCGCAGCTCCGCGGTCGCCAGGCTGTCGTGCAGGGAGCGCAGGATGCGATCGTCGGCGCGCTCGGCCTCGGCGACCGCCGCCTCGCGCTTCTTGATCCGCTCGGTCACGTCGTCGATCGAGCGCTGGATCTGGGTCTCGTCGGCGGCCTGCAGGAACCGGGCGATCGCCTGATCCGAGAGCAGGAGCTTCAGGAACACCCAGAGCAGGCGATCGAGCGCGGGCTGGCGGAGCTCGGCGGACGCGCCGCTGGCGTCCCGCGTCTCGCCGCGCACGGCGTTCGCGATCCGGCTCATCTCGACGCAGCGCGCGCGCAGCCGGAGGAACCGGCCGCGGCGATCCTCGGCGAGCGACTTGAGCACCTCGAGGATGCGCTCGCGCGCGGTCGTGGTGTCCTGCGCGACGGCCTGCGCCGGCAGCCCGCGCTCCTCCGCGCGCACCTTGGCGTCGATCGCGCTCTGGAACCGCGGCAGCGTCGAGAGCCCGGCGAGGTAGGTGACCTCGGCCGCCGCGATCAGCGGCAGCGCGATGTCGGGGTGGCCGATCAGCACCGCGGCCGCACCCACGCCTCCGAGGAGGAGCAGGTTCCAGCGGAACAGGAACGCCTCCTTCAGGTAGCGGAACAATCCGGCTTTCTTCGGCTCGGCCATGGGGGACGCCTAGTCTCCCGCCCGGTTGGACGACTCGAGCCTGTCGATGACATCACGAATTTCGGTCACGACCTCCTGAAACTTCGGATCGCGCTGCATCTCGATCGACGGCCGATCGGGGGGCGGGACGCGGATCGTCTTCAGGACCGTGCCGGGGGAGTTCGAGAACAAGAGGATGTGATCGCCCAGGAACACCGCCTCCTCGATCGAGTGGGTGATGAAGAAGATGGTCGGCGATTGCTCGTGCCACAGCTCGACGAGGTTGTCCTGCATCCGCGTCCGGGTCGGCGGATCGAGCGCGCCGAACGGCTCGTCCATGAGGATGATCCGCGGCTCGAGGATCAGCGTGCGGGCGATCGCGACGCGCTGCCGCATGCCGCCCGATAGCTCGTGCGGGTACTTGTCGGCGTCCTTCTTGATCGACAGCCCGACCTTGCTGATCCAGGCCCGCGCGCGATCGAGCCGCTCGCCGGTCGGCACGCCGCGGCACTCGAGGCCGAACGCGACGTTCTCGAGCACGCTGCGGTTGTCGAACGAGGTGTAGTCCTGGAACACCATGCCGCGATCGGGGCCCGGGCCGTGGACCGGCTTGCCGTCGACGAGCACGGTTCCGGAGGTCTGCGGGAACTGCGGCAAGAGGCCGGCGATCATCCGGATCACCGTCGACTTGCCGCAGCCCGACGGCCCCAGGATCGAGACGAACTCGCCGCGCCCGGGGTAGTCCTCGATCGCGAACGAGACATCCTTGATCGCCGTGAACGCACCGCTGCCGCGCCCGTAGGTCTTGGTCACCTTGTCGAACGCGACGACCGGCGGCCTGGCGAGCGGGGGGCCGAGCGGCGCCACCTTGATTCCACCGCTGACCTGCGGCTCGACCGCGGCCGGCACGGCGTCGGCTTTGGCGTCGGTCTTGGCGTCGGGCGTCGGCGGCGTTGCCTCGGGTCTGGCGTCGGGCTTCGGCGGCGTTGCCTCGGGCTCGGCGGTGGCGGTGGGTCTCGGCGGCAGATCCACCTCGGCGAGCCGCTTCTCCTGGTCCTCGAACGCAGCGAGCGCCGCCGCTTCGGCCGCCGGATCGCGCGCCGGGGTCGTCGGCTTGATCGGCTCGCCGCCGGCCGGGCCGGTCCCGGTGCCGCCGGGGAGGTGCGGGTGCGGATCGTGCTTCGTGTCGGTCATCTAGCTCTCACCGTTGCTCACAGGTCGCGCCGCCACTGGAACACGCCGCGCTGGAAGAACCGGATCACGAAGTCGATCAGGAACGCCAGCAGCGCGATGATGAACAGCAGCGCGTAGTTCTGCTCGATGTTGCCCATGCGCTCGTTGTTGTTGAGCATGACACCGAGCCCGCTGGGCGTCGCGATCGCCTCGGCGAGCATCACGTAGCCGAGCGCGAGGCCGAACTGGAACCGCAGGCTCGTGATGATGTCGGGCAGCGCGAGCGGCACCAGCACCTTGCGCAGGATCTGGCGGTTGTTCGCGCCGAGCGTCTGGGCGGTCTCGACGTAGCGCTCCGGCACGATCGAGATCGCCTTGACCGTATCGCTGAACACGAACGGCACGATCGCGAAGAAGATGAACATGATCTTCTGCTTCTCGCCGGTCGCGAACAGCATCAGCATCAGCGGCAACAGCGCGCCCATCGGGATCGACCGCAAGAAGATCACGATCGGCGCGGCCGCCGCTCCGATCATCCGGTTGGTGCCCGCGAACACGCCGAGCACCACGCCGATCACCGCCGCGAGCAAGACGCCGAGGAACACGCGCGTGAGCGTCGCGACGATGCCGTCGCCGAGGTTGGCCTTGAGCGAGGGAACCGACGCGACCACCGCGCCGGGCGACGGGAGCTTGGACGGCGAGACGATCGCCGAGATCGCGTCGCCCCGGGTCACGACCCACCAGACCACCACGATGAACGCGATCAGGCCGATCCCGATCGCGACGCGGATCTGGAACGGCGGATCGGCGCGCAGCGTCCGCCACCATGGCGGCGGCTCCGGGACCGCGGGCGTCGCCGTGCGCGTGGCCGCCGTCGCCGACTTCGCTGCCGGACCGGGCTTCGCTGCCGGACCGGGCTTCGCTGCCGGACCCGGCGTGCCCACCGGTGCCGGCTTGCCCGCCGGTGCCGGTTTTCCGGCCGGTGCCGGTTTCGGCGCGTCGCGGTCTGCGGTCACTGCGCCTCCGCCGGCACCACCTTGATCTCGACGCGCCGGTTCTTGGCGTGGTTATCCGGATCCTTGGGGTCGGCGGGCTTGTCCCAGCCGTAGCCGGCGACGATGAACTGGTTCGGGTTCATCTTGTACTTGTTGACCAGCTCCTCCTTCACCGCGTTCGCGCGGCGGGTCGACAGCTCGCGCACCAGGGCCTCGTCCGCGGTCCCGCGCATCGACGCGTCGGTGTGCCCCGAGATCTGGATCCGCGCCGCGCCGAACTGACCGGCGAGCTTGGCGATCTCCTCGACCGTGTACTCGACGTTGGGATCGTACGGCACGTCGCCGGAGCCGGTCTTGGCCGGCACCTTCTTCGCGAGGTCGTACGAGTTCGGGAAGAAGTTGATCGTGACGGTCTTGGTGAGCACCGCGCTCTCGACGTTGACGTCGATCCCGGCGGTCGGCGTGAACTTGAACTCGTACTCGTTCTTCTGGTCGGCGAGCTTGGGATCGGACCCGAGCTTCTTCACCACCGAGAAGTCCATGATCTGGTCGAACGGCACCTTGGTGTCGACCGAGCGGATCGCCTTGTAGAGCAGGAACGCCGTGTTGTAGGTCCGCTCGAAGTTCGTGGGGTTATTCTGGTTCAGGAAGAAGTCGCGGTTCTCGGCGTAGTTGGTCCAGTGCGCGTCGCCGAGCATCGTGAAGCCGGTGCCGGCCGGCAGCGAGTAGATCTCGTCCATCTGCTTGCCAGCCGCTTGCTTGCTGGCGTCGGCCTTGAGCTCCTCGACGGCCGTGAAGATGCCGCGCACCAGGCCCTCGATGATCTCGGGGTTGTCGCGCGCGAAGTCGGCGCGGGCGAACCAGACGTCGGCGATCAGCCGGTTGGCGGTCTGGGTCGACACCAGCATGCGGTTGCCCATGCCGGTCTTGGTGAGGTTGTAGATGTCGGGCGACCAGGTGACGACCGCGGCGTACTTCTTGTCCTGGTTGAACGCGGCGGCGGCCTGGAACGCGTCCTTGGTGAAGTCCATGTGGACCTCGCTGGGCTGCACGCCGCCGTTGAGCAGCATGTTGAGCAGGAAGTAGTGCGACGGCGAGTTCTGCGCGAGCACGACGGTCTTGCCGCGCAGATCGGCGACGTTCTTGATCGCGTCGCGGACGACGATGCCGTCGCCGCCGTTGGACCAGTCGATCTGCTGGAACACGCGCGGCATCGTGCGCGGATCGCGGTTCAGGCGATTGACCGCGAGCGGCAGCATGTCGACGGTGGCCCACCCGATGTGCACCTTGCCGGCGGCGAACGTGTTGCCCATGTCGACCGGGTTATCGGCGAGCACGAGCTCGACCTGGAAGTCGCCGCCCTTGGCGTCCTTCCACAGCTTCTTGGGCTTGGAGCCCTGGTTCGCCCAGATGATCGGCGCCCAGCCGGCCCACACGTTGATCGCGAACTTCACGATGCGCGGCTTGCCGAGCGCGGTGTAGTCGGCGACGCCGGGGACCTCCGGCAGCCGCGACGCCGCCTCGAAGCTGTACTCCTTGACCGTGGTGATGCTGTTCGGATCGGGGTTCTCGGCCTGCGCGGTCGCGGACCCGGAGCCCCCGGCCTGCTGCTTGATCGACCCCATGTCGATCTTGCCGGAGCCGCTGGTCTGCGTGGTCTCGGACTTCTTCGCGTTGCAGCGATAGAACGACAGCCCCACCAGGCCCGCCACGACGGCGAGCACGGCGATGAAGAACCCGGGCTTTGGCTTTCCTCCGTTGGCCATATGTCCTCCGACCTAGGCTTTCTCGGTTTGCTTGTCGGCTTGCCTGCGCAGGGCCGCGGCGTCCTCGGCCGCGGGGCCGAGATCCTTGGCCTGGGCGGCGACCGGCGTGGTCTCCGGCGCGCGCATCCCGAGCTCGACCTCGAGATCCTTGAGCGCGTCGTCGGCCATCGACTGCTCCATCTTCTCCTCGGCGTGGATCTTGTCGATGCCGTCCGCCGACAGGTCGGCCGCGACGCGGGTCTTGCCGCGGTTCGCGTCGATCTTGCGCTGGATGACGTCCTCGAGCTGCCCGAAGTCGGTCGTCACGTCCATGTTGAGGCTCTGGGTCAGCTGGGCGACCTCGGCCTCCGCCGAGCTCATCTTGAGGTCGGCGTCGTACCTCTGGATCTTGTCCTTGACGTCGACGAGCTTCTTGTTGGCGAACTGGATCTTCTTGAGGTTGTTGCCGTACGCCTGCTCGTGCATGGCGAGCTGCGCCTTGTTCTCGTCGAGCTGGGTCCTGGCCTTGGTCAGCTGGAGCGCGATCGTGCCGGCGGTCTCACGGTCGCCCGCCTTGAGGTAGGCCTTCGCCTGCGCGGTCAGCTTGCTGACCTGCGTCTCGCCGTCCTTGACCTGGCGGCCGACCCGCTCGACCAGCGCGCGGTACTGCTCGAGGCCCTGGCGGCCCTCCTTGAGCTGCTCGACCGCCGAGTCGTACTCGTACTGCATCTGGGCGATCGGATCGGCCTCCCAGAAGAAGTTGGCGAGCTTGTTGAACTGAGCCCGAATCGCACCAAAGAACTTGCCGAGAATCATCGCGAGGCTCCTCCGCCCGGAAAACCCACGGTCCCGGGGCCTTGAAGGTAGCTACCTACCTCACATCTCTCAACCCGGCCAGGCAAGTTCCTTGCGAGGAACGGCGCCTCGAACCCGTCGGAGCGGTCCCGGACATGGCCGCGCATCACGTCGATCAAGGCGTGCAGCCCTGGTCCCGCGTCGTGGTGATCGTCGTGATGGCTGCCTGCGCCCCCAGCTTCCCGCTAAACTCTGCCGATGGGGCTCGCAGCACGCCAGCGCTTCACCTTCGACGAGTACCTCCTCCTCGAAGAGATGGCCGAGGTCAAGCACGAGTTCCTCGATGGCGAGGCGTGGGCCATGGCGGGCGGTTCGCCGGAGCACGCGGCGATCATCGGCAACGTCACGACGCTGCTGAACGTTCAGCTGCGGGGCCAGCGCTGCCGGGTCTATAGCACCGAGCTTCGCGTACGCGTGAAGGCGACCGGGCTCGGCACGTACCCGGACGTCACGGTCGTGTGCGGCCGCCTCGAGCGCGATCCCGAGGACCGCAGCGGACACACGGCGATCAACCCGCGCGTCCTCGTCGAGGTCCTGAGCCCGTCCACCGAGGCGTACGACCGAGGCGAGAAACTGTCCCACTACCAGACCATCCCGAGCCTCGAGGAGATCGTGCTCGTCGCGCACGACCGCCTCGAGATCGTCCGGCGCGAGGCCGGCGGGACCTGGTCGCGGCACATTGCCGGTGCAGGGCAGACCGCGCGCTTGACGTCGATTGCCTGCGACCTCTCCGTGGCCGAGGTCTATCGCGATCCGCTCGCCATGGGCTGACCGTCACGGAGCGCGGCGAACGGCGCATGCGCTCGGAAGCCGCCAGGCCTGGCGCTCACGCCGGCTTCTCGATCGCGCGGAGCAGCGCCGGGTTCGCCTTGGCGGCGGCGAGCGCGAGGTCGACGAAGCGGCGGACCAGCGGGTTGGTCTCGCCCTTGCGCCAGGCGAGCGCGACCTCCGAGCGAGCCAGGCCCGCGACGGGCAGGCTGCGCACGCCGGGGCGCGGGTAGAACCGGGTCCAGCCGGCGGCGGAGATCGCGACGGCGCGGCCGGCGCTGATCATCTCGAGCGTGGCCTCGAGGGTGCGGGCGTCGACGGTGGTCGGGCAGCCGGCGGCCCAGAACTCGTTCCACACCGGATCGGGGCTGACGGGCCGGATGACCGTGGTGGCGTGCAGATCGGCGAGCGTGAGCGACGTGCGCCGGGCGAGCGGGTGGCGCGCCGACAGCGTCGCCACGCGCGGCTCACTGAACAGGTGGGTGAGCTCGAGGCCGCGCGGATCGAGCGGCAGACGCAGGACGCCGACGTCTGACGTCCCGCCGTGCAGGCCCGCAGACGGATCGTCGTAGAGGTGCGGATCGAGGGCCACGGCGGTCTCGGGGAGCTCGCGCGCGCAGGCGGCGAGGATCGGATCGGTCAGCTCGAGGGCGGCGCCGGCCATCACGCCGATCGCGAGGCTGCCGCTGCCCTGGCGGTCGATGCGGCGGGCGTCGGCGACGCCGTGGGCCAGCTCGTCGAGCGCGCGGCGGGTGCGGCGGACCAAGGCGTGGCCGGCCGGGGTCAGCTGGACGGCGCGGGTGGTGCGGTCGAACAGCCGGGCGCCGACGTCGCGCTCGAGCCGGCGGATCGTCGCGCTCAGCGCCTGCTGGGCGACGTGGAGGCGCGCGGCGGCGCGGGTGAAGCTCAGCTCCTCGGCGACGCGCAAGAACGCGCGGAGGCGAGACAGGCTGAGGTCATCCATGGCGCGGTCGCGCCGAGCATACGCCGGGTTTCACAATCGTTTGGTTGTGGATCGGCGATCGGCTTCATGTTGGACGGCCGGTCCTCCCGGTTCAGCAACGAACCCCGGGTTCGCATCAAAGTTTCCGGCGGTCGCGAAAGGACCTCCGAGCGATCCTCCCAAGATGGCGCAGATCCAGCGGTGTTGGTCGAGTACGATGCGATCGCGGAAAGGAGCGCGACGTGAAGACCACGGAACGCAAGAAGCTCGATCCTGCACGCGTCAGCAAGGCGCTCGGTTCGTCACGTGTTGTGGCTGTCGCCGATACGCCCAGTCGAGGGCCGCTCGACCTTCTGCAGCTTCGTGTCGAGGTTGAACGTCGGATCAAGTCGTCTGGCGGGCGTCCCACGGATCCGGACTGGACGATGATGCGCGTCGTACGCTTCCAGCCCTCGCGCTGGGAGGAGCTCGAACAGCTCGCGGGGACGCTGAGCCAGGAGGGTCGCACCGTGAGCCCGTCACAGCTCGCAGCGATGCTCGTCGAGCGTGGCCTCGTGGAGCTCGCGCTCTCGCCCACCCAGACCTCGCCAGTGCATGAGACCTCACGCATGGCCAATGCGCCGACAGCGTTGATTGGCGACGAGTACTACGCAGGGCTGCGCACGGCCGCGGCCTGCCTCGAAGCGGAGGGATAACGCTCATGGGCAACCTCGAACCGACGGCTTCGGAGCTGCGTGCGTGGTTCCAGAACCTGCTCGTGCTGTGTGATCGGACGGTGTTTGCCGTCGCGACACATGAGCCTCACAAGCAGGCTGCTGTCCTCGGCGTGCTGACCCGGAACGCGAAGATGATCGTGCACGGCGCGCTCGATCAAGCTGGCGCGCTCTACACGCCGCTGTGCCTCACGCTCGCGGCTGCGTGCAGGCGCGTCGGTGTCGTCCCCGGGGAGCGCGAGTGGCTCTCGGTGATCAAGAACGTCTTCCGGCTCGAGGGCCAGCTCCGGGAGGTCGCGGGATCAGTCACATGGCCTGTTGGGACGCCGGCGTCGATCTTCAAAGAGCAGCTCGACGAGGCGCTCATCAACGCGGGCGTCACTGACCGCCCGACGATCCTCGACTCCCACAACCGGCAGCTCGCGCTCGGTCTTGCCGTGAACTGGGGGCTGCGCTTCCTCGTGGCATATGCCCTGGAGATGAAGCTGCCTGCTTCGGACACCACGGCAAAGGCGCAAGACCTGGGCTGGGTGCGACAGGCGATGGAGCATGCGAAGCACGCGGCTTGAGCTGGCCGGGTAAGGGGCGGGCAGCTTCGGTCTCGGTGTCTTTGTCATCGGCGTGTCGACAGGCTGAGGTCATCCAGGGCGGGGGCACACCGACCCTACCGCGAGTTTCACAATGGCGCAGTTGTGAATCGCCGACTGGATCCGTGTTGGACCGCGCGCCGCATCGTTCGCATGGTGGGGTCATGCTGCTTCACAACACGTCCACCGAATCCTCCTCTCACTCCACGCGTGCCGGCGGGCGCCGGGCTCGCCCCGGCCTGCGGGTCGGGCTCGCGGCGGCGGCGCTGGCGCTCGGCCTGGGCGGCGGGCGCGCGTCGGCCGACGACGGCGACCAGGACCGCGATACCGACGGCGACCACGGCGGCACCGCGGACCACGCGCGGGCCCGCGACGTCCTGCTGGTCCACGGCGCCTGGGCCGACGGCTCGAGCTGGAGCGACGTCATCGTGCGGCTGCAGCGCGACGGCTACACGGTCCGGGCGGTGCAGCTGCCGCTGCAGAGCCTCGCCGGCGACGCGGCGGTCGTGCGCGCCGAGATCGACCGGATCGGCCGCCCGGTGGTGGTCGCCGGCCACTCGTACGGCGGCGCGGTGATCGGCGAGGCCGCGGCCGGCGCGCCCAACGTGGTCGGCCTGGTCTACGCGGCGGCGTACGCGCTCCACGACGGCGAGAGCCTGGGCGCGCTCAACGCGCGGTTCGCCGCCACGCCGATCCTGCAGGCGCTGGTGTTCGACGCCCAGGGCAGCGCCACCATCGAGCCGGAGGCGTTCGCGCGGCTGTTCGCGCCGGATCTGCCGGGGCGGCAGGCCCGGGTGCTGGCGGCGGTGCAGAAGCCGATCTCCGGCGCGATCTTCGGCACGCCCGCCGGCCACCCGGCGTGGCGCGAGGTGCCGTCGTGGTACCAGGTGTCGCGCGACGATCAGGTCATCAACCCCGAGCTGCAGCGCTTCGTGGCGGCGCGCATGGGCGCCCGCGTGGTCGAGCTGGCGTCGAGCCACGCCTCGCTGCTGTCGCATCCGCGCGCCATCGCCGAGCTGATCGAGCAGGCGTCGCGCGGGCGGTGAGCCGCTCACACCCGGGCGGATGCGCTCGCGTGAGACCGATGAGGACCATCGTCTCGATGCAGCGTCCGAGGTGATCGTGGCCTGAGCCCGGCGCCTCAACCCTTCCAGGGCTCGCCCGGGAGCCGTCCGACCAGCTCTCGCCACACGAGATCGTACGCGGCGTCGAAGCTCCAGATCGCCGTGTTTGGGGACGGACTGGAGCGCCGAGACAGCTTCGAGCGAGCTGGATCACGGCGCGTTCCTCATGGCGTGGCCGTGGCGCGACTCGTGGCAGCCAGCACGAAGCGGTCGTCGGCGCACAGCCGGAGCAGTGCCTCGGCATCGCGGAGGTCCTCGCGATTGAGCGAACGCACCCGCGCGAGCACGTCGCTCACCTGGTGGACGATCACGCCGTCGAGCGGATGCCCCTTACCGAACTTGATCGGCTGTTGCCTGGGGTACGGATCCGGAACGATGATCGCGGGGAGGCTGAGGCCCAGGCGTTCCGGATCGAACGGTAGCTCGACCTGGGGCCGAACGGCGCGCGTCCTGGCGAGCAGCGGAGCCGCCTGGTCGGCCGGCATCGCGCCACCGACGCCATCCGCTGCCGTCACGACCAGATCGCCGATCTCG
>Ga0137459_1000298_pt1 | contig 18334 bp, 39 predicted proteins | sample EasRivERMGT700_2_FD_104908 | JGI IMG/M metagenome (GOLD analysis project Ga0137459, IMG submission 104908) | Soil microbial communities from meander-bound floodplain in the East River, Colorado, USA - East River MetaG ERMGT700_2 | ecosystem: Environmental > Terrestrial > Soil > Floodplain ...
TCGGCTCCGGCGAGGTATGTGACGGTTTGAATGTGTGTTCGTAAAAACCGTCGGCTTCTAGGCAGATTCGTGATGCAGCCATATAAGCCCCTTCCGCCATTTGAGGAGTGTTCTCAGTTGGTTCTCCAGTGTTCGGGTTGTCCTGACGAAGATGGTCGCCAACTTTCTCTGCTAATCTTGCGGCGTGGAGCAGCATGTCGCGCTGCAACTCCAAGACATCCTTGATGGTTATCTTGTCATCGAATGTGAATCCCTTTTCCCGAAACCATTTTATTGCGCTAATCATACACTCAACGGCAAGGTATCCATCTCTGCCAGCTTCTCGCCCAGTCGTTTCAACCGGCGCTCACGCTGATACTTGATGGCTTTCAAAAACTTGTCTGCCGCCTCCTGATGAATGCGGCGTTGCGCGACTTCGACCGTGCCGATGTAAAGCGTTTCGGCTTCCAACTCCTCTTGCGCCTTGGCCTCAAGCCTGACGATCTTTAGGTGAGCGCGGTCAATGTCTTTGATGATGGCTTCGCGATTTTGGTAGGTTTTCATTCTTTCAAAATTATTAGAGGTGTCGTCGCCGAATAAACCCAGTCAATTGCGTATTCGCTTCCGTCAATCGCGACGAGGATTTCGCTGTCAAATGGCAGCTTCTTCAATTCCTCAATTAGTTGATCGCGGGTCATCGCTGTTGGTTCGATTTTTCCTTCGTCTCCTTCACCTTGTCAATCGCCGCCCTGAACTCCGCCGTCGCGTCGGCCAATCCCAGTTTATAGCCGTGTTCCAACGCCTTCTCGATGACGGGTACCGATCCGGGATAGCAATGCTTGATACTGAGCCGCCAGGCGTCAGCCCTCCAGTCGCGTTCTTTCATTTTCTTAAAAGTTTCGCCTTTTTTCTCCAGAAAAGCCTTAGGTCTATGTTCGCCTTTAAGGAAATCTCCGGACTGTATCCAGCTTTTATTCTGGCCCTCAATGTCCCGTCTTTGATTCCAATTTCCCTGCTCCATTGGGCGACTGTCATTTTCTTTCCACCAAACGACACCCGAACTGCTGTTGTCTTGTTGTTCTGCTGTTCTTCAAAAGAACCCCATCGGCAGTTTTCTGGTGTGTAGTTTCTGCTGTTTCTTATTCTATCAATACTGTGATTAGAGGTCGGCCTTGCGCCCATGTCCGAGAGGAAGTTTTCAAATGACTTGCGCCACCTTCGGCAAACTCTAATCCCGCGACCGCCATAGCAATAATATCGGTTATTTTTCTTGTTGTAGCACCTTGCCAGCATAGCCCTCCACGCCAGGTATTCAGAGGTTTTTGAGAGCCCATTTTGCGTGTGCCTCAGGCTTGGTCTATTTTTCTTCGTGAGTATCATTTTTCAAATTGTAGTCGCAAAATACACTCCCGCTCCCCGCACGGTTGCCCAATGTTGGTTTCCGACGGGCTCTCGTAAAAGCAATCGTTGACGATGACATCGCCCGCGTCAATCGGCTCACCTGGTTTGAGCGGGCGGAAGGTGCCGGTTTTGTTTTTCCTCAACGCTAATTTCACGCGGCTTACATTCATGCGTCTGTTTTACCACACTCAAGTTTTATGTCTAGGAAAAAGTTGACAAAGCTTGCTCAATAAATTTTAATGGGGTGGTGAAACGCAAACCCGAAGCCAAAGACGAGACGCCGCAGAAGTTCGCGGTTGGGGAGTCGGTGATTATCTTGAGGCCAAATAAACTCTGGTTTGATTGTGTGGGCGAGGTTGTCAGTTTTAACAACGGCCTCCATAGAGTGAAAATAAAGGCGAAGGCGGATGGCTCGACCTTCTCCCACTTTCACGCAGACGTTCCGGGAGAGCAACTTGATAGTTTTATATGAGTGACAAATACAAAAATAGAAGCGGCTTCCGCGTGATAGGGCCGAACACGAGCAACTACCAGCAATCAACGTGGTACTTCCCAACTCTCGAAGAAGCCAAAAAGTTCTGCGAGACGATTGCTGTGGATGTAGATGCTGAATACGACATCCTTCAATATATCGGCACGATGCGCCAAGTGCCGCTGGTGCCAAGGCCTGTTGAGTGGGTCGATGCCAATCCGAAATAAACCATGAGCTTCACCCACGCCGACTATCTCGCCATGCAAGCCCGCTGCGATGGGGCGCGGAAGAATATCGTCAGGAATCTGGGCGATCCCGCGCAGAAGGAAACCGGCAAGCGCGGCATCCAAAGCGACATCGAGGAGTGGCTGAAAACCCAGAGCCATCGGGCGTGGTGGGATGTGAAGCGCACGGACCAGCGCACGACCTCGCGCATCGGAGTTCCAGATTTTATCGGCGTGTTCGCTGGCGTGCCGTTTGGCCTGGAGGTGAAGGCGCATGGGAAGAAGCCCACGACCGAACAACTTGGAGAACTCGCGTGGATGCGGAAGGCCGGGGCTAAGACGAAGGTCGTTTACTCGAAGGATGAGGCGGTGGAATTTTTTCTTGGACTGGTCAAAGAAAACGCGGCGGTCGGAATACCACAAACGACCGCCGCGCACCCATCCAACGAGGAGAAGGAATCACGGTAAACAGAGGATGTCAAATTCCTGTTGGGCAACAACCGGCACATCACAAACGATTTCGTAACCCGCATTATGCGCCAGACATTTTACAATCCAATGACAAGCACCCCGCGCTTCGAGATCCCGCACTCGCGGAATGTATTGCTCGCAGGTGAGGGTTTCGGTGAGGCGGATATGAGGCACTGAAATTACTTTATGACAACCCCTGAACAAAAACAAGAAGCGGCAAGGAAGTGTGCGGATAGGATAATGCTGCACTGTGCTGGTAGAAATCTTTTACCTAATCAATTCCAGTTAGAAGAAACAATCCACTCCACCATCAACGAAATCTGCGAGCCGTTGGAGAAGGAGATAGCCAAGCTACGAATCTCTAACATTGCATGGGCAACAGGTGTTGAGCAAAGCAACACTGATATTGTCGATATGCAACGTGACGAGTTCCAAAGAATAATTGCCATTCTAAGTAATGAAACAGACAACGAAACTGCCGATGAGATTAGGTCTGTTTGTAAAAGAGCAATTGCCTGCATTGAACAAACTGTTCCAGTAGTGGTTCAACGCGACCAACTGCGCGCCCAACTCGCCCAAGCAGAGGCGGCTTTGGGGGAGATGAGGGAGGCGCTAGATTCTTGGCTGTATTACGCAGACCACGACAGAGGACAAGAGCAGTTTAGTCTTTGCGTTAAGAAAACCGAAAAAGCCCTCTCCACTTCCCAACCGTCCGAACAGCACAAGCAAAAATAAACAAAGTGAAAACCGCAGAAGAAATTATTCACAATCCCCCAACAATAGAAGCTGGCGCTCCGTTTGTTTGTCTGGATGAGGCCGCGTTGAATCAGGTTTTGCGAGACGCCCTGCTTCATGCGGCGGAGATGTGCGTTAAACTTGGTGCTGCATCACGTCCTTATGATATTTACAACGCCATCCTCGCCGAAGCCAACAAACTGAAACCCGGTTCGTAACATTCCTGTTGCAATCTGAGGTTGGACTGATAGAACTTGGTCAATCCCCCTCCGTGGAGGGCGGCGTGTGAGAACGTCGAAAGCCCTGCGAAACCATGAAACAACAAATCTTCCGCGCTGTCGTCGTTGGCGACCTTCCATCCGGGCAACCGGCGCTTGGCATCTCACCGTTGGCGGCGGCAGCGCAGAGGGTTTAAGACAACATGAAAGAATTCACCAAGGCCGGTAAATGTAACGGGTGTAAAAAGCCTTCCGAGTTTTCACTCCACCGGCAGATTTTCGCCAATGGTTCGGACCACTTTGTATGGGTGTGTAAGGAGTGCAATCGAAGAAATCCAACAGGCGATCTGACTTACTTTATTCCGCACGAAAAGGTAAAATCCAAACTTTCTGAGGAGGAGATTGAATCCCTCCCTGTATTGATGCCAGACCTTTCGGTTCGTTGCGCAGTTTGTGGCGCTCGCGATGCGGAGCTTCATCATTGGGCGCCTCGTCACATTTTTGGAGACAAGTGCGAAAGCTGGCCGAAGGATTATCTCTGCAAGTCATGTCACGACCAATGGCACCTCTTGGTGACGCCGAATATGGGAGGCGGAAATGGATAAGCACGAACGGATCTGTCGCTATCTGGCGAAGTGTCCCCCGGCCGTCAGCGGCCAGAACGGGCACGGTCAGACCTTCGCCCTGGCCTGCTCGCTGTTGAACGGCTTCGGGCTATCCGAGGAGGAGACGGTTTCCTATTTAATGCTGTGGAATCCCCGCTGCGATCCACCTTGGACCGAATCAGAGTTGCGGCATAAGGCACAGTCGGCGGCGACGGCCCAGCATTCCAAGGTGCGCGGCCACCTCTTGGGCGACAACGGATTTTCCAAGGAGGATTACAGTTGCACCTCATTCCAGGCAGCAACCAAGGTTGAGCCCAAGCCCGCACTGGTAATAGACCCATCAACCGCCATCGAGATTTTTCTGAAAGGCTTCCGCTGCGTCGAGTCCGATCTGTGGGATGCGTCACCGATCAAACCTTCCGAGGATTGGACGCAGGATGGTATTTTGTTGCTCCAGCATTTATTTCAGCCGGGAGAGGTGGTGAACTTCGTGCATCAGTTCACGATGAAGGACGACAAGGCGGGGGTGAAGAAGCCGGTTCCGTCGGGCTATGGCGAGAGTGTGGAGCGGAACGAGTTGATGGATCTCTGGAGTCTGGGAATGCCGACCAGTGATTGCGGGGGATGGATGCGGATGAACCCGATGGATGGCAATGGCATCGCCGACAAGAATGTAACAGCCTATCGCCACATCCTGCTCGAATTCGACAGCATCCCGCTGGACCTCCAGCTTTGCCTGTTCGGGAGAATACCGCTCCCGATCTCCTGCATTATGACTAGTGGCGGAAAGTCGTTACACGCCTGGGTTCGGGCCGACAGTGCAGACGCCACCTGTTATAAAGACGACGCCGCGATGCTGTTGAAAATGCTGTCTCGTTTTGGGCTCGACGCCAAGAATAAGAACCCGTCGCGCCTATCCCGGCTTCCCGGAGTGATGCGGAAGCTCGGCGCGGGCGGCGATGGGAGGCAACGCCTGCTCTACTTGAACCCGAATCCCACTCAATCGAGGATTTTACCATGATAGACTTTGAACTGCTTGCCCGCGAACTTGGTCCCGATCCTGCCGTTGCGGTCGCCAAAGAGATTGCCCAAGCTGAGGAGCGGGAGCAATTTGAGCCTGAACCCGGAGAACCCGCTGACTGGCACGACGAATCCGACCACGGACTGATCCAAGTCAAAGAACTCCCGGCCATTGTTGACGCCAGCACGTTCGTCGCGACCGAATACCCCGCCGTTCCCGAGTTAATCAAGGGATTGGTTCACCAAGGGACCAAGGTGGTGGTCGGCGGCGGCAGTAAATCCTTCAAAACCTGGGTGCAACTCGACGCCGCGATCTCCGTTGCCTATGGACTCCCCTGGATGGAGTGCGAAACCGTGGCTGGGCGCGTCCTTTTCGTCAATCTGGAGATCAAAGACAGCTTCTTTCAAGGCCGGGTGAAGAAAATCTGCGAGGCCCGAGGCATCCAGCAATGCCCCAGCCGCCTCGACATCTGGAATCTCCGGGGTTATTCCGCCCCCTACCGCATCATCCTGCCAAAGATCATCGCCCGCATCAAAGAGGTGGGATATTCCCTAATAGTCCTCGACCCCGTGTACAAGCTCTACGGCAATACCGACGAAAACAGTGCCTCCGAAGTCGCCCAACTCCTGAACGAACTCGAAAGAGTCTGCGTCGAAACCGGTGCGGCCGTCCTTTTCGGCGCCCACTACTCCAAGGGCAACCAAGCCGCCAAGGAGTCCATAGACCGGATCTCAGGATCAGGCGTCTTTGCCCGCGACCCCGACAGCATCATCCCCTTCACCCGCCACGAAGAAGAAGAAAGCTTCGTCGTCGAACCCATCCTCCGCAACCTCCCCCCGATCCAACCGTTCGTCGTCACCTGGAACTACCCGCTGATGGAGCGAAATCAAGACCTCGACCCATCCAAATTGAAGCAAGCGGGAGGGCGTCCAAAAGAGTCGTCCGGAAAGGACATTTTAGACCTCCTCCCAGACGCCGGTTTGACCAACCAAGAATGGGAAGATTTAGCCCAAAAAAGTGCCGGAATCAGCCGACGCACATTTTATCGCCTAAAAATGGAGCTAAAAACAGCCGATGCCATAATGTTCTCTCGAATAAATGAGCATTGGAAACCAGTTCGTAAACAGTGAGTTACACGCTCCAGTGCCATAAGTGTCAATTGGTGTCATAACTAGTGTCATAACCTCTGCCGAACCCGTCTAGTGCCATAATGCCATATCCCCTTTAGGGTATGGCACTGGCACTGGACGGTGGGAAAAGGCACTCGGGAAAAGGCGATCAAAAATCCGGAAGGAGGTGGAGGTCGTCAGAAGCGACTAAAAAACGATGAAATCTTCTCAGGACTCGTTTTAAGACACTTTCACCACCTGTCCGCTATCAGGGTATTCTTTTGCAATAAAAATGCGGCAAATCAAAAACGCAACGATAAAGATGGCTATCGTGGTTTGGAGTTAGATTTCAAAAAATGAGGTTGAGTTAAAGGGAGGGGACTCCTACTCCCTACCCTCCGGGCAAAAGGCCCCTGCCGGGTGGGTACCGCCCCCACGGTCCAGCCTCGGCCCTAGGAGTCACAAGAAAAGTTTTCCTGCCGGTGGATAGCGGCCGAGATCGCCAGCCAGCCGACTGTCTTGGTCTATGCGCTGCCGATTGACATGGGTTTATAACCCTTCGCCTTGATGCGTATTCATTGACATGTCGTCGAGCTATTCACTTGACGGGACAACGACGGGACAACTAAACGACGAAATGCCCGTAAAGTACGGACAAAGGCGATGCGCCAGGATTAGCCAGGTTGCGTTTGTTTACTCGCCAGGCTCTGGGGGGGCGGAAGAATTGCGCTTGGCCTTTACCGTTCCGGCTTTGAGGGTAGGCGGGAGTGATCGGTTGCTTAACTGGCGCTCTTGTTCGTTCAAGCGGATAGCGGCGCTTGCGAGCCGGTCAAGTTTGGCGGGATCAGACTCGGCGAGTAGCATCGTATCAATTCTCTCTTGTTGTTTCCGCACACGCAGGAGTCGAAGCTTCCGATGCTTTTCCGCAAAATCCGCTTCCGTCTCGGGGGAGAGCGCCGCAAGTTTAGTCTGTTCCTTAGCCGCTAGCTTTGCTTCTGCGGCCCGCTTTGCCATCTCTGCGGCATTCTCTGCGGTAAATAAAGCCATTGCCGCACATTGCTCTATTGACTTGCGGTAGTCAATCCCATGCGTACATAAAAAAACTCCCCGGTATTTAATCGGGGAGAGTGGAAAGCGGGGGTCGCCTCAGTTGATAAACACCTTTACACCGCGCACCTTAATCCACGCACTGGACGCATTGCCATAGCAAGTGTGATAAATGCGGCGAAGCTTTCCTTCAAAGTGAATCTTGTACGTGCTACGGAGTCGCGCCCCATAACCCGATGCCGTTTCCTGCAATCCCCGCTTTTGCCAGTCAAGCGGGTCCGATTTCAGGTCTTGTGGATAGTCAATGCTGAGGCTCTTGGCGCCCGCAACGCAACCGTGTTCTCGTGTGTCGTCAAATGTGAATTGTTTCATGGTATTTATTTTCCTTTCCGTTTGTTCATCTCGCGTTTGACCGCATTCCGCAAGCTTCGCTCTGAGCTAAACCCGTAAAGATTCAACAAGGGGCAATTGTAAGAGGAGCCGTTGGAACAAAACAGTTTGATGCCGTCAATTGGTGGTAATTCGATTTGCATAATATTTTCCTTTCACCGCTATCCTCGCACACCTAGTTTCCCGTGTAAAGTAAAATCTCCCCGGATGCGACTTTCGGCCTTCCGGGGAGTGACAAGGAAAGTGATTCAGGATTGATCGCGAATATATTCTCCCGTTACAAAGTCGTTCCATTCCCTTTCCAGACCTTTGGACAATCCAAACCGAAATTGATGGCGAGCCACAAAGACATTAAACCTCTCGCGCATGTTCGCCTCTCGTTTGAGATACCACAAAGAGAACCTTGCTTGCTCACGCATGGATCGCCTTTGGTTCAACGCATCTCTTAACTCTGCCAGCATCTCAGGCGAGCGGCCGCACATGCGAAGCGTGATAATGGCGACTCTGGCGCGTTGGTTGGAATTGGCGAGTAGTTGTTTCATCGGTAAAACCTCGCATTGGGTAACTGCTCCCGGACCTTCGCTTTCGCATCATCGCGACTGTAGGCGCGGAAAAACATATCCTCGTTGGTCTCGCCAATATCAAAGTTGGCCCAGTAGAGTGGAGCGCCTTGTCCCCAGTACGCGCCCTGTTCGTCGTAGCAACCACAGGCGCTCATTTTCATCCGGCGCAACCATACCTTGACGCTCGTATTGGCATCATGCCCGCGCCATGATCGGCGCCCCATTTGTGAGCCGGTACATTGCCACTCGTTTCTGTCGTTGTAAAATCCGGTGATGCCGGAGGGTAAAGTTTTCATATTCTCTTTTCCTTTCACCACACAATAACCACTGACAAAAGAATGTCAATTTATTTCTTTACACGGTAAACCTGTCGTGTATCTTGTCCCCGGATAGGAAAACAAAATTATGTCAGACACAATTACAAATCAGTTCACTGAACTAGTTCCAAACCTTGACGCGTTCAACGACGACAACGATTTGATGAATCTCCGCCGGGAATTCATTTTGATTAAAGAGGCGGCGAAAGAATTGGCAACCTACTGTGAGGCCAGGCAACACGCGATTTACTTTCGCAAGCGGGGTGAGATTCAAAAGGCAATCGTTTATGAAAAATGCTGTGATGAGCTATACGCCAAGCTCCCGGAAATTGCTAAATCGTGGTAAACGGAAAACAAAATTATGAAAACAACGACATATCCCGGAATTAACTACGCTGGTTTTACCGGCGCAAACTCTCACCTGGTCACAGGCATTCGCTACGGAGTGATTCATTCCAACCGCATCGCGTGCTTTGACGACATTGCCACACACGGCACTGATTTGGATTACGAGGAATATATCAATCAGGCCAAACAAAACTTGCGCCATGCTCTCAGTGACTACTTTTCTTCCCACGCTTCCGAGGGTAAAGACTCCCGCCTAGACATGGCGGTGGAATCTGCCTTTGATGCCGTCTCCGATGAAATTGCGGATCGCTACGAGTCGTCCGGGGATTGCACGCGGTACCGTTACGAGCGTGACGGTTTGATTTTGAACGTGGCGAGTGACGGCGATATTTTCGTGATTGAATCACCGTTTTTTACCTACGCGCAATTCTGTAGTCCATGTGCGCCGGGAGCTTGCTATCTAACCTCGCCATTGGCGGAGCCGGTCGAAGCGAATAAATGCTACTGTCTCCCGGCTGACTGGTTCAACGATGATGAGCCAATGCCCTATCCGGTGTACGAATTGAAAACCGGCAAGCTCGTTCAACCTGTTTAATCCCCAAACCCATTCCCCAGATATGAAAACTGAAACCCAATTCTTTTACGAGCAAGCCGGGTGGAGCTATGACCCGAAAACCGAAACCTCCGAACAAGGGCGCCGACGTTGCGCGGAGTTACTCGCCAATGTGGAGCGTCACGCCAGATCAAGCGGCATCCGGTACGAGTGGGAGCTTGACGACATAACGAGCGAAGATTTCTCCGACGAGCGTCCGTTTTACAAGCTCTGGGTTTGCATCGCCTATAAACACGGCGAAGTGATCGCATCACTCTGCGGAATTGATTTCGGGCGCAATAAAAAGCCACACGGCGAGCCATACAAGCGGGTGGTCGAAGCGGAGCTAGCTTTTGAAGACTACATTGAAACCCAGGAGTCGCAACGCTGCGCCTGTGCCGACATTGCTACTGTATGAAACCCCGCTTCTACCAAGGTTGGTTTGTCACCAAGCTGTTTCCGTCCGGCATGTGGTCCGCATGGAAGGACGGCGAATTGCGCCTCCGCGCCGATACGCTGGCCGGACTGAAAAGCCTTGTCCGTATTTCTTCCACTTTACACGGTAAACAAATGCGGTAGGGTTTGAATATATGAAAACGAAATTTACTCCCGGACCTTGGTTCACTTGTGAAGGTGACTACGCTCACCAAGTTTGCAGCAAGCCAGAATACTTCAAGGCCAGAGCCGCAGGCAACGACGACGAAACCGCCTGCGGTGAATCTCTCGTTTGCGAAACGGCCAGCAACTTCCCTAACGCCAAGCTCATCGCGGCCGCCCCGGAATTGTTGGAGCTTGTCAACGATGGCGCCTTGCAACTCGGACGCCTGACGGGGCCACAACTCGAAACGTACTCCCGCACCTTTGCGGCGCTGGCTCAAACCCTGATCGCCAAAGCCACATAATAAATTTATGAAAACTGAAACAAAACCAACACTCGCAAATCTTGTCGAGCAAACCAACATTCCACCGTCACTGGTTCGCGCCGTCGTGCGTCAATTCGGAGGCTGGCAATCCTTCTGTGATTCTGCGCCCGATGTTTGCCGGGGTGGAATTGACGGCGGATTTAATGGCTTCATCTATAACGCCGATACAGAACCATTCGCCCGGCGCAACCGTGAATCAATCCAACAAATGGCGCAGGAGCAGGCGCAGGAATTTGGAACAAGCGTAACGGAGATGATTCAAGGCTTTGGATGTTTCCGCCACGGTACCAAGCCAACCGATTCAGAAATAGGGATCGCGCTTTACGCGGGCAAAGACGACGGCGCGGGCGTGCTTAACGCGCTGGCATGGTATGCGGGCGAAGAAGTTTGCCGGGAGTATTGCCGGATAACAGAGCAGGATTGATTTATGACCTATCACCAAAACGATATTCCCCGCTATAAGACGTTCAAGCGAACGGCGAACAATTTCACCGAGTTTGCCCGCGCTCGAAAGTTTGTTCAGGACATCGGACTGACTTACGATGAGGCGGTACGCCAGTGTCGCAACTTCAACGACAACCGGACGCCAGCGCAAATCCGCAAGGGCACGAAAATGGAGTTCGCCAGGCAATGAAACCCAAACTCTACATAATCGAAGCCCGCGACGAAGCGGGGCAACTGCTGCTTCGCGATGCCGAGGGCAAGCCCTATCCGCAACCTGACACCGTGTTTGGACTGGGCAGCATTCACGGCATGACTGAGGATGCTATGGCGCAAGTCATCTTTCGCCGCATCCCCGACGCCACGCTGGACGGCGGTTCAATCCCGCTCTGGCCCGCGCTCATCAATCCCAACTGGAAAGCCCGCGTAAAAACTTGGTAACTATTATGAAACTTGAATTTTCTGAATCCTCGCCCCATCGGATCACCGCTTTCGGCGCTCATTATTGCGAGATGCACAACCAGCAAAGACTATTCACCACCAAATCGGCAGCCATCAAGAGCGGACGCAAAAGCGCCTGCATCGGCTTGTGGCTTTGCTCTGTGCGGTTGTTTGGGCGACACCTGTTCTATACCAACCACCACCAAAACAAGCACATGAAGATCAAGCCGGGAACCATACTCGGACAGTGGAATGAACTGTATTTTTTGGAAATGGTTCAATGAGGCGCAATTATTTATGATAACCGACCCACTAGAAGAATGCCCGCCAGACGATCCTCAAACGGAAGTCACCATCCAAGCAAAGTTGCAAGACGGGATTTGGTCTGTGTATTGCCCGCAATGGAAATGCCAGCTTCACCACAAGAATCTGACCCGAGTGGCCGCCATGCTCTGCGCGGAAATCGAATCGCACAATGCCGAATGCGAGGGACACTTTCCCGTTCATAAAGACTTCAACGCATGGGCCTCCAAAAACGGAATGGCAGAGCTTAGAAAAGAGGCGTGGCCGAAACCTCCGCCGACCCTGCGAGGGAAGAAACATCCGAAGCCCGCCCCAGATTCCGGGAAGCGCACCCCGAGGGTAAGCCATTGGCAATCGCCATCCTGAAAATATCCCTTGACACCGTAAACCAGAAGATTGATAGTCGAATCTCAATAAATTAAATGTCACACCTTAGAACCATCCTGAAACTAAAGCGCACGCTCTCCCCGCAAGGTCTGCCGCTGGGTTATCGCGAGATCGGGCGCATCCTGGGCGTGAGCCATACCTGGGCCAAGCATCAGGTGCGGGAGCGCAAGAATTGCTGCCCGCAGTGTTTAAGGCCGCTGGTGCTGCCGGAGGTGGAGAAGTGAGCTACGCGCTTGTAAAACTGGAAGCGGACTTTAAGCGCGACATGGCGGAGCTTGAAGTCAGAATTGATAAGCTCAAAGCCGCAAATCGCCGCATCATCGTCCTGCAAAATTGCGCCATCGTGTTCCTTATCGGCCTAGCTGTGTTCCTTATGTGGCAGCTAGACCTTGCTTGGTCAAACGAGCGTTATCTCGATCAGATGTTGAATCACTACACAACGGAGACGAAGAAATGAGCCTTCCGGGATACAGTTTTATAGACAAGTTGCCAGCCAAGCAGCAGGCAATCGAATCCGCCAAGCAATGTGCTAAGGTGCGCCCTGATAAAGCTTGGTTCATCTTCTATTCTAAGGCGCGGGGATGGTCAACAACTGACGCGCCTCTATCGCTTTCCGTTGGTTGTGCATTTGAGAAAGTAACCGAGGCAATAAAATAACCCATGTATGAAACTCATCGCCCTACTCCTCTGCGCGGCATTGCTGGCCGTTCCGCTCAACCATACCAACGCCGTGCCAACGACTCCGCCCAAAGAGTCTGAGATTCACATGGCAGTCATTCTCATAATCGGCGGCGCCATCACGGTCGGCGGGTGGGTCGTTTACAAGGTCGCGGGTTGCCGACCGAAGTACTACTGTGTGCGCGATGCCGACGGCAACCAGTTCCCCAGCAATGCCAGTCGAACGGAGCGGGCACTGAATGAGTGGGAGGTTGTGAGCGGTCCTTACAGTTCGGCGGCAGCGGCAGCGGCAGGCTGTGCGGCTGGCACACCGCAAGCGCCGCCGATCATTCCCAGCGTGACCATGAAGGTGCAACGCTCCCGCGACTTGGTAAGCTGGGAACTGGCAGCGACGATACAGGACGACCCCGACCATTTTACATGGAGCGAAACCAACTCCGCCAGCGTCCCGGCGATGTTTTACCGGGTGAGATAATTTTCCGCAGTTAGATCGAATCCAAAATGAAAACAGACGCAAATTCTATCCACGGCGCGAATGCGCTTGCGTTGCTCCTGAGGGACCTTCCGGGCTGTCTAAAACGCTACCGGAAGCCGACGATAAGGAACGGCTCTGCGAATTGGTGAAATAACCAAGACGGGAAAGCTGATAATTGAGGATTGTGGGTCGGCAACCACGCCTGCGGGAAAACTTTAATCCAACAACACAACAAACTATGAGTGAAACCACAGCATTAACAAAACCCACCAAAGACAACTCCCTGCGCGGACAACTCTCTGGCGATTACTTCAAGCAACAAATTGCGCTGGCGCTGCCCAAGCACATGACCGCAGATCGGTTCGTCCGGGTGGCGCTCACGGCGTTGCTAAAAACGCCCAAGCTCGCCGATTGCACCTCCGAGTCAGTCATCGAGTGCATGTTGAACTGCTCTGCGCTTGGGCTTGAGCCCGACGGTCGGCGTGCCCACCTCATCCCCTACGGCAACAAGTGTACGCTGATCGTGGACTACAAGGGGATCGTCGAACTGGCGAAGCGTTCCGGGGATGTCTCCAACGTGTACGCCCAAATCGTCTGCGACAGCGAGAGCTTTTCGTGGGAGAACGGCGAGGTGAAGCATCAGATTGATTTTCGGCGCGAGCGTGGCGAGATGTACGCCGTCTATGCTCAGATCACATTCAAGGATGGAACGCGCCAGGTTGATGTGATGACTAAGAGCGAGGTTGACGCCATTCGTCGCCGCAGCAAGTCCGGGAATTCCGGGCCGTGGGTGACGGACTACAACGAGATGGCAAAAAAGACGGTGTTTCGCCGGGTGTCGAAATGGGTGACGCTCTCGCCCGAGGTTCACGATGCGCTGGAAAAAGAGGATGACTTTACGGACATTAGGACGACCGTTTCGGCGCCCATGCCTTCGCCGTCGTTTACCAAGCTGGATTTGCCGAAGCGGGTGAAGAAACCAGAGCCCGCGCCTGAACCGACACCAATGGCGCCGGTTGAGGATGACTTTGCGTGCCCGCCAATTATCGTCAATCCAGCCGTTCCGCCCGAACCGGAGCGCGTGAAACCTCCGACTTCAACAAGTCCCGCAATAACCCCCGTTGAAGAACTCTCCTTCGAGGAAGTCGTTGACGGCGCGGAGAGCCCGGAGGCTGCCTCGCTGCGTGCGGCGGCGAAAGAACTCGTTGCGCTGCGCGAGGCGATGAAAGCCAAGGACGTAACGGAGGCTCAAGTCTGGGAATTCTCCAACAAGAAAGGGCTGCTGCGACCGGGGATTGAATTCACCAAGACGCTGACGGACATCCGCCCCGACAAGTTTAAGCCGCTCACGACCAACATCAACGCGGCGGGGGCGACGTTGAAAGCGATTAAGGGGGAGGGTGCGGCGTGAAAGCTTTTGAAGGTATTAAAACAGAGGATTTGGAGAGGGAAATCGCAGCAAGAAAAGCTGCGAAAGATGAGCAGGAGAAACCAAAGCCTCTCCACAATCCAGACTTCAAGCCACTCATTGCGTCGTGTGTGGCCGCGATAGAGAAAATAGAAAAAGAAGGCGATCCCGAAGGCGACTCGAAGCACTGGATTTATGAGGCTGGCATGGAGGCCGTGTTCGGAAAAGGCGTATGGAATTGGATTCGTGACAAAAATACATGACCTTCGACCCCAACAATCCCACCGAAGGCATCTATCCCGATCTCCCTGAAAAGGTCTATCGCGAAGCCAGAGCGATAAGCCAAAGCGAGGTCAAAGCCTTCGACGAGGCCGCAACCCCATTGCATTTCAAGGCGGCGAAGCCCAGAGAGGCGACGGCGGATATGGAGTTTGGAAGCGTCGTACACGCCGCCATCCTCACGCCGGAGATTCTCCACATGGCGTACTACCTGCGTCCGCAGGAGTATCCCGCCAAGGACAAGAAGGGCGTCGAGACGATGAAGCTTTGGCACGGCGGGTCTGACTGGTGCAAGGAGTGGACGGCCAAGCACCAAGACCGCCCGGTGATGACCTCCGAGCAAATCGCCAAGCTGCCGAAAATCATCCAGTCCATGAAGGCGCTTCCTGAATTCGGGTCGGCCTTGGAATCAGGCCAAACCGAGGTCGCATTCTTCAAGCGCGATCCCGAAACGGGGTTGATGCTCAAATGCCGGGTGGATCTCATCGCCAGCGCGGACGACGGCACGACATGGCTGTTCGACCCCAAGAAAGTCCAGAGCGGGTGCGCGACGGCCGCCGAGTTTGGCAAGTCTGCCGATAACTACGGCTACGACATCCAGGCAGCGAGTTACAAATTCATCACCGGCGCCTCCCGCTTCATCTTCGTTCCCTTCGACGACGACGAGCCATTCGACTGCTGCCAGTGGGAGCCCGACAATGAGATGCTGCGAATCGGCTACGACCGCTGGCGCCGAATGCTGCTGCGCTACAAGGCGTGTCTGGATTCCGGCGAGTGGCCAGGCTATCCCAAAGGGTTGAGAAAGTTGTCATTGCCGGATTACGCTTTGCGGAGAGCGACCGGCTGGGCGAAAGGCTAAAATGCACCCGAATGAATTTAAGCGTCGAGCGGAGCAGTTCGCATCCGTAGAACCAGAAGCGAAGCCACTTTCGCTGAAGCGCAATGTTAGGCTGTGCGTGATTTGTGGAGCAAAAGTGATAAATCACAACCCAAAAACTGAAACCTGCCAACCACTCTGCACGCGGGCAAAATACAACAAGCGAACAGTGCAGCAACAGATCGAATACGAACTGGCGCACCCAGACATAGACTTCGACTACCCAATGCGAAGCGACAACTGGGACGAGCCGATAGGGGACGAATGATACAGCCTAACGAGAAAGGCCAGCGATGAGCGATGCAAAATGTTTGCGCTGCGGCGCGGGAAGCGAGTGGATCAAGGGCAAAGTACCGAATGAGCAGCCGAAAAGCTCATTCGCTGGTTCGGTGAATACGTGGCTCGATAAAGAACTTGGGCAAATAGGCATCTACATGCGGCAATCTGGAGAACACAAAAACATGGTGGCATACCTAAAAGCACTGCGGGAAGAAATCTCAATGACTGAAACATTCCTGAGCGAAGATGGATATTCACCGAACGATAAGGTCAGCGACCCGGCCACACGATGACTCTCGAATTACAAATGGACGCGATGGCCGGGTTCGCTGCACCGCTTGGTTATGCGTCCAAGGAAAGGTTAGACATCATGCCATACGCATACACAAAAGCACTCGCCCATGAATCGCTCGCAAGCGTCAGAATGACGGAGAAATACGACGAAGCCAAACAAACTTACCACCACGTCACAGCAGCGGACATGGAGAGCTATGCGCGAACTGTGGCCTATAAGGTCGCGCACAATATCAAGAACGGGATGCCAATGGATGAAGGTGGCGACCCACTAACCTACGTGGGCTGTGGTGATGTCTAACGATTGAGCTATGCGACCGCCGATCCCCAACTCACAAGCGCAACAGGCGTTACCGATTAACCCGCGACGTGGCCGGCGGTTCGGCATCAGCGAATTGTTAGCTGCTGTAGGAAGCCAACCGCCGAAGGGATACATCCAATGGCATACATGGGCCGAGGTGCAACACAACGCGGGGCTTCGACAGTCACGCTGCGCGCACTGTGGTAAATGGAAATACCCGCAAGAGATGAGCGCACTAGAGGAAACGCACAAGGGCACAACTCGCAAGCATGGCGGGACTGTCATAATCACCAAACACAAGGTCTGCAACGAGTGTGCAGCTAACGGCGGAGCTAAGGCAAGCGGCGCGTGAGGCGTCCGATTGCAAGCTGGGGGGCGATGCCGCTTTGCCTTCAGCGACTTGTTAAGCGGCGAATAAAGACACATGAAAAACCACGAACATAAATGTCAAACTTGCGGCGGCTGGCTAAACGAATTGCGCGAATGTGAAAACTGCCTCGCGAAAACAACCACTCGGAAAATAACTCTCGAAGATGTTGTGGAAGCCGCACATTCCGCAGGTGTGAAAGTGTCGGTGAAGCTAGAACCAAAACAAACGCCAATGAAAAAGCTAATCTTTGAAATGATAGACGGTGACGCCAGCGTCTCCATCGGAGTGCCGTCAAATCGCGGAAACCAATCCAATCTTATCATTAAGTCCAACGGCGACGATGTGATGATGTGCCTCAGTGAGATAAAAATCCTGCGAAACAGGCTCACAGATCACATCGAAAGCTCAAATACCACGCCGTTCTGGTTCGTGATGAACGGATGGAAACACTACTGCGAAGGGCCAACCATCTACGGTGCAGACGTGCGGGTAAAGCTGCCGCCCGAATGCCGAGACTACATGATCGGAATCGTGAATGGTCAGAAGGTGGAATACATCAACGACACGACCGCAATCCCGAATGGCGTGGAAATGTGCTTCGTTCCGCACGCTCACGTCTGAAGCCGCTTAACGAAAAGGTCAGCCACAGACGCGCCGACAACCAGAAAATGTGATATGAAAACCTACCCTGCCGAAGCACAGAAAGCGGTGGACGAAGCCCAAGAGCAAGCGGCTGTTGGTCTGCACCGATTGGTTAGGCCATTCGAGCGTGAAAACACAATCAGATGGCGTGACCGTGAACGAATCCGTAACGCCATCGAAGATGTCAGGAACAACGCAGATGAAGCCTGTCTGTGTCTGGAAGTGGATGAGAAACTGCAAGACCGCCTGCCGCAAGCATCACAGGCCATGCGCGACCTCGACGCTGCCATCAGTGAGCTAAATGCGCGACCGAAAGTAGTGTGTCTCTGCGGCTCGACTCGCTTCGGTGAAGCGTTCCAAACTGCGAACCTGAAAGAAACTCTCGACGGTAAAATCGTGCTGTCCATCGGCTGCAACATGAAGTCAGACGCGGAAATCTTCGGGCATCTGCCGCAATCCGAACTCGACGAAATAAAGCTCCGGCTGGATGAACTCCACAAACGGAAGATAGACCTCGTCGATGAAATCCTCGTGCTGAACGTCGGCGGCTACGTCGGAGACTCAACGCGCTCGGAAATCGCGTATGCAACCCTAACCGGAAAGCCAGTCCGATGGCTCGAAACCTTAATGGCCTAACGACAAGCTGAGGCACAGTGCCCCGACAGAAACCGAAAGAATGAAACCATGACAACTGAACTACCGAAACCGTCCGACGAAGCCGAAGCGGGGGCACTGTTGCCTCCA
>Ga0137459_1000299_pt1 | contig 18327 bp, 16 predicted proteins | sample EasRivERMGT700_2_FD_104908 | JGI IMG/M metagenome (GOLD analysis project Ga0137459, IMG submission 104908) | Soil microbial communities from meander-bound floodplain in the East River, Colorado, USA - East River MetaG ERMGT700_2 | ecosystem: Environmental > Terrestrial > Soil > Floodplain ...
TCCGACCTTGAGGCCGGGCGCGCCGAGCTTCTCGTAGGTCGTGAACCGGCGCTTGCACACGGTGCAGACCCGGCGGCGGCGCATGCCGTCGGCGGTGACGCGGGTCTCCGTCACGCTGGAGTCGCCGCTGCAATACGGGCACTGCACCGCCGGATCCTAGCGCGCCTCGGGCCGTGCGTGAAATTCTCCTCCGATCGCGGCCGAACGTCCCGCCGCGCGGCGCGTCACGTCACGTCACGTCATTTCCGGCAGCGGTACCTGGCCATCAGGCTCGGCGCGCCGCCCAGATCGGACATCCGGTAGACCACGTCGCCGCGCACTGCGATCAGCTCGGGGAACCCGACCCCGAGGGAGCCGACCCGCTCGACCCGGGCGTTCGCCGGGTCCTCCCAGCCGGAGACGCGATAGACGTTGCCCAGATCGAACAGGTTGCTGCCGGCCCACAGCGTGTCGTCGTCGCCAAACGCGCAATCCGCGAGGGCGCCGGATCGCGTGATCGCGATCGCGCGATCGTGATGGACGACCAGCTTGCCGGCCTCCTCGGTGAGGCAGTAGAGGTGGCCGTCGGCCTTCGAGGCGGCGAACCCGAGGCAGGCGCCCGCGCGCGGGGCCGGCGCGAGGCACAGCCCCTCGTAGTTGCGGCCGCAGTTGACGACGTGCGCGTTGCACACCATGCCGTCGCCCTTGGGGGCGCGGGCATCGTTCTTGGTGTCGGGCAGGTCGACCGGGCCGAGCGCATACGGCGCGCCGACGAGCTCGAAGCCCTTGCCCTTGCGCTGCCACACGCGCATCCAGCCCGCCGAGGTCAGGCCGTACACCTTGTCGCCGCGCGCCGAGACGCCCTCGATGTCGTCTCCGGCCTCGGTCGACAGCGGCAGCGTGCCGGTCTCGATCGTCGCGCCGGTGTCCGGATCGACGATCCCGTAGGCCCCGTGGTTGCCGCTGTCGCTGATGACGACGAGCGCGGGCTTGCCGTCGATCACGAGCCACGCCGCGCCCGACGCCTCGGGCACCGGGGTCGACTCGGCGAACGGTAGCGGCTCGCAGCCCGGCGGGGCGCCGTCCGGGTCCGTCGCGCTACCGGCGGGGGACGCGGTGACGGCCTGCGCACTGCCGGCGGCAGGCGCGGTGGCGGCCTGCGCACTGCCGGCGGCAGGCGCGGTGGCGGCCTGCGCACTGCCCGGAGCCGGCTGCCGCGGTGGCTCGGCCGGCCCGCCGGCGGTCGTCCCGCCGCCCTTGCCGCACGCGGCGACGATCGCGATCACGAACCCTGCGCGGCGGCTCACCTCTGCGCTATAGCACCTCGTCGATGTCGGATCGCCGCTATCTGGTCAAGGAGATGTTCGGGCCCACGCTGCAGGGCGAGGGCGCGCACGCCGGCCGTGCGGTCGTGTTCCTGCGGTTCGCGGCGTGCAACCTCGCCTGCACGGGCTGCGACACCGACTTCTCGCCGGATGGCGCGCAGCGGATGTCCGCGGACGAGATCGTCGCCCGGCTCGTCGCGCTCGATGTCGGCCGCACCCGTCGCGTGGTCGTGACCGGCGGAGAGCCGACGCTGCAATGGGACGCCGCGCTCGCCGTGGCGGTCCGCGGCGCCGGGTTTCGCGCCCACATGGAGTCCAACGGCACGCGGTCGCTCGCCGGGCCGGTCGACTGGCTGACGGTCTCGCCCAAGCCGCAGCACCACCCGGCGCACGTCGTGCTGGTCGACCGGCTGCCGGCCGACGAGGTCAAGGTCGTGATCGACGACAGCGTCGATGCGACGGTGCTCGATCGCCACGCCGCGCGCTGGCGCTGCGAGCACTACTTCGTCCAGCCGTGGATGGACGAGCGCTACCCGCACCACCTGGCCCGCACGCTGGCGCTGATCCACGAGCGGCCGCGCTGGCGGCTGTCGCTGCAGCTCCACAAGATCATCGGGGTGCCGTGATCGAGCCCGGCCAGGCCGCGCGGTTCGCGAGGCTCGCCCTCGACTGCGTGCACCGCGAGCTGCCCAACGCGATCCAGCACGTCATCAACGGCCCCGACGACGTGAAGCCGCCCCGCGAGCTGCACCCCGCGTTCTACGGCTGCCTCGACTGGCACTCCGCGGTGCACGGCCACTGGCTGCTCGTCCGCCTCCTGCGCAGCGTCCCGGCGCTGGCCGAGGCCGCGGCGATCCGCGCCGCGCTCGACACCAGCCTGACCGCCGGCCACATCGCGGCCGAGGTCGCGTACTTCGCCGGGGCCAATCGCCAGTCGTTCGAGCGGACCTACGGCTGGGCGTGGCTGCTCCAGCTCGCCACCGAGCTCCACACCTGGGACGACGCCGGCGCCCGGCGGTGGTCGGCGCACCTGGCGCCGCTGACCGAGGCGATCATCGCCCGCTACCTCGCGTTCTTGCCGAAGCAGGCCCATCCGATCCGCACCGGCATCCACGCCAGCACCGCGTTCGGCCTCGCGCTCGCCCTCGACCACGCGCGCGCCACCGGCCACGCCGAGCTCGCGGCGCTCCTCGTCGAGCGCGCGACGACCTACTACGCCGCCGACCGCGACGCACCGGCCGCCTGGGAGCCGGGCGGCGAAGACTTCCTGTCGCCTGCGCTCGTCGAGGCCGACCTCATGCGCCGCGTGCTGCCCCCGGCGGACTTCGCGGCCTGGCTGCACGCGTTCCTGCCGCGCGGCCTGCCGCCGTCGCTGCAGCGCCCCGCGCTCGTCTCGGACCGCAGCGATCCGAAGCTCGCCCACCTCGACGGCCTGAACCTGTCGCGCGCGTGGTGCCTGCGCTCCGTTGCCCAGGCGCTACCCGCGCACGACGCGCTGCGCGCCGAGCTCGCTGCGGCCGGCGATGCCCACGCCGCGGCCGGCCTAGCCCACGTCGCGACCGGCGACTACATGGGAGAGCACTGGCTCGCATCGTTCGCGGTTTACTTGGGGACGCTCCCCATTAGCGAAACTAGCGGCATGTAACTAGCCGACTTCGTGTCAGCTAGGAGCGTCCCCAGCCGCTCGGCTACTTGGGCTGCGGGACGACGCGCAGGTACGGCCGGACCGTCTTCCAGCCGTCCGGGAACAACGCCTTGGCGTCGCTGTCCGAGACCGACGGGACGATGATGACGTCGTCGCCGTGCTTCCAGTCCGATGGGGTCGCGACCTTGTGCTTGGCGGTCAGCTGCAGCGAGTCGATCACGCGCAGGACCTCGTCGAAGTTGCGGCCGGTGCTGGCGGGGTAGGTCAGCGTCAGCTTGATCTTCTTGTCGGGGCCGATCACGAACACCGAGCGCACGGTGAAGGTCTCGCTCGCGTTGGGGTGGATCATGCCGTAGAGGTTGGCGATCTGCTTGTCCGGGTCGGCGATGAGCGGGAAGTTCAGCGCATGGCCCTGGGTGTCTTTGATGTCGTTCGCCCAGCCCTGGTGCGAGTCGAGCGGATCGACCGAGAGGCCGATGACCTTGACGTTGCGCTTGTCGAACTCGGGCTTGAGCGCCGCGACCCGGCCGAGCTCCGTCGTGCAGACCGGCGTGAAGTCCTTGGGGTGCGAGAACAACACGCCCCAGCTGGTGCCGAGGTACTCGTGGAAGCGGAGCGGGCCTTCCGTGGTCTCCGCCGTGAAGTCGGGTGCGTCGTCTCCGAGTTGCAGCGCCATGGCGTCCTCCTGATCGTGAGCTTGCGCCCGGTGTAGCGGACGGCTCGGTCCGCGGCAAGTGCCAATGACGATCGGGCGCGCGGCGTCAGGCGGTGGCCGCGTCGCGCTCGACGTACTCGCCGCGGAGCGCGACCAGCGCGGCGACCGCCACGGCGTTGAGCCCCGGCAGGATCATCGTGATCCACAGGCTGACGTCGAGTGCGCCGCGGACCTTCGGCGCTCCGAAAAACTCGACGACCGCGAACACGCCGCAGATCGCGATCAGGAACGCCCACGCAGGGCGCGAGCCCTGGGACGAGAACACCACGAGCACGGGCATCAGCACGCCGGACACGAGCAGGGTCATGCCGAGCACGCCCGGCGCGCCGTGCCAGAACGCCGCGACGCCGGCCACGAGGTGGGTGGCGCCGAGCAGCATCGGGATCAGGTGGCCCATCACGCGCGCCCGGAGCGAGGCGACGAACCCGAACACGGCGACGATCCCGGTGAGCTCGGCGAACGCGATCCGGACCTGCATCATCTGCGCGGGGGAGTAGCTGGACACCGAGCCGACGCCGGTGACGATCTCCTTGTGGGTTTCGAAGTAGCCGCCGGACAGGACGTAGAACCCTGCGTTCAGCACGAGGAACGCGCTCGCGCAGAGGATCGCCATGTACTTGGTCTGCTCTTGAGCGGTCGACATCGCCCGCGAGCATGCGCTACTTGCGCTTCTTGAACAAGGAGCCCCAGAAGCCACGGGGCTTGTCGTCACGGTCGGTGGGCGGCTCGGCGGGCGCTGTGACCTGAGGCACTGGTCCGGGCGGTGTTCCGGCGGCGGCGGCGGGGGCGGGCGGCGGCGGCGCGGCCTGGCGGTGATGGCCGACCGCGGTCGGCGTCCCGGTCGTCGTGGTCACGGCGGCCAGCCCGGCGGGCACGAGCGACGCCTCGAGCGCCACCTGGGTGTCCTCGAGCTCCTTGGCGTGTTCCTTGCGGAACAGCTGGCGCATGAACTGGCGCAGCTCCTTCGGATCGAAGCGATAGCCACCGATCAACGCGTCGAGATCCGCGGCGAGCTGCGCGGCGGTCTGGTAGCGATCGGCGACGTGCGGCGCGAGCGCCTTGAGGCTGATCGCGTCGAGCTCGGCGGTGACCCGGCGGTTGAACTCCGACGGCGCCGGCACCTCGGCCTTGCGTACCTTCTCCATCAGCGCGAACTCGGTGTCGCCGCGGAACAGCTTCTCGGTCGTCAGCATCTCGTGGAGGATGATGCCGACCGAGAACACGTCGGTGCGCGCGTCGAGCGGCATGCCGCGGATCTGCTCGGGCGACATGTAGCTGAACTTGCCCTTGAGGATGCCGATCTCGCTGGTGAACTTCATCAGCGCCTGCGCGATGCCGAAGTCGAGCAGCTTGACGTCGCCGTCGTACGACAGCCGGACGTTGGACGGCGAGACGTCGCGGTTGACGATGCTGAGCGGGCGGCCGTCGGGGCCGGCCAGCGTGTGCGCGAAGTGCAGGCCCTCGGCGATCCGGGCGGCGATGTACACCGCGTGCGGCACCGGGATGCGCTGCCCGGTCTCCTGGCAGCGCCGCAGCACCTGGGTCAGATCGCGGCCGCCGATGTACTCCATCGTGATGAAGTGGCGGCCGTCGTGCTGGCCGAGCTCGAGCGTCTCGACGATGCAGCGGTTCGAAAGCAGCAGCGCGAGCTTGCCCTCGCGGTGGAACATGTCGACGAAGCGCGCCTCGCGCGCCAGCTGCGGCCGCATCACCTTGACCGCGAGCAACCGGCGCGATCCGACCTGCGCCCGCGCGCGGTAGACCTCGGCCATGCCGCCGCGGGCGATGAGGCCGAGCAAGTAGTAGCGGCCGAACGCCACGGGCTCGCCGGGCGCGCCCGGCAACATCTTGCCTTCTTGCGACGGTCGATCAGACACCATCTGGGCGCTACCACTTCACCACGAGCCGCTGCCCGGGCTCGATCTGCACCATCCGCGCCTCGGTCCGCACGCCGGAGTCGTCCTTGAGGATCATCTTGAGCTTGCGGCCATCGGCCGGCGCCGCGACGCCGACCTCGGTCGAGGTGATGCCGAGGTCGATCATGACGCCCGGCGCCTTGGGGTTCTCGAGCGCGATCCGCCCGAGCGGGTGCTCGAGGCGATTCTCGACGATGCCCCACCGGAACGTCATCGCCGCCGGCTTGCCGGGCTCGACGGTCGCATATTCGAACAGCGCCATTTCGTACCTGGGATTGAAGCACAGCCCCTTGTAGTTCCCGGGCGCGACCACGATGGCTTTGTCGGGCGGCTTGCCGGTCAGCCGCTGGCGGTTGATCCACAGCTCGCTGCACGGCAGGCTCGACGCGACCTCGAGGGTGCCGAGCACGTCGTTGTCCCTGGCGAGCTCGGCCCGCACCAGATCCGCGTTGCCGCCGATCGGGCGCTGCACGAGGTAGCGGCGATAGAACTCGCGCTTGGGCTCGGCGGCGCCGAGCTTGTCGTAGGTCGAGCCGAGCTCGCGGAGGAAGCCCGGGAGCTCGGGAGCCAGCGCGTAGCCCAGGTGGAAGTAGACCAGCGCGTCGCCGTACTGCCTGGCGGCGAACGCGGCGCGGCCGAGCGCGAACGCCTGCTTCGCGTCGGCGGTCTGCTCGGCGAGCACGAGCTTGTCGGCGAACGGATCGGACACGCTGCCCAGCCGGGTGACCTCGGCCCGCGCGGCGGTTTGCTCCTCGGGATCGGCGGTGGCGCCGGCGTAGCCGCTCCACGCCTCGGCGGCGCGCTCGTTCTGGCCGGCGAGCGTCCACAGCATGGCGAGCTGCTTGGCCTCGGGCCCGCCCGGACCGCGGGCGACGACGAGCGCCTGGTAGAGCGGGATGGCCTTCGCCCAGTCGCGCGCCTTGACCGCGCGCTGCGCCGCCGCGACGAGGAACTCCGACAGCTGGGCGCGCGGCTGCTTCGTGGCGACGGTCTGGACCAGCGGCGCGGCCTTCGCCGTGCACGCGGCGGTCTTCGCGTCGAGACAGCCGTTCGGCGTGGAGGTGCGGTCGGCGTATGCACGTACGTGCACCGCCATGGTCAGGGCGACGATCGCTGTCGCACCAGCTCGTACCCGCACGGCCGCAGCGTAGCACAGCCCACCAGTCTTACCGTCGAGTTGGCGGAACACGCTATGATACCGTGCATTGAGGCTGCTAGCCGCCCAGGGGAAGGGAGTGTTCGAACGTAGGGGCCGACGTGATGCAAGTCGTTATCCTCGAACGCAACAAGCCCGTGGGCCGCAAGGTGGCCCGGCTGTTCCTGGCCACCGGGGCGTCGGTGGTGACGATCGAGGACCCGGCCGGCGTGCCGGCGGTGCTCGATGGTGCCCAGGTCCTGTGCGCCGATACGTTCGACGGCGACCTGGTGGCCGAGCAGACCCGCGCGCGGCCCGGGCTGCGAGGGGTGCTGTGGACCGCCGAGCCGCTGCGGCGCTCGCTGCGCTACCTCGTCGAGACCACCGCGGTGAACCACGTGCTCGGCCGCCGCAACTTCGAGTCGCCGCCGCCCGCGTGGGAGCTGACGATGCTCGCGCGCCGGCTGCAGGGCGGCCCGGCGCCCCCGCTCGCGGGCTACCTCGACTGGGGGTTCACCGCGCTCGAACTCGAGGTGCGCGCGACCGCGGATCGCGACGCCGCCGCGGCCAGGATCCAGGACTTCGTCGGCGCGCTCCAGGTGCCCCGGCGGGTCGCCGAGATGTTCGCCGAGCTCGGTCACGAGCTCATCATGAACGCGATGTACGACGCGCCGGTCGACGCCCACGGCCGGCCCCGGTACGCCGCTGACCGCAAGGCGAACATCGTGCTCGCCGAGCACGAGCGCCCGGTGGTGCGGATCGCGACCGACGGCTCGCGGCTCGCGCTACAAGTTCGCGATCCGTTCGGCCGGCTGGAGCGTCGCCACGTGTTCGACGGCCTGGCGCGCGGCCTCGCCAGCGGCGAGCTCGACGAATCCCACGGCGGCGCGGGCCTGGGCATGATGGTCGCCCACAACGCCTCGACCGCGATGGTGTTCGACGTCGCCGCCAACCGCCACACCGAGGTCACCGCGCTGTTCGAGCTCGACATGAACCTGCGCGAGTTCCGGACCCAGGCGAAGTCGCTGCACTTCTGGAGATCTTGATGCACCCCGCGAATCGCCCCGTTGCCCGTCCGTCGCAGCCGAACCTCCCGGCGGGCGCGGCCCCCAAGCTCGTGATCGAGAACTTCGCGGATGGCCCGGTCGCGTGCCTCAAGTTCGTCGGGACGATCGACGAGGCGTTCGAGGGCAAGAAGCTGGGGATGACCGTGGCCACCGACACCCTGGTGCTCGATCTCGGCGGCGTCGCGAAGATCAGCTCGTTCGGTATCCGCGAGTGGGTCGACTTCGTGGCGGCCGCGGGCAAGCACACGCGCTCGATGATCCTGATCGAGTGCGCGCCCAAGGTCGTCGATCAGCTCAACATGGTCGCGAACTTCGCGGGCGGCGGGCGGGTGTTCAGCTTCCATGCGCCGTTTCGCTGCGACTACTGCGATTCCGAGCACCGCGTGGTGCTGCAGATCGATCGCGACCACGACGCGATCAAGGCGATGAAGCTCGCCGAGCGGCCGTGCCTGTCGTGCAAGGAGTCGATGTACTTCGACGAGGACGGCGCGACCTACTTCTCGTACCTGCTCGGCCAGGACCGGTTCCAGCTCGAGCCGGCGGTCGAGGCGTTCCTCGCGCGCAAGCTCAACTACGCGGTCAGCGAGGTCAATCGCAAGCTGCGGGTCGACAAGGTGATCGAGGGCCGCACGACGTACCTGCGGCTGAGCGGCGATCTCGACGGCTCGTTCCCGCGCGACAAGCTCGCCGAGGGGCTCGAGGGCACCGTGATCGTCGATCTCGGCGCGATCGGCAGGATCGAGCCGGCCGGCGCGATGGAGTGGCGCGGCTTCATCGGGATGGTCGCGCCGGTCGCCGAGCGGGTGTGCCTGGCCTCGGCGCCGCCGACGTTCATCGAGAAGCTGTGCACGCGCGACGATCTGAACCCCAAGGTCCAGCTGCTCACCGTGCTGATGCCGTACACCTGCGCGGGCTGCGGGACGACCAGCGCGCACGACGTCGACGTCGGCGCCCACTACGACGTGCTCAAGTTCGCGACCGCCCCCGAGCTGCGCTGTCCGCGCTGCAAGCACGCGATGCAGTGCCACGCGGGCGAGACGGTGATGACGCTGCTACCGACGATGCCGCGGCCGACCGCGGGGCCCGAGCTCGTGAAGTCGATCGCGATCCTGCGCGAGCGTGCGCTGGCGGCCGCGGGATCCGTCCGCCGGCAGCCCGGGCCCGGCGGGAGCTCGCCGATGTTGCCGAGCGCGCAGCCCGCGTCGCGCGCGTCGAACGCGTCGCCGGCCGTGCCGATCCTCGCGGCCCTGCTCGCGGTCGTGGTGGCCGCCGGCGGCTACCTCGCGTATCAGCGGGTCACCGGCAAGCCGGCACCGGCCGGGCTCGGCGCCGTCACGAGCCGCAGCGCCGAGACGCGGCCGGCGTGGATCGCGAGCGACGCGCCCGCCGCGGCGACCTGCTCCGAGGCCGGCAAGACGTTATCGTGCGTCGGCGTCTCGTCGGTCTCGGCGCGGCAAGACGAAGCCGAGGACGAGGCCGCGGACGCCGCGCTCGACGCGGTCGCGAGCGCGCTCGCGGTCCGGATCACCGACGCGCGGTGGCAACAGGCCGTGCCGCCGATCTACGCGGCGGCGCGCGACGCCAAGCTCGCCGCGTTCGACCGCGATCCGAGCAGCACGAGCGCGCGGCGCGAGGTTCGCGAGGCGCGCCACGCGGTGGCGCAGGCGCTGCGCGCGACCGGCGGCGGTGCGGTGCCGCCGGCGCCGACCGGGCGCTACTGGGAAGCGTACCAGGGCGCCGACGGCAAGCGCACCCTGGCGTTCGCGCAGGTCACGCTCGGTGCGCCCGAGCTGGCGAGGCTCGTCGAGAGCTACACGCTGTCGGCGAGCGCGCTGGGCGCGACCACGGTCGGGATGTTCCCGCTGATCAGCTGGCGCTACCCCAGGCTCGAGCACGGCGCCGTGATCGTCGCGCTCGCCGGGGGGCCGCTCCAGGAGCTCGGGCTCGCCGAGCAATACGTCGTCCTGGGGATCGGCGGCCGCGAGGTCGGCGACGCGGCGGCGTTCGCGCAGCTCGCCGGCGACGAGTACGACGGGCTCGTCGCGCGCGGCGGCACGCTGCGCCTCAAGGTGCAGGCCGACGGCGGCGGACCTCGCGAGTTCGTCAGGCCGATCAAGGCCGCGCCGGCCGAGGTCACGCCGGGGCCGGGGAGCGCCAGCCACCCGCGGACGCCGACGCCCGCCGGGGCCGCCGGGGTCAACGTCAACGTCTGGGACAAGCTCGGCGGTGGCAGGGGCAGCGGGCGCGACGATCCGACGCAATGACCTCCGGCGAGTTTTTGCTCGCATATTCTCTCCGCAGCTCGCGATCGCGATCACCGCATCGATACTCCGGAAGCACGAACACATGATCGAGAGTGGGCGTGCTGTTCCGCCCCCAGTTGTCACGAGTGGCGCGCTGCACTTGCTCACAATGTCGTTGAAGGAACACATCGCTGTCGCGCGAGATTCTGGTAGCGTCCTTCGCACGCTGCGATCTCGACGTGATCGCTGTCGGAAGGCTAGATGGGGATCTTCTCGCGGCTTTTTCAACGTGGTCAGGATGGCAATCCGACCGACGCCTCCGCAGGCGATGAGAACGGCAAGGCAATGAACGACGAACCCGAGATCACGCCCGGGAACGCCGTGCCTGCTCCCCCCGTCGTCCCTCTGGCTCCACCCCAGGAGCCCGCGCCACCGATCGCGCCGGCGTATAAAACTGCAGCACCCGGGCTGACGCCGGCGTTCGCGACGCCCGCGAGCACGCCGGCACCGCAGGCCTCCGCCGAGTCTCCACGATCGATGTGGGAGTGGCCGGGTACACAGCGGGAGCCACGTCGCGCGGGTGAGCGGGCCGCGGCATCTTCTTCTGCTTCTTCCTCTACCTCGCCTGCCTCGCCTGCCTCGCCTGCCTCGCCGTCTTCCTCTCCTCCTCATGAAGCGGCGCCGGCGGCCACTTCCGAGCCTCGTACGCCGGGGCGTGGCGGAGCGCTGCCGAGCGTGCCGCGCGCCGAGCGCGATCCGACGATGGTGCTGTCGCCGCCGCCCGCGCCGATCCCGGCGCCGCCGCGCGGAGCCCGGCAACCCGCAGCACCGTCGCCGAGCGCGCCGGTGACGCCACCGGCATCGTCGAAGTCGTCACCGAAATCGTCGGCTCCGGCGACGCAATCCCCTTCCCCGGCCGCCCCCGCTGCGACTCCGGCGACTTCCGCGTCTTCGTCGGCTCCGGCGCGCCCGGCAGCGGGCTCCGCGGCGCGCCCGGCAGCGGGCTCCGCGGCGAGCCCGGCCACGACCTCGGCAGCGGGCCCGCCCCCGGCGGCTGCCACCGCTCCGGCGTCCGCGCGTCCGGAGCGCCGGCCGCATTCGGACTCGGTCGCCGACGCGTTCGATCTGGCGCTCGATTCGCTCACCGCCGAGGGCGCGTCGCCGTCACACGGCATCTCCACCGCGGCGGATCTGGCCGAGGTTCGCCGGGTGTTCGAAGAGGTCGCCGCGATCCACGTCGCCCAGGTCCGCGACGTGATGCTCGAGCTGCGCTACGGCGACGCCCAGCCCGGCTGGATCGAGTCGACCCAGCCCGCGCTGCGCTCGCTGCGCGCGATGGCCGGGCAGATGGAGCTGACCGACCTGTGCCAGGCGCTCGATGAGTTCTGCGTCTCGGTCGAGGCGGCGGTCAGCGGCCGCGCGCGCATCGGTGACGACGGCAAGGCCGAGTTGCTGCGCCGCTACCAGCAGCTGATCGAGCTGATCCCGAAGGCGTTCGAGCTCGACGCCGAGCGCGACCGCCGCGAGCCGATCATCGTCGAATCGCTGCTCTACCAGATCGACGGCGTCGAGAAGCGCACGATCGAGAAGCTGTTCGCGGTGGGCCTGCACCGGCTCGATGCCTTGATGCAGGCGACCGCCGATGAGATCGAGGTGGTCGCGGGCTTGCGCCGCGACGTCGCCGCGGCGATCGTGGAGCAGTTCCGGACCTACCGGGCCGGCGCGAGCGCCGCGCTGTCCGCGCCCGATCCCGCCGCCGAGCGGCGTCAACTCGGCGAGCTCCTGATCATGCTGAGCGTGCAGAACGACGAATACAACCACGCCGCCACCAGCTGGAGCGACGACGCGCGCGCCCGCAAGCAGGAAGCCCGCAAGCAGCGCGAGCAGACGTTCCAGCGGATCAAGGTCGCGCTCGCGCGGCTGGGCGAGCGTGAGCAGCTGGCGCGGCTCGAAAAACTTCCGTTCGATGAACGGATCGCGATGCTCGATCGGTACTTGTCGGCGGCGGTCCCGGCGCGCTCACAACCGGGAAAATCTTGAGGAGCACCACGATGGCAGGTTTATCTCGCGACGAGGCACTCAAGCGGATCCAGCGCGGAGAGAAGCTCGATCGCGCCGATCTCAAGGGCATCGATCTCTCGCAGGCGAAGCTGGCGAAGGCGGCGCTCGATCGCGCCGATCTCGACGGCGCCAACCTCGAAGGCGCGGATCTCTCGGGCGCGGCGCTGCGCCGGTCGAGCTTGCGCGAGGCGTATCTGGTCGGCGTCAACCTGAGCGGCGCCAACCTCGAGAACGCGGACCTCGAAGGCGCCAAGCTCGAGCGCGCCAACCTGGCCGGCGTGAACCTGACCCGCGCGAACCTCGAGGGCGCGATCCTCACCGGCGCGAACCTGACCGGGGCGGTGCTGAGCTACGCGCAGCTCACCGGCGCCAAGCTGGGCGGCGCGAACCTCGCCGACGCGGTGCTCACCCACGCCGAGCTCGACGAGGCCTACCTCGGCGGCGCCTCGGCGCCGGCGGCGCGGTTCAGCAACGCCAGCCTGGCCGGCGCCAACCTCGAAGACGCGATCCTGCGCGGCGCGATCCTCGACGAGGCCGTGCTGCACCGCGCGATCGCGCGCAACGCGGACTTCACCGGCGCCTCGCTGGTCAAGACCAACTTCTCGGGTGCCGATCTGACCGGCGCGAAGCTGGGCGGCGCCGACATTCGCCACGCGACGTTCGCGCGCGCGCAGCTCGCCGGCGCGCACTTGACCGGCGCCAAGGTCGCCGGGCTCGTCGGCACCGGCCTGCCGTTCGGCACGATCGACGTGACCTGGCTCGATCTCAGCCCGGCCGGCGACGGCACCCAGCGGGTCGAGAACGGCGTGATCCCGTCGGTCCTCACGGTCGGCGCGGTCACCCACGCGGTCACCGACGACGCGCGCCGCCGCTACTTCGGGCGCGGCGACGTGCTGCGCAACGCGACGCTGGCGTTCGACGCCGGCGCCCAGGTCGAGATCGACAGCCTGTTCCAGAACTGCACGATCAACGTCGGCGTCGAGACCGATCTGGTGATCGGCCCATCCGGGGTGCTCGCCGACTGCGAGATCCTCGGCGCGGGCTGCATCACCGTCCACGGCAAGTTCTTCGAGAAGCACAGCCCCGGCATCGTCGGGGCGCGCAAGCTGATGGTGAGCTCGCGCGGCGCGGTGGTCTCGACCGTGGCGCAGAGCGACGAGCCGACCGGCTTCGCGTTCGAGAGCGGCTGCCAGCTGCGCGTGAAGATCATCCCGCCCGCGGATCACCCGCCGGGCAAGACCGCCAAGACCGAGCCAGGAACGAGCCAAGGACGAGGTGATCGATGAGTGACAAGCACGGACTCCCCACCGGTAAGCACACCCTCGTCGAAGAGGGGACCGAATTCAAAGGCACGATGTCGTCGAGCTGCCCGATCGTCGTGATGGGCAAGGTCGAAGGCGACGTCGCCGGCCCGGTCATCCACGTCACGCCGAGCGGCGTCGTCGCCGGCGTGGTCAAGGTCAAGGACCTCCACTCCGCGGGCGAGCTCGCCGGCGAGGTCGAGGCCGAGACCGTCCAGATCTCCGGCCGGGTTCGCGATCGCACCGTGATCCGCGCTCGCTCGCTCGAGGTCTCGCTCAGCGTCACCAAGGGCGGCATGCAGGTCGTGTTCGGCGAGTGTGAGCTCGCGATCGGCGACGAGCCGAACAAGGAGGCCGCGGTCGCGGGAGCCCTCGCGCCACCCGCTCCGGCGACCCCCGCCGACGCCGGCAAGGCCGCGCCCGGCAAGACCGCCGCGGCGACCCCGGGCGCTACCCCGGCCACCGAGCCCGAGGATGGGCCCGGCAAGCGGCGCCGCGGCACCCAGCCGCCGCCGAGCTGATCCGGTAGTCCTCATGGAACGCGCGCCAATCGTTGAGCTTCACCGGCCGTCCCAGCGGGCTCGTCATGAAGGCCATGCCCAAGACTACCATGCACCCACACGCGTGGCGTCAGGTTCCCAGGACGTTCCATCAAGTGCGCGGCGCGCGCAGCTCGAGCCAGAACGTGGTGACGCCGCCGGCGCAGTCGACCCCGACGGTGCCGCCGTGGTGGTGGGCGACCGAGCGCACGATCGCCAGGCCGAGGCCGGAGCCCCCGGCGGCGACGCGGGTCGAGTAGAACCGATCCCAGACCCGCGCGCGGGAGGTCGGCGACAGCGCCGGGCCGTGGTTGGCCACCGTGATGCGGACGGCGGCGGCGCGGCGCTCGATCGTGATGCGGACCGCCGTGCCGGGGTCGGCGAACTGCGTCGCGTTGGCGACCAGGTTCTCGATCGCCGACGCGAGCGGCGTCCTGCGGCCCGGCACGACCGGGCTGCCCGTGGTGTGGGTCTCGACCGGGACCGGCCAGGACCGGCCGGCGCAGGCGCGCGCGAGCGCCTCGAGGTCGACCGGGAGCTCGATGCCGCGGTCGTCCTCGACGCGCGCGAGCTCGAGCAGGCGCGACACCAGGCGATCGAGCCGGGCCGCGTCGTCCATGATCATGGCGAGGAAGCGGTCGCGGTCGGCCGGATCGTCGCTCGCGCCGTCGCGCAATAGCTCCGCCGCGCCGCGGATCCCGGTCAGCGGCGTCTTGAACTCGTGGCTGATGTCGGCCGCGAGCGTGCGGGCGTCGTGGGCGCGGCGCTCGAGCTCGGTGGTCATCGCCTCGACGGCGCGCGCGAGCTGGCCGATCTCGTCGGACCGCTCGGCGAGCCGATCGGACTCCGCGGGCTGGCGCGCGGCGATCCGCTGCGCGCGGCGGGTCAGCCGGCCGAGCGGGCGCGCGATCGTGGTCGCGAGCACCAGCGTGACCAGCGCGGTCAGCCCGAGCGTCGCGATCAGCAGGCGGACCAGCCAGGTGCGCAGGCGGTAGAGCTGGAGCTTGACGTCGTGGGTCGACCTGGTGACGTAGACGACGCCCGAGACCGCGCCGTCGCGGGGGATCGGCAGCGCCGCGAACAGGTACACGCGATCCTGCTTGCCCCACAGCCGGGTCGCCGAGCCGTAGCGGCCCGCGAGCGCGGCCTGGACCTCGCGCCGGCTCGTCAGATCGACCGGCCTGGGCGGCTCCGCTTGATGATGCGGCGCTTCGCCGTGCAGGAGGTGCGGGACCGGGCGCTCGGCGCCCTCGGGGGGACCGTCGCGGTGCGAGTCCGCGCGGACCGCGCCGTGCACGTCGAGCAGGCGGATCCGGGTGCGCGTGCCGGTCGCGGCGACGCCGAGCATGGCCTCGAAGCCCGGCAGCGGTCGGTCCGGCTCGGCGAGCACGAACGCGCGGACCAGCTCCGCCTGGTGGATCATGTCGGTCTCGAGCGCGGCCAAGAGCTGGGCCTCGTGCATCTCGGCGAACGAGATGCCGACCAGCGGCACCGCGGCGACGATCGCGTTGACCAGCAAGAGGCGGTAGCGGATTCGCGCCAGGTGCGCGACGAGCCGACGTAGCGAGCGACCGAGGGCAAAGGATCGATCGCGGGGTGGGGGCCCCGCGACTCCTTGGCCCGAGGGAACCCCTGTGGGGCCGCTAGCCGCAGCGATAGCCGACGCCATGGACCGTCTCGATCACCGGCGCGCCGGCGGCGGCGAGCTTGGCGCGCAGGTTGCGGATGTGGGTGTCGATCGTGCGCGCGCTGATGTGATGATCGTCGCCGTAGACCGTGGCGATCAGCTGGTTGCGCGACAGCACGCGGCCCTTGTGGAGCGCCAGCGTCGCGAGCAGCCGGAGCTCGGTCGCGGTGACGACCAGCTCGGCGTCGCCGACCCGGACCGCGTGGCGATCGCGATCGATCGTCACGTTGCCGATCGCGAGGGCTGGGCGCGGTGCCGGCACGGCCTCGGCCGCGGTCCGGCGCAGCACCGCCGCGACCCGGGCGACCAGCTCGCGCGGCGAGAACGGTTTGGCGAGGTAGTCGTCGGCGCCGAGGTCGAGGCCGAGCACGCGGTCGGCCTCCTCGCCGCGCGACGACAGGAACACGATCGGCACGCGGCCGCCCAGCTGGCGGCACAGGGTCAGGCCGTCGAGCTCGGGCATCAGGACGTCGAGCACCACCAGCTCGAGCCCGCCGCGCCCGATCCGCTCGGCGGCCGCCGCGCCGTCGGCGGCGAGCTCGACGGTGTGGCCGGCGCGCGCAAGCGCGAACCGCGCGACCTCGCGGATGTGCGCATCATCGTCGACCACGAGCACGGACGCCATGGCGGTTCCCAGGCCGAACGCCCCGCGGCGGGCGCGTATTCCGCGTCCCCGCCGGTCTCGATCGCGGCCTGGTACGCGAACCGCTCGCCGAGGCCCTCGACCCGGGCGACCAGCTCGCCGACCAGCTCGCCCGAACGCGAGCGCGGCCATCACGAGCGTGAGCTCCGCGGACAGCCGCGACCGTGTCGCCGGATTCGCAAGGGGCGTCCGTACCTACGATTCAATAGGTCCGTGTGCTCCGCGGAGTGAGGTCCACCCACTCCTGCATTCGCTGAGAGTTCAGGAGAACAGCCTCACGACATCGGTACGGCGATGGCATCGTGTAGAACCGCGGGCGGAAGATCGCAATGAGACCCACACCGCGGCGCCATGGGCATGCGCAGGCTGATCGCCTGATGCACGATGGTGCGGCTGTTCGCGATCGCCACTCGGGTGTATGGCGGTAGGTCCATGATACGTATGTAATGGTCATATTGCCGTTTGACTTATCTCGGTATCGAGGGCAATGTCGGCCGCAAAGGACTGGACATGAAGCAACAACACGCATTTGTTCTGGGCGTGATCATCGCCGCCAGCATCACCGCGCTCGCGGCCTCCTCGCTTGCGGAGGGCCCGCCTCGCAAGCCTCCGGCAACTGCTTCGAAGCAGTTCATCGCGACGATGCAAGACCTGGCCGCGGCGCGGCCGGCGATCAGCAAGCGCGCGAACGATCTGCTCGCTCAGCGCTACGATCTCTCGGGCAAGGTCGATCCGAGCCTCCGGATGTCCGGCGGGAAGAAGCCCGTGCCGGTCGGTCCGACCGCGCGTCTCAAGGGCATCAGCTGGGACGAGCTCGCCGCGCTGCCGCCCGACCAGATCAAGCGGAGAGGGGTGTTCCCGTACCTACCGATGACACACCCGCTCGAGCCCGGTGGTGGAGGCATGGTGTTTCCGCCGTCGCAGCTGCGCAGCCACCCCGAGCTCGATCGCGTCGACGTCGGGTTTGACATCCCCGATGCCTATCTCCCCGAGTTCCCGCCGCCGCTGTTCCTGACCACCCATCCCCAGCTTGGCGACGTGTCGCGGGGCCAGGAGATCACGGTCGACAACTACTATGCATTGCTCGCAGGCGTGCTGGCGCCGCTCCAGCTCGACGGCCTGCGCTTGCTCGTGACGACGTTCCCGACGCAGCAGTTCAACCAGACCGAGGAGCGCGTGACCTGGGAGTCTTCGAACGGAGCGTCGTGCTTCTCGTGCCACATCAACGGGCACACCACGGGGCAGTTCCACCGCGCGCCCGACCTGCGGCCCACGCCAGACCGCACGCGCCTCGAAACGCCCACGCTGCGCGGCATGTTCGTGCAGCGCACGTTCGGTTCCAAGCGCAACATCCGGACGCTCGAGGACTTCACCGAGGTCGAGGCCAACACCGCGTACTTCGATGGTGACGACAGCCTCGCCCAGCGCAAGGGTGCACGGCACTTCAGCCGCCCTGAGGTCGCCGCGATGTCCGCGTTCCAGAACATCATCGACTTACCACCTGCGCCCAAGCTGCTCCCGACCGGGGATCTCGATCGCGCGCAGGCCACCCCCGCCGAGCTCCGAGGCGAGGCCTTGTTTCAGGGCAAGGCGCGCTGCTCGATCTGCCATCCAGGCGAGTACTCCACCGACAACCTGTCGCACGATCTGCGCGTGGAACGCTTCTACAGCGGTCGGGCCGAGGGGATCTTCAAGACGTTTTCGCTCCGCGGCATCAAGGATTCGCCGCCCTACCTGCACGATGGCCGGCTGCTCACGCTCGAAGATACGGTCGAGTTCTTCAACGTGGTCCTCGGCACCAAGCTCTCCACCGCCGAGAAGCGCGATGTCGTGGCGTACCTCCGCGTGCTGTGAGGAAGCGCGCGGCTCGAAACGACGCCATGGCGTATCCTACTAGTCCAAAATATCTCGTCGCAGTGGATCTGACCGGTTGCGCTACGGAGATCCTACGTCAACGCGCAGCGTAGCGCCGCGGGGTGGGTCAGGGCGCGAGATAGATTGCACGGCCGGGTGGTGGATCGCCGGCCGGTCGTGGAGATGGCACCGCCCTCCATGCTCGATTCGGTGGTCA